>Ga0335085_10015351_pt1 | contig 11115 bp, 9 predicted proteins | sample Lox_Sample_45_FD_206712 | JGI IMG/M metagenome (GOLD analysis project Ga0335085, IMG submission 206712) | Soil microbial communities from Loxahatchee National Wildlife Refuge, Florida, United States - Lox_Sample_4.5 | ecosystem: Environmental > Terrestrial > Soil > Wetlands | place: USA: Florida... | reverse complement strand
TCGACACCTACATGAAGGGCAAGGAAGGAACCACCGTCGTAGTGCACTACACCGAAAAGGGTGCGGACAAGACCGCGGTGGCCTTCAAGGACATGGGCAAGGATACGGTCAAGGTCAGCGATGGCACTGTCACCAAAGTGGACAAGGCCGGCCGCACCGTGACGGTAAAGACCGCCGATGGCTCCGAACAGACCTTCCACGTCGCGAAAGACGCGACCGTGGACACTGGACATGGCCTGGAAAAGGGCGCCGACTATGCCAAGGAAGGTACCAAAGTCAGCGTTCACTACACCGAGAACGCGGGCAAAAAAGTCGCCCACTTCATCAAGAGCCTGTAAATCGTGCCGGTTTTGCGGATCTCCCACCTTTGCAGAGCTTGCAGAGGTGGGAGTTGTCCTGGCATCTCTACCGGAACATCCGCATGAATCCTGTCGCCCGCAGATCAGGAACCAGAAACGCCGCGTTTCGTTGCCCCGCTGCCCGGGCCACGCATTGCGCCGCGATATAGCCGCTGCGCACCGCTCCCTCCATGGTGGCCGGCCATCCGGTAGCGGTCCAATCGCCTGCTAGAAAAACTCGTGGCCAGACCGTCTCGGGCTGGGGACGATGCCGGTCCACTCCCGGACGCGGCGAGTAGGTCGCGTGCACTTCCTTGATCACGGTCGACTTCACCAGCTTCGCCTCCCGCGCTTCAGGGAAAAACTCTCTTAGCTCCCGCACCGCAAGGTCAACGATCTCCTGCTTCGACTTCTCCACCAGGCTCTTCGAGGAGCTCACCACTAGTTCCACGTAGCTGCCGCTTGATTCCTGCGACGGATCCTCTTCCTCGAGCGTTGCCGTTCCACCACCCCCGGCGTCTTCGCCGTTCCACGCCGCGCGTCGCACCGCCACGCGCTCACCGGGCGCTGCATTTCGCCCCAACAACTTCGACTTGTGAAACATCCACTGGATCGTCCGATCGAGCAGCACCGCGTGCTCAAGGTCCGTAATCTCCCGGTCAAACCACAGGTGGATTCCGGTAATCGGCGAGGTTTCAAACTCCCGCAGCGTCTGCCGCAGGGGGTCGGCCGCTGTCGTCGCAGGCAACATCCGTTCCAGCACATCGAACGGAACCGCCGGCACGATGAAGTCAAACGCTTCTTCACCCGTGGCCGACGCAATCTTCACCTTGGCCAACTCCGCGCGAAACGACTCCACGCTGGCGCGCAAGCGGACTTCCCCGCCCCGCGCGGTAATGTAATTTCCCGCCACGCTGTACAAATCGCTGAGCGGAACCGTGGGCACGCCCATGCGTCCCGCAGCCGGAGACTTCAAAAATGACTCCCGCACCACCTGCGCCGCATAGGACACCGATACCAGATCAATATCCTCGTTCAGCGCGCTGACCAGCAGCGTCTTCCAGAAACGCTCAATCGCGCGTTCCGTCTGCCCGTGCTTACGCAGCCAGGTGAGAAACGACTCCCCCGTATCCTGCGGTGTCGCCGGTACCAATGCCGCCATGGCGCCGCCAATTGCAACTTTGTCAGAAAGTCCGAGACAATCCGCTCTTAGGAACGCCGGCGCCGTATGCAGTGGCGCGGGCAGCGCTGAAGGCGCGATTACCGAGGCTCGTCCGCCCGGCTCAAGAAACGTCAACCGCTCGAACCAGCGAATCTTCCCTTCCACCCCCAGCCGCCGATAAAACTCCACCAGATTGGTGCAGCAGCCCAGCAGCACGTGCTGGCAGTTGTCGACCACTTCCCCGGTTCCGGGATGCTGATAGGAGGACGCCCGCCCGCCCAGATAGGGGCGGCGCTCGAACAACGTGACGGCAAACCCGCTGTCGGCGAGCGCGCATCCCGCCGCCAATCCGGCAAGACCGCCTCCAACTACGGCAATCGTGGGGGTGTGTGTGAAACGTTGGCTCATCACGTCAACCGCTTTACGAAGCCCTTTCCCAGGACAGTGAGCTTCTCTCTGACCGTGAGCCGGATCTTTCCGTGGAACACGTCGTAGTCGTTCAGCGCAATTTTATCGAGCAGCCGGCGGTAAATTGTCGCCAGCACCCAAAGCGCCGGCTGGCTATCTTCCTCGACCAGCGGAATCAACTCCCCCGCCGCATCGTAGAATTCCCGCGCGCGGTCGGCTTCCATCGCCAGCAATCCGCGAAAACGGCTGCCCTCGGTGGCCGTCCGCAGCTCTTCCGGCGCAATCCCATAGTTCGCCAGGTCTTCCTGCGGAAGGTACACTCGCCCCATCTCCGCGTCTTCCTTCACATCGCGAATAATATTGGTCAACTGAAATGCCAATCCCAGCCGTTCGGCCAGCGGCTCCGCTCCCGGATCGCGATATCCGAAAACCCGAATGCACACCAACCCCACCACCGATGCCACGCGGTAGCAGTAAACGTAAAGCTCATCGAACGTGCGGTATTGGACCGTCAACCCGCCAGAGCTGCCCTCCTGCACATCCATCGCCGTCCCGTACGCCAACTGGTCGAGCAGTTCGATCGGTATGCGAAATTTGCGCTGGGTGTCGGTCAACGCCAGCAGTACGGGTTCATCCGTGGGGTGCCCCCCAATCGCGCGGTGAAAGTCGTAGAGCCAGTTCTCGAGCTTGGTGCGGCGCTCCGCCAGCGGGAGCGAAGTGTCATCCGCGATGTCATCGCAGCGGCGCATGAACGCATACACCGCGCACAATGCCTGGCGTTTCGGCTTGGGCAAAACCAGGAAAGCGTAGTAGAAGTTCTTCGCCGCCTGCCGCGTGATGCCCCGGCACACCGAATAGGCCACCGCGAGCTGCGATTCGGTCGGGCCGAATTGGGTAGGGGCGGCCTGTACGCTGGCGCTCATAACAATTTCCCCAGTGCCGCCCGCGCTACCAGCGCCAGCTGGCGTGACCTGGATATCGCCGGACGCCTTCCCAGCACCGCGTAGCCTTGCTTTTCGATGGCGTTCAGGATCTCCATCCCGCCGCGGCTAAAGAGCTCCAGATCGACGGCCAATTCCCTGTCTACCATGCCCGGAAGCGCCAGCCCGCGCTCGAACCACTCCCGCGCCCGCCCGACTTCAAAGCGCATCATCGCGCAGAACTCTGCGCTATTGCGCCCGGCCGCAATGTCGTCTTCGCTGACCCCGAACCGCCGCAGGCTTTCGAGCGGCAGGTAAATGCGGCCCTTGCCGTAATCCACGCTCACGTCCTGCCAGAAATTCGCCAACTGCAGCGCGGTACAGGTATAGTCCGACAGCTTCTGCCGCTCGGCGTCGCCATAGCCGCACAAATACAAGACCAGATGCCCCACCGGATTCGCCGAATTCTTGCAGTATCCCAGCAGGTCGTCAAACGTGTCATAGCGCGCGACGCTTTGATCCTGGCGGAAGGCAGTGAGCAGATTCGCAAACGGCTGCTTCGGCACCTCGCAGCTGCGCACCGTGTCGCGCAGCGCCACAAACACCGGATGTCGCGGCTCCCCCTCGTAGCACGAGTTCAATTCCGCTTCCCACTGATCAAGTAGCCTGAGTGAGGCCGCCGCGTTTCCGACTTCGTCCCCCAGGTCATCGGAGATCCGGCAATAGGCGTAGACATTGAAAAAATGCTGCCGCAGCCGCTGCGGCAGAAACCAGCTTGCCACCGAGAAGTTTTCGTAATGCGAGCGCGCCAGGCGGCGGCAGTATTCCTGCGCCGCCGCAAGCGACGGCGCCCGCTCCGGAATGGCATACTCCGGCGGAAGCCGGTCCCATCCCGAAACCTCGACGCCGCTGTTTACCGCCGATGACACGTTTCGTTCCCTCAGCAAAAGCCTAAAACACAAGGGACACGAAGCGTCACGAAGGACGTTGCATCTGAAAACCTTCGTGCCCCTTCGTGTCCCTTGTGGCTATCTCGTTCTAGTGTCCCGGAATGATCGCCGTCTTGATGTCGCCGTTGCGGTTCAGCATGTGCCGCAGCACCTGCTGCAACCTTGAGAGCGGCGCTTCCCCGGTAATGTAATCGGTCGAACGAACTTTCTTTTCCGCGATCAGCGCAAACGCCCGCCGCACCGTCTCCGGCGTGTGATGGAACGTTGCCTTCAGGGTGATCTCGGAATAATGCAGGCGATTGGTGTCGAGCGTGACCTTCGTCCCGCTGGCGCAGCCGCCGAAGAAATTCACCGTCCCGCCCTTGCGCACCATGTCGATGGATTGCTCCCAGGCATCCGGACGTCCCACGGCCTCAATCACCACATCGCTGCCGCGCTTTTCCGGGGTCAGCATCCGCACGGCCTCGATCGGATCTTTCACCTTGGTGATCTGCACCGTCTCATGCGCGCCCATGCGCTTGGCAGCTTCTACCTGCGAGTCGCGCTTCACCACCGAAATCACGTTGCACCCGGTCGCCTTCGCCACCTGCACAAACATGAGCCCGATCGGGCCACCCCCGATGACCGTCACCGTGTCGCCGATCTCCACTCCCGTTTCGTGCAGGCCGCGCAGCACGCAAGCCAGGGGTTCAACCATGGCGGCTTCTTCGTAGGTCACATCCGGAGGCACCGCCAGCATGTTGGTCTCAACGATGCGCCGCGGAATGCGGATGTACTCGGCATAGGCGCCGTTATTGAACAGCAGGTCTTCGCAGAGATTTTCCTGGTGCTTCGAACAGTAGAAGCACATCTGGCAGGGCGCCGAGTTCAGCGCCACCACCCGCATCCCCTTCTTGAAGCCGCGCACTCCCGGACCGACTTCCTCGATCACTCCGGCCAACTCGTGCCCGAACAGCGCCGGGGGCACGATCATCCGCGCATGATAGCCACGCTGGTACACCTTCAAGTCGGTACCGCAGGTCAACGCCACCTGCACCTTTACCAGCACTTCCCCCTCACCTACCCGGGGAATCGGTACTTTCTCGATTTTCACGTCCTCTTTTCCGTAGAGGACGGCTGCCGTCATCTTTCCGTTCACGCTACTGTTCCTTCCCACGAGCTGCCCGGCTGAATCACGATTTTCATAGAGTCCGGTTGGGGATGGGCAGCCAGATTCAAGGCCTCCACGCTGCGCGAGAGCGGAAAACGATGGCTGATCAGACGCGCCAAATCCATTTCCCGGTCCATAACAAACCGGACCGACTCCTCCTGCAGCTCGACGGAAGCGCTATATGACCCCAACAATCTCTTTTCATCCACGCAAACCGCGGCTGGATCAATCGTTGCTTCGCCGCGAGTTGTTTGCGCAAATAGCAACACCCGGCCCCCCGGCCGCACCGCGTCCATCGCGGGCCGGATCAAGCCGTTCCCACCGACCGCCAAAATTGCGGCGTCGGCGCCCCGACCCTCCGTCGCCTCGCGCACCACTTTCACCGCATCCTGGCGCGAAGCGTCGATCGCATTCCCCAAGCTGAAGCTTTTTGATATTGTAAGCCTCTGCGGATACAAATCGGAAGTAATTACCCGAGCCCCCGTCCGCTTGGCTAATACGCTCAAAATGATCCCAATTGGCCCCTGTCCCATTACCAGAACCGTCTCCGACGGCTTCAGCGCCAGCGTCTCAATCCCTTTCATGCAGGTGTTCACCGGTTCCACAAAACACGCCTGCTCGTAGGAGACCTTTTCCGGCATAGGGACCGTTCCCTTCTCCACAATCCAGTCCATGACCCGCACATACTCCGCGAAGCCACCCCCGCTCGGCTCAAATCCCGCCGTGCAGCCGACTTTCTTGTACGTCTCGCACTGCGCAAAGGTCTTGTGCTGGCAGTAGAAACAGCGCCCGCAAGGGATGTGATGGAAGACCATCACCCGATCACCCACGTTGAATTTTTGAACACCCTCGCCGACGGCCGCTACCATCCCCGCTGTCTCGTGCCCGAAGATGCGCGGTGCCGAATGCGAACCGGTCGAAATCTTCTTCAGGTCCGTTCCGCAGATACCGCAAGTGTGCACCCGCACCAGAATCTCGCCACGCCCGATCGCCGGCACCGGCACGGTCTCGAGCCGGACGTCCTCCTTGCCGCGATACACCGCCGCCTGCATGGTGGTGGGGACTGCCCGCTTCCCTTCCTGCAACTCAATGGTCCCTGCGATTGCCATATGTTTCGATGTGGGGCAGGCGCCCTCGCCCGCCAAACCCTTACGTCTTATCGCTTCGCGTCAGGGCACGCTTTCGGACGTGCCGCCAACGTCTAAATTCTGAACCGGCTTAAGGCGTACCATTTCGCTTCGTTTTTTAAGCCCCATCCGGGCTGGCTGCGCTGCGCTGATGCTCTGCGAGCGACACGCTCAACGCCCGCGCTGCCTTCAAACTGTCTTTCGCCAACCGCCGCACCGCTTTCCATCGCCATGGGCGCACCGCGATATACGCGATGAATCGCCCGGTCTGAAATCTGCCATCCGTCCCGATGAACTTCGTCAACGGCGGCAACGAGGTATCGCTCGTATCCGAAATCACCTTGCAGGCCAGAAAGCGTATGCCGTGCGCTTCGGCGGCTTTCCCTACCGCCGCGGCTTCCATGTCGATGGCGTGCGCGCCAAATGCCTTGGCGAAACGCGCCTTCTGCTCCACGTCGGCAACCGTATCGAAGGTGATCAAAATGCCTTCCCCGTTCCCGGCATGCATGCGGCTTCCGTCGGCGGCATCAATCACCTGTTGGGGCGTCAACGTGTCACCCACTGCCATCGCTGGATCGAGTGCTCCGGCAAATCCCGCCGAAATAATCAGCGTGGGATGGTACAAGTTGATCACCGCTTCGGCCGCACGCCGCGCCGCCTCCGCTCCCACGCCTCCACAGACAACCACGGTCTTCTCCTTGCGATAGAAACGGAAGCTACGCCCGTCCCACTGCCCGGTTGTCTGACTCCAATCCTTGACGAAGGGCGCAATCTCACGCTCCAGCGCCGCCACGATCGCCATAACCTGCGTCGCCGCAGCCGTCTCACTTGAACGCCCGGAAACGCTACGCGTATCCATTCGCCTTGAACCACTCCGCCGCCCGCTGCAGGGCAGGCTCGACGGGGCCGGCCTTCCATCCCAACTCACGCTCCGCCTTGGCCGACGAAACAAACATTTTCTTGCGACCCATGCGCACCGCGTCAATGGTGACCCGCGGCTCTTTGCGCAAGAGCCATCCCGTAAACGCCGTGTCCACCACTCCGCTCGCCAATGCGACAAAATACGGCAGCCGCACCTTCGGCGAAGGCAAGCCCGTAATGGCCGCCAGCTTGTCGAGAATCTGCTTCAGCGTCAGGTTCTCGCCGCCCAGGATGTAGCGCTCGCCGCTCTTGCCGCGCTCCAAAGCCGCGATGTGCCCTTCGGCGCAGGCCCGCACGTCCACCAGGTTCAATCCCGTATCCACATATGCGGGAAACTTCTTTTTCAGAAAATCAACCACAATCCGTCCCGTCGGCGTGGGCTTCACATCCTGCTCGCCCACCGGCGTGCTGGGATTGACCACGACCACATCCATCCCGCTGCGTCCCGCTTCGATCGCTACTTGCTCGGCCATGAACTTCGAACGCTTGTAGTGGCCAATCATGTTGTCGAGCGTAACCGGCGATTCTTCGTCGGCACCGTCCGGGTGCCCCATTTCTCGCGCTTTTTGCGAGAAGTGGGGCCCTGTACCAAATCCGATCGTCGCCACGCTCGAGGTGTACACGACCCGCCGCACGCCGCACTTCCTCGCGGCTTCCAGGATCGCCCGCGTACCCTCTACATTGGCGCGGTACATCTGCTCCGGATCCTTCACCCAAAGCCGGTAATCCGCCGCCACGTGAAACACGACCTCACATCCGGCCATCGCCTTTTCAAGCGACACCGCGTCGCACAAATCCCCGGTCACCCGCTCGGCTTTCAACTCGCGGATGTTCCGCAGATCGCTGGTCTTCCGCACCAGCAGCCGGAGTTCGGCGCCCTGCTCCGCCAGGACCCGGGCCACATGACTGCCTACAAATCCGGTTGCACCTGTGACAAAAACTCGCATGCAGCTCTTGGCAATTAGCAGTTAGCAATGAGCCCAAGCGCGGCGCGCTAAAGGCTAAGTGCCAAGTGCTAATTGCTTTCTTTGGCCGCTAATATTTTCTTGTACGCAGTCAACGCAATCAGCGGGAAGTACTGCCGGTACATGTGGTACATCAGGTAGAACACCCGGGGAAAACCGGTGCCAGTGTAGTGCGGCTCGTCCCAGGAGCCATCTTTCCGCTGCGTGCGCAGCAGGTACGCAATGCCCTTCGCCACGCAGTCACTGCGCGTGTCGTTCGCGGCCAGCAAACCCATGATCGCCCATGCGGTTTGCGAAGGTGTACTCGCCCCCACCCCCTTCAGGTTGGGATCGTCGTACGATCCACAACTCTCCCCCCAGCCGCCGTCAGGATTCTGCACCATACGCAGCCACTCCGCCGCTTGCTGCACATAGGGCTCATGATGATCCACGCCGATGGCTTCCAGACCGCGCAACACCAGCATCGTTCCGTAGATGTAGTTGACGCCCCAGCGGCCGAACCATGCGCCATCGGGCTCTTGCTCATCCCGCAGGAACTGAATCGCCTTCTTCACCGCGGGGTGATTCTTGTCATAGCCGTAAGCCGCCAGCATTTCGAGCGTTCTGCCGGTGATGTCCGCGGTCGCCGGATCGAGCATGGCGTTGTGATCGGCGAACGGGATGTGCTGGAACACCATGCGGTCGTTGTCCTTGTCGAACGATGCCCAGCCGCCGTTCTTGCACTGCATGGAAAGCACCCAATCGATGGCGCGCTGCACTGATTCGCGCTGATAGCGCCCGTTGGCATGTTCCACCTGGTTCAGCGCCAGGCAAACCATCGCCGTATCATCCACATCCGGGTAAAATTCATTGTTGAACTCGAAGTACCAGCCGCCCGGCTGTCCTTTCGGATTCTTCACCTTCCAGTCGCCCGGGTTGCGCACTTGCTTCTGCAAAATCCAGTCGGCGGACTTCACCATGCGGGGATCGGTGCACGGTACCCCGGCCTCTCCTAACGCATACAAAGCGTAGGCCGTATCCCAAACCGGCGAGACGCACGGCTGCATGCGGAACGTGCTCCCTTCTTCAATCCCCAGCTTCTCAAACTCATCGAGGGCGCGAATCACCTGCGGATCGTCAGTCGAGTAGCCCATGCAGCGCATGGCGATCACGGAATTCATGATGGATGGAAAAATTGCGCACAAGCCGTCGCTCATCTCGAAGTGCTCGAGCATCCACTTCTCGGCTTTTTTGATCGCCAGCGACCGCAGCGGACGCACGTGAACCCGTTCAAACCAATGCACTAAGCGGTCGAACACCAGGAAGAAGTTCCGCCACGAAAACAGCTTCTTCGACCAATGCAAGTGCATGCGCGACTTGTCGCGCCCGCCGACAAAAAGCTCTTCCACCCCCATTTCGTCGGGAATCTTCTTAAAGGGCTTCTTGGCGTAACAGATCGACAGCGGCACCAGGATGGCACGCGACCACGAAGAGATCTCGTAAAGATTGAACCAGAACCACTTAGGAAACAGAATGATCTCCGGCGGAATGGCCGGAACCGCGTCGTAATCATACTGCCCGAAGAAACATAGGTAGATCTTAGTAAAGGTGTTGACCTCGGTAACGCCGCCCATCTCCAGAATCTTTTTGCGGGCGCGCTGAAGCGCCGGATGATCCTTGCTGTATCCGGCTAACTTCAATCCGAAATAGGACTTTACGGACGCGCTCAGGTTTGAGGGCCCACCCGGGAAGATGCTCCACGCGCCTTCCTCGTTCTGATGTTCAAGAATGTAGCGTCCGGCCTTGTCGAAGCGCTCGCGGGTACCCGTGCCCAGCAGCGTATGCAGGACGAGATAGTCCGACTCGAGGGTAGTGTCGGCTTCCAACTCCCCGCACCAGTAACCCTCTTCATGTTGGTGAGAAAACAGGAGCTTACGTGCGGCATCAATTGCTGCGGCCGCGCGGCTGGCCAGATCGTCGATTTTTCCAAAACGAAGCTGCGGACTTCCTGAAGTTGTGGAGGAGGCTTCTTCCATATTCGGCATTTACTCCGCATTCACCGGCGTGGGAGCACTGGCGATGGCTTCCACGATTTCCGGCGGCAGACCAAAGCGAACGTTTTCCGGCATGACCTCAACTTCCTGTACATTCTCGAAGCCCTTGGTGGAAAGGAACTTGACCACTTCCTCGACCAGGCACTCCGGAGCTGAGGCGCCGGCGGTTAACGCGATCGTCTTTACCCCGTCCAACCACTCGGGTTTGATATTGCGGAAGCTGTCGATTAGATGCGAGTTCCTTCCTAGGTTCCTCGCCACCTCGACTAACCGATTGGAATTGGAGCTGTTATCGGAGCCAACCACCAGCAGCAGATCGGCCTCGGAAGCCACCTGCTTCACGGCAACCTGGCGGTTTTCCGTGGCGTAGCAAATATCCTGCGCTGCGGGCCCCTTAATGTTGGGGAACTTCTTGCGCAGCGCTGCAATAATGTCCTTGGTTTCATCGAGACTGAGCGTGGTCTGCGTCAAATAAGCCACGCGATTGGGATCGGCAACAGTAAGTGACTCTACCTGCTCGGGGTTGCCGACCACTTGGGTCACGGCAGGCGCTTCTCCCAGCGTGCCAATCACTTCATCGTGATCGCGATGTCCGATCAGAATCAGCGAATACCCTTCTTTCGCAAACTTGACGGCCTCGACGTGAACCTTGGTCACCAGGGGACACGTTGCGTCAATCACGCGCAATTTGCGCTGGGCGCTGGCTTCGCGAACCTCGGGAGAAACACCGTGCGCGCTATAAATCACGCGCTCTCCCGCTGGAACTTCCTCCACGCTGTCGACGAAGATGGCGCCTTTATCCTGAAGCTCTTCCACCACAAAGCGGTTGTGGACGATCTCCTTGCGGACATAAATGGGAGGGCCGAAGGCCTCGAGGGCGATGCGCACAATGTCAATGGCGCGAACCACGCCGGCGCAAAAGCCCCGGGGCTTCAAAAGCAAAAGGGTTTTCTGATCCTCACGCACAGTGGTATGCCTGCTCCTAGCTTACACGTATCCCAGCGGATGGATGCCTCTAAACTACCGGAAAGAACCCCTTTGGTCAACGTAAGCCCAAGAAATGCATAGGATTAACAGCGATTGGGGAATACCTGCAGCGAATGGGGATGAAACCGGCAAGACCCACAAATGGCCGTGTTCC
>Ga0335085_10015348_pt1 | contig 11118 bp, 7 predicted proteins | sample Lox_Sample_45_FD_206712 | JGI IMG/M metagenome (GOLD analysis project Ga0335085, IMG submission 206712) | Soil microbial communities from Loxahatchee National Wildlife Refuge, Florida, United States - Lox_Sample_4.5 | ecosystem: Environmental > Terrestrial > Soil > Wetlands | place: USA: Florida... | reverse complement strand
GGGACCATCACTCTCACTCTCAACGGGGGCGTGCTCGAACCCTCACTCGGCACGATGACACTGAGCCTGGCCCACCGGCACTACGAGACGTTCGACCTGGCGTGGAGCGAGATGGGCGACCAGCCGGCGATCTTCCCGCTCACGTTCCTGTCCGGTCCCGACGGCGACGTCAACGCCCTCACCGTCCCGTTCGAGGCGCTTGTCGAGCCGCTGCGGTTCGACAAGCGCCCGGACCAGCAGGGCCCCGAGGTCCTGCGACGGCTGTGCGGCGCCTACGCCATGGGCCCGATCGAGATCGTGGTCGGCTTGCGCGGCGAGCGCACGCTCACCGTCACCGCGCCAGGCAGCCCGCCGCTCGACCTAGAGCCCATCGCCGGTCTCCGCTTCGGCGTGAAGGACCAGCCCGCCATCACGGCGGAGTTCGAACTCGACGACGACGGCGCGGTGACCCGCCTCATCGCCCAGCCGCTTGGGATCTTCCTGCCGAAGGACGCGAGTTAGCCAGCCAAGGCGGCTTCCGTGACCCTAGCCGACCGCGTCGATGACGTCGGCGGTCTCCTCCGGGCGGGACAGGAACGGTGAGTGGCCGCGTCGATCCGCTCGGCAGGCTGATCGCGACCACCGTGCGGCCGCGTGACTCGAGGATGACCCGAACCTTGTCCCAGCACGGCGTCCACGATCTCGCCGCGGCCTTCGGAGTCTCCGCACGGACAGTGCAATCGGTCTTCCGGGAGGCGGGGTCGACCTTCGGGAGCGCTTCTCCGCCACTCCCGGCGACTTCCGCCCGGCTTGAAATGGACGAAATCGCCTTTTTCTGAAAACGATATGATTTCGCATCGACCGTGCGAAGCGCCGCCCATACATTGAAGTCATGGCGGATGAAACTGCCGGGGTGACCGTCGCGAAAGGGCATGAAGTCACCACCCTCACGGCGGAGGAGATCCGGTCGTCACTCGCGGACGGGACTGCGGCGGTTGACGAGCACGGCGACCTGCGGGCGAGCCGGCCGCATTTCGAGCGCGCGTATGAGCTGGCCGAACAGGCGGGTGATGTCCGCGCGATGGCCCGGGCGGCGCTCGGCAGCGCGGGCCTGTGGGTCAGCGAGAGCAGGACGCTGATCGGCGCCGCGCGGCGCGAGGAGCGGCTGCGGCATGTCCTTTCACTCCTCGAAGACGACAAGGATTCCGTCCTCGCACAGCGCATCCGGGTAAGGCTGGCGGCGGAGTCCGACTACTCCCGCGGTGACAGCGCGGCGATCCTCGCCCTGCTCGGCGAACTCGGCCCGGACGCCGACCCGGTGCTGCTCGCGGAGGCGCTGAGCCTCGCCCACCACTGCCTGCTCGGACCCGATCACGTGGCATTGCGCGGTGAGCTGGCGGAAAGGCTGATCAGGACCAGCCTCCGCACAAACCGCCGCGGCGATGTGCTCATGGGCCTGCTGTGGCGCACCGTCGACGCATATACCGAGGGCGACCCGCACGCCGAGCGGCGGCTGAGCGAATTGCGCGGTCATCTCGAACAGCGCGGCCATCTCGCGGTCGGTTTCGTGGTCAGCGCGATCGACGTGCTGCTCGCCATTCGCGCGGGCCATCTCGACCAGGCGGAAACGCTGGTGGAAATCTGCGCCAAGACCGGCGCGGAAGCAGGCGATATCGACAATGAATGGTGGCCGGGCGCGCAGCTGGTGACCATTCGCTGGTACCAGGGCCGCCTGGTGGAACTCCTGCCCATGCTGCACCAACGGGTGCAGTCCCCGGCACTCAGCGCCGTCGACAACTCCGCGCTCACCGCCCTGGCCGTCGCGGCCGCCCTGGACGGCGACCGCCGCACCGCCGCGAGCTCGCTCGCCGCCCTGTGCGGCAGCGACCTGGGCGACCTGGCCAGGTCGAGCAGCTGGCTCGTCACGATGAACGGCATCGTGGAGGCCGCCTCAGTGCTCGCCGACGCCGACGTCGCGGCCAGGGCCTATGAGCTGCTGCGCCCGCACGCGCGCCTGCCGATGGTGGGCAGCCTCGGCATCACCTGTTTCGGCAGCACGCAGCACGCCCTCGGCGTCGCCTCGCTTACCTGCGGCCAGCTCGACCAGGCCGTCGACCACCTGCGCGCCGCCGTCAGGCACAACCTCGCCCTGGCGCACTGGCCCGCGGTGCTCGCCTCCAGGCAGCGGCTCGCGCAAGCGTACGCGGTGCGCGGCTCGCGCGGCGACGCCGACGCCGCGCGCCGCGAACTCGACGCAGCCGCGAGCGAGGCCGCGCCGCTTGGCCTCCCGCTGCCCGTGGCGCACGTCGGCCGGGCCGCCCCGCCGAGCGCGAAAACGAACGCGGGCACCACCCAGAACGCGGTCGCCGAGTGCGAACGCCAGGGCAGGAAGTGGCGGTTCGCCCTGGACAGCCGGAGCGTCCTGGTGGAGGACAGCATCGGGATGACCTACCTGGCCGTCCTCATCGCCAACCCGCGACAGGACATCGCGGCCGCCGACCTGGTCGCCGGGGTGGTCACGCTCGGCGCCGCCGGCGACGCGGGCGCGGCCCATCCCGTGCTCGATCGCGAGGCCGTCTCCCGCTACCGAGCACGGGTGCGTGAACTCGACGAGCGGATCGCCCAGCTCGACACCGCCGGCGACCCGTCGGGCGCGGAGACCGCCCGCGCCGAGCACGACTGGCTCACCGCGCAACTGGCCAGCGCCGCGGGCTTGCGCGGACGCACCCGGTCGTTCCCCGACGAACCGGAACGCGCCAGGGTAGCGGTGGGCAAGGCGATCCGCCGGGCACTGACCAGGATCGATGAGGCTGACAGGCCGATCGGCGAGCACCTGCGGCAGGCGGTGCACACCGGCACGCGCTGCTCCTACTGGCCTGCCTGACAAGGCAAACGAAGGCCAAGCCAGCACCGAAGAGAGGCAGCAGCCGACAGTGCCGACGGAACGCCATGGAACGGGATGGAACGCCCCTCAGATGTAGCCATTGTGGCTTCGGACGGGCGCACGGGGACTGCGTCCTTCATCTCTTCCCAGGAGGAAATTCATGGCGCTTCGTGACTCGATGCTCTCTTCCGCCACTCCGTATCTTCGGCCCGGCGAGCCGGTGCAGGCGATCTTCGGCGCGCAGACGGCCAGTCAGTGGCTGGCGGCACTGACCGGCATCTTCGTCTTCCTCGGCTTCAACCGCTACCGGATCGTGGCCGTGACCCCGGCACGGATCGTGGTGCTCGACGCGGGCAAGACCAGCATGAAGAAGGCGCGCGGCGTGGTGATGGAGCTGCCGCGCTCGACCCAGCTCGGCCCGGCGACCGGCCTGTGGCACCGCATCCCGGCCGGCCAGGAGACTCTCCGGGTGCACCGCCGCTTCTACAAGGAGCTCAAGGCCGCCGACGGCGCCGTCGTCCCGGCCTGACGCCGTAACGGTCAACAGGCACAAGGCAAGGGGCGGCGATAGCGTACCCCGCCCGCCGGCACACCCCCGGATGGACGTTTAGCCTGCGTTCCCGGCCGGCGGCGGGGTACTCGCGTGCGCGCTGCGGGTGAGTGGTCCGCTAGTAGTTGGCGGAACGGGTGCGGGCACCTCCGCCGGCTACCATCCGATGCCGGACCTCGCGCTCGCCGGGCCGGTCCGCGCGTATACCGCCTGGGTGGCGGCACGGCTGCCCGCCCTGACTGGCTGACCGCGCACCTCGATTAAGAGCGTCTCGGCGCGCCGCCTACAACGCGTTCGGCGACTTCGACGACAAGATCGACGCGATGGCGGGCGGGCTGCCCGACCGAGGGCACCGCCGAGATCCTCGGCGCGCTGGCGCCGTTGCTGCGATCGCTGGCGCCGGACGTGCTGACGGCCGCCGCGGCCTTGACGACGTCGGTGACCTGGACGTGGGCCTGACTACATTCAGCCGACCGGCGGCGGCTACTTCTTCGTGCTGCCCTGCGTCCGCGGACCAGGGGATTACCTCGGCTCTGGCATGTTCTGAGCGCGAGGTACAGGAGTACGCTACGCCAGTCAGAAGCGATGGTACTTTGGGCTGGGAAGCGCTTCGAAGGGCGCGGGGATTCCGGAGGGTCTTGATGGCGACGCTGGCCGATGTGGCCCGGCACGCGGGGGTCGCGGCCAGCACCGTTTCCTACGTGCTCAGCGGCAAGCGCCCGGTCTCCGAGGAGACCAAGGAACGGGTCGGGCGGAGCATCGAGCTGCTCGGCTACCAGCCGCACGCAGGGGCGCGGGCGCTGGCGAGCGCCAAGTCGAACGTGCTCGCGCTGGTTGTGCCGCTCGGCCGTGACCTGTATGTCCCCGTCATGATGGACATCGCGATCGCGGTGACCACGATGGCCCGCCGGTTCGGCTACGACGTGCTGCTGCTCACCAACGACGAGGGGCCCGCGGGGATCCAGCGAGTCGCGACGAGCGCGCGGGCGGACGCGGTGATCCTCACCGACGTCGGCATGGAAGACGAGCGCATCGCGATGGTCCGGGAGACCGGCATCGACGCGGTGCTGATCGGCGTGCCCGCGGACTCCGCCGGACTGGACTGCGTCGACCTGGACTTCGCGCGGGCCGGCGCATTGTGCGTGGAGCACCTGGCCGGGCTCGGGCACCGCGAGGTGGCGTTCATCGGCGAGGCGCAGGGCATCTACCAGCGGCACATCGGCTTCGCCGAGCGGACGCTCGGCGGCATCCGCGACGCCGCGGCGCAGGCAGGGATGAACCTGGTGCACCGGCCGTGCGACGGCAGCTACGAGGCGGCGGCTGGCGTGCTCGCCAGGATCCTCGAGGAACGGCCGCGCACCACCGGCTTGATCGTGCAGAACGAGGCGGTCATCCCCTCCCTGCTCAGCCTGCTGCGCACGGCGGGCCGCATCGTGCCCGAGGACGTATCGATCGTCGCCGTCTGCCCCGATCAGGTCGCGCAGCAGACGTCGCCGCAGCTCAGCTCCGTGAATCTGCCGGCCGCCGAGCTTGGTACCCGTGCGGTCGAGCTGCTGATGCGCCGGATGGCGGACGGCACCGACGGCGAGGTCGTGCTGATCCCGCCGACGCTGACGGTGCGCGGCAGCACCGGTCCCGGCGCCGCCGCAAGCCGCGGCTGACGCACGCCCGGCCGGCAACCGACGCGACCAGCGCATTCGCGAACGGTGCCGCCGACGGCACCTGTCGAAGCATCCATCGATGCGATTCCGTGGCCTAATTTCCTGGGGTAACTCTCTTGCCAGGCTCGGCCTGCTGGCTTAGTCTCCACATTATCGCGAAGCGCTTCGACGACCGGAATTCCCTCAATGACCGAGAGGATCCCCATGCCGAGAAAATCAACGGGCCTGCTCATCGCGGCCCTCCTAGCCCTGACGGCCGGCCTGGCCGCCTGCGGCAGCAGTGGCGGCGGCAGCGGCAGCAGCGGCTCGTCGTCGAAGGTGCTCAAGGTCTGGTGGTACGAAGGCCAGGGCAGCGCCTACCAGATCGCCTGGGACCAGGCCATCGCCGACTTCAAGAAGCAGCACCCGGGCGTGACCGTGCAGTTCTCGCTCAAGAGCTTCAACCAGATGCAGCAGAACGCGTCGATGATCCTCAACTCGAACAACGTCCCCGACGTGATGGAGTACAACAAGGGCGACGCGACCACCGGGCTGCTGTCCAAGCAGGGCCTGCTCACCGACCTCACACCGGAGGCGTCCAAGTACGGCTGGGACAAGCTGCTCGGGCCCGACCTGCAGGTCACCGCCAAGTATGACGCCAAGGGCGTGATGGGCTCTGGCAACTGGTACGGCGTCTCTGACTACGCCGAGTACGTGATGGTCTACTACAACAAGGCCATGTTCGCGAAGTACGGCCTCCAGGTGCCCACCACGATGGCGCAGCTGACAGCGGACATGGACACGTTCGTCAAGCACGGCGTCACCCCGTTCGCGAACGCCGGGAACGACTACGTCGCGATGCAGTACCTGTACGAGATGGAGCTGAGCCAGTCCAGCCAGCAGCAGGTGCAGGACTACGAGCGATACACCGGCAAGGTCGACTTCCACAGCGCGGCCTGGACCAACGCGGTCAAGACCTTCCAGGACTGGGTGAGCAAGGGCTACATCGCCAAGAACTCGGTGGGCCTGACCGCCACTCAGGCGGGCAACGACTTCGAGACCGGCAAGAACCCGATGATGCTGTCCGGCAGCTGGTGGTACGGCACCTTCGAGAGCGGTATCAAGAACTTCCAGTGGGGCACGTTCCTGTGGCCGGGCAACACGCTCAACGCCGGCTCGGGCGGCAACCTGTTCGTGGTGCCGAAGAACGCCGCGAGCAAGGAACTCGCCTACGACTTCATCAACGACACACTCCAGCCCGACGTGCAGAAGCTGCTCGCCGACAACGGAGCGGTGCCGGTCGCGGCGACCACCGACGGCGTGTCCAACCCGCTCAACGTCGAGCTCATCAAGAACTTCCAGACGCTGGCGAACAACAACGGCCTGGCCTACTACCCGGACTGGCCCACGCCGAACTTCTACAACACGCTCCTCGCCCAGACCCAGGACCTGATGAACGGCGCGAGCGGCGACTCGGTGCTGAGCACCCTGCAGACCAACTACGACCAGTACGTGTCCAGTCTTGGCTGACCTCATGACTGTCACGGCAGAACGACGGAGGTCCGGCGCCGCCACCCGCGGCGCCGGAACCGGCGCGGGCGCGGGAACTAGAAGCGCGCCGTACCTGACCTACCTGCTGCCCGCGACGGCCCTGTTCGCCGTGGTGATCGCGGTGCCGCTGGTGATGAACATCTACACCAGCTTCACCCGGTGGACCGGGGTCGGCCCGCGGCAGTGGGCCGGCCTCGCCAACTACCGCCAGCTCTGGCACGACTCGGAGTTCTGGGCGTCGATGTGGCACAGCCTCGCCCTGGTCACCGCCATGGCGGTGATCCCGACCGTGCTCGGCCTGCTGGTGGCCGCCGCGCTGTTCGACGTGATCGCCAAGCGCTACAGCGAACGGACGGCCAGCTTCCTGCGCGCGTGCATCTACCTGCCGCAGGTGCTGCCGATCATCGTGGCCGCGATCGTCTGGGGCTGGATACTCGACCCGCAGTACGGCGCGCTCAACGTGGCGCTGCGCGACATCGGCCTCGGCTTCCTCGCGCACGACCTGCTCGGTGACCCGCACACCGCGCTGCTCACCGTGATGGCGGTGCTCGTCTGGTTCCAGCTTGGCTACCCGGTGGTCATCTTCATGGCGGCCCTCCAGCGCACCGATCCCGCGCTGAGCGAGGCGGCGGAGATCGACGGGGCGACCTGGCGGCAGCGGCTGTGGTCGGTGGTCGTGCCGCAGATCAGGCCGGAAATCTACGTGGTGCTGCTGACCTGCACGGTAGCGTCCCTGCGCGCGTTCGGCTGGATCTACGCGCTGACCAGCGGCGGTCCTGGCGTATCGACCCAGGTGCCGTCGTATTACTCCTACCAGAGCTTCTTCACCGACCTGGATGTCGGCTACGGGTCGGCGATCGCCACCGTGATGACGCTGATCATCGCGGCCGTGGCCGTGGTGTTCCTGTGGGTGCAGCGGAGGCATGCCGGATGACCGCGACCTTGACCCGTCCCGCTTCAGCGAGGCAGCGCAAGCCGGGCCGCAAGCCAGGCCGCGAGCTGGCCCGCCGCCGCGGTCCCGCGGCCTGGATCACGCTGACGGCCCTCGTCGTGCTCACCGTGGGCATCCTCGTCCCGTTCGCGCTGATCGCGCTGAACGCCTTCAAGCCGCCCGGGCAGTACTCCGCGCACGGGCCGCTGAGCCTCCCCGACGGCTTCTACACCGGCGGTATCCAGACCTTCTGGGACACCGCCGACTTCGGTCGCGCGCTGTGGAACAGCGCGCTGATCAGCGGCTGCGTCTGCGTGTTCGCCGTGCTGCTGTCGATACTGAACGCCTACGCGCTCGGCATCGGCCGGGTGCGCGGCAGGACCTGGATTCTCGGCGCGTTCCTCATCGCCAACTTCCTGCCGCAGGAGGGCCTGGTCTACCCGCTGTATGACCTGGCGAAGGCGACAGGCCTGTACGACAGCCAGCTCGCCGTCATCATCATCTTCACCGTCATCCAGGCCGCGTTCGGCACCTACCTGCTGTCCTCGGTGCTGAGCAGCTTCCCGACCGAACTGCTCGAGGCGGCGCGGATGGACGGGGCCGGGCGGGCGCGCATCCTGTGGCGCGTGGTGGTGCCGGTCAGCAGGCCGACCCTGGGCGTGCTGCTCGTCTTCTTCTTCATCTGGACCTGGAACGAGTTCTTCCTGCCGCTGGTCTTCCTGGTCTCCAACTCCAACCAGACAGTGCCCGTGGCACTGGGCACGCTGCAGGGCCAGCACATCATGAACCCGCTGACCACCAGCGGCGCCGCGCTGCTCGGCGTGTTTCCCACGATCATCTTCTTCCTCATCTTCCAGCGGACGCTGACCCGCGGCGTGACCGTCGGCGCGATCAAGTAACCGGGCACGTACCCGCACTCGGAAAGGCAGAAATCTCGCATGAAGTTCACCGACGGCCGCTGGCTGCTGCGTCCAGGCGTCCAGGCGTTCCACCCGGTCGAGGTGCTCGACGTGGAGACCGGGCACGGGACACTGATAGTCCGCGCCGCGGTCCAGCGGATCAGGAACCGCGGTGACCTGCTCAAGGGGCCGATGGTCACGCTCACGCTGACCGCGCCCGCCCCCGACGTGATCGCGGTGAACATCACCCACCTGTCCGGCCAGGTGCGCCGGCCGCCGGCGTTCGCGATCGAGTCGAGCGAGGGCGACACATCTGCGGCGGCCACCGCCTACCGCGATGGCGAGTGGGCGGTGCTCACCTCGGGCGCGCTGACCGCGCGGGTTCGGACAGGCGCCGACTGGCGGCTTGAGTTCCTCGCGGGCGGCCGGCTGCTCACCGCGAGCGAGGCGGGCGCCGCCGCGATCGTGACGACCGCCGCCAACGGCGGCAAGCAGGTCGGGCACTACCTGCGCGAGCAGCTCAGCCTCGGGCTGGACACCGCGGTGTACGGGCTCGGCGAACGGTTCGGGCCGCTGGTCAAGAACGGCCAGGTTGTCGACATCTGGAACGCCGACGGCGGCACCGGCAGCGAGCAGGCCTACAAGAACATCCCGTTCTGCGTGACCAACGCAGGCTACGGCGTGTTCGTGAACGACCCGGGCCGGGTGTCCTTCGAGGTCGCGTCGGAGGCGGTCAACCGGCTCCAGTTCAGCGTGCCTGGGCAGTCGCTCGAGTACCTGGTCATCTACGGCCCAGAGCCGAAGGCGATCCTGCGCAACTACACCGCGCTGAGCGGCCGCCCGCCCGCGCTGCCCGCCTGGTCGTTCGGCCTGTGGCTGTCCACCTCGTTCACCACCTCCTACGACGAGGCCACGGTCACCGGCTTTATCGAGGGCATGGCGGAACGCGGCCTGCCGCTGTCCGTCTTCCATTTCGACACCTTCTGGATGCGCGAGTTCCACTGGTGCGACTTCGAGTGGAACCCAAGCGTGTTCCCCGACCCGGCGGCCATGCTGGCCAGGCTCAAGGCTCGGGACTTGAGGATCTGCCTGTGGATCAACCCCTACATCGCGCAGCAGTCGGCGCTGTTCGAGGAGGGCAAGGCGCGCGGCTACCTGCTGCGGCACCGCTCGGGCGACGTATGGCAGACCGACCTGTGGCAGCCGGGGATGGCCGTCGTCGACTTCACCAACCCGGCGGCGCGCGACTGGTTCGCGTCCAAGCTCGACGCGCTGCTCGACATGGGCGTGGACTGCTTCAAGTCCGACTTCGGCGAGCGCATCCCGGTGGAGGACGTCGGGTACTTCGACGGCTCCGACCCCGAGCGGATGCACAACTACTACACCTACCTGTACAACCAGACCGTCTTCGAACTGCTGCGCAAGCGCCGCGGCGAGGGTGACGCGGTGCTCTTCGCCCGTTCGGCCACCGCCGGGTCGCAGCGCTTCCCCGTGCACTGGGGCGGGGACTGCGACGCCACCTACGACGCGATGGCGCAGATGCTGCGCGGCGGCCTGTCGCTCGGCATGTCCGGGTTCGGCTACTGGAGTCACGACATCGGCGGCTTCGAGGGCACGCCGGACGCCGCCGTCTACAAGCGGTGGATCGCGTTCGGCCTGCTGTCCTCGCACAGCCGGCTGCACGGCAGCGGCTCGTACCGGGTGCCGTGGCTGTTCGATGAGGAGGCGGTGGACGTGCTGCGCACGTTCACCAGGCTCAAGATGCGGCTGATGCCGTACCTGATGGGCGCCGCCGGCCAGGCGGTCAGCGACGGCACCCCGATGATGCGCGCGATGGCGCTCGAGTTCCCCGGCGACCCGAGCTGCACCCACCTGGACCGCCAGTACATGCTCGGCGACGACCTGCTGGTGGCGCCGGTGCTGACCGCCGACGGCGAGGTGTCGTACTACGTGCCCGACGGCACCTGGACGAACTTCATTACCGGCGAGCAGGTCAGCGGGCCGCGCTGGGTGACGCAGCGGCACGGGTTCCTCAGCGTCCCGCTGCTGGTGCGCCCGGGCGCGGTCATCCCGGTGGGCGGCGTCGACGACCGGCCGGACTACGACTACGCCGACGGCGTGACCCTGCGCCTGTACGAGATTTCCGACGGCGCCCGGGTGACCACGGTCGCCGGCGACCGGGAGTTCGTCACCACGCGAGACGGCAGCGTGATCCGGGTCGAGGGCCCAGCGGGCACCTGGCAGGTATGGCACGCCGGCCAGACCGTCACCGCCCGCGCGGGCATCGCCGAACTGACACTGCCGCGCTGACGTGGCGGGGCCACGTGGAACCGGCACCCGTTCGGCACCCAAGATCTTCGTACCGAACGACGATGTTCTGCGCCAAAACGGTTGGGTAGCGGACAGAACGATGACACTCTTGGAGCGTCGTGCGGGGAGCATGCGACGAGGAGAAACTCGTGGAACGCATCATCAGGTCGCTGTCACCGGCGGCCCTCCTGGTAGCGGCAGCCGTCATGTTCGCGTTCGGTACCGCCTTCGTGCTCGCGTCGGACGTGACGCTGGCCTCTTCGTCCCCCGGTGCGTCGAGTGACCTGGCGCAGGCAGGCCGCTGGCTGCAGTTCCTCGCCGCGCTGTGCCTGCTTGCCGCGGTGTGCACCGCGGGCTGGGAGGCGACCGTGGGC
>Ga0335085_10015344_pt1 | contig 11120 bp, 10 predicted proteins | sample Lox_Sample_45_FD_206712 | JGI IMG/M metagenome (GOLD analysis project Ga0335085, IMG submission 206712) | Soil microbial communities from Loxahatchee National Wildlife Refuge, Florida, United States - Lox_Sample_4.5 | ecosystem: Environmental > Terrestrial > Soil > Wetlands | place: USA... | reverse complement strand
CCGTCCGCGATCCGGTTGCTCACCTGCGGAGCTATGCGCGCCTCTTTTTGAATTCCTATGTGGCCCGCCGCATCGACGGCGCCGTCGCCTATGTGAGGTCTGGAAAGACCATCGTCTCCTCGGTCAACCTCAAGCAGCTGGACGAAGATCACGTGCCGACATTCGACTATTGGCGGCATTGGTCGGCAATCAAGAATTCGCCGCATATGATCGTGGAATTCGGCGATCTTGGGGAAGCACGCTTCGTCCGGACGCTGAACGACGTGTGCGACCTGTTCGGATTGGAACGTAAGAGTCCGATCACTTGGCCCGGGATCGCCAACAGCGCGAGTGACGGCTTCATCTTCAACTACGCGCGCGAATTTCCCATCCTCGACCGTAACTTGGAATTGCGCTTCACGCGATGGAAGAGCCTTTCCAACGAGCCGGGGCTGGTGACGCTCGGAACCCTGCGCTCGCCGCTGCTGGATATCGCGTTCGGAGCGAACACGGAACTTACCGTTCAAGCCAAGGCCGACACGTTGCTCACCTATGGCAGCATCGCGCGGGAACAGGAGGCCTTCGCGCTTCTGCTATCCGACGCCGAAATGAAGGACAACATCGCTGCGGTCATTGCCGAGGACTACGACATTGTCGGCCAGCTCGTCGACCGTGAAATCGACGCAATGCACGACGTGCTGCTTCGGAAATACAACGCGACATGCCGCGAAGGGGTGGAGAAGTTCCTGCGCGAACATCCGGCGATTGCCGAGAAGTGGTCGATGGCTGCCGCGAAAAAAGCGGCATAGACGGTTGGCGATGAGCAGTTCCGCCCGCCCCATCTCGCAGCCTTCAAATGACGCCGGCCTGCTCTTTGCGTCGAAGGGCGCAACGCTTGCCGTCCTGCAGCCACTCGTGCGCACGGCCACCGTCCTGCCGATCCACCGCTTGCTGGTCTCCGACCTGAAGCGCGACTCGCGCGCGACAATCGCCGCGGTCATGCGCCATGGCTGGGCAAACGGCCCCCTTGCCGTGCGATCGAGCGCGCGCGGAGAGGATTGTGTGGAAAGTTCACAGGCGGGCCGGTACGAGAGCGTTCTTTCGGTGCTGGGTCCCGCAGCGCTCAAGGTCGCGCTGGAAACCGTCGCCGCTTCCTATGGCAGCGACGATCCGGCCCATGAAATCCTCGTGCAGCCCATGCTCACCAACGTCGCGGCCAGCGGCGTGGCGTTCTCGGCCGATCCGAGCACCGGCGGCCCTTACGCGGTCATCTCAATCGCAAGCAACGAGGACACGCGCGTCGTGACCGGCGGGCAGTCGCGCGACGTGGAAACAGCCTTCGTCAGCCGGCACGCTCCCGCGATCGACGATCCGCGCATAGCGAGCGTCATGACCTTGCTGTCGGAGGTCGAGGTGCTGACCGCAATGCCGGCGCTGGACATTGAATTTGCATTCGATACAAACGGCGCGCTCTATCTGCTCCAGGCGCGCCCTCTGATCGTCACCAGAGAGCAGCCCCTCACCGACGCGCAATACAAGGCCACGCTGGCACGCATCGCCGATCAGATCGCTTTCAAGTGTCGGCCGCATCCCTTTCTGCGCGGAAACCGCAGCCTGTTCGGTGTAATGCCCGACTGGAACCCCGCGGAGATCATTGGCATCCGGCCGCGTCCGCTGGCACTTTCGCTCTATCGCGAATTCGTGACCGACGAAATCTGGGCCTACCAGCGCCACAACTACGGCTATCGAAACCTCAGAAGCTTTCCCCTGCTGCACGACTTCTTCGGGCTTCCCTTCATCGACGTGCGCGTGAGCTTCAACTCGTTCATTCCCGCCGACATCGACGACGCTCTCGCGGACAAGCTGGCGAACTACTACCTCGACGCGCTGGCGAACCGGCCGGCGCTGCACGACAAGGTCGAGTTCGAGATCATCTTTTCCTGCTACACGCTCGACCTGCCCGAGCGCCTCTCGGTTCTCGCCGGTGCGGGCTTCGAAGCGGACGAAATTTCGGCTCTTGCATCCAGTCTGCGGCGGCTGACGAACGGCATCATCAACAACCGCGACGGGCTTTGGCAAAAAGACACCGCCAAGCTGGACGTGCTGGACGCACGCTACCACGCGACGGTCCGCGAACTGACCGACCCAATGGCGCGCATCCACTGGCTGGTCGAGGACGGCAAGCGCTATGGCACCCTGCCCTTCGCAGGCCTTGCCAGAGCTGGATTTATCGCCATCCAGACGCTGCGTTCTCTCGTTGCCATCGGCGCGCTGAGCGATGCCGACTACTACGGCTTTCTGGCGAGCCTGGAGACGGTTTCAGGTCAGCTCTCCCGCGACATCGCCCATCTTGGCCGTGATGCATTCCTTTCCCGCTACGGACACCTTCGCCCCGGAACGTATGACATCCGGTCTGCGCGATACGATGCCGAGCCCGACCTCTACTTCAACTGGTCAAGCCGGCCCGCCGCCGAGGCCGGCGAGGCCAATCGCGCGTTCGCGTTGACGCTGCAGCAGATGAACACCATAAACACCCTGCTTCAGAGGCATGGGCTGGAGCACGATGTCGTCGGCCTCTTCAACTTTCTCAAAGCCGCCATAGAAGGCCGCGAACGCGCGAAATTCCTTTTCACGCGCAATCTATCGGACGTGCTTGAAAGTCTCGTGGCGCTCGGCGCCCGCTACGGGCTCAGCCGCGAAGACCTGTCCTATTCGGATATCCGGACGATCCTAGGTCTCTACGCTGCGAGCGAAGATCCGGAAGCAGCGCTTCTGCGATCGATCGAGGAAGGCAGAAAGCGCCACACGATTACCTGCGCGATCACCCTTCCTGCGCTCATCTCCGCGCCCAACGACGCCTGGTTCGTGCGCATGCTCGCCGTCGAGCCGAACTTCATCACCCAGCAGCCGGTGCAAGCGCGCGTCGTGACCGCCGAGCACAAGAATGCACTAAAGGGCGCGATTGTTATGATACCGAGCGCCGACCCGGGATACGACTGGCTGTTTTCGCACGGGATCGGCGGCCTGGTGACGGCGTATGGCGGCGTCAACTCGCATATGGCGATCAGGGCCGGCGAACTGCGCATCCCCGCCGTGATCGGCGCAGGCGAAGCGAATTTCGAACGCTGGTCGCGCGCGCACACCCTGCACATCGACTGCGCGAACAAGAAGGTCGAGGTCGTGCGGTGATCGTCGCGGTCAGCCAGCGCGTCGTCATCGATGCTCGCACCGGCGAGCGGCGCGATGCGCTCGACCGGCGCTGGCCGATCTTCCTGCGCCACGCGGGCCTTCTGCCGCTCGCGGTTCCGAACATGCCGGATATCGCGTTCTCTCTGCTCGACGTGTTCCGCCCCCAGGGCATCGTGCTGACCGGCGGCGACGATCTCGCCAACCTTGGGGGAGCGTCCCCCGAGCGAGACGAAACCGAACTCGCATTGTTGGCTCATGCGCGGCACCACGCACTCCCTCTTTTAGGCGTCTGCCGCGGAATGCAGGTGATTCAGAGCTGCTTCCGTGTGAAGCTCGAGCGCGTCGACGGTCATGTCGCTTCGACACAGGCCATTCAGTTCGACGGCCGCCGCGCGATCGTCAACAGCTATCACAATTTCGGCAGCCGCGAGACCGCTCCAGGCCTCACCATCTGTGGCGTGGCGGACGACGGCGTCGTGAAGGCGGTCAGGGCCGACAGCGAACCCATCATCGGCATCATGTGGCATCCGGAACGGATCGATCCTGCGCGCGCGGAAGACCTCGCGCTGTTCCGCACGTTCTTCGGAGCCAGTCCGTGAGGGGGCTCATCCTCGCGGCCGGCCGGGGCACCCGCATGGGCGCGCTCACAGCCGACCGGCCGAAAGGCCTCGTCCAGCTCGGCGGCCGCTCGCTGATCGCAAGGGCGGTGGAGGCTCTCAAACGCGGCGGATGTGCCGAGGTCGCAATTGTGACCGGCTATCGCCATGAGCTCGTCGCGCCGCTCACCGACACGAGCTTTCATAATCCCCGCTGGGCCGAAACCAACATGGTCGCCAGTCTGCAGACGGCGGATGCGTGGCTGCGCGCCGGTCCGGTCGTCGTCAGCTATTCCGACATTTTCTATTCGACCGAGACCGTCACAGCGCTTGCCCGTTGCGAAAGCGCAATCGCCATTGCGTACGATCCATTCTGGCGCCGCCTGTGGGAAGAGCGCTTCGGCGATCCCTTGTCCGACGCCGAGAGCTTTCGGCTGGACTCTCATGGCTTTCTTACGGAGATCGGCCGCAAGAATGCCTCCTATGCCGACATCGAAGGTCAATACATGGGCCTGTTGAAATTTACGCCCCAATCCTGGCGGCAGATCGTTGCGACCATCGACGTTCTGCCAGCCGAGCGTCGCGATCGGCTCGACATGACGAGCCTCCTGGCACTGCTCATTCGGGAGAGTGTCCGTATACAGGCCGTGCCGCGCGAAGGTGCCTGGGGCGAGTGCGACAGCGAATCCGATTATCGCCTCTATCGACGCTGGTTCGGCGAGGCGCAGACATGCGAGGCAAGCTGATGCGCGCGCCGGACACGATTGCTGACGGCATTGATGCGCGCGATGCGCGGGTCGGACGCGTAGTGTGGATCACCGGTCTATCGGGCGCGGGAAAGTCGACCCTCGCCGAAGAGACGATCCGGCTGTTACGCACACGCGGCGAGCACGTCGTGGGGCTGGACGGCGATGCGTTGCGCGAAGTGTTCGGCGCGACGGGCGCGGAGAACCATGGCCGTGCGGCCCGACTCGCGCTCGCATTTCAATATGCCCGGCTCAGCCGTCTCCTCGCCATGCAAGGAGCGACTGTGGTGATCGCTACCATTTCGCTGTTCCGCGAAATCCACGTGTGGAACCGTCTCAACTTACCGGGCTACTTCGAGGTCTATCTGAAGGTGCCGCTCGCCGAGCTGCGGCGCCGCGACCCGAAGGACATCTATCGTCGATTCGAGGCAGGCCTTTTGTCCGACGTCGCCGGACTGGACATGCAGGTCGACGAACCGGCCGAAGCGGACTGGGTGGTGGAGTTTTCACCCACGCATCGGCCCATCGATCTTGCCACCACATTGACACGACGCCTTTACGAACGAGAGAGCCATGAATGCACAATTGAAACCCGGTGAATTCACGGGCCTTGCCGACGATTATTCGCGCTACCGGCCGGATTATTGCCCGTCGGTGCTGAACGCGCTTCTGGGTCTCTTCGCAATGCCCGTCGATCGGATCGACTTTGCCGATGTCGGCGCAGGCACCGGAATCTGGACGCGCATGGTGCGCGATTGCGGAGTCCGCTCCGTCGTTGCCGTCGAACCCAACCACGACATGCGCAAAGCCGGCGCGGGCGATGCGCGCAATGACGAGATTGTCTGGCGCGAGGGCTGCGCGGAATCGACGGGCTTGCCGGCGGGATCGCGGGACTGGCTGAGCATGGCGTCCTCCTTTCATTGGGCCGACTTCGATCGTGCAAGCGCGGAATTTCATCGCGTTCTGCGGCCGGGGGGCCGATTCACTGCGCTGTGGAATCCGCGCCTCATCGAGGTCAATCCCCTTCTCGTAGAAATCGAGGAGCATGCACGCCGGCTGCAACCACACATCAAGCGCGTGTCGTCGGGACGCTCCGGCATCACGGAACGTCTGACGGGCATGCTTTGGGCGTCGCCGCATTTCGAGGATGTGGTGTATGTGGAAGGCCGTCACGTCATCAAGATGGCGCCGGAGCGCTACATCGGCGCCTGGCGCTCGGTGAACGATTTGCGCGTGCAGCTGGGTGCGGAGAAGTTCGAGGCGTTCCTCGGCTTTGTCGAGAAGCGTATCTCCGATCTTGCCGAGATCGAGGCTACCTATCTCACACGCGCCTGGTCGGCCCGGCGCAAGGATTGACAACCAGCGAACACCCAGATCATTCACCAAAAAAGCCCGGCTCTGCTGGCCGGGCTTTTTTCCAATTCGATCGGGTCGCCGCGTCAGTCGACGATTTGGACGACCTTTCTGGAATCGGGATCGACAAAAACCATGCGTCCACCCCAATCGAAATATTGATAGCGCCGCGCCTCGGGGACTCTTGCGTAGACTTCTTCAGGCACCGGCTGCAATTCGACGTCCTCGGGCACAGGAGCGCCGATCGCAACATCTTCCTTGACAGCCTCCGGCCGTTTTCTGACGACATAGTCGTGAATGACGGTCCGTTCTTCCGGTCCCACGGTCCAGGTCGTGGTGGTCGTTGTCGTCTTCTCCATGGGGCTCGGAGGAGCTTCGTCCTGAGCCATGGCGCATGTGCCCGCGACCATCGCGGCTGCCGCAATTCCTGCTATCGATAGGCGCTTCATTTTATAGACTCCTTGGCCAAGCGCCCCTTCCAACCGGCAAATGAAATGTCGGATCCCCCGCCAAAGTTCCATAGATTGCGATGAGCACGGTTTCGGTCTCGACCCGCGCACAATGGGGACACAATGGGAACACAATCTGGACGCCCGCCGTGCAACGTGCATCCTCTGCCGGCATGCCCGTGGCGTTGACACCTCTAGTTGCGTGACGAGGCCCGCAGCAGGCGTTCCGTAAAGCACCGGCGTTGACCGCCCGTCGCTATCGCCAGCCTCAACCCGAGTCCGTAGGCCCGAACTGCTTGCAACCGAGATCCGGACGTGCGGGGTCGCTGATGGGATTGCCGTCGACGTCTCTCTTGATCCCGTAGTGGCCAATGCCCTTTCCGATGCGCTGCGGAAGCGCGTTCGAAAGTGCGTAATCCATATCGGGGCCTGTCCAATAAGACGTCAGCGAAAATCCATCGAGGGCAGGAGGATCGCCCGGGTAACCGAACCCGCCCTGACCGGAGACGTAAAGCCCGTGCGAACGCGGTTCCATTCCTGTGGCGGCATGTAAGGTCGACAGGCTGTCGTAGTAAGTCCCATTAATCGCTGCGTCGCCTGCCCTGGGATTTCCTGCATTGAAAAAACCGTTGTGACTGCTCGCGGGCAGCGGCGTCGATGCCCCGCGGGTCTCGAAGAAGGATACGCCGCCGTCCGTGACGACGTCCTGGATGAAGAGGTTGTTATAGAACTCAACGCCGGCAAGGCTGGGGTCGTCGCCCTCGCACAAGATGAAGTCTCCGGCGGTGACGAGGTTCACGCATATGGCGGTGTTGTTGAGATATGTATTGTTGTGGCTCGCGTTGTCGATCGCATGCTGGTGGAAGTCTTGCATGTAGTTGAAGGCCACAAGGTGCCCGCCGTTGTACAGCGTGCTGGTATCGGCGCCATTGTCGGAGTAGTTGGTCGCCCATACGCCGCTTCCGTGGCCTGTGTTCTGCTTGAGACCGTAGTTCACGTCACCATAGCCGCGATTGAACAGCACCCGGCAATTCGTATTGTTTGTCCACAATTCGACGATGCTGTTGCCGCAGATATTCACGGCGACATTGCTCTCGACGATGGCGCCGGATGTATAGCCGAGTTCGACCGCGTTGTTCTGGCAATCGTGGCAGTAATTGCCTTTGATGACGACGTCCGTTGCAAGGGCGGATTGGCTCCGCCCGTAGACCGTGATGGCGACCTGGCCAAGACCTTCGCCGGCCGCACCCTGTGCTCCCGTATACGCCGCTTCGCATCCAAGGATATGAATGGTGTCGACCGATGTCGCAGAATAACCCGCCGTGTACTGCAATGCGTTGTCCCGGGCGAACCACGCGACGATTCCGTGGACGACGATATTGCCGCCGGCGGCGACGTTGCCATTCGACAGGTAGATCGCCTGTTCCGCATCGGCCGTGACGACTTGACCGAGATTGGGATTGGCCTGCGTGACCGCGTCCACGAACCAGGCATAGATCGTCGTGCCGTCATAGGCGAATACGCCTGCCGTTCCCGCCACGGGCGCGGCGATGTAATTCCTGATCGCCGCGATCTTGGAGCGGAGATCGACACCCGAGACATAAAGCAGCCGGCTTCCCACCTGGCCGTAGGGCGCGTAACCAATATCGTAGACATCGACGGCCTCCAATATACCTCCGAGCCGCCAGATGCGCGCATCTCCGGGATGCAATCTCCACCATGTCCGGACCTTCTCGCCACTGAAGACCGGCATCGCTTCGTCATCGCCATACGGCACGATGTGGAAAGGGTCGTCGGAAGCGCCAGCAACGGCGAGCGAAAGCGTTCCCCTGGTATAGGAGCCCCGCTTGATACCGAGAACTTCTCCCGGCTGGCTGTTTGACAGGACGGCTTGGATTTCGGCAGCAGTCGTGAACGGGTTGCGGAAGGTTCCCACTCCGCTCGATCCGGATGCGTCGGGATCGTAGAAATAGGTTGGCCGCGCATTGAGGAGGGCTGCAGAGGGAGCTGGTTCCGGTCGTAAATGAAGACGGTACGGTTTTCCAATCGTGTTGCCGGTGCCCGCGATGGCCGGTGCGCAGGCCACCAGCCCCGTCATTCCCATCAGAACCTTGCGCCTTGTCGTCACGGTCATCCCCCGAAAACCTTGCAGCGTGGAGCATAGCGCCCCAACGGCCGACGAGCGCGGCACCAGGAATGTTATTTTGGGGCGATTTGCGCCGGGCGCTCTCGCCGGGCATTTCGCTGGGCGTAGCGTGGCCGGCTACCTCGCCACACGGTTCTCGAAAAAGTAAAAATTGAAGTAACGCGTTAGCCCGCCTGCAACTCGGACATGCAACTATATCGCCAGCACCGGAAAGATCTCCCCTTCGTTCTGGGTGCTGACGTAGAAGTGCTTAAAGGCCGCTTGGGCTCCCCCCTGGGCGGCCTCTTTCTTTGGCAGCGCGCGCTTCGGCGCGTACAACCGGCACTGCCCGACTACGTGCCCGCCTCAGTGCACACATCCTCCGGCGCTACGCCAATAGCGTTGGCATCTTTGAGTTGCGCGATGGCGGCATCGTCGTAACCGAGTTCTTCGAGAACCTGCCGCGTGTGCGAGCCGAGACCGAGATAGGGTTTGCCTTCCTCGCACGGCGTATCGGCGAACTTCACCACCGGCGCATGGCGCCAGTATTTGCCCCCGGGCGCCCGATCGGTAAAAGCCGGACTTGCGGTGGGTACCATGAATCTGATCGTCCTGGTGTGCACATCCTCATGCAGGAAACGGCGGTGGCCCACATGATCGGCCTGAACGCAACCGAGATCGGCATCCGTGAGAAGCCTCTCCCATTCCGCTGCAGCTTTCGTCTTGAACACGCGCTGCAGGTCCTCCCCGAGCGCCAACCGATGCGCATAGCGGCCGGCCCAATTCGCGAAGCGCGAATCCTGCACAAGGTCCTCGCGGCCGATCACCTTGCAGAACGTCGCGAATTCGCGGTCGAACGGCACGGCCAGAAAGACCCAGCCCTTGGCAGTTTCATAGAGGCGGTACGTCGCCTCGAGGCCCAGCTGCGCCTTGTCGGGCACCCGCCGCGGCGGTTTGCCGTCATAGATGAAAGCATCGTCGGAATTGGCATAGACGCAGGGACAAATAGGGTCAGGACAAATAGGGTCAGAGTAGATTTATTTGCCGCGCGGACGGCCGCTTCTTCCTCGGCGGTCGTCCCTTCGGCAACGGTGTCGCGCGTCGCTTGAGAGCCTTCTCGATCTCCTCGCGGAAACGGTCGTCGCCGAGCGCCCAGCCGCCGTTGGTGGCGGTGCGGATGGCGTTCAGCGCTTCCTCGCTCAGCGCGTCCTTGAACAGCCTGCGATAGGCAAGCAGACGACCGGCATGGGTCCGGGCGAGCCCGCGGTAAAGCGCGTGCGGGGTAATGAGAGGGTCCGCCGCCCCTTCCGCATTGGCCCGGTAGCTCGACCAGCGCCACAGCCGCGGATGCGAAACCAGCCGCGCGCGAACCGGATTGAGCTCGATATAACGGCTGCAAGTGATGAACCAGCCTTCACCGTCAATCGGCGCGGCGCGGTAGCGTCCCTCCCATAGCGTGCCCGAGCGTCCGTATGTGTCGTTGATCCGGCGAACGTAGCGCCGGCCCAAGGACTGCATCGTGCGCGGCAGGCTCTCTGCGTCCCCAGGCGTGACGAGGAGATGCACGTGGTTGGTCATCAGCACATAGGCATGAATCGCGCAGCCATATTCGGCGGCAGCTTCGCCAAGCCAGTTGCGATAGAGCACCCGATCTTCATCGTGGAAAAAGATGGCCTGGCGGTTGTTGCCGCGCTGAATAACATGCAGCGCCTGACTGGGCAGAAAATATCGTCCAAGCCTGGCCATGACATCTCCTGCCTCGTATCAACTTCGCCTATCCCTTATGCCGATCCGCGCCATAAATCAACTCTGACCCCATTTACTTTTATACCATTTATACCTTTATTCCAACGAAGAGGTTCTCTCCGGGCAACGCTACATCAGTGTCCAGCAGAAAATTAATATCGGGCGGGAGCTTTGTATGCAACGCATCGACAAGGCGGCGAGCGAACTTCCCGTCGGCATGAGCGTAGCTCAAAAAGATCATCATTGATCGGTTCACAGGTTTTCCACCGTCCGCTCTGGCAACGCGAGACTTCCTTTGACGGGAGAATACCGTGCCCACGGCTCTTTTGCCACATTTGCTTCCGTGTAAATGTCGAGAATTTGCACGAAAGCCAGGCCGCTGATCCGAAAGGTTTTTTCGTTGCGAATGCCGGAGTGGGATACTTACCTGTCCGGGAGCCTCTACGAACGTGTCGCTTGAAAAATCGGTCCAAAACGCCCAATTGGCGTGCAACTAGAGGAGAGCACCAACCGATGCCACATTATCATCTTGAGGGTTTTGAGAACGAATGGACGTTACTCCGCGAAACTGCGTCTAGTCAGAAATTTTTCGTAAAGACGCCGCGCGGGCATGAACTGGCCGTTGACATCCACTACACGCCGCCGAAGATTCTGACGGTGAACATCGTCTTTCGAGGCAAAGACGGGCATGAGGCGACAAAGAACGCGCTGACCCCGGTGATGGACGAAATCGGAAGGATCGCATTGGCCCGGGATGACTACGCGGTCATCGACTACACTCTGTCGGAAACCCAAGCCATATCAGATGGGAATTACAGTATAGATGAGAAGGATCGGAAGCATCGCCAGCTTTGAGTATCCCCTTTAAATACGGGGACGTTTAATCATTTTTCGAAACTGTGTCAGACGGTTCACTTGCAATGGATTAAGCGTCCCC
>Ga0335085_10015342_pt1 | contig 11122 bp, 6 predicted proteins | sample Lox_Sample_45_FD_206712 | JGI IMG/M metagenome (GOLD analysis project Ga0335085, IMG submission 206712) | Soil microbial communities from Loxahatchee National Wildlife Refuge, Florida, United States - Lox_Sample_4.5 | ecosystem: Environmental > Terrestrial > Soil > Wetlands | place: USA: Florida... | reverse complement strand
GCTTGTCCTCGAGGTCGGCCTCCGCTTGCCGCAGGCGTGCCAGTGTCTCCTCCGCTTCCGATTCCATCCTCTCGCGCCGCTGCCAGGCCTCGCCCAGGATTTCCCGGGCTCGCGCGAGCACGCGCTCGGGAATCTTCTGCCTCTCGGCCACCGAGAGAGCGCGGCTTCGTCCGGAGAGGCCCGGCCGCAGGCGGTACGTGGGCCGGCCGGTTTCCTCGTCGAACTCCATCGCGGACAGAACCGCGTCCGGCCGGGAGGCCGCAAAGCTCTTCACGGCCGACAGGTGGGTCGAGACGATGGCCTGGCCGCCGCGCGCGAGGTATTCCTCGAGCCAGGCCACGCCCAGAGCGCTGCCTTCCTCCGGATCCGTCGCCCCGCCGATCTCGTCGACGAGCGCCAGTGTGCCGGGGGACGACGCTTCGACGATGGAGGCCAGAGTCTCCATGGAGGACGAGAAGGTCGAGCGGTCGGCCAGAATCGTCTGGGCGTCGCCGATCTCGGTGCGCACCCGCCTGCACAGCGGCACGCGCGTACCGGCCGCCGCGGGCACCGGGATGCCGCACCGAGCCAGCAGGGCGAAGAGGCCGGCGGTCTTCAGCACGACGGTCTTGCCGCCGGCGTTGGGCCCGGAGACGACGAGCAAGCGCTTGCCGGGCGGAAGCGAGAGGTCGAGCGGCACGGCGTCCTTGCCGGCGCGCTCCTCGCCGAGCACGCGGCGGCGCAGCGCCGCGAGCTTAGCGTCGAGCAAGGGGTGCCGCGCGGCGTGGAGCTCCCACGACCCGTCCTCCGAGATCTCTGCAAGACGTCCGGAGGAGAGCTCCCCGAAGGCGACCTTCGCCTCGAGGACGTCGAGTTCGGCCAGACCCGCCGACGCGGCCTCGAGATCTTCGCGGGCTTCGAGCACGCGCAGGCCGAAGTCACGCAGGAGCCGCTCGACCTCCAGGCGCTCCTCGGAGGCCAGCAGGGCGAGGTCGTTGTTGGCCTCGATGACCTCGAGGGGCTCCACGAACACGGTCTGCCCGGACCCCGAGCGATCGTGCACGATCCCCGGCAGGCGTCCGCGAGCCGACGCCAGGACCGGCAGGCAGTAGCGGTCGTTGCGAAGGACGACGACGGCGTCGCCCAGGATCTCCCGCCGCGCGTCCAGGATCTTCTCGAGGTTGCGGGCGACCTCGTTGCGGCGACGGCGGAGCTTCCCTCGCGCGGACGCGAGAGCGGGCGACGCATCGTCCCGGAGGCCCCCCTCGGGCGCGAAGAGGCGGCGTGCTGCAAGGAGGATGGACGAGAGATCCGGCAGGGCCTCGCGGCGCTTGACGAGCTCGGGCGTCGTCACCGGGCCGAGCGCTCCGCGCACGGCGCCGCACGCGCGCGCGAGCGTCAGGATCGGGCGGAAGTCTTCAGGGCCCGCGGCGCCGGCCGCATCTTCCAGCCGCGCCAGCGTCGGGCCCGCGTCCTCGATCCCGGCGATGGGCAGGCGTCCCGCGCGGGCGGAGAACTCCGAGGCCTCGGCCGTCTCGGCCGCGAGCCTCTGCACGTCGGCGGGATCGTCGGCAGGAGTGATCCGGAAGACCGCGGACTTTCCGGGGGCCGTGCGGGCGAGGGAAGAGAGGAGCCGGAGGACGACGTCGAACTCCAGAGTCTGCCGGTCGACGTCGTCCTCTCGCGGCGGGGCGGAGGCTACATCGTGGCTCGACGCTCTTCCGAGAGCTTGCGGAGCATCTTCTTGCGGGCCTGGATCGCCTTGCGCTTGCGCTTGGCGCTGGGCTTCTCGTAGTGCTGCCGCTTCTTCAGCTCGGAGAGGATTCCTGACTTTTCGCACTTTCTCTTGAAACGCCGCATGGCGTTCTCGAAGGATTCGTCTTCCTTGACGTGGACCAGAGGCACGAGGACTCACCCCCTTCACCGTGGAGTCACAGCGAGCCCTTGATGCTAGCGGGCGCGGCCCGGCCTGTCAATGAATCTTCATTTATCCCAAGCGATTACAAGGACTTGCCTTGACTCCGCGCCTCGGGCTTCCTGATAATGGGAAGGTTTATGAGCTCACCTGAAGAGCGCCTCCGCCGCCTGGAGGCCGAGATCGAGAGAAAACTGCTCGAGCGCTTCGCGGCCTTGAAGGACGAGTTCGAGCGGCTTCGTATCGAGGCGGATCAGCGTTGGGCCGGATTCCTCTCCCGGTTCGACCAGGACTTTCGAGGAATTGTTCCGCCCGAGCTCGTCGAGCAGGAGACTGGCGCGCCCGCGCCCGCGACCGCCGGGGCCGGCGCGCTCCCGATGGCCGCAGCAAGGGCCCTGGACGAGGCGGCCAACCAGGTGGACGTCTTGAACAAGTACCTGGAGCTCACCCGCGGATGGTCCTCCCGCGCCGCCCTGCTGATCGCGCGCGGCGAGGCGCTGGCCGTGTGGAAGGCGATCGGGTTCTCCGCCCACGGCGGCAGCGACGACACCGTGCGCCGGGCCGCGGTGTCCGCCGCCGGCAACGCGGCGTTGACGCGCGTGCTGGGAGGCGTGGCGGTCGAGCTTTCCTCCAGCAACGACGTCTCGCGCCAGCTTTCGGCATCCGACGCGTCGCGCGCGGTGCTCGTGCCGATGGTCGTCAAGGAGAAGATTTCCGGAGCTCTCTACGCCGATTGCGTTCCCGGGGAGGAAGAGGCTTTCGACCCGGAAGCGATCGGCCTCCTGACGTACGTCGCGGGCCTCGTCGTGGACCGGCTCGCGACGCGCAAGCTGAAGCCGGCTCCGGCGTTGAAGACTCCGGAGGCCCTTCAGGAGAGAAAGCGCGAGACCGAAGCGCCGCTCGATCTGACGCCGGAGCCCGGGCCCGAGCCCACCACCGAGCTCGAGCTCATGAGCGATGCCACGAACCCCCCGGGGGCGCACCTGGCTCTTCCTCCTCCCATTCCGCCCCTGGCGCGGCCCGAAGAGACGTCCCCGCGCGGCTCCCGGCCCGCCAGTCCCCCCGCGCTCCATTTCGAGGATTCTTCTCCGGGCTCCGGCTTCCGCATGTCCCGGGCCGACGTGCTGGCTGCCGCGGCCACGCCGCCTCCGCCATCCCCTCCGGGCACGCCGGCCGCTCCGACGCTTTCAGGCCCCACGCCCGTGGCGCCCGTACGCCCGTCTTTGGGCGCGCGGCGGCTGGCAGGGCCGCTGGCTCCGGCCGACGGAGACGAACGGCGCGAGGAAGCCCGGCGCTTCGCCAAGCTCCTCGTCTCCGAGATCAAGCTGTACAACGAGCGAGCCGTGCTGGAGGGCCGCGAGCACGGCGACCTCTACGAGCGATTGAAGGAAGACATCGACCGCAGCCGGCAGATGTACGACGAGCGGATCCCCGAAGACGTACGGACCGGCTCGAACTTCTTCTACGAGGAACTCGTTCGCATCCTCGCCGACGGCCGGGCCGAGGCCCTGGGAATCTAGCCATTGATGATCGGGTGATCCGGCGATCGGGTGATCGTCGCGGCGGCGCGGCTTTTCAGGTCATCGTCGCTCTTGGAGTCAGTCTCCTCTGCCGCGCGCCTCTCGCCGCGGACATCGGGAGCACCGTCTCGACCGACTTCGACGCGGAGTTTGCGTGCGCCGCGGACATGGTGGAGGCCGGTCAGCCCGCCGAGGCCGAGCGCATTTTCGGCGAGATCGTGCGCCTCTCGGGGCAGCCCGCCTGGGACGTTCGCGCGGCCTTCGTGCTGGCCTCCGCCGACGAGCGGCGCGGCGACCCGGCCTCGGCCATCAGGCGCCTTTCCGAGACCTCGGCCGAGAGCATCGGGCTCGAGGCCTACAGGCACGCCACCCTGGCGCGTCTCTACGAGGCGACCGGGAAGCTGCCGGAAGCGCAGACCCAGGCGCGGCTCGCCTTCGCGGCGGAAGGGCCCTTCGCATGGAGGCCGCGGGCAGGCCTGCGCCTGGCGCGCCTCCTCGAATCGGCAGGGCGCCTTCGCGAGGCGTCGGCGACTCTCGAGGCTGCCTCGGCCGAGGCGGAGGGCGGCGTCGCCGAGACGATCGCGGCCGAGCGGATCCGGCTCGCGGGCCTGCTCGGAGACTCGGCCGCGGCGCGAAGGGTCGCGCGGGCCCTGCTGCTTTCGGGAACTCCGGAGTCGCGTGTTCCCCTTTCGGCGCGCGGGGTGGTCCAGCGCGAGGCGGCGGCGCTCTCCGCCTCGGACAAGGGGCGCCGGGGCCGGGCTCTGCTCGCGGCCGGAGACGCCGCCGGCGCGGTGAAGATCCTCTCCGCCGTCCCGGTGTCCGCCTGGGCCGCGTCCGAGCGCGCCGAGAACCTTCTCGCCCTCGCCGAGGCCCAGCGCCGACTGCGGCGGGATCGCGCGGCGCAGAAGACGCTCGCGAAGGTCCCGGACGACGGGACCGAGGCCGCGTTCTCGGCGCGGCTCGTCGCGGCCGATCTCCGGCTGGCGCGCCTGCGCAGCGAGAAGCCGGGCCCTGCCGCCGCGCCGGACGACCCGCGGTTTGACGCGGTGGGCCGCACGCTCGACGCCCTGACCGGGCCGTCCGTTCCGGCCGCCGTGCGATCGGCCGCGCGCGAGCGCCTGGTGCGGATCGCGGCGGAGCAGGGGCGGTTCGAGGACGCGTTGGCGCAGGCCCAGGCCTTCGTTCGCGAGACCTCGGGCACGGGCGGCGCGTTCGAGCCGCTCTGGAAGCTCGCGTGGCAGAGCTGGCTCAGCGGAGATCCGGCGCTCTTTCGCCAGCGCCTCGAGGCGATCGGGTCCCTGGCGCCCGAGACCGGGCGGCGGCGCCGGCTCAACTATTGGATGGCCCGGGCCCTCCTGCGGGAGGGCCGCACGGCCGAGGCCCAGACGATCCTGACAGCGCTTGCCGGCGGAGATCCGGCGGATCTCTACGCGCAACTGGCCCGACGCCGCGCGGCGGCGGCGCCGCCCGCGGCCCCGACCCGGGAAGCGGATCCCGCCAACGGCACGGCGGCCTTCCGCATGCCGGACGAGCTCCTCCGTCTGCGAATGTTCGAGGAAGCGGCGGCGGAGGCGAGGCGGCAGCCGCCGTCCCGCGGGCGGGACCTGCGCGTGGCGCAGGCGGAGTTTGCGCTGGGGCACTTCTTCGCCTCGGTCGTCGCGGTCAAGAGAGCCTTCCCGCAGATGGGGACAGCCGACGAGGCCAGCGTGCCGGACCCCTGGCGGCGCCTCTACTACCCGATCGAGGAGGGCGGGGTCGTTGCGACGCACGCCAAAGAGGCGGGTCTGGACGCCGCGCTGATGCGCGCCCTCGTTCGCCAGGAAAGCGTCTTCGACGCGCGCGCCCGTTCCCGCGCCGGCGCGATCGGCCTCATGCAGCTCGAGCCGGCCACCGCGAGGAGTCTCTCCCAGTCGGTTCTGCGCTCCCGGTACCGCCGGGCCTTCCTGTACGACCCGGGCAAGAACGCGAGCCTCGGCGCCGCGTACTTGAAGCAGCTCGTCGAGCAGTTCGGGGGCAGCGTGATCTACGCTCTCGCGGCGTACAACGGCGGGCCTCCGACGATGAACCGCGTGCTCTCGGAGAACGCCGGCCGGGACGAGGACGAGGTCTTCGAGTCCCATCCCTACTACGAGACGCGCGACTACGTCCGCCGCGTGCTGCTCTATGCGGAGGCCTATCGGGAGCTGTACCCGTAAGGGGTCACCAGGCTCCTTCCGGCACGACCAGCACGCTCTTGCCCACGCTGCGCAGGATCTGACGCGTCAGGTCGGAGCTTCCGACAGACGCCCGGACGCTTGGGCGCGCGCCCCCGACGACGACGAGATCGGGATCCGACTCGGCGATCTCGGCGAGGATCCCGTCGAGCGCGGTCGGCGCCGGCCGGAGGCGGATGTCGCATTTCACCTCGAGGTCGCGCAGCGTCGCGGCGCCGCGCTCGAGGTGCTGGTTCACCCAGCCGGCCGGCGCTTCGTCCTCCGGCGTCACGTAGAGAAGTGTCGCGGGTACGGAGAGCCGCCGGGCGATCCAGCCGCCCACGCGGATCCCGGTCTTGCCGGGCTCGCCCGCCGCGGTGCAGATCAGGATCTTCCGGATCGGCGCGGGCTGGCCCCGGACGACGTAAAGGGGAGTCGTGACCCGGTCGAGCAGGTACTGGGCCGTGGAGCGCCGGCGGCCCGGCCTCGGCCGGCTCAGGACGCCGACGCCGACGATCAGGATGTCGTAGCGGGAGCCCGCCTGCTCGCCGCCGATCTGCTCGGCGGCGTCGCCTTCCCGGACGACGACGTCGCTCTCGCGAAATCCCTCCTCGCGCTGGCGCGCCTGAAGAGCCTCGCGCAGGGGACCGGTCGCCGCGTGGGAGGACGAGACGCCGAGGACCGTGACCGAGGCGTCGAGGGCGTCGGCGAGCAGCGACGCAGCCTTGAGGGCTCGCCCCGGACCCGTCCCGCGGTCGCACACCAGAAGCCGCATCGTCGGCTGGGCCAGGACGTGCCAGCCGCGCAGCCGCACGAAGGGACGGGGAGCCGGCCGCGGCGCATCGGCCGGCAGCGTCGCCTCGAGGTAGAGCCCGTCCTGCCCGTAGGACAGAGGCGGAGCGACCTGTCGCACGCCGGGCACCGGCGCAAGCCTCACCCGAACCCGCCGCAGGGCGCCCCCGAAGCTCTCCTCGACCACGCTCGCCTGGCCGAGGGTCGGGCCGGCAGCGCTCTCCTTCTCGGTCAGCTCGAGCTGCTCCGGCCGCAGCAGGACGCGGACGCGGTCGCCCTCCTCGTGCCGGACGTCGGTCGGGATCGCCAGGCGGACGGGCCCGAGCTGGGCCTGGTCGCCCACGCAGCGGCCCACCAGCACGGAGCCTGCGCCCACGAAGGTCGCCGTATGGAAGGAGCGCGGGCGGGCGTAGAGGTCCTCGGGGGCACCGACCTCCAGCAGGCGCCCGCGCTCCATGACGCCGATCCGATGCCCGAGCTCGAAGGCCTCGTCCTGGTCGTGCGTCACGAGGATCGTCGTGACCTTCAGCTCGTGCTGGATCTCCCGGAAACTCCGGCGCAGCTGCGTGCGGATCTTCACGTCCAGGGCGCCGAAGGGCTCGTCGAGCAGCAGGACGTTGGGCTCGTAGGCCAGGGCCCGGGCGAGGGCGACTCTCTGGCGCTGGCCTCCCGAGAGCTCGTGCTCGTAGCGCGGGCCGAGGCCGACCAGGCCGACCAGGTCGAGCAGCTGCTCGCAGCGCTCGCGCCGCCGCTTCCCCGGCACGCCGCGGATCTTCAGACCGAAGGCGATGTTCTGCTCCACGGTCATGTGGCGGAAGATCGAGTAGTTCTGGAACACGAAGCCGACGCCGCGCCGCTGCGGGGGAAGCTCGGTGACTTCGCGCCCGTGCAGGCGCACGATTCCGGCGTCCGGGTCGAGGAGCCCGGCAATGATGCGGAGGATGGTGCTCTTCCCGCTGCCCGAGGCCCCGAGCAGGACGAACAGCTCGCCGTCCTCGACCGCGAGAGACACGCGGTCCACCACGGCCTGCCCGGCCATCCGCTTCGTGAGGCTCTCGAGCGCGATGGACATGACTCAGCGCTCCGCCGCGGCGCTGCCGCGGGACGCGAACCGGAGGAGGAAGAAGAAAATGACGAAGGACAGCGCGGCCAGCACCGCGGCGACCGCGTTGGCGTTGGCGACGTTGCCGGCCTCGAACTGGGCAAAGATGTAGAGGGGAGCGGTCTGGGTCCGGAAGCGCAGGTTCCCCGAGACGAGCACGGTCGCGCCGAACTCGCCGAGCGAGTGCGCGAACGTCAGGAGCGCCCCCGAGAAGAGGCCGCCCTTGAGGGCCGGCAGCAGCACGTAGCGGAACGTCTGCCAGGCGCTCGCGCCGATCGTGTAGGCCGCTTCCTCGTAGGTGGTTTCGATCTCGTCCAGGACGGGCTTGACCGCCCCCAGCATGTACGGAAACGTCACGAAGAGGTGGGCCAGCAGCACGCCCGCCGGAGCGAACATGGGCTGGAAGCCGGCCGGCACGAGGTACCGGCCGGCCAGCCCGATCGGCCCCCAGAGCAGCAGGAGGGAGGTCCCGACGACCACCGTGGGGATCGCGACGGGCAGGTTGACCACGACGCCCAGCGCCTCGCGCCCGGGAAAGCGGTAACGCGAGAGCACGTAGGCTGCGAACGTGCCGAGCACCGCGTTGATGGCGGCCGTGGAGAACGCCACGAGCAGGGAGAACCGGAGAGCGAAGACGGCCTCGGGCGCCTCGAGCGCCGCGACGAAGGCGGGGACGCCTCCACGAAACGCGAAAGCGAAGACGGCTGCGAGCGGCAGGAGCAGCAGCGGCAGCAGGACGGCCACCAGCAGGCCCGCCGGAATCGCGGCGCGGCCGCGAATCGCGCTCGGCCGGGGCTCGCCTTTCACCGGTGGATCCTCCTCTCGACGCGCTCTCTCCAGATGCCGTCCACGATCTCACGCTTGGCCCGCCGCCAGCCGCCGAAGTCGGACGCGAAGAAGGGATCCTCGATCCGACCGAAAGCCGGGTTGTCGTTCAATGCCTCGTCCACGCTGCGGAAGCCCCGCTCGACAAAGAGCCGCTGGGCCTCCTCGCTCCAGAGAAACCGCGCAAGCGCGTTCACCGCGGCGCGATCATGCGGCCGCACGTTGCGCTCCACGACGACCAGCGTGTGCTCGGAGAGCACCGTGCTCTTCGGATAGACGATTTCGGCCGTCAGCCGTCCGCGAGCCCGGTCCCCCAGCGCCTCCTGCTCGTACGTGACGAGAGCGTCGCCGAACCCGTTGTCGAACTGCGTGCGGGCGCCCCGGGCCGAGGAGGCCTGCGCCACGACGTTCTTCCAGATTCCGAAGAGCAGACGCTCGCCGGCCTCGGGTCCGCCGGAACGCGCGCCGGCCCCGTACTCGGCGAGCACGGCCCAGCTTGCCCCGCCCGAAGTCAGCGGGTCGGCGTGGACGACCTTGACGCCGGGGCGGGCCAGGTCGATGAAGTCGTGGATCCCCTTTGGATTGCCGGGCCGGACCAGGATCACGAACGGCGTGCGGTTGACGACGCCCTCGTGGGGGAACGTCTTCCAGGAGCCGGCAGCGACGACCCCGGCCTCGGCCAGGCGCTCGGCGTCGCTCTCGAGCGAGAGCAGGGCGAGCTCGGCCGGTACCCCGAGCACGATCTGGTTCGTCACGGTCCCGGAGCCTGCGAAGGAGGCCGCCACGGTGACCGGCTCGCCGCCCGCTTCGCGCCACCGCTTCTCGAAGGCCGGGAAGATCGTGTCGTTCATGACCTCGGCCAGGATCGAGAAGCCGTAGAAAACGATGGTTCGCGGCGGCCGTGCGGCGCGGGCCCGGGGCAGCCACGGCCAGATCGCCCACGCGAAGAGCCCCGCCAGGAGGGCTGCGGCCAGGAGGAGACCAAAGCGGCCTGATCTCATGTAAAGGCTCGGCTGCGAAGGATATGTGAGATTCTCTGGGCCCTTGAGCGCGGCCCAATTCCGAGTTCGCACGCGCACCGTGGAGGTGCGCCTGCTCACCTCGCCTTAGCGGGTAGCGGCCGCCTTCGGGGCCGTGGCGACGGGCAGCAGAGGCTCCAGCGGTTCGACGTCCGGCTCGCCGAAGGGGAAGCCGAGCAGAGCGCCGACCGTCTTCGCGATCGCGAGCGGCGACGTCGGCGTGTCATAGGTCCCGGCCCGGACGCCCGACCCCCACGCGGCGAGCGGCACGTGGACGTCGTCCTCGTTGGGCTGGCCGTGGGTCGTGCCCGCCGCCCGGGCGTACAGCCAGATCCAGCCCGGCTTCAGGATGACGTAGACCTCGCCAGCTCTGTCGGCGCGGAACGACCGCATGACCGCCGAGGCGGCAGGAGCGTCGGCAGGCAGGCCGTCGCCGATCTCGGTGTTCGTGTAAGCCGCCGCCACGCCGGGCCGCGAGCGCAGGGCGTTGCGAACGGCGTCCTTGGCGCGCTCGAGGTCCAGTCCGCGCCGCGCCAGGACCGGCCGATTCAAGTACACGAAGCCGTCCTCGAACCATGCGATGGCGGATTCTTCGGCATTGGGCCGGCTCTGGTCGAGGCTGTAGCCCAGCGCGCTTGCAACCTGCCGCTCGGCCTCGAGCCGATCGGCGCCGGCTTCGGTCATGGGCCGCCTGGCGCCGGGATTTCGCATGTCCACGCGGCCGGCGAGATCGGGCCTGTCGTTGCCCGCGCGCCGCGCCTTCTCGTGGGCGACCTCGGGAATGGGAGTGACGCCATGATCCGACGTCAGGAAGACGAGCGCTTTCCGGCCGGCGAGCCACGCGTCGAGCCACCGGAAGAAACTCTCGAGCTGGCGGTCGAGCCGGACGATGCCGTCGGCGATCTCGCGCGAGTCGGGACCGAACTTGTGGCCGTAGAGATCCACGGCCGACAACCCGACAAAGAGCAGGTCGGGAGCGCCCGCCGGGTTCCTCCCGAGCGCCATGTCCTTGATCGCGAAACGAACGTACTCGAGGAGGATCTCGTCGCCAAAGGGCGAGGACACGATCGCCTTCGTCGTCCGCATCGGGTGAGGAAACGTCTCGCCCATCCCTTCGAGCGGGTCCTTGTACTTGTAGAGCTCGGGCGGATCAAACGTGATCCTGTCCATGTCGGCCGTGGGGATGAGGCCCGAGAGGTCCCAGACCCGGCGCTTGGGATCGTCCAGGAGCCTCTTCAGAGGCTCGCCGTCGAAGGCGAGGAGCGACGGTCGCCTGGGGTAATACGTGGAGGTCACGAAGCGGGCCGTGGCCTCGTCGAACCAGACCGCCGCGTCGGCCTTGCGGCCGGCCATGCCCACCGCCGCGCGGTCCTTCAGGGAGAGGCCAACCACGCGGGCTGCCGGAAAATGCTCCTTCACGCGGTCGCCGAGCGACGCCTCGTCGAGGCGCACGGGGGAGGCCGGAGCGCCGGCGCCGGAATAGCCGGGCGGCTCTCCGACCATGGAGACGAACGCGTCGGAGATGCTGTACGGGCTGCGCCCGGTCGCAGGGTCAAACCATCGATTGGAGAGGATCCCGTGGTGGACCGGGTCGAGGCCCGTTCCGATCGACGCGTGGCCAGGAGCCGTTTCCGTATAGGAGTGGCGGTGGCGCGCCTGCGTGAAGACGGCGCCCTTCGACAGGAACCGGTTGAAGCCGTCCTTGCCGAAGTAGGGTCGGAACCGGTCAAGGTAATCGGCGCGCATCTGGTCGACTGAAATCACGACGATGAGCGGCG
>Ga0335085_10015341_pt1 | contig 11122 bp, 10 predicted proteins | sample Lox_Sample_45_FD_206712 | JGI IMG/M metagenome (GOLD analysis project Ga0335085, IMG submission 206712) | Soil microbial communities from Loxahatchee National Wildlife Refuge, Florida, United States - Lox_Sample_4.5 | ecosystem: Environmental > Terrestrial > Soil > Wetlands | place: USA... | reverse complement strand
AGCGCGGGCCAAGCGTGACCGATCAGAGAAACCGGTTCGTCTTCTCGTGGATTGCCGATCCAAAGCCCTTCGACCGTTCGCATCCCTGGATGGCGAAGATGTTCAATGACTGGAAGCTGGCAGGCGTCTTCACTTACGGCAGCGGCCGTCCCGTGGACGCGAGAATCGTGGGCGATGCCAACCAGGACGGCAACAGCAGCAATGACCGGCTGCCGGGAGCCTCGCGAAACTCGTTTCTCGGGCCCGATTACGCCACTACCGACTTGCGCCTTACTCGGCGGCTTTTCCTTGGCGATCGGATCCGAGCCGATCTGATCGTCGAGGCTTTCAACCTGCTCAACCGCGACAACCAGCGGATCCAGGTCACCGACGACGGCTTTCAGGACACGGCCGGACAGTTCGCACAGATATCTAACACCGTTGGAATCAACAACTTCCCCGGCCAATTCCGGGTTCCGACCAGTTTCCTGCGGCCCAACGACGCCTACGCTGCGCGGCAGCTGCAGCTGGCTCTGAGGCTCGGCTTCTGAGGAGAAAACGGTGGCAAAGCTACGGAAAATCAGCATTTTATCAGCATAAAACCGCACATATCTCTTGACTTGTCACCCTCAACCTTGCAATAACTATCGAGTCCAAACGGGACCGGTTTGGGGGTGTAGCCAGTTGGCGGAAGTAAGACTGCAGGAGGGAGAATCCCTCGAGAATGCTTTGCGCCGCTTCAAGCGCAAGGTGCAACAGGAAGACATCATCAAGGAGGTCAAGCGCCACTCCTTTTATCTGAAACCGGGTGAGAAGAAACGTGTGAAAGAAGCTTTGGCACGTAAACGCAGCCGGAAAAAAGCGCGCAAGGAACAGGATTAGCCGCGTGGGCCACACCCCCCTGGTGTGGCCCTACGTGTTTTTATTGCGTCCGGCGTCCTGGGCCGGGCACAGGAGTTTTCAGGTCTTTTAGAAGTTTCCATATCCATCCGGATATGGCGGGCCGAACCAAGGGGTAATTTTCAAGGGAACACAACTGAGGGGGGTGTGAGCAAATGCCTTGTGCGCTCCAGCGCCATGCGGACGCTGTGGTTCGTTTGGAGATGGGCGGAACAGGGGCTGGGCTGAAGGGAGCATCTCTCAATGGAATTCCAGGACAAGGTACTCAAGTGTATCGACTGTGGTGCAGATTTCGTGTTCACAGCCGGGGAACAGCTGTTCTTTCACGATAAGCAATTCAGGAACGAACCCAAGCGGTGCAAGGCATGCAAGACCAAGCGGGTCGCCGTGCTGGGGACGGCGAGTACGGGCCACGGCTTTTCCAGGGTTGAGACCCGGACGGTTTGTTCGCAATGCGGCAAAGAGACCACGGTGCCGTTTAAGCCGACGCAGGGGCGTCCGGTCTTTTGCCGGGAATGCTTTCAACAGAAACGGGTGGCCACGGCCTGAGTTGTAAGACGGTTGCGCTCGGGCAACCGGAAGGAAACCTGGGGCAGTCTGCGGTTCTCGAATCGGCGGGGCCTTTCACCTTCCTCCCGCCTTCCCGATTCAACCGGAATGCCGGGGTGGTGGTGTGTCTAAGAATCCTTGGCCACAGATTCTCACGGATACCTAAATGATTCATCCGGGTTGATCCGCGTGATCCGTGGCAAAGACTCTCCCGCCCGGTTACCATACGGATGTGCCCAGCTTTTACGTGGAAAACTTCGGTTGCCGCGCGGCGCAGGCGGATGGCGCCGCGATCGAGCAGCAGTTCCGCGCGCGCGGACTGGAGCGCGCCCCAGAGGCAGCCCAGGCGGGCATTGTGGTCCTGAATACCTGCACCGTCACCGCCGCCGCCGACCAGGATGCCCGCGCCGCAATCCGTCGACTTCGCCGGCAGAATCCCGGCTGCCAGATCGTGGTGACTGGCTGCTATGCTCAGCGTGCTCCCCGCGAAATAGCCGAGCTCCCCGGCGTAAACGCGGTCATCGGCAACTCCCACAAGCATCAACTCGCGGATTCGATCCTCGACCAAACAAGCACGCAAGAGGCCGAGTCCGCTTTCGTGCCGATCTCAATTCTTCTTTCCGGTCAGAATGAAGCGGCCACGGAAAACCGACGACGGACGACTGACGACCAACGACTGTTCCTGGTCTCCGACATCTTCGCCCACACCGAACTCCTGGCCGCGCCCGTGTTCGATGCCGCCAACGAACGCACCCGCCCCAATCTTAAAGTCCAGGATGGCTGCGACAACCGCTGCTCTTTCTGTGTGATCCCCTCGGTGCGGGGCCAAAGCCGCTCTTTGCCTTTGCCGGAGATCCTGCGCCAGATCCATACGCTGGTTGAATCGGGGTATCGCGAAGTAGTGATTTCCGGTATCAACCTGGGCCGCTGGGGTCGAGATCTGCCCGAAGGGGGTCAACGATTGGAAACGCTGGTCGGCGCCATCCTCGAAGAAACATCGCTGCAGAAACTTCGCGTCAGCTCCGTCGAACCGATGGATTGGAGCGACGAGTTCATCGAACTGATGGCATGCTCATCCCGCATCGCCAAACATGCCCATGTGCCGATGCAGTCAGGCAGTGACACAGTACTGCGCCGCATGCACCGGAAATACCGTCCCTGGCACTATCGGGAAAAGGTCGAGAAGATCCGCGCCGCTATGCCCGCGGCTGCTATCGGCGCCGACGTCATGACCGGCTTCCCCGGTGAGACCGAAGCCGAGTTTGAGGACACGCGGCGAATGGTGGAAGAGCTGCCATTCACTTATCTGCATGTCTTCACCTATTCCGCGCGGCCGGGCACACCCGCTGCCGGGTTCGCGGATCAAGTGCCGGTGAAGGTTGCGCGCTCGCGCACGAGAATCCTGCGGGAGATGTCAGACCGGAAGAAGTCGGCGTTCGCCAAGTCGCTTGTGGGCAAGACCGTCGATGCTATCACTCTCAATTCCTCCGAGGGCGTGATGACGGAGGCGCTCACGGACAACTATCTGAAGCTCCGCCTGAAGGGCCGTCACCAGCCAAACCAGTGGGTGAGGTCGAGGATCGAGGGAATTGAGGACGGCACGCTGTTAGGGATTCAGAGTAGCGCCGGCGTCCCGCCGGCAATTACATGACTTCAGCACGCCGGGTGCATGAGACAGCAGCCACCAGGATTAATTTGCGACGATGCGGTTGGAGGAAGGAAAGCGCAGGGAAACCGCATCCTGCCCGAGGAAGCTCACGGTAACACTGGTCTCCGCCTCAACCGGCGTTCCGTTACGTTCGTGCTCTTTGTAGTGCCATGACCGCACCGCCTGCTCGGCCGCTCTGGCGAGCTGTTGCTGTCCGCTGACGAGCAGAACCTGCTTCACCCGTCCGTCAGTTGCGATCACAACCTTCAGGTTTACTTTGCCTCTGGTGTCTCCCTGCGGCGCTACCGGATATTCCGGACGCCCTTTGGGAGCCTCGGCGACCTGCACCCGCTGCGCGGACTCGGTATCGGTGGTGGCGAGCGGAACCAGCCGGACGGGCTTCGGGGTCATGGCGGCGAGTTGGGCAGGGGTTGGCACTCCAGGCACGGCGATTTGCGGCTGTTCAACCGGAGCGCTGGCGAGCACTTCATATCGGATGAGCAATGCCAGCAAACAAAGGAACAGGAGCATTCCCGAGGCTGCGATCCAGCGCATGCGGGAATGCGATGCAGGGGAATGGGCGCGATGATCGGAAGGGCCGGTAGGCGCCGGAACATAAGGGTCTTGGCCAGATGGATCATCTTCGTTCAGGACCGGCGGACCCTCGACAAACTCCACCGGAGCCGGCTGCGAACGAACCACTTGGGGACGAACCTCTTGTGGACCGACCGCCTGCGGGCGGGCCGCTTGCGGACGAGCTTGTTGCGGCAACTCCACATCCCAGATATTGCGGCCGCCCTCGAGCGCCTCAATGCCGGCCTGAATTTCCGCCGGCGCCAACTGCCTGGACCATACTACGCGGAACTGCGCCTTGCGCTGTCCGCGCTGCAGGGTAATGGTCTGTCCGGGATGCATGGGGGCGCGCAAACCGCCCAGTCGCCCGCCAATCGGACTGATGTCCAATGTGTGAGCAAGAGACGGAGCTTCGCTGCTGGGCTCATTCACCCAGACTCGCAGCGGCAACACCATCTTGGTGCGTTGGTAGCGTTGTGTTCCAGCAGGCACTACAAAGAGATTAAAGGGTTGTAATGTTAGCGGCCACATTACTGAAGTGCCGCTGGGCTATCGAAGGGACAGTCCCGAGTACGATGACTATGCCAGTGAGGCGAGGGCATTCCCGCCCGCGTTTCAAGGGAACGACTACCATCCCTTTAAAGAAGCGGAAAACTCGCGCTGGAGAAAAAGAACCGAGCGAATCCCCCTGGCGGGCTGCTAGGTGCGCCGCCGGCCGCCGAGCGCCTCCAGTGCCTGAACAATCGCCGAGGACCACTGTGTCACTTCTTCTTCACGCAGTGTGCGATCGCCAGATTGGAACGTGACGCGCAAGAGAATGGAATATTTTCCCGCCGGGACTTTGCCGCCGCGGAAGATTTCTACCGGCACAAAGGCGCGCAATTCGGAAAGATTGAGGGCGATCACGGCCTGTTGCACGTTTTCGAAGGTGACATCGTCGCCAAAGAGAAAAGAGAAATCTCGCTCCACGGCCGGATACTTCGGCAGGGCCTGATATTGCACCTTGCGCAGAGCGCGGCGATAAAGGCGGTCCAGGAACAGCTCCGCCACAAAAACTTCCTGGCGCAGCTTGCGACGCGCGGCAACGTCGGGATGAATCTGGCCAAACTGGGCTACAGTCGTGCCATCCAGGACAGCGCGCGCCGAGCGCCCGGGGTGATAATACTCGGGGATGTGCGCGTCGAAATATAGAGTCGAAGAGTCAAACGCCTTCAGCAGAGTCTCGAGATCGCCTTTGAGATCGAAGAAAGAAAACGGGCGCGCGGCTTCGTGGACTCCGCCCGGCACGGCACTGCCGGTTGCGCCTACGCAAATCCGCTTCAACTCCAGCGGCTTGGTTCCCGCCAGCTCGAAAATGCCGCCGGCTTCGAACAGGCGAACATTATCAATGCCACGGTTCAGGTTGAAGGCCAGCATATCCAGCATGCCGGGGACCATGGAAGTCCGCATCACCGAAGCCTCTTCGCTCAGCGGGTTGGCCAGCTCGATCACTGGCGAGGCGGAAAATGTCTCCGCGTCGTCATGGGAAATGAAGCTCAGCGAGACCGCCTCGTTATAGCCAAGCGCCAGCAGCGAAGAGCGCAGGGCGGCGTCCTTGGCGGCATCAGGCAGTTCGATCACAGCCCCCGCGAACGCTGGCAGAGTATTGGGGAACTTGTCGTAGCCATGCAGGCGCGCGACCTCTTCAATCAGGTCAATTTCGCGCTCCACGTCGAGGCGCCAGCTGGGGACGCGCACCGTGAAGTCCAGCTCGCCGCTGACCTCGGGTAGCATCTCGAAGCCTAATTTGGTGAGAATGCGGTAAATTTGCTGCGTGCTCACTTCCTTGCCCAGGATGCGATGCATTTCGGAAATGTGCAGCGCAATCGGCGCAAGATCAATGTGCTTGGCGATCACATCCACCACGCCGCCGCCCAGTTCGCCGCCACCGGTTTCCAGAATCAGTTCGGCCACGCGATCGCAGGAGAGAACTGTGGACTCGAAGTCCGCGCCCCGCTCGAAGCGGTGCGAAGCGTCGGTGTGAAGGCCGTGACGGCGCGAAGTTTTTCGAATCGTGACGGGATCAAACCAGGCGGATTCGATCAGAATGTTTCGCGTCTTTTCGGTGATCATCGTGTCGTAACCGCCCATTACCCCAGCTAAGGCAACGGGCTTGCGGGCGTCGGCGATCACCAGATCATCTGCCGAAAGTTTGCGTTCCACGCCGTCCAGCGTTTTCAGCAACTCGCCTTCCTTGGCGCGGCGCACGATGATGCGGCCGCCTTCGAGGAGGTCGAGATCGAAGACATGAGTGGGCTTGCCGATTTCCCACAGGACATAGTTCGTCGCGTCGGCAGCATTGTTGATGGCGCGCTGATCGAGCAGCGCAAGCCGGCGCACCATCTTCTCGGACGAGGGCTTTATGTGCACCTTGCGAATCACGCGCCCGGTGAAGCGGGGGCAGAGATCGGGCTCGGTGATTTCTATCGGTAAAGCTAAAGTTGCCGTCGCCGCGGGCAACTTCGGCGCAATAAGCTTCAGCGGCAAGTCATAAATCACAACCGCTTCCCGCGCCACGCCGTAGTGATTCATAGCGTCGGGCCGGTTGGTTCCAATCTCCATCTCGAAGACGACATCCGCGCCTTGGCCGCTGATGCTCTCGACGGCAATTCCGGCCGCAGTGAGGTCCTCGGCAAGGCGGCGATCATCCACCTTGAGGTCAACGAACTCGCGCAGCCAGTGTGGAGAAATCTTCATCGCGCTTGAAAAAAGGTGATTTCGGCCTGGGTGATGTCGGCCTCTTTATCTTCGGGAAAACTCACAACAAATCGACGGTCCGGAAAATCATGCTGCAACTTGACGCCCCAGATTTCCTTCAACTGACGCCCAATGTACGAAACTACGCTCTCTGTGGGCATCTCGTGATGTGATCGCGAGAACAGATCAAGGACATGAACGTGATTCATTACCATCTCAACCGCCGTCCTGTCGTTCTTATGTCGTGCCATAAAAGCGAGATAGGTTTCCTTGTCAAATCCCTCATGGAAGAAGACACACTGATCATGTTCGATAAAACTAGGCCAAAAAAACCTCGCGTAGCCGATGAGGTGCTTATGGTCGCCCTCGCATTGAATCCAGCTGTCGATATCGATGCCGCCGCCGTTATTCCAGTCCTTTAGTTCCGGAATAAGTTCAACAAAGCGACTCTTGTCCAGATCTGGCATCTTCAGATTGCGTCCGGCTCCAGCCAAATGCTATTCCCTCGCTTTCCACTGGTTATTTGGCGCGAGGAATCTGCACTTGCCAAGTACCGACGAAAAGCAGATTCCTCGCTTCGCTCGGAATGACAAACTCAAAAAGGATCGGCAGCTTCGAACTGACGGCTGGCGAGCTAGAAGCTAGTAGCCAGAAGCTGTCTACCCGAACTGCCCCAAAAACCTGACATCTCCCTGAAAGAACAACTGAATATCATCCACCCCATACTTCAGCAACGCGATGCGGTCCGCTCCCATCCCGAAGGCGAAGCCGGAAACTTTTTTGGGATCGTAGCCGTTGCGCTTCACGAACTCGAACACGTTCGGGTCGACCATTCCGCAGCCGAGGATTTCGATCCATCCGGTCTGCTTGCAGGGACGGCAGGGCTCTTCTTTCTTTGTTCCAACCACGGTTCCAACCCCGCTCCGTTTCCCACTGCCCCCGCAGATGAAGCAGCTCACCATCATCTCGGCACTCGGCTCGGTAAACGGAAAGAACGACGGCCGGAAGCTGGTCTTCACGCTGGAGCCGAAGAACATCTTCATGGCATGGTCGAGTGTGCCTTTCAAATCGCCGAAGGTGATGTTGGTGTCCACGGCCAAGCCTTCGATCTGGTGAAACATCGGCGAATGGCTAGCGTCCGGCGGATCGTTGCGGTGCACCTTGCCGGGAATCACAATGCGCAGCGGCGGCTTCATTTTCTCCATGGTACGAATCTGCACCGGCGAAGTGTGGGTGCGTAGCAGCAGGCGCTCGCGCAGCGGCTTCGATTCCTGGCGGGCGATGAACAGCGTGTCCTGTGTATCGCGGGCCGGATGGTTCGGCGGAAAATTCAGCGACTCGAAGTTGTAATAGTCGGTTTCGATCACCGGGCCTTCTTCCACCGAATAGCCGAGATTGCGGAAGACGGCGACCAGTTCGTTGGTCGTCTTGACTACCGGATGCTCTGCACCGATAGGGCGGCGAATGCCGGGCAGCGTTATATCGATCCGCTCGCTTGAGAGCTTCGACTCCGCTGCGCGGTTCTGCAGGCGCTGCAAAGCCGAGTTCACCGTCTGCTCGACTGCACTTTTCAACTGGTTGACGCTCTGGCCAACATCGCGCTTGCTCTCTTTGGGCGCGGCTTTCAGCCACAGTTCATTGATCTGGGTGAGCGCGCCGTCCTTGCGACCCATCCAGCGGTCGCGGAACTCCTTGTACTGAGTCTCGTGCTTGACCGCAGCGGCTTCCTTCTCCAGAGCGGCGAGGAGTTTCTCGGCGGCTTTCTCCAGCGCCTCGGAAGAGAAGTCTTTTAATTTCGGAACGGTGTAGGGCATGTCTTTTCGACAGACATTTCTTGAGGCTTGTCATCCCGAGTGAAGCCAGGGATCTGGGTTTTGCTGGCGCCGGCAAAAACCCAGATTCCTGGCTTCGCTCGGAATGCCAATTGTAGATAACTGAAAGCTGACGGCTGAAAGCTCCTACGCGGCCCCGCCGAGCGCGCCCTTCGCCTGCTCGGCGAGGCTTTTAAACGCGCCGGGATCGTTCACCGCGAGATCAGCCAGAATCTTGCGGTCCAGCTCCACTCCCGCTTTCTTCAAGCCGTTCACGAACCGGCTGTAGCTCAGGCCGTTCAGCTTGGCAGCGGCGCCGATGCGCACAATCCACAGCGAGCGGTACTGGCGCTTCTTCTGCTTGCGCCCGGAATAAGCGAACTTCAGGCCGCGTTCGACCGCTTCTTTGGCCGAACGGTAGAGTTTCGATTTTGTGAGGAAATAACCGCTGGCGCGGTCGAGTATTTTTTTTCTTTTTGCGCGGCGCTTCGTCCCGCGTTTTACACGAGGCATGGTCTGCTCCTTTTTTACTTCGTTTTATCGGCGGCTGGAGGCAGGAGACCTGAGGTCCATGAGCCTCTTCACTCACCGGTCCGTGTAGCGCGGGCACTCTTGCCCGCGGCTGCGCGCACAAGAGTGTGCGCGCCACACGTACTAGTACGGAATCATGCGCTTGACTTTGCGCACATCGGCATCGCTCACCAGGGTTGACTTGCCCAGTTTGCGTTTGCGTTTCTTCGACTTCGAAGTCAGTATGTGGCGCAAGTGCGAGTGCCCGCGCTTTACTTTCCCGGTTCCGGTCTTCTTGAAGCGCTTGGCGGCGCCTTTATGGGTTTTCAGTTTCGGCATAAGTCCTTAAAAACCAGCTCCTGGCTGTTAGCTCTTAGCCTTTAGCCAAATCGCAGGACACAAGGCTGAGGATAAGAAAGTTGGGGCGCTCGTCAAAGCTAAGAGCCGAGAGCTAAAAGCTAATAGCTGGTTTTCTCTCACGCCTGCTTTACCGTGGGCGATTGCGGTTGTGGCGCTGGCGGTGTCTTCGGCCGCTCGGGCTTGGCCCCTGCGTCTTTCTTCGGCGCCAGGATGGCGTGCAGCGTGTTGCCTTCCTGCCGCGGCCGGAATTCCACGATACTCTTCTCCTCCACGTCTTTGATCAGGCGTTCCAGAATCTGGCGTCCCAGGCTGGTGCGCGTCATCTCGCGCCCGCGGAAGAAAATTGTGGCCTTTACCTTGTCGCCTTCGTCCAGAAACCGCAGGACATGGTTCTTCTTGGTCTCGTAATCGTGGTCGTCCACATTGATGCGGAACTTCACTTCCTTAACGGTAATCGTCTTCTGGTGCTTCTTGGCCTCGCGTTCCTTCTTCTCTTGCTGGTAGAGGTATTTCCCGTAATCCATGATGCGGCACACGGGAGGGGTCGCGGTGGGCGAGATCTCAACCAAGTCAAGGTTCTTTTCGCGGGCTTTTTTCAGCGCTTCGAAAGGCGGCAGGATACCGATCTGCTGGCCCTCATCGTCAATCACGCGGATTTCCCGCGCCCGAATACGCTCATTGATGCGGATAAAACGCTTGTCGATAAATCCTCCCTAAACTTTTCCCAAGCAAATGGAATGCGAAATTATAGCATGCTGGATTGACGGGTCCAGGCAAAGGCAGGCTCCCGGCTTCGTGTTTCCTTCGTGTCCCTTGGTGTGCTTTGTGGTCGCTTTAACTGTGTGTCGCTTGGAACGTCAAAAAGCAACCACGGAGGGCACGCAGGTTCACGAAGGCAGGCTAAGGAAATCCTACCGCACCGCCGTGCCTGGTTGCTTGTGGCATAAACTGGGAGCGTGGCCGTGAAACTCCCACCACGCTTATCCATTGCACTTCTGGCTGCAGCCTTGTTCCTGCCGCAAGCAGCCACGGCCGGCGACCCGCCGGCCACCCCTACGTTCTACAAGAATATTCTCCCCATCCTGCAGGACCACTGCCAGAGCTGCCATCGGCCCGGACAGCCTGCGCCTATGCCGCTGGTGAGCTACGAGGAGACAAAGGCAGCCGCCCCGGCGATTAAGCACGCGGTGGGCATGCGGATGATGCCGCCCTGGTTCGCCGATCCGCAGATCGGGCACTTCTCGAACGATATTTCCCTCCAGCCGGAGCAGATTTCCCTCATCACCGCCTGGGTGGAGGCCGGGAGCCCTGCGGGCGATCCGCGTGATGCTCCTCCCGCCAAGCACTGGGCCGAAGGCTGGAATATTCCTCAGCCGGATGTGGTCTTATCGATGCCGAAGCCGGTGCCGATCCCGGCCCAAGGGGACATCGAATATACCTACGAGATCGTACCCACGCACTTCACCGAAGACCGCTGGGTACGCATGTCGGAAGTTCGCCCCTCGAGCCCCGAGCACGTTCACCACGCCGTGGTTTACATCCGGCCGCCGGAGGAGAATTGGCTCCGCCATGCGCCGGTCGGTGTACCGTTCACGGCTTCTACGCTGAGCGATCCCCAGGACCGCCGCGACGCCCACGGAACCACCAGCGATCTGTTGCTGGTTTATGCCCCAGGCAGCGCACCCGACCAATGGCCGGAGGGCATGGCCAAGCTGGTTCCGGCGGGCTCCGACCTGGTGTTTCAGGTGCACTACACGGCGAATGGTAAGGCGGCAAGCGATCGAAGCAGCATCGGCCTGGTGTTTGCGAAGCAGCCGCCCAAGCGGCGAGTCATAACCCTGCAGCTCAACAATCACGCTCTGATCATTCCGCCCGGCGCCGACAATTTTCGTGTGGAAGTGCAAGGCTCGCTGCCCAATGACGCCACGCTGCTCAGCTTCTTCCCACACATGCATCTGCGGGGCAAGCGCTTTGAGTACGACATCGTTCATCCCGACGGCACTATCGAGCCGTTGCTGCGGGTGAACTATCACTTCCACTGGCAGTTAAGCTACCG
>Ga0335085_10015339_pt1 | contig 11123 bp, 12 predicted proteins | sample Lox_Sample_45_FD_206712 | JGI IMG/M metagenome (GOLD analysis project Ga0335085, IMG submission 206712) | Soil microbial communities from Loxahatchee National Wildlife Refuge, Florida, United States - Lox_Sample_4.5 | ecosystem: Environmental > Terrestrial > Soil > Wetlands | place: USA... | reverse complement strand
CAACCGGCGCGCGCAGCAGATCGGCATCGAAACGCTGTTCCCGAACGAGGAGAACCCGTTTCCGTGGATGAGCGAGATGATCGATCTGAAAAAGGAGCGCAACTTCTTCGAGACGCGCGTCATCGAGTATCAATCGGGCGGTGCGTTGAACTGGGAGTGAGATGCGATTGCGATGCGCACGTGAACAGCGTCGAATGAACGCGTGTTGAAGCGACGAAGCGTGCGCAAAATCGAACACTCATCGATGAATCGAGCAGAAATTTCTTGCGGTCCAATTCGTTTGAGAGTAAAAAGCGACCTCAAGTTTGGTTGCTCGATTCGTTGGTCTAACAAGCGACGGTCGATCACTGAATTGAACTCAGACAGTCACAGTAAAACTTTCATCGTCAGCACAAAGGGACGACACACAAACGAGACGCAACGGTCTTGGGTTGTTGCTCCCTCATCGAAACAGGCGTCGCTTCAGCAACGCTCCCCGTCTTCCAGGAACGCCGGCCATGTGCCGGCGTTCGTTTTGTGCGCGCTCGATCGTGGTTGCGCGCCTGGTGCCGGATTCATCAGCGTCAGCGGTTTTCGCCCTGACCGTTCCGCGCTTCACTCGGATATGCGTCGCTCAAAACGCACTTCTGGGTCTGCCGCGGCGACAGAGCCCCTGCATGCGCCGATGAATGGCCCGAAGGTTTCGCGGCTTGCCGCAAACAGCGGGTTTCCTTTCCAACCTTCATCAACGCAATAAAGGAGCATCAAATGGCTACGAAGAAGACCGCGAAGAAAGCTGCGAAGAAGAAGCCCGCCAAGAAGGCGGCCAAGAAGTCTGCGAAAAAGGCGAAGAAGTCCGCCAAGAAAGCGGCAAAGAAAAAGGTTGCAAAAAAAAAAGTAGCTAAGAAGTCAGCCAAGAAGCCGGCTAGAAAGGCTGCGAAGAAGCCGGCGATGAAGAAAAAGGCTGCTCCGAAGAAGGCCGCTGCGCCGGCCGCTGCTGCTGCTCCGGCACCGGCAGCTCCGGCGGCGCCTTCGACGGCCGCCGCACCGGGCGCCAAAACGGCGCTCAACCCGGCTGCGGCATGGCCGTTTCCAACGGGCAGTCGTCCGTAACCGCATCGCGGTCCACGGAGCCCCTTGAAGCGCCGCATCTGCGGCGCTTCTTCTTTCATACGGTGAATTGACACGGCGTGGCTAGAATGCCGCCCTGTTTCCGGACGCCTCCGACCACTGCATGCTGTTCGTCGAGATTGCCCGCCTGCTGCTCGAGACCATCGGCGCGCTGCTCGGCGTGACCTTGCTGCTGCGTGCGTACATGAACTGGGTCGGGATGCCGAGCCGAAACCCGCTCGCGCAATTTGCGATCGCGCTCACAGACTGGCTGGTGCGTCCGCTGCGGCGTGTGATTCCGCCAGCGGGCCGCTGGGACACCGCCTCGCTGGTTGCCGCCTATCTCGTCGCTGTCGTGATGATGGCGCTCACGTTTCTCCTGATCGGGGCAGGCGTGAGCACGTGGCCGCTCGGATCACTGTTGATGACGGCCCTGCTGCAAGTGCTGCGCTGGTGCCTGTACATGGTGTTCTTCCTGGTCCTCGTCCACGTCGTCTTCAGTTGGATCAACCCATATGCGCCGGTGGCTCCCGCGGTCGCGATGCTCGTGCGGCCGTTTCTTGCGCCGTTTCAGCGCATCCTGCCGCCGATCGGCGGCTTCGACCTGTCGCCGTTGGTGCTGCTGGTCGTCGTGAACATCCTGCTGCTGGTCTTGAGCCGCCTGCAGTAAGAGCGAGCCGCTCTCACCAGGGCAGGTAGCCGAAAGCCATCTGGAAGCGGTCGCGGATCGCGAGGCGATCGCCCGTGTGGTTCTGTCCGCCGGTGTGCTCGATCTTCATCGCGCCCATCACGGCAGCAAGGCGCCCGATGGTTTCCCACTCCATTCCGTTGGCGATGCCGTAGAGAAGGCCCGCGCGATAGGCGTCGCCGCAGCCGGTCGGATCGACGACGGTGCGCGCTGTGGCGACCGGTATACGGATCACGCCGCCATCGACATGAATGTCCGATCCGTTCGCGCCGCGCGTGACGACGACCGCCTTCAACCGCTTGCCGAGTTGCTCGAGCGTGCGGCCGGTGCGCTCCTCGAGCAGCTTGCCTTCGTAGTCGTTGACCGCCAGGTAGTGCGCGCGTTCGATGAACCACAACAGCTCTTCCCCGCCGAACATGGGAAGTCCCTGCCCCGGATCGAATACGAACGGGATGCCGTGGTCGGCAAACTGCTGCGCATGCTGAAGCATGCCGTCACGACCGTCGGGAGCGATGATGCCGAGCTCTACGCTGCCATCGCCCGGCACGGGATTCAGGTGCGAATGCGTCATCGCGCCGGGATGAAACGCCGTGATCTGGTTGTCGTCGAGATCCGTGGTGATGAATGCCTGCGCCGTGTACTGGCCAGTGACCTTGCGCACGAAACGACGCTCGATGCCCAACGCTTCGAGTCGTTCAAAGTAGGGCCCGGAATCATCGCCGACCGTTGCCATTGGCCACGGCACGCCGCCGAGCATCCGCAGGTTGTAGGCGATGTTCCCGGCACAGCCGCCGAATTCGCGGCGCAGCTCGGGGACGAGGAACGAGACGTTCAGGATATGGACTTGATCGGGCAGGATGTGATCGCGAAACCGGCCCTTGAACAGCATGATCGAGTCGAATGCGATCGAGCCGCAGATCAGCGTGGACACGCGCGTACCTCTCTACATGTAGAACGGATAGACGACGAAGCCGACGGCATTGACGCCGCGCGCCTCGAATGCAACACGCACGGTCAGGTCGCTGGCCGGTCCGAGGCCATCGTCGATACGGCTGGACGGCTCGCCGGCCGACGTCAGATAGTCAACCGGGGCGAACACCTTGCGTGCGAGCGTGCGATTGGTGGTATCGGTGAGGGTAACTTCGATCGCCGGTAGCGCAACCTTGAAGCTCGCCCGGTTACGGATCACGGCGGTCAGCTCGAGCACGTCGGTTCCCGGAATCGCCTGCAGTTCGGTGCCCACGACTGCGAGCAACTCCGCACGGGTGGGCCAGCCGACACTGCAGCCGAAGAGATTGCACACCTGGACAAGTGCAGGCCGCCACTGCGGCCAGCGCGTGGTGATGTCGGTGCGGAAGACGACCGCGAGCTGCAGCAGCAACAGCGCCGCGAGCACGATCGAGCCTCCGCCGTAGACAACGGAGAAGCTGCGGCTTTCTTCCTCGCGGCTGGCGCGCAGGAATTCCGGTTCTTCGTGTGTCTCTTCGGCGTTCGGTTCGGCGCGTGGAGCGCTCGGCAGGGCGACGGGTTCGGGCCGTTCTTCCGGCGACTCGCGCCGCCGGCGCCGGCGCGGCGGAGGTGGCGGCGGGATGTCGGGAATATCGGCGAGTTCTGCAGCGACGCGATCGTCGTCGTTGTGCAAGCCCTTCGGCTCGATCCTTTGATCTGCTTTCGCTTCGCCCGTGGGCTCTTGCCGTGCCTCTGTTCTTGCCTCGCTTTTCGCCTCGCTCTTCGCTTCGCTTCGGGCCTCCCGCTTCGACTCGCGAGTTGCACGCTTTGCGGGCTCCTTGGGCGTTTCCTTCGGCAGCGCGACGCTTCGCTCCTCAGGCGGGGCAATCAAGGTTGGCGGCCCGGAGAAATCCGGCTTGTTCGCATCCGGCATCGCGGGCTGGGGTTGCGGCAGCTTTGCTTCGTCGAGCGGTGTGCGCAGCATCGGCGTCGCAATCGCAGTCGCATGCAGAGTCGGTGGCGCCGCCTTGCGTGCCGCCGGTGGTTCCGGCGTGCCCGCTGCGCTGTCTTCGATGTAGGTGAGGCTGCCGATCGCATCGAATACGTGACGGCATGCGCCACAGCGAACCAGCCCGCCGCGCAGTTTCAACTGATCCGCGACGACGCGGAACAGCACCTGACAGTTGGGGCAACGAGTCGCGAGCGCCATCGGGTCAGCCGCGCGTGCCGCTCAGGCACACCCATCCTTCGGCAGCGCGCCAGACCGAAAGCGGAACCTGCGCATCGTTCTGTGCGTACGCCGCCCTGACTTCCTCGGCCTGGCGCTCCAGCACGCCCGAAAGAACCAGCCATCCGCGCTGCGCGACGCGCTCGAGCAGCAGGGGCGCGAGCAGCTTCAGCGGATTGGTCAGGATGTTCGCAAGCACGAGATCAAAGGCACCCGGCGGCAGGAGGTCCGGTGCAGTGTAATCGCCGGGTGCAAGATTGGCCGCGGCGTTCGCGCGTGCGGCCGCGAGCGCCTGTTCGTCGATATCGGTACCAACGACGTGCGCTGCGCCGAGCTTTGCAGCAGCGATCGCGAGGATCCCCGACCCGCAACCGTAGTCGAGGACACGCAAGCCGCTCGGCGGATGCGCATCGAGCCACTCCAGCATCAAGCGCGTCGTCGGATGCGTGCCGGTGCCAAACGCCACGCCGGGATCGAGCCGGACAACCACCGAAGCCTCTTCCGGCGGTGCGTGCCAACTCGGCACGACCCACAAGCGGGTCCCGATGCGCGTCGGTGCGAACTGCGCCTGCGTCAGGCGAACCCAGTCTTCGTCGGCAATCGTCCGAATCGAGGCGATGCGCGGGGACGGGTCGAGGATGCCAACGGCGGCGCATGCGACGAGATCGGCAGGATCCATCGTCGAATCGATCAGCACGGCCAGACGGTTTTCCCGCCATGCGTTGCGGGCGGGTTCGAAGCCGGGCTCACCGAACAGCGGCTCTTCGATATCGCTGTCAGCATCCGCATCGCGGACGCTCACCGACAGCGCGCCCGCCGCGAGCAACGCGTCCGACAGCGGTTCGACTGCCGCCGCGTTCACCATGATCTCGAACTCGCGCAGCATCGGACCGCGCGCTCACGGCATGTTGACGTTCTTCGCGGCGAGGCGTTTCTCGAGGTAATGGATGCTGGTGCCGCCCTGGACGAACTTTTCGTCGAGCATCAGTTCGCGGTGCAAGGGAATGTTGGTGAGGATGCCCTCCACAACCATCTCCGACAGCGCGATGCTCATGCGTGCGATCGCCTGCGCGCGCGTGTCGCCGTAACAAATCAGCTTGCCGATCATCGAGTCGTAGTTCGGCGGCACGAAATATCCGGCGTAGGCGTGCGAGTCGACGCGCACCCCGGGTCCGCCCGGCGTATGCCATGCCGTGATGCGCCCCGGGCTCGGTGTGAAACGATACGGATCCTCCGCATTGATGCGGCATTCGATCGCCGCGCCGCGCAGCGGGATGTCGCGCTGGCGCAGCGACAGCTTCTCGCCGGCCGCGACGCGGATCTGCTGCTGCACGAGGTCGAGGCCGGTGGTCGTCTCCGTCACCGGGTGTTCGACTTGCAGCCGGGTGTTCATCTCGATGAAGTAGAACTCGCCGTTTTCGTAGAGGAACTCGAACGTGCCAGCGCCGCGATAGCCGATCTTGCGGCACGCCTCGGCGCAGCGCTCGCCGATCTTCTCGATGACCTTGCGCACGATGCCCGGCGCCGGCGCTTCCTCGATGATCTTCTGGTGCCGCCGCTGCATCGAGCAGTCGCGTTCGCCCAGCCAGACCGCGTTCTTGTGCTGGTCGGCCATCACCTGGATTTCGATGTGGCGCGGGTTCTCCAGGAACTTCTCCATGTAGACGGCCGGATTGCCGAATGCCGTCTGCGCCTCCTGCCGCGTCATGTTGGCTGCATTGACCAGCGCGGCCTCCGTGTGTACCACGCGCATGCCGCGCCCGCCGCCACCGCCGGCAGCCTTGATGATCACGGGATACCCGATGCCGCGGGCGACCTTGACGATCTCGCGCGGATCTTCCGACAGGACTCCCTCGGATCCGGGAACGCACGGCACGCTCGCCTCGAGCATCGCCTGCTTCGCGGAGACCTTGTCCCCCATCAGCCGGATCGATTCCGGGCGCGGACCGATGAAGACGAAACCCGATTTCTCAACGCGCTCGGCGAAATCCGCGTTCTCCGAAAGAAAGCCGTATCCGGGGTGAATCGCCTCGGCGTCGGTCACTTCGGCGGCGCTGATGATCGAAGGAATGTTCAGGTAGCTGTCGCGCGATGGCGCCGGGCCGATGCAGACCGATTCGTCGGCGAGCTTGACGTATTTCGCGTCCGTGTCGGCCGTCGAATGGACGACCACCGTCCGAATGCCCATTTCACGGCACGCGCGCTGGATGCGCAGGGCGATTTCGCCCCGATTCGCGATCAGGATCTTGCCGAACATCGACAGTCCATCAGCCGATCACGAACAGCGGTTGACCGTATTCCACCGCCTGGCCGTTTTCGACCAGGATCTCCTTGATCTCACCCGCGACCTCGGCTTCGATCTCGTTCAGCAGTTTCATCGCTTCGATGATGCAAAGCGTGTCGCCCGGTTTCACGGTCTGGCCGACTTCGACGAACGCGTTGGCGCCCGGACTTGGCGCGCGATAAAAGGTGCCAACCATCGGTGACTTGACGAGGTTCCCTTTGGGCAATTCGGCTGCGGGTGCCGCCGTAGCCGGCGCCAGCGCAGCGCCGGCGGGACCTGGCGCCGGCAGCGTGGCGGGGACCATCGCTGCCGCCGTCATCGGCATGACCGCCGGTGCTGCGGCGGGAGCCGGCGCGTACTTGACGATGCGGACCTTGTCCTCGCCTTCTGTGACCTCGATTTCGGCGATGCCGGATTCGGCGACAAGATCGATCAGAGTCTTCAGTTTGCGAAGATCCATGGACAGACCCCGTGCTTTCTTTTTTGCATCGATCGGACCGCGCGGAGCGTTGCCGCATCGGGCGCAAGCCGGTCGACCAGGCGCGGACTGATGCTTGGCCCGCTGAGGGCCGGATTTCCGTCTGGCACGTGTGGAGCGCCCAGCGAACTTCGATCCGTAGTAATGCGAAGTTGGCAGCGCGTTTGTCGAAGAAGGCGCGAATTCTCAACAGATTCACGCCGATTGTCCAGTTACTTCTAAACGGCTTGACAGGTTCTGTCAGTCGACCCACCCGAGCAGTTCATCCGGCTTGAGCCGGCCGATCTTGCGCTCGCGGACGCGCCCGTCGGCACTGATGAGCACGGTGTACGGCAGCACGCCCGCACTGTTGCCCACAAGATTACTGAGTGCGCTGCCGCCCATGCCGGCGACAAGCAGCGGCAGCGTGATCTTATGTTCGTCGCGAAATTGGCGGATGTTCGTCGCACTGTCGATCCCGATGCCGATCACCTCGAGACCGCCGGATCGGTGCTCATCGCGGAAGCGCTGCAGATCCGGCATCTCTTCGACACACGGAGCGCACCACGGCGCCCAGAAGTTGACGATGAGCGGTCGACCCTGCCACTGAGAAAGCACCTGCTGCGCACCGCCAGCATCGGGAAGAGTCAGCGCAAAAAGTGCGCGGGTCCCCGCAAGGTCGCGCGCTTCGGCGCGCGCACGCCAGATGCCGGTGCCAATCCCCGCGCCGGCCGCCACGAGCGCGACCACCCCAACGCCGACCAGTGTCCGGCGCGAAGCCATCAGGATCCTGCCCCGTCCGCCGCGAGCAGCGTCTCGAGCTGTTCGATGCTGGCGCGGCCGCTCGCCTCGACCGGATGCAGCTCTGCATCGTTCGAGCGGTAGCGCGGTGCCACGCGAAGCGCGACCGGCGGGTGCAGCGCGAGCACGACGCCAGTGCGATGCCTGCGACCGGGGTCGATCGTCAATTCGGTCACGAAGCGGATCCGCTCGATCGCGCCACCGGGCTCCGGGTCGCCTTCGTCGACGGCGAAGTCGATGCGCTCGTTGAGCAACTGGATTTCGATCTCCTTCACATCGTCGCTGTAGAGATGCAATTGGAGATCGGAGAATTCCGTCGCCGTGCCGTTCAGCACTGCACCGACCAGGCGCGGTTCGAAGCGGCGGAGCCTTTGCATCAGCTTCAGCGCGTGACGTCGCAGCGCAGTCAACAGCGTCCGCTGCTCCGGCCCACCGAACAGTCGCAGATGACGCCGCAATTCGTCCTCGATTTGCTCGTTGTCTGGCAGAAGCCCGCGGGTGTTCGCGGCGTCGCCAAGGACCTCGCGTGCGGCGCGCCGCTTCGCAGCCGCATAGTCCATTCCTTCATCGGCGATCAGGCGTGCGGCACTGACAGCGATCTCCGCGGTGGCGTGCGGATCGGCGGAGCGCGATGCGGAGCTATTGCGTGGCATTGGCGGTTGGCCGGACATGGTCACGGCGGAACGCGAGAAAGGGCGTGACGAGCAGCGACAGACAGTGTAGCCATCCGGAACGGCGCGCTGCAGCATAAAATCGCCCGTTTGCCTTCTGCGACTTCCGATCGGCGCTTGCGCGCCCGCCATCCGTGCATCTTCACGTTCTTGGAATCTGCGGCACCTTCATGGGCGGCCTTGCGGTCCTGGCTCGCTCTGCGGGACATCGGGTGACCGGGTGCGACGCCAACGTCTATCCGCCGATGAGCGACCAGCTCGCGGCTTCCGGCATCGAATTGATAGAGGGCTACGACGCACGGCAGATCGCGCTGAAGCCGGACCTGTACGTCATCGGCAACGTGGTCTCGCGCGGCAATCCATTGATGGAAGCGATCCTCGATGCGGGAGCGCCCTTTGTGTCGGGCCCGCAGTGGGTGGGGGAGCAACTACTGCGCAACCACTGGGTCCTGGCTGTTGCGGGAACTCATGGCAAGACGACGACCAGTTCCATGCTCGCGTGGATTCTCGACTACGCGGGCTTGCGCCCGGGGTTTCTGATCGGCGGCGTGCCGTTCGACTTCGGCGTCTCGGCCCGCGCGAGCGCGGCTGCGGGCGAGCGCGGCTTGTTCGTCATCGAAGCCGACGAGTACGACACCGCCTTTTTCGACAAGCGCAGCAAGTTCGTCCACTACTTTCCGCGCACCGCTGTGCTGAACAACCTCGAATACGACCACGCCGATATCTTTCCCGACCTGGCCGCCATCGAGACGCAGTTCCATCACCTGGTGCGTGGCGTGCCGAGCGCCGGCAAGCTGATCGTCAACGGGAGCGATGCCGCGCTGGAACGGGTGCTGGCCCGGGGCACCTGGTCGGAGATCGAATATTTCGACAAAGCCGATGGCTGGCACACGGCAGCAGTCGACGAAGGGGCGCGCAACTCGTTCGACGTTGAATTCGGAGCGCGCAGGGTCGGTCGCCTGAGTCTTGCAGACGCGGGCGCGCACAACCGGAGCAACGCGCTCGCGGCGCTTGCAGCCGCGCGTCACGCCGGAGTGACAGCAGAGCTTGCGATCGAAGCGCTGGCGAAGTTCCGCGGCGTCAGGCGCCGCATGGAGGAGCGCGGCAGGCGTGCCGGCATCACCGTTTACGACGACTTCGCGCACCATCCGACCTCGATCGCGACCACGATCGCAGGATTGCAGCGCCGGATCGGCAAGCAGGGGCGGATCCTCGCGATCCTCGAGCCGCGCTCGAACACGATGAAGCTCGGATCGATGAAGGCGCTGCTGCCCGACAGTTTGCGCGAAGCGGATCTCGTCTTCTGTTATGGCGCGCGCGAAGGAAAGGGTGCGCTTGGGTGGGATCCCGCAGAGGCGCTCGCGCCGCTCGGCGCGCGCGCAGCCTGCTTCGATCGGATCGATGAACTGGTTGCTGCGGTTGCTCGCGCGGCTCGCCCTGGAGATCACCTGCTGGTGATGAGCAACGGCGGCTTCGGCGGCGTGCATCAGAAGCTGCTCGATGCCCTGCCAGGCGGCCCCGCATCGGCGAGGACACCTTGATCCTCTACTTGCATGGCTTCCGGTCGTCGCCGCACTCGCGCAAGGCGCAACACCTGCTCGCGCTGATGCGTGCGCGCGGACTCGAAGGCGACTATCTCTGTCCCCAGCTGCCGGCGTCGCCGCGCGCGGCCGCCGAGATCGCGCTGGTTGCCGCACAACTCGAACCGACCGAGCAGCTGGCGTTGATCGGCTCGTCGCTCGGCGGCTACTACGCGACGTGGGTGGCGGAACGCCTCGGTTGCCGCGCAGTGCTGCTGAATCCGGCTATCCGGCCGTACGACGATCTCAAGTCGCACCTCGGCCGCCAGAGCGTGTTCTATTCGAACGGCTCGATCGACATGAAGCCGGAATACCTCGACGAATTGCTCGCTCTCGAAGTGCCGCGGATCACTCGGCCCGAGCGCTACTTCCTGATCGCCGCCACCGGCGATCAGGTGATCGACTGGCGCACGATGGTCGACCGATATCCCGGGTGTCGCCAGCGGGTGATCGAGGGATCCGATCACGAGCTTTCCGATTTTTCGCAGCACGCAGCCGACGTGCTCGCGTTTTGCGGTGTTCATTGACCCAGGAGAACAAGTGAGACTGAAGAACAAGGTTGCGATCATCACCGGCGCGGCGCAGGGCATCGGCCTGGCGACAGCCCGCAAGTTCCTCGACGAAGGTGCGATCGTTGCGGTCGCCGACGTAAAGGACGAGACGGTGCGCGAAGCGGTCGGGCAACTCAAGCGGAATGGCGAGGTGGTCGAAGGATTCGCGGTCGATGTGACCAGGCGCGAGCAGATCGGCACCATGGTCGAGCAGGTCAAGGAGCGCTATGGCCGCGTCGACGTGCTGGTGAACAACGCTGGCATCACGCTCGATGCACGGCTGCAGAAGATGACCGACGAACAGTTCGATCGTGTCATCGATGTAAACCTCAAGGGGGTGTACAACTGCGCCAAAGCCGTCGTCGACACGATGATCGAACAGGGCGGCGGCGTGATCCTGAACGCTTCCAGCGTGGTCGGCATCTATGGCAACTACGGCCAGACCAACTACGCGGCGAGCAAGTTCGGCGTGATCGGTTTCGTGAAGACCTGGGCGCGCGAGGTCGGGCCGAAGGGTGTCCGCTGCAACGCGGTCGCGCCAGGGTTCATCAGCACGCCGATCCTGCATACGATCCCGGACGACGTCATGCGCAAGATCACCGATCGCGTTCCGCTCAAGCGCCTCGGGCGTCCGGAGGAAGTGGCGAACGTCTACGCATTCCTTGCGTCGGACGAAGCGTCATACATCAATGGAGCGGTGATCGAGGTCGCGGGCGGGATGATCGTCTGATGTCCGGGGAGTCGAAGCGTCTTCCGCCGTCGGCGCAGCGCGTGCAGGACGCATTGAATGCGGCGGGTCTCGACGCGCGCGTCATCGAACTGACGA
>Ga0335085_10015338_pt1 | contig 11123 bp, 10 predicted proteins | sample Lox_Sample_45_FD_206712 | JGI IMG/M metagenome (GOLD analysis project Ga0335085, IMG submission 206712) | Soil microbial communities from Loxahatchee National Wildlife Refuge, Florida, United States - Lox_Sample_4.5 | ecosystem: Environmental > Terrestrial > Soil > Wetlands | place: USA... | reverse complement strand
TTCCGCTTGAATGTAGTTCTGGCGTTCGCGGCTTTGTTCCTTACGGCGCGGCCGGCTATGGCACAGACGATGGACCCGATGCAGAACATCGCGGTGCGCCCGGACCTCCTGAAGGATGTCTCGATCGACCAGAAGCTTGACGCCCAGGTACCGATGGATTTGATCTTTCGCGACGAGCACGGCAAGCCGGTTATGCTGGGTGAATTTTTCACGCCGGGAAAACCTGTCGTGCTCTCGATGGTTTATTTCACCTGCCCGATGCTCTGCACGGAAGAATTGAATGGCTTGGATCGCGTTTTGAAGCAGATTCCTATGTCGATCGGAAAAGACTTTCAGGTTGTCACGGTCAGCATCGATCCTACGGACAAGCCGATCATGGCGGACGCCAAGCAGCAGCTTTACGCAGGCATGTACGGACGTCCGGGAGCTGCGAACGGCTGGCATTTTCTGACGGGTCAGGACAATCAGATCAAGGCCTTGGCGAACTCGGTTGGCTACCACTACGCCTACGATGCCCAGACGGAAGAGTACGCGCACGCCGCACTGATAATGGTGCTCACGGGAACGGGGAAGGTCTCGCGTTATTTCTACGGAGTGAATTACTCGCCGCGCGATGTCCGCTTCGGCCTCGAAGACGCTTCCGACGGCAAGATCGGTCCGAAGGTCGACCAGATGCTGCTCTTTTGCTATCACTACGATCCCGGCACAGGCAAGTACGGGGTCGTAATTTCCCGGGCGATCCAGGTCGGCGGTGCCTTGACGCTTCTCGCGCTGGGCACTTTGATTTTCTTCTTGTCGCGCGGCGAAAACTATTCGATATCGCGCAACGGGCACGCATGATCGCAGCGTTCGGCATCGCGTGCCGCGAAGGATTGTGACGGAATGTTGATGACGGTTCTAACTCAACCTGGGTTGCACGAAATGGCGGCGATCTTCCCGATTCAGCCGCCTGCTGCCTCCACCATCGCCGGAGGCGTCGATCAGCTTTATTATTTCCTCACGGGCATCACACTGTTTTTCACGGTCCTGATCTTTTCGATCATCTTCTATTTCATGATCAAGTACCGGCGGCGTTCGCCGGATGAAATTCCGCCCGAAACGCACGCACCTCTGGCACTGGAGCTGGCCTGGACGCTGATCCCTTCTGCAATTTGCGTGGTGATCTTCTTCTGGGCATCCTATCTTTACGTGCGGAACTCGCGTCCGCCCGCTTCCTCCACGGAAATTTTCGTGATCGGCAAGCAGTGGATGTGGCACATCCAGCATCCCGAGGGGCCGCGGGAAATCAACGAATTGCACGTGCCCGTGAACCAGCCGATTCAGGTCACCATGACGTCGCAGGACGTGATCCACGGCTTCTATATTCCCGCGTTCCGCATTAAGAAGGACGTTCTGCCCGGCCGCTACACATCGATCTGGTTTGAGGCCGATAAGGTGGGAACGTATCATCTTTATTGCACGGAATACTGCGGTACAAACCATTCCCACATGATCGGCTGGGTTTACGTGATGTCGCAATCAGATTACGCGGCGTGGCTCGCCGGCGGCGAACAGAATGAGTCTATGTCCAAGGCTGGTGAGCATTTGTTCAGTGTCCTCGGCTGCAGCGGCTGCCATGTGGCGGGCGGAGACGGGCCTCCGCTGGCCGGTATGTACGGCCAATCGCAGAAATTCGCGGATGGTTCGACGCACGTCGTCGACGATACCCTGATCCGGCAGGCAATCATCCAGCCCGATTCCGTCCAGCTTCCGAACTACAAAAACGTCATGCCCACGTTCAAGGGCCAACTCGATGAAGAGCAGATGCTCCAGCTGATCGCATACGTGAAGTCGCTGGGACCGGAAGAAAGGAAAAACGGGCAATGAGTACGGCCACCCTTGATCTACCACCGGCAGTACCGGCCGAATCTCGCGTCACCTACTTGAACGCCACCTACGGCATCAAGTCGTGGCTGTTGACAAAGGATCATAAGCGAATCGGGCTGTTGTACTTGGCAACGATCACGATCATGTTTATGTTCGGCGGACTGGCCGCGTTCTTCATGCGCCTCCACCTGATCGAGCCGCAGGGCGCGCTGGTCGAGCCGGAAACCTACAACAAGCTCTTTACGATTCACGGCATCATCATGGTTTTCTTCTTCTTGGTGCCGTCGATTCCTGCGACGCTTGGCAATTTCTGTATCCCGCTGATGATTGGCGCGCGCGACGTCGCGTTTCCAAAGTTGAATCTGCTCAGTTGGTACGTGTTCGTCACGGGCTGTTTGCTGGCCCTCGTGGCAATCTTTTCGGGCGGCGTCGATACCGGCTGGACGTTCTACACGCCCTATAGCAGCACCTATTCGCACACAGCGGTCACGTGGATGGCGATGGGCATCTTTATAGCCGGGTTCTCGTCCATTCTCACCGGGCTGAACTTCGTCGTCACAATCCATAAGATGCGCGCGCCGGGAATGACGTGGTTCCGGCTGCCGCTCTTCATCTGGGCGATGTATGCCACGAGCATCATCTTCATCCTCGGCACGCCGGTCATCGCGATCACCCTCTTCCTGCTGGCGCTCGAAAGAACGTTGCACGTCGGAATTTTCGATCCGGCACTCGGTGGCGATCCGCTGCTGTTCCAGCATATGTTCTGGTTCTATTCGCACCCCGCCGTTTACATCATGATTCTTCCTGGCATGGGCGTGGTCAGCGAACTGATCACGGCATTTTCACGCAAGAAGATTTTCGGGTATAGCTTCGTGGCCTTTTCGAGCATAGCGATTGCGGTGATCAGCTTCATCGTCTGGGGACATCATATGTTCGTCACCGGCCAGTCGATCTACGCCGGGTTGATCTTCTCCGTTCTCAGCTTCCTCGTGGCGATTCCTTCCGCGGTGAAGGTATTCAACTGGACCGCGACCCTTTACAAGGGGTCGATCTCCTACGACGCCCCAATGCTCTACGCGCTCGGCTTCATCGGCCTTTTCACGATGGGTGGCTTGACCGGCCTGTTCCTGGCTTCGCTCGCCACGGACGTTCACCTCAACGGCACGTACTTCGTCGTGGCGCACTTCCACTACATCATGGTGGGCGGCGCCGTCATGGCGTATTTGGGTGGCATTCACTTCTGGTGGCCAAAGATAACAGGTCGAATGTATCCGGACCTCTGGGCGCGAATTGCTGCGGCGCTGATCTTCTTGGGCTTCAACCTTACCTTCTTCCCGCAATTCGTGATGGGTTATATGGGCATGCCGCGCCGCTATGCCGTCTATCCGGCCGAGTTCCAGGTGCTCAACGTCTTGTCCTCGGCGGGCGCTTCCATTCTCGCGGTAGGCTACGCGATTCCGCTGATCTATCTCTTCTGGTCGATGCGCTATGGCCCCATTGCTCCGCAAAACCCGTGGGGCGCTAAGGGGCTGGAATGGGAAGCTGCGCCAACGCCGCCGCCGACGGAGAATTTCGACGTAATGCCCGTCGTCACCGAAGACGCTTACAACTATCAACCACTCAAGGGAGCGCACCACAGTGTCTGACGCCGCTTTGAGTCACGAGGCTCACGCTCACCCGCCCGGGTTCGCTCATCAGTTCGAGACGATCGAGCAGCAACGGGAGGCCGGTCAGCTTGGCATGTGGCTCTTCCTGATGACGGAAATCCTGTTTTTCGGCGGGATGTTCACGGCCTATACCGTTTACCGTTCGCTGCACCTGCCCGCTTTCGAGGCAGGCAGCCGCGACATTCTTGAAGTTCAATTCGGCGCCACCAACACCGCCGTGCTGATTTGTAGCTCGCTCACGATGGCGATGGCCATCCATTCGGCCCACACCGGGAAGAAAAAGGGCGTCACGATGATGTGGCTGATCCTTACCATGATCCTCGGCCTGACCTTCCTCGGCATCAAACTGCGCTTCGAATGGTACGAGGATTACATCCATCACGTTGTTCCCGGGTTTGGATTCCAGTATCGGCCGGAGTGGGCGTCGCTCGGTTCGCAAATGGGCCAGGTGCAGATGTTCATGTGCTTCTATTTTTTCATGACGGGCCTTCACGCTCTGCACATGGTCGTCGGCATCGGCATTCTCACGGTGCTCCTTATTATGACGGCCCGCAACAAGTTCTCGCCCGATTACGTGGCGCCGCTCGAGATTAGCGGGCTCTATTGGCACTTCGTCGATATTGTTTGGATATTTCTTTTCCCGCTGCTGTATTTGATTGGCGGGCGCTATCCGCACTGATAAGGGATTGCGGACGATTTTAGGTTAAGCAAGGGAGTTAGAGGATGCACGAGCACGGGACGCAGGAGCACGGCCAGCACTCTGAGGTAATCGTACCCGTAAGGGTCTATGTGCTGACCTTTATCGCGTTGCTGGTTCTCACGGCCGCGACCACCGGCGTCGCCTATATCGATTTGGGCGTGTTCAACACCGTGGTCGCACTGGCAATTGCCGTGATCAAGATGTTGCTCGTTATCCTCTTCTTCATGCACGTGAAGTATCACAAGGGCTTGACCCGCATAGCAATTATCTGCGCCTTCTTCTGGCTCGGCATCATGATGACGCTCACGCTTTCTGACGAGCTTACCCGCACCTGGGAGATGAATCCGTCTCCCTGGAGCGTGATCGTCGCCCATATTCCCCATCTCGCCCGTCTGCTCTTCTGAATCGGCGTCTGAGCGGGCCAAAGAATCAGGCAGGGTCACATTTCCTTAATCACGGCCTCAGCTTCCATTTCCGCGAAAACATGTTCGGCCCTACGCAGTGCTTCTTGCACGTTTGCGCAAATATTGGCTTTACCGACGACCTCCTCAAATTCCGCCTGGTGAATCAGTTGCGACGGCTGCTGGCGCGCGCCGCATAAGATCAAGGCGCGTCCGCTCTTGTGGAGTTGCTTCGCGGTCTCCTCAATGGCTAAAAGACCCGTGGCATCGAGCGCTGTCATGTTGCGCAACCGCAGAATGACGATAGGTGGCAGCGTGTGGAGATCCTGCGTCACTGCTTCAAGTTTGTCCGTCGCGCCGAACAGAAACGGCCCATGGATGCGGAACACGGTCGCATAATAAGGAATGTCCTTGTCCTGCAGGATGTGGACGCGGCCATCCTCAATGTAATCGTCCGTCACTTGCGATACGGTCGTTGTCGCCGCGACCCGGCTGATGAAGAGCAGTGCCGCGAGGATCATGCCAGCCTCGACAGCCACGGTCAGGTCAGCGAATACCGTAAGGCCAAAGGTTACTGCCCACACACTGATGTCCGTCTTCGTGAGCTTCAGCAGTTGCGGAATTTCCTTCCACTCGCCCATGTTGTAGCAGACGACCATCAGGATGCCAGCCAGAGTCGCCATAGGCACATAGCCCACGAGTGGCGCTGCGAAAAGCAGAATGCAGACCAACGTCACGGAGTGGATCATTCCCGCGATCGGGCTAGCCGCTCCAGCCCGGATGTTGGTTGCGGTGCGCGCGATAGCTCCTGTGGCCGGCAAGCCGCCAAAAAGCGGGGAAACTAGGTTTGCTATGCCCTGACCAAATAATTCCACATTGGGATTGTGGCGATCGTTGCTCATCCGATCGGACACGACGGCGGACATAAGCGACTCAATCGCGCCCAGCATGGCGACCGTGAACGCAGGCCCTAGCAAGCCGTAGAGCATGCCCGGCTCGAAGCGTGGGATCGAGAGGTGAGGCAAGCCGCTCGGCACGCCTCCGAATCGCGTACCGATCGTCTCAACGTGCAGGTGAAATGCCACGGAGACTCCCGTTGCAAGCAGCAGAGCCACGATGGGGCCCGGAATGCGCTTGGAGATCACGCGGCAGCCGATCATCATGATGGCTGTCCCGGCAGCAAGCGCCGTGGCGGCATAAGAGATCGTGCCGAAGTTATGCGCCAGCATCTCCATCCGCGGCAGGAAGGCTCCAGGCAGGTTGCCGACTCTGAGGCCGAAGAAATCCTTTATCTGCGTGCTGGCGATCAGGATGGCGATGCCGTTGGTGAAGCCGAGCACAATCGGCCTCGGGATAAATTTGATGGCCGTCCCCAGCCCGGTGACGCCCATGATGATCAGCAGAAGGCCCGCCAGCATCGTCACGTGGAAGAGGCCGTCCACGCCCCGAGTGGCCACGATGCCCGCCACGACCACCACAAACGCGCCGGTCGGCCCTGCGATCTGCGTCTTGGATCCTCCCAGGAGCGATACCAGGAATCCTGTCACTACTGAGCAATAGATTCCGGCTTGCGGAGAAAGCCCGGAGGCAATCGCGAATGCCATAGCCAGCGGCAGCGCAACGAGCCCCACGGTAACCCCCGCAATCAGATCATGGAGGAACTTCTGGGAGCTATAATCCCTAAGACAAAGGACCGACTTCGGTAGCCACTTCTCATTCAGGAAAACGCGAGTCATTTTGCCATGCTACTGGTCGGCCCCCCAACGGCGATGTGATCTACGTCACAAAGCGCATGAGCAAGAACATGCTAGGGTGCGGCGTCGCAAACTGCAATGGCAGGCTCGAAGCTGCCGGGGTGGGGAGCCAGGAAATGCTTATGTTTTTCCGTCATACAGCTGCAATCGCGGTTCTCCCAGTCACCGTCCTTGTTCTGGTTCCGGCGTGGATTGCTCGGCAATATGGCGTCCCGGCCGAGGTTGGCCGTTCGGCTGGTGCGGTCGTGCTTCAACTGATCGGTTTAGCCGCATTTGTTTTGGGACTCGCGCTCTTCATCGCGTCATTGCGTAGGTTCGCAACCGAAGGGAAAGGCACTCTGGCGCCATGGGACCCGCCGCGTGTGTTTGTGGTCAGCGGGCCGTATCGGTTTGTACGCAACCCGATGATCTCCGGTGTGATCTTCATGGTGTTCGGCGAAGCGTTGCTGCTGCGATCCTTGCCGCACGCGGCCTGGGCCGGCTTTTGCCTGGTTCTAAACCTCATTTACATCCCGCTCGTGGAGGAGCCGCAACTGAGGTTTAGATTCGGCGCATCGTACGTGGATTATTGCCGCGGTGTTCGCCGCTTCATTCCACGGCTTACTCCGTGGCAGCCACGGCCATAGTGGAACTAAATGGCCCGAAATGCCACGACGGCATTCAGTCCGCCGAACGCGAAGGAATTCGAGAGCGCCGCGCTCACTTTCTGCTTGCGCGGCTCGTTGGGAATGTAATCAAGATCGCACTCGGGATCGGGCACCCTGTAATTCGCGGTAGGCGGCAGGATACCGTGTTTCATAGCGAGAATCGTTGCGACGGCTTCTATTGCTCCCGCGGCGCCCAGCGCGTGACCGTGCATGGATTTGGTCGAACTCACGGCAAGTTTCTTGGCGTGAGCGCCGAAAACGTCGTGAATCGCCGCCGTTTCGACCGGATCGTTACCGGGCGTGCCCGTACCGTGCGCGTTGATATAGCCGATTTCTTCCGGCGCAAGCCCCGCCTCGCGCAGCGCGGCCTTCATGGCGCGCGAGGGCCCGTGCATTGCAGGCTGCGTCAGATGATGCGCGTCAGACGTCATCCCGAAGCCGCAAATCTCAGCGTAAATCTTCGCGCCGCGTGCCTGCGCCGCTTCGAGCGGTTCCAGCACCATCATCGCGCCGCCCTCGCCAAGAATCATTCCGCGCCGGTCCTTGCTGAATGGACGGCATGTATCCGGGGCGATCACCCGCATCGCTTCCCACGCTTTGAGCATGCCCACCGTGAACATTGCTTCGCTGCCGCCGGTCATAGCCATTTCGACTTCGCCGTCGCGCACGAGCCGAAACGCCTGCCCAATCGCGTGATTAGCGGATGAGCATGCGGTCGAAACCGTGTAAGCGGGGCCGCTCAGGCCAAGATCCATCGAGATATGGCTCGCGCCGGCATTGGCCATGGTCTTCGGAATGGTAAGCGGATGGACCCGGCCCCGGTCGGATACCCACAAATCCTCGAATCCCGCCTCGATGGCGGATTGGCCTCCGACGGCCGAGCCACAGACTATGGCGGCCTCCTCCTTTAGCGCGGGCGTGAGTTCAAGGCCGGAGTCCCGCATCGCCTCGCGCGCCGCAACCACAGAGAATTGCGCGAAGCGATCAATGTAGGCCTCTCTGCCCCCTTCGAAATGCTTCAATGGATCGTAGCCGCGCACCTCGGCGCCGTTTTGAAAACGGACTACCAGCTTGCCGAAGTTAACTGACTGAATCGGGCCGATTCCCGAACGTCCTTCGCTCAGGTTCTTCCAGTTTTCCTCGACGTTCAGTCCAAGAGGGGAAATGATTCCGAGGCCGGTAACAACCACTTTTCGACGGGCCATTCCTAAGCCGCCGGATTCGCCGGGCTGGTCGAGCCGTCCGGTGGAGGTGTGGCCGGCGCGGCGGCGAGAAGCTTCTTGACGCCTTCGACGATGTCATTGACCGTGCGGATCGAACGCACGTCATCGTCAGGAATGGAAATCTTAAACGCGTTTTCCAGCTCGAAAAGCAGCGTGAAGACGTCAAGCGAATCGATCCCGATTTCCTGCAAGTTCGTATCGAGCTTGATGCCTTCTGCCGGTATCCGTTTCACGGACGCCAGCGTCGCGATCACTTTCTCCGCTACTTCATCGGCCATCGAATGATTCCTCCGTCGAAATTGCCCGGCCGCACTCCTGACCCAGCGCGCCCGCCTGAAACGCCGCAGCCGTTCGTCGCATACAAGGTTTTATGCTCGCCACCACGCAAATGTCTACAGCAATCCCAGATTCTAGCAGGACTGGCGTGGACTCCGAAGTCTTTCCGCGTGCGCCACGGCTCAATTTCTCCGCGCGGTCCGGCGCTGACGCTGTTATCCTCATTGGCCGAGCATACGATGTTCAACAAGCAAGGAGAGTCCCTATGAAGTATCGCCCTTTCGGTCGCACGAATTTTTCCGTCAGTGATATGGCCCAGGGACTTTGGGGCATGGGAGGCTGGAGCGGTTCGGACGACAAAGAATCGCTCGGCGCATTGCAGCTTGCCATCGACAATGGCTGCAATTTTTTCGATACTGCCTGGGCTTACGGCGACGGCCACAGTGACAAGTTGCTGGGCGAAATCATGGCGCGCAATGAGGGCAAGCGTATTTACGCCGCATCCAAAATTCCGCCGAAGAATCTCAAATGGCCCGCGCGTCCCGAATACAAGTACCGCGACGTTTTTCCCGCCGATCACGTCTTCAAGCATGCTCGCCTCATTCGCGACGCCTTGCGTACCGATGCCATTGACGTTTTGCAGTTTCATGTCTGGGATGATTCGTGGGTAGTTGAGTCGGAATTCCGCGAAACTGTCGAAAAGTTGAAGAGCGACGGCCTAATTCGTTCATTCGGCCTCAGTCTGAATCGCTGGGAGCCGGAAAACGGCATCGCGGCTATAAAAACCGGCCTGGTAGACGCCGTCCAAGTCATCTACAACATTTTCGACCAGGCGCCAGAAGACCAGCTGTTCCCAGTCTGCAAGCAATTTGATATAGCCGTCATTGCCCGCGTCCCCCTCGACGAAGGCAGCCTCGGCGGCAAGATGACCCTCGAAACGCGTTTTCCCGTTGGCGATTGGCGCGCCATATATTTCGGCCCCGAAAACCTGGCGCCCACAATCGAGCGCGTCGAAGCCCTGAAGAAAATTCTCCCGCCCGGCATGACGTTGCCCGAAATGGCGCTCCGTTACATTCTCTCGGATCCCGTCGTTAGCACAACGATTGTCGGCATGCGCAAACATGAACACGTTCGCATGAACATTGCCGCAAGTGATGCCGGCCCGCTCGATGCCGCCCTGCTGAAGAAACTGAAAGCGCATCGCTGGGACCGTATCCCCAAACCTTGGGCCGACTGACGGGCGCTACTCAAGATAAAAAACTTCTTGCATCATAGCGAATCGTTCATCTGGCTTCATTCCGGGCACTGTATCGAAAATCGGTGCCATTCTCTGCTGCCACTTCAGATTCGTCTCATCCTTCGCCAATGCATCCCATGCCGCATCGAAATTCGCGACTTCCATCACCAAAATCAAATCCTGCTCGCGCCGAAAAATGGAGTAGCGCGAAATTCCCACTTCCTTCAGCTTCGCAAGCAGCTCAGGCCACACGTGCCTGTGCGACTCATCGTATTCCGCTTCTTTTCCGGGCTTGATTCTCAACCGAAACGCATAGCGAGCCATCGTTTCCTCGCAACCCGCGCCGTCGCGCAGCACTTTTGTCCCACCCGCACACTAGCCGCGTGCGGTATTCTGCATTTTAGAATATGAATCGCCGCCTGCTGCTCATTCTGCTCGTCGCCGTCGCCGCATTCCCACGCGCGGTCGCACAATCCCCACCGCTCTCCATCGTGCTCCCGCCGCGCCTGCTCGCGAACGCTCCGGCAACGCTCGCCATCCTCGGCGTTGACGGCCACCTCGCGCCCGGGGTAGTCGTCGATATTGGCAACGGCCAGCGCGTCACCACCGATGCAACCGGTCGCGCCACATTCACCGCGCCTCCCGACGGCGCATTCATCGCCAGAGCCCAAGGCGTTTCCGCCGCCGCACTAGTCGACGCCGCCGCGAACCCCCCACCTTCTCAAGCACTCAGCATCGCACCCGAAGTTTCGCAGCACGACCGGTTCGCCATCTGCGGCTGGGGTTTTGCCGGAGGCGTGAGCGCCGACCGCGTCACGATCAACGGCGACGCGGCATTCGTGCTCGCGGCTTCTCCTGTATGCGTCGTGGTTCTCCCGCAAGCACGCACATTGGCTGGTCCGGCAAAAATTGAAATTGAAGCGTCAGGCGCGCACGCAACCGCAGCAACTTCGCTCGTCGCTCTCGATTTCGTTCCACCGAGTCCGCCGTTGCAGCCGGGCCGCAAAGGCAGGCTTTTCGTGCGCGCCGAGGGCACCTCCGACGCGCTGAGGATCATTGTCGAAAACCATTCGCCAGGCGTGATTCGATTCATACGTGGCGAAATGCAGGAGTTGCGCACATCGGGAGGCGCACAGAATCAGGTGGCAATCGAAGTCGAGGCGGTCCGCTCCGGCAATTTTTCCTTTCGCGCGCGAATCCCGCCTCCGCCCGACCCCGCGGGCGCGGCTCGCTATCTGGAAATCGCCGAAAGCATCGCCCCGAAAACTCCCAAGAACACGCAGCGCGGGCTAAAAGCAATCGCAGCGCATCTCGCGCGCCACCCGCGCGATGCTGCAAAAGTCCGCGCTGCC
>Ga0335085_10015337_pt1 | contig 11124 bp, 6 predicted proteins | sample Lox_Sample_45_FD_206712 | JGI IMG/M metagenome (GOLD analysis project Ga0335085, IMG submission 206712) | Soil microbial communities from Loxahatchee National Wildlife Refuge, Florida, United States - Lox_Sample_4.5 | ecosystem: Environmental > Terrestrial > Soil > Wetlands | place: USA: Florida... | reverse complement strand
TTCTCTACGAGCGGCCACTGATTCGCCGCGGGCATAAATATTCGTATTAGGAACACCGGAGGCGCAGGGGGTGAGAGCGCCTCCGGTGCGTGGTGGGAGCTGGGCGGAAAGTGGGGCGCTACTTTTCGGTAACGCGGAGAGAGATGCGGCGATTTTTTTGCCGGCCTTCGTCGGTGGAGTTATCGGCGACGGGATGGTCTTCGCCGTAGCCTTGGGCCTCCATGCGATCGGGAGCCACGCCGAGCTTCTGAAGTTCGGCCTTGACGGAGTCGGCGCGATCTTGGGAGAGCTTGAGATTGGCGGCTTGGTCGCCGGTGTTATCGGTGTAGCCGCCGATTTTGATTTTCACCTCTGGGTAGGCGGCGAGAATAGCGGCGACACTGTGGAGTTGGTCATTGGAGGCGGGCTGGAGCGTGGCGCTACCGGTGTCGAAGAGCAGACGATCGAAATCGAACCAGGTGGCGGGGTCAACCGGCTGCGAGCTGTTGAGGAATTGGATGAGCTTGTTCTCGACACCGTACTGAGGAATGTTGAGTTCGGTGCCGTCAGGAAGTTTGGTTTTGAAGAAGGCGCCGAGAGAAGCCCAGGCGGAGTTGGCGGCGTCGCTGACGGTATTGGCCGCATTGGTGGCTGCGGTGCTGACTGGCGTTGTAGAGACTTTCGATCCCTGCAGAGCGCGATAGACGAACCAAACAACGAGCAGGGCCACGAGGACGCCGACAATGGCCATCCAGTTGGTGCCCTTCACTTTGTCCTCAACGACGCGTTCGGCGGCAACGGCTTTGCTGGTGGCTCCGGAGAAGGTAGAGGACAGGTTGCTGAGGAAGCCGGCGGGAAGGTACTTCTGCAGGTTGGGACCTTCGGCGGTGAGCATGTTGGCTAAAGAGCTGGTGTTGAGAGCGCGGCTGGCGTGCATTTTGGCGAAGAAGCCGAGAACGAGGGGAACCGCAGTCTGCAGCAGGGAGCTGGCCGTGGTGGAAGTGATGCCGGCACGTTGTGCTAGAACGCTGGCGACCTGATTCTGCTGTCCGCCAAAGATGGCGGGCAGGAACTTGCTGGCGATATCACTGACACTGCCAGTGAGGCCCGAGGAGCCGAGGTTGGATAAGCTACCGAGGATGCTCTGACCTGAGGAGCCGCTGACCAATCCGATGAGTTGGTTGAGGAAGCCGGTGTCGGCGGTTTTGGTAAGCATTCCGCCGAGCAGCGCAGCCGCAGCGGTGCCCAAACCGGATTGAATCGTGGTTGGAGATTCGCCGAGCCGGGCCGCAAGACTGTGCTGCATTTCCGGGGTAACCAGGCCCATAACACCATCCAAAATCGAAGTAGCCATAGGTTTAGACGTAGCCATAGATATTCTCCCTGTGAGGATGCGTTTCTGTTGTGAGTTGAAGAACTGGGGGCGGGAGTACGGCGGGATTATACTCTTCGGGAGTGGGCGGGGAACATGAATTTTCGGGGAAAAAGGGCGCTCTTCCTCTGTCAGGGCGGCCCTTCCGGTGTCAGGGCGGGGGGCGCGACCGAGGTAGCGTGAAGGTGTAAGTTGGGGATGAGGTAGAGTGGTGGTGCTCGAAAGAGGGGATGTAACGAGTGATGTGGAGCGGATCAGGAAAGTCTGAGGATGGAGAGAGGCTGGCGTGCGAGTTATGAATCGTAGATACGGTTTGGCTGTTTTTGTGTTTGGTGGCGCATTGTGTTTTGCGCAAGGGGTGCGGGCGCAGAAGGTGTCCACGACGGCGGACGACAAATATAATTTCGCGGAACATAAGCGGTATGCGTGGCGCGGGAATCGGTTGACGACGCGGCAGAATCCGGACACGAATGAAGTGATGAATATCAAGATCGTGAAAGCCGTGAACCAACAGCTGGCGGCGAAAGGTTTTGTGGAAGTGCAAGAGAAGCCGGATTTCTATATTTTCTACGATGGCGGAGGGAACGTGAAACTGGGCGAGGGAGGCGCGGACCAGGTAGGCTCCGGACCTACGACTTCGGCTGATATTGGGCCGGATTATGGAATGGGGAATGGCCCGACACTATCGCCGACGACGTGGATGAAGGTGAACGGGCAAATCGAGTTCCATATTGTGGACGCCACGGCGAAGAAGGCGGTGTGGGAAACCACCTACAGTAAGAATTTCCGCGATCCAGACAAGGCGTTAAAGAACATGGACAAAGAAGTGAATGAACTCGTGACGAAATCGTTCAAGGACTTCCCGCCAAAGGAAAAGAAGTAGAGGGCTGTGGCGATCGGTTGTCCGGCGGGAAGGTGGGTCGAGGGTTATAGGTTATAATTCCGGGCAATTATGCCGCTCGCTCCAGGCACATATCTTGGCCCCTATGAAATAGTCGCACCGCTCGGCGCAGGCGGGATGGGAGAAGTGTATCGCGCACGGGACAGCCGGCTGGGTCGCATGGTGGCGATCAAGGTTCTGCCGGGAGATCTTTCGCAAAACGTGGAGCTACGGCAGCGCCTGGAGCACGAAGCGCGGGCGGTATCCAAACTCTCGCACCCCAACATCTGCACGCTGCACGATATCGGGCATCACGAAGGCATCGATTATCTGGTGCTGGAGTTTGTGGAAGGGCAGACGCTGCGGAAATTGGTTAGCGCCGGCGTGCCTGCCATGCGCGACGTGATTTCGATTGCGGTGCAAATCGCCGAGGGTCTGGCGAAAGCGCATGAAGTGGGGGTAATCCACCGGGATTTAAAACCAGAGAACATCATCGTTTCGGCAGAAGCGGTAAAGATCCTGGATTTTGGCCTGGCGAAATTTCGACTGGAAGACGAAGAACTGCCGGACACCTGCGTAACGGTGCACACGGAACCGGGTACATTCTCGGGCACGCCACGGTATATGTCGCCGGAGCAGGCCAGCGGGAAGTCGCTGGACTTCCGTTCGGACCAGTTTTCGTTGGGGCTGGTGCTGTACGAACTGGCTACGGGGAAGTACGCATTTCGACGATCGACGTCGGCGCATACGCTGTTGGCGATCGTCCAGGAAGAACCGAAACCGATCGCATCGCTGAATCCGCAGGTACCTCCACCGCTGTGTTGGATCATTGAACGATGCCTGGCGAAGGAACCGGAGAAACGGTATTTCTCGACGCGGGATTTGTTGCGGGATCTGATTGCGATTCGCGACCGGCTGACGGACCTGCACGCGCGGCGGCAAGACGCGCGACCGAGTAATTTACCTGTAGCGGCGACGGCCCTCGTGGGGCGCGACAAAGAGCTGGCCGCGCTGAAGGCGCTGGTGCGGCGTCCCGAAGTGCGGCTGGTTACGGTGACGGGGCCGGGGGGAATCGGCAAATCGCGTTTGGCGATCGAGGGCGCGCGGGATCTGGCAGACGACTTCGCGGCGGGGATGTATTTCGTACCGCTGGCGGCGATCCGCGATGGGAGCCAGATCATGCCAAGCATCGCGCAGACTGTGGGAGTGAGCGAGGCGAGTGGCCAAGCGCCGATGGAGCGGCTCAAGGAATATTTCGGGAATTCAGCGGGATCGGCGACGCTGCTGGTGATAGACAACTTCGAACACCTGGTGGAAGCGGCGCCGCTGCTAACGGAACTGCTGGGGCTGGCACGCGATCTGAAGATATTGGTGACCAGCCGCGCGGCACTGCACGTTCACAACGAGCAGGAATTTCCGGTGCCTCCGCTGGCGCTGCCCGAAGCGAAGTTGGGGTCGTTGAGCGAGTACGGCGAGTTTTCGGCGATTTCGCTGTTCGTGCAACGGGCGCAGGCGGTGAAGCCGGGATTCGAACTGAACGAGGAGAATGCGCCGATTGTGAGGGAGATTTGTGCCCGGCTGGATGGGCTGCCGCTGGCGATCGAACTAGCCGCGGCGCGCATGAAGCTGCTTTCGGTGTCCGCTTTGCGGGCGAGACTGGCGAGTTGCCTGCAGCTATTGACCGGCGGAGCGCGAGACTTGCCGGCGCGACAGCAAACGCTGCGCCAAGCGATCGACTGGAGTCATGATCTATTGACGGAGCCGGAGCAGAAACTCTTCCGGAGACTTTCCGTTTTTCGGGGAGGATGCACGCTGGAGGGTGTGGAAGCGGTTTGCGACACCAAACAAGATTTGGGAGTGGATGTTCTGGATGGCATGTCTTCGATGGTGGACAAGAGCCTGGTGAAGCAGACCGAGCAAGCGGACGGCGAGCCGCGTTTTGTGATGCTGGAAACGATTCGAGAGTATGCGCTGTCGAAAATGGAAGGGTGCGGGGAGGAAGCACAAGTGCGGCGGGCGCATGCGGCGTACTGTCTGGTGTTGGCGGAGGAAGGCGCGGCCGAGGATAGCAGCGCGAACCAGACCGAATGGCTCGAGCGATTTGAACGAGAGCACGACAATTTTCGGGCGGGTCTCGATTGGCTTACCGAGCAGGGCAACGCCGAATGGGGACTGCGTTTGGGTATCGCCCTATTTCGCTTTTGGGAGATGCGGGAACATCTGAGTGAAGGCCGGGATCATCTGGAAAGACTACTGAAACTGGAAAAGGCGTTGGCGCCAAGCCCAGCGAGGGTGCGTGCGTTGTTCGCTGCGGGAGTACTGGCCGGGGAGCAAGGCGACTTCGGTTCTGCTATCGGCCTGCTGCAGGAGAGTTTGAAGATCGCGAGGGAATTGGAAGATAAGCAGAGTATGGCGGTTTCGTTGAACGGGTTGGCGGTGACGGAGCGAGACCGCGGGAACCTGCAGAGTTCCCGGGAGTTGTTCGAAGAAACCCTGACATTGTGGCGAGAACTGGATGATGCGACCGCGGTGGCGCGATGTTTGAGTAACCTGGCGAACGTAGCGAGCCTGCAACGGGACTTTACCTACGCGGGAGCGCTGTACAAGGAATGCCTGGCGATGTTTCGTGGACTGGGGGACCGGGCGGGATACGCGCGGGCGCTGAATCATCAGGGAGATGTAGCGCGGGAACAAGGAGATAGCGAGGGAGCGCGGGCTCTTTACGAGCAGAGCCTGGCCACATTTCACCAACTCGACGATTTGTGGGGAGTGGGCGGAGCACTGGCGGACCTGGGAAACCTGGCGAGCGAGCAGGGCGATTACCGTGAAGCGGATTCGTTGTACCGGGAGAGCCTGGGAATTTTCCGGAAGTTGGAATATAAGCGGGGGATGGCGCGACTGCTGGAGTCCTTCGCATGCTTGGCGGCAGCACAGTTGGAACCGGAACGGTCGTTGCGACTGGCAGGCGCAGCAGCGGCGCTGCGGCAAGGTATTGGAGCGCGAACGCTTGCCGCGGAACAAGCGAAATTGGAACAAAGCCTGGAAGTGGCGCGGCGCGCGTTGCCGGAGGCAGCAAGCCGAACCGCGTGGCTGGAGGGATGGGTGATGCCGATCGAGAAATCGATTGAGGAGTTGCTACGGCCGGGGTTCGGTTCCAGCCAGACGGCCGATTGATTGGGTTTGGTGTGCGACGGGTGAGAGCTGGAGAGCTAGCCGGATGAGCGGATTCCGGCGGAGAATGGAGCCCGGCTTACTCCGCGGTCGTGGGGTCGATGAGCCGACGCACGGCGGAAATGCGGTTGGCCGGGAAGCCAGCGCGCTTGGCGTGTTCGCGAATGGTGGCTTCGTCGGGAGCAAAATAGACGCAATAGAGTTTGTCGCCGGTGACATAGCTCTGCAGCCACTGAATTTCTGGACCCATGGCCCGGAGAACCGCGAGGGACTTGCGCGAGGCTTCTTGCAGTTCCGCATCGGTGAGATTTCCCAACCCAGGTATTTCCCGCTCGATCACAAACTTCGGCATGTGGTAGCCTCCGGCACGAAAATCCTAGCAAGCCCAGGGACTTGCTACAATACCGGATTACGTCAAGCGCGGGAGGGCATCGTGGATCTGAGGTCTGTGCAAAAACCGCTGAAGGAACAATACCGGAACGATCCGTCGTCCTCGCGAATCACATTGAAGGCGAAAGGCGGACAGACGGAGACGCCGATCGCGTGTTCGGTGGCGATCGGACGCGCGATTTATAACGCCGAAGCGCACAGCGGGGTGGGAGGCGCGGGCACCGCGGCGTGTTCGGGCGATATGTTGCTAGGCGCGTTGTCGGCGTGCGCCCAGATTACCTGCCAGATGGTGGCAGCGGCGATGGGGATCGCGACGGAGCGGATTGAAGTGACGGTGGAAGGGGATTTGGATCTTCGCGGGACGCTGGGTATCGCAAAGGACGTGCCGGTGGGATTCGAGAGTATTCGAGTGCGCTTCGACATTACCGCGGCGGCGGCGACCGCCGAGCAGTTGCGGAGTTTGCAAGAAAAGACGGAACAGTATTGTGTGGTGATGCAGACGTTGGTGCAGCCGCCGCGAATGCAGACGGAATGGGTGAGTACGCGGTAGGGTGGAGCGGCAAAACGGGTTGTGCCGCGTTGTTCCGGAACTTTTGCGTTGGTCTCAACGGTGCCCGAGAAGGATGCCGCTTTGCGTAGAGCGGCCCGAGGTTGTGCTACGCCACGTAGCTATTCTGCGCAGTGGTCTTCCGTAATTACCGGTCCTATCATCCAGCTGAGTGAAACAATTCTGTACAGCTACAAAAATGTGGTGGCCGACGGACGTATGATAGGGCGGGGAGTGGGGAACTGTGGGGACGCGACGGGAGATCGAACCTGGGAAACTTGGCAGGGCCGCGGTGCGGATTTTTGGCGCGAACGAGCGGATGAACCAGATGGTGATCAAGCATCTGGACGCGCGTGCGTGGAAGGCGAAGGCACCGGGGAATGCGCGCAACATAGCGGCGATTTTTACGCATGTACACAATGTGCGGTGCAAGTGGGTGAGGCTGACGGCGCCGCACTTGAAAGTTCCGCGAAAGCTGGACCGGGCGCGTTGCACGGTACAACAGGCGCGGGCGGGATTGGCGGAAAGCGGGGCGCGCTGCGTGGAGATGCTGACGGAGGCGCTGGGCGGCGGGGGAGGGCGCATCCAGAAATTCCGGCGAGACGGGTGGGGTAAGGCTTGGCCGGTGGGCGTGGAAATGTTGTGTTATATGTTGGCGCACGAAGCGCACCATCGCGGGCAAGTGTGCATGCTGGCGCATCAGTTGGGATTTCCGTTGGCGGTGAACGTGCGAGCGGGGTTGTGGAATTGGGAGAAGATCTGGAAGGAATGCGGATGGAGGAATGGGCCGGGTGGCTAGAAGTTGTTTTGATAAATGGAATGGGAGAAAGAAATTCCTCAGGGGTTGAAGCCCGGATGTTCCCGGGTCGGCAGTGTGGGAGCCCTTCGCTGCTCAGGGCGAGCTGAAGGTCCGACCCCCTAATAACTATTTCTGATGTGACTTCTAGTCGCAACGACGAGGGAAGGCGTTTCGGCACGTGACCGAAGTTCAGGAAAGCAGCTTTAGGGAAGGACAGGAGAAATATGGCTTCTAGTTCACGACGAAGTTTTTTTGTTTTGGCGGGAGGCGGTGCGGTGGCGCTGTCGAGCGGGGCAAAATTGGCGAGCGCGGGGCAGTTGCCGGGTCAATCGGCGGGGAAGACGTCTAGCGGAGAGGAGAAAGATTTTTCGAACGTGATGGCGATTGCGGCGCATCCGGGAGACGCGTTTTTCGCGATGGGCGCACCGGTGGCGGTGGCTACGCACGCGGGAGGGCAAGGATCGCTGTTGAGCCTGTCGCTGGGAGAGCGCGGGTCGCCGAAGATGTCGGCGGAACAGTATGGAGCAGGGCAACGCGAGGCGGCGGAAAAAGCAGCGGCGGCGATCGGGGCGAAGGCGTTGTTTCTGACGTATCCGGATGGAGAGATTCCGGTGACGGAAGAAGCGAAATTCGCGGTGTGCGATGTGATCCGGCAATACAAGCCGTCGACGATTGTGACGCACTGGAAGGGAAGTTGGCATAAAGACCATCGAGCCTGTTATGACATTGTGGACGACGCGATATTTTATGCGGGGCTGCCGGCGCTGGTGCGGAAAGACCCGGCGCATGGTGTACGGAAATTATTTTTCGCGGACAACTGGGAAGATGCGACAGGATTTGCGGCGGACACGTATCTGGACATTACCGCGGTGTGCGAAGGCTGGCTGAATGCGTGCGGCGCGTTTCCGATGTGGCGAGGGGAAACGGGATTTCGCTACAACGATTATTACGGGAGCATGGCGGTGGCGCGGGGGTGCTTGAGCAATTTCAAACGGGCGGTGGCGTTGATGTCGCCGGAGGAACAACGGGTGGAACGGGTGCGGGCGTTGTAGGCGCGGGCGTGAAGTTGAGTTACCCAAGAAACACCATTTGGGAACCGAGGGTTGGGCCGATGGCCGGGATTCGGGAAAGGCCGGCGGCGTAAAGCCGCCCCTACAGAGCGAATTGCACGGGCGTATCGCCGGGAATACCACTGCGTTATAGAGAGTGACGATTGGGGAGCGGGAGAAAGGAGAGAGGCGCTCGGAGAAAGCACAAGCGCCTCCTCTACTGCGTCAACGTAAACCGTACCTCACTGGATCACCTCCTTCTCGGCAGGAACAGCCGATGTCGACAAGAATGTCGAGTGGGGGAAGTATAACGCGGGATGGGAGAGATGTCAGGAGGGCGGTGCGTACTGAGGAACGTGGAGGGGCAATTCTTGCGCTGAGGGGAGGGCAGCGGCGGTAAGATTTGGGTATCGAAGACATGGCCAGCAGACCCAGGCCCTGAGGCGCCATGGAATTTTGGGTGCTCATTCTGACGGTGTGGGCTTTCTTTCGCTGGGTGCTTACGCACCTGCGGCGGCGGAAAGAGGATGAGCGGTTTGCAAACGTCGTTGAGGCGCTGAATCAGTTTGAAGCGCGATTCCGGGAAGTGACGAGGCTCGAGAAGCGGGTTCACGAACTCGAGGAGAAGCTGGCCTCTTCGGGCAGCGCAGCTGCTCCGCCGACCGCAACCGCTATACAGGCGCAATCGCAGTCGCCTGCGGCACTAGTCGAGCATCCTTCCGTTGTGGTTCCTCCGGCGATTGAGATTCCCAAGCTGATTATTCCGCCGGGACCTGCTGTTCCCATTCCGCCGGCTTCACCGGTTACGGACGCGGTGCATCCGCCCGCGCCGAAGCCGCCGATTCCCGTGGTGCCGGCGGCTCCCACGATTCCACGCCTGCCTACGGCGGTGCCACCGGCTCGGCCATTTTCCCCACCTCCAAAAGCCGCGCCGGTTTCTGCACGAGAGCTAAGTTCGCAACTTGAGGAGACGCTGGGAAAGAACTGGCTGAACAAACTGGGCATCATCGCGCTGGTGATCGGCATTTCGTTATTTCTAGCGTACAAATTTCCCTCGTTAAGCAATCCGGAAAAAATCGGGTTGGGCTACTTAGTGAGCTTGGTGATTCTGGGGACGGGAATCTACCTGGAGCGGAGCGACCGTTACCGGGTGTTTTCGCGGGCGCTGATTGGGGGCGGGTGGGCGCTGACGTTTTTTGTGACGTACGCGATGTATTTTGTGCCGTACACGCGAGTGATCGACACGGAGTGGGTGGATCTGCTGCTGCTGTTTGCGGTGGCAGGGGCCATGGTGGTACACACGCTGCGATATGACTCGCAGGTGGTGACCGGACTGGCGTTTTTGCTGGCGTTCACGACGGTGGCGATCAGCCAGAACACGATCTACTCGCTTTCGGCGGGGGCCATTCTGGCGCTCGGACTGGTAGCGATTGTGCACCGGAAGGAGTGGTTCGCGCTGGAAGTGTTCGGGATCCTGGCGTCGTACATCAACCATTACATCTGGCTGAACACGATCATCGCGCCGATGGCGGGGCACCATCGGATGTTTCCGGAATTTGTGCCGAGCACGGTGCTGCTGTGTCTGTATTGGAGTACGTATCGATGGTCGTACATGGCGCGGCGGGTGCAGACCGCAACACAAGAGAACATTTCGACACTGGCGGCGATTCTGAATACTGCATTGCTGCTGGGATTATTCAAATACCAATCGGTGCGGCCGGAGTTGGCGTTCTACGCGTTGCTTTTGCTGGGAGCGGTCGAATTGACGCTGGGACAGTTGCCAGTGACGCGGCGGCGGAGGACGGCGTTCATCATCCTGTCGACGATTGGGATTTTACTGCTGGTGGCGGCGATCCCGTTCAAATATTCGGGGATGGACACGGCGGTGATCTGGCTGGCCGAAGCGGAGATGCTGATTTTGGCGGGAGTGTTCACGAGCGAAGTTCTTTTCCGGCGCTTTGGGTTGCTGGTGGCACTGCTGACATCGGGGGACATGCTGATCAATCAGGCGCTGCCGGCGCTGGCGCATATCGCTTCGCCGTTTGGCGGCGCGGTGTTTGGCATCAGCGCGCAAACTGCGTCCGCCTCGGGGGCGCAACTGGCGGTGAGTTTTCTGGTGGCGGCGCTGCTGTTCTATGGGGATGCGCTGGTAATTCCGCGACGGTGGAAGGAGTTGTTTACATCGGAGAGCGAAAGCGTTTTGTTCCGGGCGCTCTCGTATCTTGGCGGAATGATGCTGTTCGTGGCGGTGTGGCTAGCGGTGGAGGATGCGTGGACGGCGGTGGTGTGGTTGGGCGTGGCGCTGACGCTGGTTATTTTGGCGCGGACTTTTTCGGTGGCGGATTTAACGTACCAGGCACATTTGTTTGCGTTAGCGGGAGTGTGGCGCGCTTTCGCGGTGAACTATTTCCTGACAACGGCCTTCTGGGGGAGCCGCGTGTCCGTGCGATTGGTAACGCTCTGCCTGGTGATTGCACTGCTGTATCTGTGCGCGCGGCAGCTGAGGGCGCAGGCTGAGGATCTGGCGATTGATGCGTCGGAATTTTATACGACAGCGGCGGCGCTGGTGTTTGTGGCGCTGGCATATCGCGAATGCGCGTGGGCGTGGGTGGCGGTGGCGTGGGGCGGGTTTGCGCTGGTTCTGGCGGTTCTGGGGATTCGGATCGAGCGGAGGGACTTGAGTCTACAGGCACATTTGCTGGTGCTGGCGGGATTCGTGCGGACGTTGGTTGTGAATATCGATGCGCGGGAAGAATGGCATCACTTCACGGTACGGTTCGTGACGTTCACGGTGATGGCGGCGCTGCTGTATCTGTGCGCGTACTTCAGCGGGCCGCGGGATTCTGTTTACAAGCGACTGTTTGCGGCGCTGCACACGTGGGCGGGTTCAATCCTGATCGCGGTGCTGGCGTTCCTGGAAGTGTCGTCGCCATGGAT
>Ga0335085_10015336_pt1 | contig 11124 bp, 8 predicted proteins | sample Lox_Sample_45_FD_206712 | JGI IMG/M metagenome (GOLD analysis project Ga0335085, IMG submission 206712) | Soil microbial communities from Loxahatchee National Wildlife Refuge, Florida, United States - Lox_Sample_4.5 | ecosystem: Environmental > Terrestrial > Soil > Wetlands | place: USA: Florida... | reverse complement strand
GCGTGCTACCTCGGTATCGAGGTTGATCCTGAGCGCATCAAGAAGCGCCTGCGCACCGGCTATTGCGACTTCATGGTCAACTCGCTCGACGAGGCGCTGCGCATCCTGAAGAACGCGGTGCGCAAGAAGGAGAACATCTCCGTCGGACTGGTCGGCAATTGCGGCGACGTTATTCCCGAGCTGGCCGAGCGCGGCGTGGTGCCCGACATCCTCACCGACCAGACGTCCGCGCACGATCCGCTGAACGGCTATGTGCCCAGCGGCGTGTCGCTCGAGGCTGCGCTGGAGCTGCGCCAGCGCGATCCCAAGGGCTACGTCGAGCGCTCGCTCGACACCATCGCGCGCCACGTCGAGGGCATGCTCAAGCTGCAGAAGATGGGCTCGGTCACTTTCGACTACGGCAACAACATTCGCACCTTCGCCTTCGAGCACGGCGTGAAAAATGCCTACGATTTCCCGGGATTTGTGCCGGCCTACATCCGTCCGCTGTTCTGCGAAGGACGCGGACCATTCCGCTGGGCGGCGCTCTCGGGGGATCCGGCCGACATTCACACCACGGATAACCTGGTGCTGGAGATGTTCCCGCAGAACCGAATCCTCAGCCGCTGGATTGAGCTGGCGCGCAAGCGCATCAAGTTTCAGGGGCTGCCGTCGCGCATCTGCTGGCTGGGCTACGGCGAGCGCGCGCAGTTCGGCCTGGCGCTCAACGATATGGTGAAGAGCGGCAAGCTCAAGGCGCCGATCGTGATGGGCCGAGATCATCTCGACTGTGGATCAGTCGCGTCGCCCTTCCGCGAGACCGAAGCCATGAAAGATGGCAGCGACGCCATCGCCGACTGGCCGCTGCTGAACGCCCTGCTGAACACGGCCAGCGGCGCGTCCTGGGTGTCGATCCACAACGGCGGCGGCGTTGGCATCGGCTACTCGCAGCACGCCGGACAGGTGACGGTTGCCGACGGCAGCGACGCCATGGCCAGGCGCATCGAGCGGGTGTTGACGAATGATCCGGGCATCGGAGTTGCTCGCCACGTGGACGCGGGATATGACGAGGCAAAGAGCTTCGCGAAGGAGAAGGAAATTAAGGTGCCGATGGAAAGCGGCTCTTAGCCTTTAGCCCTTAGCTCTTAGTAGTCGGTGTTCGGTCTCTTGAGTTGTCATCCCGAGCGAGGACTTAAGTCCGAGTCGAGGGATCTGCGGTTGTGCGTGGAGAAGCAAAAATGTCAAGCGTACTGAGTTCTATAGAAAATAAGATTCGAGAGATACTCGTCGACACTGCAAAAGGGAACCTTAAGACCCACAAGAGTGGACTTATCACATATAAGGAGCTATGGCAGAAGATTTCGCGAAAGAAATGGGGGATGCGGCGAACGAGCACAATTGTGCCGATGATCCTGAAGATAAGTGTGATCGAGGTTTCGAATAGGCGGCCACCGCTGAACGAGCTTGTGGTTAACAGAAAAATAGGAGAACCTGGTGAGGCATGGTCAAGAATTAAACGTGGCCTCGAACGGACGTTCAGGCCTAATCGCGATCCTCATGCAGTTGGTCTTGGGGGAATAGGCAATCTAAAGGTTTCTTACTCCTCTCATCTAGAGGCACAGAAAGCCTGCTGGGACTATTGGGGACGGACCGTTGACGCTCCCAACGTTACTGAAGCTGAAGCTGAAGAAGGCTGCCGCCAAGATCAAACAGTGACATTTCGGAAGCGCAACGCAAGGCTGATCGACGCACGGAAGCGAATGGATAATTTCACTTGTCAGGCTTGCGGATTCCGACTTGACGTGCAAGGGACCTTCGTCATCGACTGCCATCATAAGGATCCGCCGTTACAGGGAGAACGGGTGACGAAAATAGATGATCTGATGTGTCTTTGCCCAACTTGCCATCGTATAGCCCACAGACGGCGTCCCCCGTTTGGCGCCGATGAGATTCGTGAGGTGAGGGGTATAAGGGCGATGGGCGCTGCCTCTCGGTAGTCCGTAGTGCACTCAACTATCTTGGCTGTCCAGCACAACTCGCCGCCTAATCACAAAACGACACTTCTGCTGCAGGCCTACCAATTGCTTACGTTGCGCAGCGCATTGGGCGATACCGCCCCGCGTCGCGGGCCGCAGATGAGCGAGCTCGGAATCATCGAAGACGGCGCAGTGCTCATTTCCGACGGAAAGATCATTGCAGTCGGCAAGAGCGACGAAGTTGCAAAGCACGAGCTGGCGAGCAAAGCTGAGGAAATCGACTGCTCTCACAATGTGGTACTTCCCGGCTTCGTTGACTCCCACACGCATCCCGTCTTTACCACCCCGCGCCTGATTGACTTCGAGAAGCGCATCGCGGGCGCCTCGTATGAGGAAATCGCTGAAGCGGGAGGCGGAATTTGCGCCAGCCTGCGCGGTGTCCGCGACTCGTCCAGGGAGAAACTCGCCGCGCACGTCCTGAAAGCCCTTGACGAGATGGCCGCCCAAGGCACGACGACGGTCGAGTGCAAATCCGGCTACGGTCTGAGCTTCGCGGCGGAGATGAAATCACTGGAGGCGATTCGCGAGACCTCGCACCAATGGGCGGGCACGGTGGTTCCAACGTTTCTGGGGGCTCATGTAGTACCGCCCGAGTATCGGGACGATCCTGAGGAGTATGTGCGCATTGTGTGCGAGGAGATGATTCCGGCAGTCACGTCGTCGGGGCCAAACCGCAGGTCCCTCGACTCGCGCCCGCCCGATCCCGCAAGGCGGGACCGGGAAGAAAGGCGGGCGCTCGCTCGGGATGACAAGACAAAAAGGTTAGCCGAGTTCGTCGATGTTTTTGTGGAGCGCGGCGCGTTCACTATGGAGCAGTCGCGGCGCATCCTGCGCAGCGCGGTCGAGCACAATCTCGGAGTGCGGGCGCATGTCTGCCAGCTCACGCCGGCAAAGCTCGCGCCCCTGCTCGAATTACACCCTGCCTCGCTCGACCACATGGACTTCGTCGGCGATGACGACATCGCGATACTGGCGAAGCTCGATACAGTCGCCACACTGCTGCCCGCCGCCAACTACTTTCTCGGCCTCAAGGACTTCCCACCTGCTCGCAAGCTCATCGCTTCGGGCGTTCCCGTCGCGCTGGCCACCGATTACAATCCTGGCACGTCGCCGACGCCGTCGATGCCGTTTGTGTTGTCGGCCGCCTGCACCCACATGAAGATGTCATCCGCCGAAGCGATCGTGGCTGCCACGTACAACGGCGCCTGCGCTCTGCGCCTGCAAGGCCGGAAGGGGAGCCTGGAGCCAGGTAAAGATGCTGACATCGCCATTTTTGACGCGGACGACTACCGCGAGTTGGCGTACTGGTTTGGGATAAACCGCTGCCGGGAGACGTTTCTGGCGGGAATTCGAGGTTCAAGACCCCGAAATCCGGGCTAAGTTGGCGCCGCTCACACATTTCGGATGACTTCGTCTAAACATTCGTAACAGTTCGTAGAACTACCCTTGCTTGTTGCGCGTATTTCCTTTCGCCGCTAAGGGGCATCTTCAAAATTCTTTGTGAGTGTGAAATGAAACGAATCCTGCTTGTGTTTACTGCAGGGCTTTTGGCCTGCAGCGCTGCGCTTGCGCAGCGACTTCCGGGAGGCGCGACGCCTGGTCACTATGCGCTTACCGTTAACATGAATTTCGCGAACAACACCTACGAGGGTGACGAGACCATCAATCTCACTCTCACCAAGCCCAGCAAGACCATCACCCTGAACGCCCTGGAAATTGACTTCCACGAGGTGACGGTGACGGCGGGCGGGCAGACGCAGACTGCCAAGGTCTCCAGCGACGAGAAGAACGAGACGGCAACCTTCACCGTGGACAAGCGGCTTTCGGCCGGACCGGCCACCGTCCACATCAAGTTCACCGGCCGCCTCAACGACAAGCTGCGCGGCTTCTACCTCAGCACTTATAAAGGCCGCAAGTATGAGGTTTCGCAGCTGGAGGCCACCGATGCGCGTGTGGCCTTCCCGTGCTTCGACGAGCCCGATTACAAGGCGACCTTCGACATCACCGCGATTGTGGACAAAGGCGACACTGCCATTTCCAACACGCAGGTGGTTTCCGATACGCCCGGTCCCGGCGACAAGCACACCGTCAAGTTTGCTACCTCTCCCAAGATGTCGAGCTACCTGGTGGCGCTGACCGTCGGCGACTGGAAGTGCGTTTCCGACCAGGTGGACGGCGTCAAGCTGAACGTCTGCACCGTGCCCGGCAAGGAGAACCTGGCGCGCTTCCCGCTGGACGCCACCAAAGCCATCCTGCACTACTACAACAACTATTACGCCATGAAGTATCCCCTGCCCAAGCTGGACCAGATTGCCGTTCCTGACTTTCAGGCCGGCGCCATGGAGAACTGGGGCGCCATCATCTACCGCGAAACCGACCTGCTGGCCGATGAGAAGACGTCTTCGGAAAGCTACCGGAAAAACGTTGCCGATGTTATAGCCCACGAAATTGCCCATCAGTGGTTCGGCGATCTGGTCACCATGAAATGGTGGGACGACGTCTGGCTTAATGAAGGCTTTGCTACCTGGATGGAGACACACCCGGTGGCGCAATGGAAGCCCGATTGGCTGGAGGGACAGGACGTTGTGGGCAACACCCAGTCCTCCCTGAGCGTTGATTCCACGCAGCACATTCGGCCGATCCACCAGCCGGTGGAGACGCGCGGCGAAATTGAAAGCCTGTTCGACGGGATCGCCTACGGAAAAACCGCCGCGGTGCTGCACATGCTGGAGGCGTATCTGGGTCACGATATCTTCCGTGCAGGCGTAAACCTTTACTTGAAGGAACATGCGTATGGCAATGCAACTGCTTCTGATTTCTGGAATGCCATGGCGCGTGCTTCAAAGCAACCGATCGACAAGATCATGCCGACCTTTGTTATGCAGCCCGGTGCTCCTTACGTAGAGGTCGAGGCGAAGTGCGAGGGTGGCAACACGACGTTGAATCTGTCTCAGAAGCGCTATCTCGAAAGCGCCACCGCCTTTAACGAGCCCAACGACCAGATCTGGCAGATCCCGGTCTGCGCCAAGGGCGTCAGCGGCAGCTCAGCCGGGAAGCAGGAGTGCTTCCTGCTGAACCAGCGGCAGCAGCAATTCAGGCTGAAAGGCTGTTCGAAGTTCGTCTTCCCGGATGCCGGCGCGCTCGGTTATTACCGCTTTGACTACGACGCCGCGGCCCTGCGTTCGCTGGGCAACGGCGTGGAACAGGTATTGACGCCCGAGGAGCGGCTGGCCCTGCTAAGCAATGAATGGGCGCTGATGCGAATCGGCAAACACAGCGTAGGCGATTATCTCGCCCTGGCTGATCAATTGAAGAACACTCCTGGTTCCGAGCTGCTGGCCAGCTTCGCCCGACGTCTCACCTTCATCAGCGAGCACATGGTGACCGAGAGCGACCGGCCGCAGTTCCAGGAATGGCTGCGGAATGCCTTCTCGCCCATGCTGCAACAGCTCGGCTACGCCGCACGTCCGGGCGACACGCCAGAGCAGAAGCAGAAGCGCAGCATCCTGTTCAGCGCGCTGGGTAATGTGGCCCAGGACCCCGCGGTCGTCCAGGAGGCCGGCATCCTGGTGCAGCAGTACATGAAGGACCCGGCTTCCGTCGACCCAACTCTGGCTGGAGCGGTGGTCTCGGTTGCCGCCCATCACGGCAATGCCGAACTCTATCAGCAGTACAAGGCGCAATTGCAGAAGGTCAAAGCGCCGCAGGAGTATTACCGTTTCTTCAAGGGTCTTGGGGAATTTCCGCAGCCTGCGTTGATCAAGCAGACGCTGGATTCCACGCTCACGCCCGAAGTGCGCGGCCAGGATCTCTACTATCTGATCAGCCTGCTCTCCAATCCCGCCAGCCAGGAAGCGACGTGGGATTTCATGCGGCAGAATCTTGATGCGCTCATGAAGAAGACCGGCGGAGGGCTCGGCGGCGTGGGGATATTCCTTAATGGAGCGCAAAGCTTCTGCAGCACCGAGCAGGCAGCAGAGCTGAAGCAGTTCTTCGAACAGCACTCCTTCCCAGGCACGGAGCGCGACCAGAAACTTGCTCTGGAGTCCATCAACTCGTGCGTCGAGCTGCGCGGCCAGGAAAGCGGCAAGCTTGCCGCCTGGTTGAAACAGAGCGGCAATGCGAGCGGCAGTGGGGTTGACGGAAGCGGCGCGGGAAGTCCCGGAGCTGTCCGATAAGCGGACTGTCAGGCAGGAGTGAGGGCGCTCGCATCGAGCGCCCTTGTTATTTCTGCAATGAAAAGCGTGTAGCCGAAGATCTCCACGGGCCTGATGGGCTAAGCCGCGAGGCGCAGCCTAGCCGAACGACTTTATCGCCGTGGACTCGTCTTCCTCGATCTCAAAGATGGTGTAAAGCTTGGTGATCTGCAGAAGATTATGCACGTTCTTGTTGAGGTTCATCAGCTTCAGATGACCGCCCTGATTTCGGATCGAGGTGAAGCAGCTCATCAGTTCGCCCACACCGGCGCTGTCAATGTGGCGCACAGCAGCAAGGTTCAGCAGGATGTTGCTGTAACCTTTGCCAACCAGGTCGTGGACCACGTCGCGCAGAATACCGGTACCTTCGCCTAGCCGGAGTTCGCCGACGATGTCCACGATGACGACGCTGTCCACCAGTCGAGAACTGGTCTTAAGATTCAATGGCATTTCCCCAGTTACTGAAATTTGAACAACGCTACCAGAAGAAAGACCGCTTCAGCCGCCGCCAGTCCGATCCAAATCCTTCGCCGGAATCGCGTTCGCCCCAAATCGCGCGTCAACTGCAGCCGTGTTGATAGGAGATCCGGGCGTATCGGCGCGTCGGCGGGCGCCGCCGATGCAGCAGGTCCAAGGGCTGCCGTCGCAGGCGACACCCTGGGCGCGTCCGGCAGAAACAACTTGGGCCCGTCAATTAATGAAGACCAGTCGAGAATCTGGAGGCTGGAGTCAGCTCCGAAGGCGGCCACGGGACGCGAAGTCAGTTGCAGCGGCGCCAGCCTTTCCGGCGCCAGCCGGTCCCGGATATTCCCCAGCAGGGAATCCCACCATCCGTGATTCAGTTCGTCGCCAAGGAGCTCACCTACGTCCACGGGCCGTGATTCCAGTTGCAGCGGCGGCAAGGTCTCCGGGGAGACCACATCTGCCAGGTTGACAAAGACGGTGCGATACCACGGTAACTCGAGCAGGTCGCCGGCCAGCATGCCGACGTCCACCGGTTTCGACGTAAGCGCCAGGGGCGGCAGACGTTCAGGCGCGACGCGATCAATGACGTTCAACAGCAGCGAGCGCCACAGGGAAACCGTCAAGCCTTCAGGAGGCGAAAGATCAAGCTCGGTCATGGATGCCGGTCAGGTCTCCTAACGCTTCGCACTGGTTGTCGGCGTGTCCATTCTCACCGCATAGTCAGCCGGAATCTGGAACAGCGCCGCAGTGGGCTCGGCCCGAAAAATGTTCACCATCTTCATTGTACTGTGGCCCGCCTGCCCGTCGTCAGTTTCGGTCAGGATCGCCACTTTTAAGTCGGTCGAAATCCAGGTATCGCTGATGGAAACGATAGGCTTGTCATTGCCTATTGTACCGGCATTGAACGTTCTTGTGGTCCGAGTACCGGAAGCGTTAAGACCCGCAATCATTTTGGTGCCGAGGGGGACGATGGTTGCGCCGCTCGCATTGCTGAAAACCGCTCCGTCGATCTTGGGGGGAGACTCATCCTGCGTCTGGACCGGCTGTGGGGAAGGCACATTGGCCTGTCCGGCGGGAATGTTCGGCACGCCCAGGTCACCCCCCAGCCCGCCAGGCTGTCCGCCAAAGCGGACCTTCGTCTTATTCTTCGGCTTGGTTTGCTTGGCAACGGGAGCGCTCGGAACGGCGTCGCCGAAAGGGAAGACGGTAGCAGTCTTATTCCTGGCATTCAGATAAATAATGACTTGCTTGACCGGGTCGGTAATGGTGACGTGCTCGTACTTGTCCGCCTCTGATTGAGCTCCCGTCGGCTCGCTCTCGGTGCGAATTCGGCCCTGACTGTCGCGGAAAATCTTGCCGCGCGATTCGCGGCGAATATGACCACCCTTGTCCAAGGTGCGATCGTAGTTGGTAATGACGTCGGCCGAGAACGGCGCGTTCTTGACCTTCGAGGATTTCGTCGGCGCGACCGGGTCCGACGACAAAGGATTGTTGGCAAATGCGCTGGCAACCACGGTCAGCAGGACGAGCATCACGCCCGTCCCGGCGTACCTGACACCCATACCGTTCCTCCGTCCTGCCCGCTTCAGCACGCATCCAAGATTCCACCTGGAAGATGGATGCCCTAACTCTGTACTACTCAGTGGCGACGGAACTGCAGACTGCGAACGAAGGGCACTTCTGGGCGCATTGCGGAAGTTACCAGCGCGATTGACACCTTCCGCAAAACTGAAGAGCTTGCAACTATTCTGTGCCGGATTGGGCGGCAATGCAAGAGTGTATATGACGCCAATACTCCCTTTTTGGGCCGGGGGTATCCGCGTGTGCAACGCAGAAGGGGCGGCTCAGTGCCGTCCCTTCCCGGTTTTGTGCTCTTGCCTACGCCGTATGCGCTGCCCCCTGGCCCGCTGCCGCGGTGCGCACCATGTAGTGCTGCTCGGGCACCGCAAAGCCGGCGGTCGTGAAGCTGTCCTTGATGAGCCGGTTGGTATCGAAATACACCTGCCAGTAATCCTTGTTGTTGCAATGAGGACGGACGGCGAGCACCGGCCCGGCCAGGGTGAAGGTCAGGATCTCGACATCGGGAGCAGGATTGGTCATCACATTAGGAATGCCGGCGAGCGCTTTCTTGAGCAGCGCCATTGCGGCGTGCACGTCAACCCCGTGCGCCAATTGGGCGGTCAGCTCCACTCTTCGGTACGGGTTGGTAGAGTAGTTCTGAATCACATCGCCAAAGATCTTGCTGTTCCCGACGATGTGCCGGACATTGTCCAGAGTGTCGATGAAGGTCACGAAGAGCCCGATCTCGTGGACGGTGCCCATCACGCCTCCCGCTGTGACGAAGTCACCCACCTTGAAGGGCTGCAGGATCACCAGAAAAACTCCCGCGGCAAAGTTGGCTAGCAAGCCACTCCACGCCAGGCCAATGGCCACGCCAGCCGCCGCGATGAGGGCTGCCAGACTTGTCGTCTGGACGCCGAAGAACCCCAGTATGGCGATGACCAGGACAATATTGAGAATGGCGCCAACCGCATTCTGGATATAGCGGATCAGCGTGGGATCGATTTTCTGCCGAGTCATCCCGCGGCCGATCATGTTGATGGCAAAAGCGATCAGCCAGCGGCCGACAATCCACAGCGCCAGCGCTTCCAGTACTCGTATGCCCAGCGCAATCAGCGCTGTCCAGCCCGCAGACACCAATGCATTCACCTTGGTTTCCATAGCTAGCTTCCTCCTGGGAAAAGGATGACAACCCTTAAGTCAAGACAAGCAGTTGCGAGTCGCGAGGATGTTAGCACACCCCTTGCGGCCCCTGCCCCCATAGAAGTACTTGCTGGCGACGAAAAAACTACCAGTCTGGAAGGGTCAAGAGGAAGGTAGACTGGGAATCGTCAGAGGCCAGTCCTTCGAGGCTTTCGCGAGAATCTAGTATTCGGGCTCGTCTAGTCCTGGCGGTACGCCTTCGTCAGGCTCAATCGGCAACTCCTGCCGCGGTTCCTCCGGCACCTCACTCGCGGCCGCCGCCCCCTTCAGTCGCACCACCGTAATCTTCGCGAACCCTTCCTCGAATTTGGGAGGGCGCAGCTTGTTGGCCATGCGCTGCATTACGTGCTCGGGTACGTTGCGGTCGCGGCGGCGGTTGCGCTCGATGCAGACCTCCGGCGGCACGTCGAAGAAGACGGCGTGGGCTTCGTAGCCGAAATCGTGGGCCAGCTTCACCCAGCTTCGGCGTTCATGGGGCGAGAGGTTGGTCGCGTCAACGTAATTCCATGGCCGCCGTGCCAACAGCCGGGCGCGCAACATGGAGCGTAAGGTGGAGAACACCAGGTCCTGGTAGCGCTGCTCGGTTACGTCGTCGAACAGCAGAATGCGGACCATATCGCTCGACAGTGGCAGGATATTATGGCGCTTGAACCAGGTGCTCTTGCCCGAGCCGGGCAGCCCAATGGACAGCACAACAGCGCCTTTCGGTTTCCTGGATGGCGGCGTTGGCCGGGCGGCAGCGCCCACTGCCTCGGCGGCCTCCGCTGCTTCACCGGCTTCGGCGGCTTCACCAGTCGGACCTCCAGGCGCTGGCAGCACCGGTGGTTGGGCCGGTACCTGCGCACGGTTGCCGCGACCACGACGGCCGCGACGGCGTGAACGGTCACGCCGGAACTGCGGTTGCTGAGACCCCGCTTCGCCCTCTGCTACGGGCTGCGATTCATTCGGCTCCGGCTGCCCTTCCGGCTCTTCTGCCGGAGCCTCGAAGCCGGGCTGGCTAGTTTCAACTTCGGGGGACGTGGATTCGGGAAACTTCGGCTGCAAAGGAGCGGGATTCTCCTGCCCCTGACTTTCTGCGTGCTGCTTGCGCCGCTTGCCGCGGTCGCGCATCCATCTGCGCATGTTGCACTTGTAACATGCCTCCCCCGTTCGGAGCAATCCGGGAGCGGCCTGGGGGCGAGCAACAACCAACTGCGGTCGCAGGCGCGAATCCAGTCGCACGGGTTTTGAGTGGCACGGTGAGATGTCGCCGGACGGCGAATGTCATTACCCACGCGTTGTGACGTTCATCCTTTGCCTACTCTTGCTGCGAGTGCTACGATTTTTTGTTTGACTAGGAGGCTCTGTTCTGTACGGCGTAATTCCGTTTCATTTGGTGTTCAATTCAGTTCTGAAGAGGCAATATGGCAATTAAAGTTGGTATTAATGGATTTGGCCGGATCGGCCGCAACGTTCTCCGCACAGCGCTCACCGACAAGGAACTCGATTTCGTTGCCGTCAATGACCTGACGGACCCCAAAACTCTGGCACACTTGCTGAAGTACGACTCCATCCTGGGCAACCTGCCCAACCAGATCACCGCCACGGGAGATTCCATCAGCGTGGATGGGAAGAGCATTCGCGTCTTCGCCGAGAAGGACCCGTCGAAGCTGGATTGGGCTTCGGTCGGAGCGCAGGTGGTCGTC
>Ga0335085_10015334_pt1 | contig 11124 bp, 12 predicted proteins | sample Lox_Sample_45_FD_206712 | JGI IMG/M metagenome (GOLD analysis project Ga0335085, IMG submission 206712) | Soil microbial communities from Loxahatchee National Wildlife Refuge, Florida, United States - Lox_Sample_4.5 | ecosystem: Environmental > Terrestrial > Soil > Wetlands | place: USA... | reverse complement strand
CGGGCCGAGCTCCGTCGCGGCGGCCGCGTCGACCTGGTCGCGATCGGTCACGTCGCAGCGGACCGCGACCGCGCGGCGCCCGAGCTCGCGGATCTCCTCGGCAGTCTGCTCGGTGTAGACGAGCCCCTGGGCACGGGCGGCCTGCGCCAACACGCCGTACTGCCCGGCCTCCTCGCCCGAGTCGGACTCGAGCTGGATGTCGGCGATCACGACGTCCGCGCCGGCGCGCGCGAGCGTCAGCGCATCGGCCCGGCCCAGCCCCCGCGATCCCCCGGTGACGAGCGCAACCCGTCCCGAGAGGTCGATCTCAATCGCCACGGGGCAGGAATATCTCGCGCGCGATCACGAGGCGCTGGATCTGCGAGGTGCCCTCGTAGATCTGGAACAGCTTCGCGTCACGCATCAGCTTCTCGACCGGGAACTCCTTGATGTAGCCGTAGCCGCCGAAGATCTGGACGGCGTCGGTCGTGACCTTCATCGCGGTGTCGGCCGCGAACCGCTTTGCGTACGACGACTGGAGCGTCGCGCGCTTCCCCTGGTCGAGCAGCCACGCCGCCTGCCAGCAGAGGAGCCGCGCGGCCTCGATCTCCGCGGCCATGTCCGCGACGAGGAAGTTGACGCCCTGGTTCATCGCGATCGGCTGCCCGAACTGCACCCGCTCGCGCGAGTAGTCGACCGCGTGCTCGAACGCGGCGCGCGCGACGCCGACTGCGCCCGACGCCGTTCCGGGCCGCGTGCTGTCGAGCGTCCGCATCGCGAGCTTGAACCCCTCGCCCTCCTCGCCGAGCCGGTTCGCCGCCGGCACGCGGACGTCCTGGAACGCGACAGCGGAGGTGTCGGTCGCGCGCTGGCCCATCTTGTCGAGGTGCTTCTCGATCGTCACGCCGTCCGTGTCGGTCGGGACGACGAACGCGCTCAGGCCGCGGTGCCCGGCGTCCTTGTCGGTCGAAGCGAACACGACGATCCAGGACGCGTGGCCCGCGTTTGTGATGAACATCTTCGAGCCGTTGAGGACGTAGTCGCCGCCCTCGCGAACGGCGGTCGTCTGGATCCCGGAGACGTCCGAGCCCGCGTTCGGCTCGGTCAGGGCAAACGAGCAGAGGATCGGCTCCTCGAGCAGCGGCGGCAGCCACTCGCGCTTCTGCTCGTCGGTGCCCGCAAGCAGGACGGGCAGCGCGCCGAGCACGTTGCCGACGATCGAGGTCCCGATCCCGGAGCAGCCCCAGCACAGCTCCTCCCCGATCAGCGCGCCCTCGACCGCTCCGAGGCCCGCGCCGCCGAGCTCCTCGGGGATATGCGGGTTCATCAACCCGACCTCGTGTGCCTTCGCGATCACGTCGGCCGGGTGCGTCTGGTGCTCGTCGTACTCGGCCGCCTTCGGGCGGATCTCGCGCTCCGCGAACTCGTGCGCCAGCTCGCGCAGCGAGCGCTGCTCCTCGGTCAGCGCGAAGGAGATCCCGGTGCCGGTTGCCTCTGCCGTAGCCATGTCGTCGTGTTGATTGACCGATCAGTCAAATCGTACAGCCCGCCCTGCCGGTTAACGCGGGGTTGTGCGGCCTTTAAGGCTCCGGGTACCCCCAGCGGAAGCCGGTTTCCGAGGGTGCCGGCTCGAGCGGGCTCCCCGAAAGGCCGGGGAGCGGCTCGGGCTCGTTGTAGGCGCTCGGCGCGACGTCGTTCGGTGCGGCGGCGTGGAAGAGCGACGCGAGGTACTGGATCTGGCCGCGGCCCGGCCCGAGCTCGAACATCCCGCCGCCGTAGAGGCCGATCCCGCGCTCCTCGCAGAAATCGTAGAAGGCGAGCAGCTCGCGCAGGTGGCCGAAGCGCGAGGGCTTGGAGTTGAGCGTCCGCGGCGGGAACGTCAGCTCCTCCACGTCCGCGAGCGAGTGGATCGGCGCATCCCACGTGACCCGCTCCCGGTGTGGCTCGAGCACGAGGTCTGTCTCGGCGGTCAGGGCCGGGTCCTCGATGAACGCGTCTGGGAACCCCTCGGCGACCCGGCGGTAGAGGTCGAGGTCCGGCGGCGGGTCGCCCTCGGAGCGGTAGTAGGCCTTCAGGTCGACCGTGACCACCGAGCGTGTCGCGGCGAGCTCCGCGATCAGGTCGTCGGTCCAGTCGCTGGCCGGGTCGAGCTTGAAGCGCAGCTTCGGGTCGAGCTCGAGCCAGCGGTGGATCTTCGCAGCGGTCGGCGGGTCGCCGAGGCCGGGCGAGACGACGAAGTCGACCGGCCGCGGCTCGCGGCCGGCGAGCTCGGCCAGCGGGAGGTTCGCCTGGCGAAGCGCAAGGTCGAGCGCCGAGCTCTCGTAGGCCCAGCGGCGGTGCGGGTCGGGCATCTCGAGCGCGCCGGAGAACGACTCGAGCGTCCACGAGCCCTGGAGCGGGAGAATCGCTCCCGCAGCCTGCTCGCGGTCGTGGTGCTCGGCGTACCAGGTGACGTCCTCGCCGATCCCTTCCTCCCCGCCGCCGCGGAGGTGCACGACTGTTGTCACGCGCGTGAACCCGCGTGTGACCGGCCGCTCCAGCCGCTCGAGCTCGTACGAGTCGACTTCGAGCGGAAGCTGCCCGAAGCGCTTCCATAGACTCTCGGCCATGGAGTTCGACCTTACCGATGAACAGCGACTGATTCAGGAGACCGTGCGCTCGTTCGTGGACGAGCGCGTCCTACCGAACGCGATCGAGAACGACATCGAGCACCATCTCGACCACGGCGTGATCGAGGGAATGGCCGAGCTCGGGCTGCTCGGGGTCGTGGTCCCCGAGGAGTACGGTGGAGCCGGCCTCGACTTCGTCGCCGAGGCTCTGGTCTGCGAGGAGATCGAGCGCGGCGAGGCCGCCTTCCGCACGCTGATCTCGGTTCACGTCGGGCTCAACTCGCTGGCGCTGCTGCAGTACGCGAGCGAGGAGCAGAAGCAGCGCTACCTGGCGCCGCAGGCGCGTGGCGAAAAGCTGGCGTGCTTCGGGCTGACCGAGCCCGGGGCGGGGTCGGACGTCGCCTCGATGCGTACGACGGCGCGTCGCGAGGGCGACACGTACGTCCTGAACGGCCAGAAGAACTGGATCTCGTACGCCACCGTTGCCGACCACCAGCTCGTGATCGCCAAGACCGATCCCTCAGCGAAGCACAAGGGGATGTCCGCGTTCATCGTCGAGCGGGAGTGGCCGGGGGTCTCGACGCGCGAGACGGAGAACAAGCTCGGCGTCTGGGCCGGCTCGACCGGCGAGCTGTTCTTCGAGAACGTGGAGGTCCCGGCCGAGAACCTGGTCGGCGAGGAGGGCCAGGGGTTCGAGATCGCGATGTACGGGCTCGACCAGGGCCGGTTCACCGTCGCCGCCGGCGCGTGCGGCGTCATCCGCGCGTGCCTCGAGCGTTCGGTGGAGTACGCGCGCGAGCGGGAGACGTTCGGTCAGGCGATCGGCCGCTACCAGTTCGTGCAGGACATGATCGCGGAGATGGTGCTCGGCTACGAGACGTCGAAGCTGCTCGTCATGCAGGCGGCGTGGATGAAGAACGAGGGCCGTCGGAACACGCGGGAGACGTCGCTGGCGAAGTGGCACGCGACCGAGTCGGCGTTCCGGGCGGCGCACCTCGCGATCCAGGTGCACGGGGCGTACGGGTACTCGTCGGAGTACGGGATCGAGCGCTACTTCCGTAACGCGCGGGCGCCGATCATCTACGAGGGCACGACGCAGATCCACAAGCTGATGCAGGCCGAGCACGCTCTGGGCTACCGGCAGCTGAACGGGCGTGACGGCGCGGTCTCGCCGCTGTGCTCGTGGGCGCCGGCGCTCGCACCGGTGCATCGCCAGGACGCGGTAGCGACGCGCGGCTGACGCTCCGTGCGGTCAGACGACCGGGGTTTCGACCTCGACCTTGACGTGCGGCTCGACCTCCATCAGCCGCACGAGCAGCGGGATCGCCGCGAGGATCATGACGCCGCAGATCGGCCACAGCACCTGGTAGCCCTCGGTTCCCTGGAAGTACGGTCGGGCGAAGTCGATCGAGAGCCCGGCGAGCGGCGCGCCGATCAGGATGCCGATCCCCTTCGTCGTCGTTGCAAGCCCCGAGGCCGCCCCGCGGTGCTCCTCGGGGACGATCTTGTAGAGCAGCCCCCAGGCGAGAGTCATGACCGTCCCGCCCGCGATCGCGACCGGCATGATCAGCGCGAAGAACCAGTCGTGCCAGTGAGACGCCAGGCCTGCGACCACGAAGCCGCCGCCGTAGACGAACGACGCGAAGAAGCTCACACGCGCGAGCCCGAACCGGTCGCCGAGCCGCCCCGCGGCGATCGCGGCGATCACGTAGCCGACCGCAACCGCCCCGAGCACCGCCGACGACATCACCTTCGACTGGTGCAGCCCATGCGTCACGTACAGGACGACGAACGTGCGCGCGGCCGCGAACGCGCCTTCCCAGAGCGAGTTCGCGATCAGGAAGCGCCGCACGTCCCCGTTCTCGCGGAAGATCCGCCAGCTTCGGTGAACGTACGCGGAGACGCCCTCGAAGACGCGCCCGTGCCCGCCGTCCTCCTGCACGAGCCGGATCGTCAGCCCGCACGCGAGCGTCGTCAGCACCGCGGCCAGGAGGAACGGCGCTGGCCGCCAGACCTTCAGCAGTAGCCCACCGCCCACCAACGCGGTGCCGATCGCGACCCCGCGCAGGATGTGTTGAACGCCCTGCGAGCGCGCGAAGACTGTCGGCGGCAGCACGTCCGGGTAGAGCCCACGGTAGGGCGGCTCGTACACGTAGTACGCGAAGAAGAACCCGAGCACGATCACGACCGTCGTCCAGAGGTTCGGCATGAACGGCATCAGCAGCAGGCAGAAGCCCATCGGTGGAATGGCGACGAGCATGAACGGCCGCCGCCGGCCCATCGGCGTGTGGAACGTGTCGCTCCACGGGCCGATCACCGGCGAGATCAGGAGCGCGAAGACGCCCTCCGCGCCGAGAATCACGCCGATCAATCCGCCCGACTCCGTGAAGCGGCTCAGCAGCGGCGGCAGGTACGCGGCGGTCGTCGTCAGCGAGAACGCGAGCCCGAACGCCCCGAGCCCGAGCGTCCAGAGAAGCCGGCGCCTGACCGGCGGCCCTGCGACGAGCGCCTCGGAGGCCTGCGTGGTCGCCATCTAGGCCGGAGTGCCCGCGTGCTCGGGAGCCAGCCCGCCCGTAACGATCTCGACGACGGTCCGCTCGGCCCGCGCGAGGTCGTCGTCCGAGTCCGGGAGCCGGCCGAGCACCCAGCCGGTCAGCAGCTCGTCGATCGCGCCGTAGAAAACGTAGCTCGCGAGCCTGGCGTCGAGGTCGGCCCGGATCGACCCGTCCGCTTGCCCGCGCTCGACGATCTCCTGGATCGCCGCGAACGAGGCGTCGATCTCGTCGATCTCACCGGCAAGCACGGAGCTCCGCGTCACCTCGAGCACGAGCACGCGGACGAGATCGGGGTCGCGCCGCCACGAGCGGAGGAGGATCTCGGCCACTTTGCGCAGTTGCTCCAGCGGCGAGTCATCGGTCTCCTCGACACTGCGGATGGTCGCGATCAGCGCGCGCCAGGTCTCGCGGAAGACGCCGCGAAGGACGTCCTCCTTCGACTCGAAGTAGTGGTAGACGAGCCCGTAGGCCACCCCGGCCTCCTCGGCGATGTCCCCGACGCGGGCGGCGTGATAGCCCTTCCTGGCGAACACCCTCACCGCCGCATCGAGGAGCAGCCGGCGCTTGTCCCCCTGGTTCGAGCGGTCCGGCACGGCCGTCTGAGTGTAGTAGCTTCGACGGAGGTGACCCCGCTCGAAAACCTGCTGGTCGTCGACCTCTCGCGCTACCTCCCGGGCCCGTTCGCGAGCCGCGAGCTGCAGCGCCTCGGGGCCCGAGTCGTGCGGCTCGAAGCGCCCGGCGGCGATCCGCTCCGCGAGCTCGCTCCGGCCTGGCACGAGGCCCTCAACGAGGGCAAGGAGTCGGTCGAGATCGACCTCAAGCGGGACGCGAGGCGGGGCCGCGCCCTCTGCACGGAGGCGGACGTCGTGCTCGAGAGCTTCCGGCCCGGGGTCGTCGAGCGGCTCGGCGTCGGCCCGGACGATCTGCCCGACACCGTCGTCTACTGCTCGTTCACCGGCTTCGGCGCCGACGACCCCCGTGCCGGCCACGACCTCAACTACCTCGGCTGGGCCGGCCTCCTCGAGGACACCGCCCCGGCGCTCCCCCCAATCCAGATCGCCGACCTCGCGGCCGGTGGCCAGGCGGCGGTCTCGGAGATCCTGGCCGCTCTGCTCGAGCGCACCCGCACGGGCAAGGGACGCCGAATCACGATCTCGCTGACCCACGGCTCGCACCGGCTCGCGGCGCACCGGCTCGGCGGCGAGCCGATCCTGCGCTTGCTCACCGGGGGCCTCGCCTGCTACCGGATCTACCGCACTGCCGACGACCGCTACCTGACGGTCGCGGCGCTCGAGCCGAAGTTCTTCCGTCGCCTGTGCGAGCTGGTCGGCCGGCCGGAGCTGTTCGAGCGTCAGTGGGGCCCGGACCAGGAGGCTCTGGCCGAGCAGCTGGCAGAAACCTTCACGGCGAAGCCGCTCGCCGCGTGGCTCGAGCTGTTCGACGGCGAGGACGTGGCCGTGGGCCCGGTGGCGACGCTCGAGGAGGCGGCGGCTCAGCTCGGCGGGAGCCCGAGCGCCGCGGGGAGCGCGAAGAGATCCGGGAGCCGGTCCGCGACCTCCGGGTAACGGCCCTCGCGGTCGAGCAGGAACGCGACCTCGATCCCGGCCGCGCGAGCACCCTCGATGTCGTCTTCGGGCGAGTCGCCGACCATCGCGGCGTCCGCCGCCCCGACCCCGAGCCGCTGCAGCACCTCCTCGAAGATCGCCGGGTGCGGCTTGGTGCGGCCGAACGCGCCCGAGCCGAGAGCCGCGTCGACGCGGAGCCGGTGGTGAGCGACGAACTCCTGGAGGTTCCGCCCGGTGTTCGAGACGAGCCCGAGCTTGAGCCCGCGCCCGCGAAGGTCCGCGAGCACCGGCAACGCGTCCTCGTAGAGCTCGAAGTGCTCGGCGTGCTCCCAGGCCCGGGTCATCGCGATCGCGCAATCGTGCGCCGTGTCGGCGTCGCCGCCCATGTTGCGGATGATCCGCTCGGTGAATGCGACCCAGATCTCCTCGTCGTGCTCGAGCTCGGGGTGGCGCCTGATCCCCTCGACCGCCTTCTCGCGCGCCTCTCGGTAGCGCGACGGGTCGAGATCGAGGCCGAACCGCGCGCCCAGCCGCTGGTAACCCTCCGGCCCGAGCTCCGGCCCCGGCCGCGCGATCGTGAAATCGACGTCGAAGAGAACCGCCTCGAGCATCAGGTCGCCCCCGCCTGAGACAGCCAGCGGGCCACCTCTACGTGGTACGTGAGACGTCCGCCTTCGGACCACGCGAGCGTCTGCGCGAGCGCCCAGCCGCGCGCCCGCTCCCGGTCGAGCCCGAGCTCCGAGCTCAGGCACTCGAGCCGGTGCAGCACCTCCACGCGCGTCGCGCCCAGCTCGCTCGAGCGGACGATAGGCGCAAGCCCGAACTCGCGTTCTCCCGCTAGCGGCTTCGGGTCGATCACGAGCCAGGGCTCGCGCTGCGCGGCGAGCACGTTGTCGCCGTGCAGATCCTGGTGTAGCAACACCTGCTCACCCTGCGTCGGAGCGAGGTCGCGCAAGGCTTCGAGCGCCGCATCGAGCAGCCGTCGCTCGAACGGTCTTCTGTTCTCCTCCCATTGCGGGAGGAGGTTCGCGGCCCACCACGCCGCCTCCTCCGCGAGCGGCCGAAACGGCGCTCCCGCGGGCTTCCAGAGCGTCGGCAGCAGCTCCACGAAGACGCCGAGCGCCTCGTCCCGACCGGCCGCAGACAGCGCCGTGCCCGGAACGCAGCGCTCGAGCAGGAGCGCGTGCTGCTCCAGGTCGTGCGCCAGCAGCCGAACGGCGCCCTCGCCGTCCCAGAGCTCGAGCGCCGTCGCCTCGTGCTCGCTCTCGCGGTGGGGGTCCTGGACCTTGAGCACCGCGTCCTCGCCGTCCGCGGTCACCGCCGCCTGCACGGCCACGGACGCAAAGCCGCCTTGGAACGGCTCGCCGAGCGTGAGTCCCCAGCGCTCGATCAGATCGTCGCGGGCCAGCGGTAGGCGTCCGCCTGACGGTTCTTGAGCGACGGCAGCCTCTCGCGGACGTCGCGGAGACGCGACCGGTCGAGCTCGGCCGAGATGACCCCCTCCTCGTCGGGCGCCTGGGCGAGCACGATCCCCCACGGGTCGACGATCAGCGAGCGCCCGTAGGCGGGCTTGCGCGGGAGCGTCTCGCCGACCTGGGCCGGGGCGGCCACGTAGTACTGGTTCTCGATCGCCCGCGCGCGCATGAGTACGTGCCAGTGGTCCTTGCCGGTCGGCGTCGTGAAGTGGGCCGGGACGGTGACGAGCTCCGCACCCTCGAGAGCGAGGATCCGGTAGAGCTCGGGAAAGCGGATGTCGTAGCAGACCGTCAGCCCGATCGGCCAGCCCTCGCCGCGCACGACGACCGGCGCGTCGCCGGGCTCCTCCGCCTCCGACTCGCGGTAGACGGCGCCGCCGACCTCGACGTCGAAGAGGTGGATCTTGCGGTAGACGCCGAGTACCTCGCCGTCCGGGCCGAACGCGATCGACGTGTTCGAGAGCTTCTCGCGCCCCTCGCGGCTCTCAGAGATCGAGCCTCCGACGAGCGTGATCCCGTGATCTCGCGCCCAGCCGGCCATCGCCGCCACGGACTCGCCGCTCTCGAGCGGCTCGGCGGCCGCGTGCAGGACCTCGGGCGGGCCGATCGCGTTCCACTTCTCCGGGAGCGCTACGACGTCCGCGCCCGTCGCGGCCGCCCGGGCGACCAAGCGCTCCGCCTTCTCGAGGTTCGCCGCCTTGTCGGTGCCGCTCGTCAGCTGGACGCAGGCGACGCGCAGGAGATCGGACACCGCAGCAGGATAGCTTTCAGGCATGGACGCGACCGTCGCCGCGCCGTCCCGCGCACGCGTGCTCCAGGCGTTCCGGAGCCGCAACTTCCGCCTGCTCTGGACCGGGCAGGCGATCTCGCTGCTGGGCGACACCGCCTTCGTCGTCGCCCTCGGCTGGCGGACGTTCACGCTCACCGGCTCGGCCCGCTCGCTGAGCCTCGTGCTGACGCTCCAGGGGGTCGGGCTGCTCTCGACGGTGCTCGTCGGCGGGGCGATCGCCGACCGCTACGACCGGCGGACGCTGATGCTGGTCTCGGACGCCGCCCGCTTCGTCGTCATCGGCGCACTCGCGATCGTCGACGCGAGCGGGCACCTGAGCATCGGGTCGCTCGCGGCGATCGCGTTCGTCGAGGGCCTGGCGACCGGATTCTTCACGCCGGCGCTCGGGGGGATGATCCCGCTCGTGGTCGAGGAGCCCGTGCTCGGCTCCGCGAACGCCCTGCTCGGGATGGCGCGCCAGGCGAGCCTCCTGATCGGCCCAGCGGTCGCGTCGCTCCTGTACGGGTTCGCCGGCTCGACGGTCGTGTTCGGCTTCAACGCCTTCTCCTACCTCGCCTCGTTCGCGTTCGTCTACTCGACCCGCCCGCGGAGCGCGGAGCGGGCCCCGGCGGAAGGGACGTTCCGGGAGATCGGCGCCGGGATCCGCTACGTCGCGAACATCCCGTGGCTCTGGGTGACGATCACGCTGTTCGCGTTCGTGCTCATGTTCCAGTGGGCGCCGATCCAGGTGCTCACGCCCAAGCTGATGCGCCAGCACTTCCACCTCGGCGTCGGTGCCTACGGCCTCGTCTTCTCGCTGCTCGGCGCCGGGATGCTCGTCGGGAGCGCCACGTTCGGGCAGCTGAACCCGCGGCGCAGGCGCGGGCTGATCTCCTACGTGATCTGGATCACGAACAGCGTCCTCGTGATCGTCTTCGCGCTGTCGCCCTGGTTCGCGCTCTCCGCCGCGACCTCGTTCTTCCGCGGCATCTGCATCGGGTTCGGCATCGCTGTCTGGGAGACGATGCTGATGGAGCTCGTGCCGCAGCACATGCTCTCGCGCGTCGTGAGCCTCGACTGGTTCGGCGCGCTCGGCCTGACGCCGTTCGGCCTGGTACTCGCCGGCACGTTGGCGCCGCTCGCCGCACCCGGGACGCTGATCGCGCTCGGCGCCTGCATCTCGATCTGCTTCATCGCAGCCGGGCTACTCTCTCGCCAGATCAGGAGAATCGACTAGATGCCCGTCTACTGGAAGCCGAAATACGGCACGCGCTCGAGCCGCCACAGAGCCTGGGTGAGGCAGCAGGCGCGCCGCGAGGAGGCCTTGAAGCGCGAGCCTCACGTGTCGCTCCGCGAGCGCATACGGAAGCTGTTCAGGCGCTAACCTGTGCCTGCTCGGGGTGTGGCGCAGCCTGGTAGCGCGCTCCGTTCGGGTCGGAGAGGTCCCCAGTTCAAATCTGGGCACCCCGATCGAGCACGGGGGAACCGCGGCCGGTTCCCCCGTTTTGCTTCCGTCGCGCGGCCCGACTATTCTTCGAGGCGGATGAGCGGTTCGGGGAGGCAGGACCCCTGATTCCTGTCGCAGAGGCAACGAGGGACTCAAGCAGCCCGCTTGCGCCGGAGCGCGAGGCGGGCTTTTCATTGCAAGGCGTTCGCTTGCGACGCCGACCAGGGAGGCCGTGCCGGCTTTGCCGGCTCGGCCGTTGAGAGGAGCACGATGGCGAACCACCTGACGCCTGAGGAGCTGTCGAAGGAGCTCGGGATCGACCGAACGGAAGTGATCAGGGTCTGCGTCGAGGAAGGGATCCCGATCTACCAGGGCAAGATCGACAAGACGCTCTTCCAGGCGCATCTCGAGGCGCTCGGCGCCCTACCGCCCGCGCATTAGGCGGCCGCACCGGCGAAGCCGGCACGGCCTCTTTGGTCGGCGTCGCAAGCGAGCGCCTTGAGCGGCTGCTCAGACGTCTACTTACGGGCTGCGGCGCGCTTCTTCGGCGCAGCCTTCTTGCGCGCGGCCGGCTTTGCCTTCTCGCCCCGCTTCGACGCCGCGACGCTCTTCTTGAGTGCCTCCATCAGGTCGACGACCGGGGCCTCGGACACCGGCTCCGGGACGGCGATCTCCTCGCCCTTCAGCTTCGCCTCGAGCAGCTCGCGCAGGTTCTGCCGGTACTC
>Ga0335085_10015333_pt1 | contig 11126 bp, 9 predicted proteins | sample Lox_Sample_45_FD_206712 | JGI IMG/M metagenome (GOLD analysis project Ga0335085, IMG submission 206712) | Soil microbial communities from Loxahatchee National Wildlife Refuge, Florida, United States - Lox_Sample_4.5 | ecosystem: Environmental > Terrestrial > Soil > Wetlands | place: USA: Florida... | reverse complement strand
TATGACCGCACCTCCGGCAACTACTCTGGTACCGTCACATGCGAGCCAGGAACGGAACGAGCCATCGGGGATTGTTTTCTCCAGATAATCGGCGGTCGCTCTTACCATCGCTGAAAGAGCGGCATCGTCGGAATAGCCCATGTCTTCGCACATGCGGCGGCGATGATGCACGATGGCGGGGATGTCAGCTAGGGTGCCTGGGCGGATGGTGATGATTGAAGCTCCTGGCATTCCTTGAGTTTATCGCGACGATCTGGAAGGAATTGTCACTCGTGGATGCATGCCATTCCTTAAATCAAAATCCCCACTTCTGGCAACACCGGCCAGAAGTGGGGCACCCATCGGATGAACAGTATGGGTTACTGTTTGGTTTCTTCTTTGGCTAGCTTTACTTTTGCTGCGTCCAGTTTTTGCTGGACCTTAGCGTAGGCATCCTGATCTTGCTCGGCCGGGACTGTTTTATTCCATTCCTGGACGGCGCGATCCCAGTGCGTGGCTGCGAGTTTCAGCCGGCCTGTTTTCTGGTAGAGATCGCCGAGGTGCTCCTGAACCGTCGGGTCAGAGCTCATGTGAACCGCGGCTTTGTTCAGGTTTTCTTCGGCCAAATCGTATTTGCCTAATTTGAAGTACGCCCAACCGAGAGAGTCGAGATACGCGCCGTTGCTGGGTTCGAGTGTCACTGCCTGCTTGATGTAGCTGAGCGACTCTTCCAGCTTTACGCCGCGATCGGCATTCATGTAGCCCAGATAGTTGAGCGTGGCGGCGGCTTGAGGATCGGTTGGCGGAGTCGTCGCCAGGACTTTGCGGAATTCGGTTTCGGCCTGATCGTAAAGCTTCTGGCGCTGGTAGAGATCGCCGCGCAAGAAGTTTACGTACGCCTTGTCATCGTTCTTGGTGGAGAGTTGTTCAGCTTTCGCGAGGGCGTCTTCCGCATCTTTCCAGCGTTTTGCGCGCGTATAGATGATGCCGAGGCGAACGTAAACGTCGCGATCCTCAGCGGTGCCCTTCAGCATCGAGCGAACATCGGCGACGGCCTTGTCGAAATCGCCCATGTCGGCGAGTTGGGCGTCGAGCACCATGCGCAAGTCGCGATCGTCGGGCATTTTCTGAGACGCTTCTTTGGCTGTGGCTGTGGCTTGCGCCCAATCTTTCTGTTCGCGGTAAGTGTCGATGATTTCCTGGTAACCGCTGCGGGCGTTATCGTCGCCGAGCGTCAGCATCTTGCGGAAGGTGTCGATGGCAGCAGTGTAATTCTCCTGCTCGCGATAGATCATCCCGAGGCGCTCGATGAAGATTGCGCGGTTGTTGCGATCAGCCTGGCTGGTGGCGGCGTCGCTCTTCTCGGTCTTCTTCAGCAGATCCTGCAGGATTCTTGCGGCATCATCGTATCGGCCCTGCGCCTGATAGACGGCGGCGATGCTGTAGGGGACGTCCATGGTGTCGGGAACCAGGCTGTCGGCCCGCTTGAGGTTTTCGAGAGCGAGATCGTACTTGCCCTGACGGCGGTAAATCTCGGCCATGCGAACGTAGGTCTGCGCATCTTCAGGATTCGAATCGGCAATGACTTTGTACTGTTCGAGCGCGGCGTCAAGCTGGCCATCGTTCAATTCGTTTTCAGCAAGGCCCCGGATAGCGTCGAGATTATCGCGATCCAAAACAATGGCGTGCTTGTAGGCGTCGATCGCGCTTTTGTAGTCCTTGCGTTGTTCGTATGCTGCGCCGAGGGCCGAGTAGAGTTTGGCCGAGCGAGCAGAGTCCGGAATGGAGCTGAGGACTTTAAGAGCGTGTGACGTGTCGCCCTCATCGGTATAAAGCATGGCGAGGGTCGTCACGGCTTCTTCGGAATTGGGATCGATCTTGATAGCGGTTTTGAGTTCAGCTTCAGCCTTGCCCAATTCGTTTGCCAGACGGTATAGCCGACCCAACAGCAGGTGATCATCCACGCTCTGCGGATCTAGTTTCGTGATCTGCTCGTACTGCTCGATGGCAAGCTTCAGGATGTTGTCGGAGCCATTGCCGCCCGGCATGTCGCCCAGGGAACGGAGATAGATGCGTCCGAGAAGGCGGTGAGCCTCGAGGTTCTTGGGATCGCGTTTGATGATGTCCTGAGCTTCTTTGACGGCATCGGCAATGCGACCAGTTTTGACGTAAAGTTCCGCGAGGGCGGAAGTGAGGAACTCGGAGGAAGGATCGGCCTCGATTGCGAGACGGTATTCTTCGGTCGCCTTGACGGCCAAATCGCTACGGCCATAGGCAGTGACCATCTCCTCGTACATGTGTGCGAGCGTGTAGTGGTAATAAGCGGCGGCCTTGTCGACTTTCCGTGGCGTGGACTGGGACGAGTTGTCAGGCTGCTTAGCGTCCTGGGCTGCCGTTGCTTGGCTGGTTTGAGCGACGACAGCAACGCTGACGGCTCCTATCATCAACAAAAGGCAAAGAATTCGATTCATTCTGGACCTGATTGCGCTCGCAGCGCTTTTCCGATTTACCTCAGCTTATTAGGATGCAAAGCCGACGCGGGAAAGGTGCTTCTATTCTACCCCGATGATGGGTTGGGACGCGAAAAATCGGTCAAGACCGGAAGGACAGGGACCTCGGGATTGTTGAATTGGTGATTGTTGATTGTCGATTGAGCAAGCTTCGGGCTTCCGGCTTTCACTTCGGGAAGACTCTTATTGTCGTAACAATCCGGAAGCCTGTCGGCCGAAGCCGGTAGGCGGCGTTTCAGTGTCTGAAGTGGCGGACTCCTGTGAACAACATGGCCAGGCCAAGGCGGTCGGCGGCTTCGATGACCTCGGGATCGCGCGTAGAGCCGCCGGGTTGGATGATCGCAGTAGAACCGGCCTTTGCGATTTCTTCCACGCCATCGGGAAATGGGAAAAAGGCGTCGGATGCTGCCACTGTGCCTTTCAGGGGGAGTTGGGCTTTCATCGCGCCAATTTTGGCAGAGTCGACGCGGGACATCTGTCCGGCGCCAACGCCGACGGTTTGTCCATCGCGGGCGTAGACGATGGCATTCGATTTCACGTGCTTGCAGACTTTCCAGGCAAACAGCAGTGCTCGTGTCTCTTCTGGAGTTGGAGCGCGCTTCGTGACGACTTTCAGGTCGGAATCCTGTAAGGCACGAACGTCGGCGTCCTGTACCAGCAGTCCCCCGGAAACCTTCTTGAGAATCCATTTCTGATCGGCGGGCACTACTTCGACCAGGCGGAGGTTTCTCTTCGACGAGAACTTCTCTTTGGCGGCTTCATCAAAGCCCGGCGCAGCGATAACTTCGAGAAAAAGCTTGTGCATTTCTTCAGCGGTTGCCAGGTCGATAGGTCGATTGACTCCAATCACACCACCGAAAGCCGAGACGGGATCGCATTCAAGAGCGCGCTTGTAGGCTTCTGCCAGCGTCTTACCTGTGGCCGTTCCGCAAGGATTCGTGTGTTTGATGATGGCGACCACGGGTTGATCAAATTCCTGGGCGAGGTCCCATGCGGCCTGAAGGTCGACAATGTTGTTGTAGGAGAGTTCCTTGCCCTGAAGCTGCCGAGCATTGGCGACGCCTTTGCCGGAGCCATCGGAATACATCGCGGCCTTCTGGTGTGGATTTTCGCCATAGCGTAGGTCGAGTGTCTTATGAAAGGCGAGGCGCAGAGTTGGCGGGAAAGTCTGCTCGCTTAGATCGACGCTTTCGGGGCCAACGCGCTCGAGAGTCGAGGCGATGGCTGAATCGTATGCGGCGGTCGTCGCGAAGGCCTTTTGGGCCAGCATCCATTTTGTTTCCTTGGAAAGCGCGCCCCCGTTTTTTTCAAGTTCAGCGGCGATCGCTTCGTAATCGGGAGGGGATGTGACGATTGCGACGTCCTGAAAGTTCTTGGCAGCAGAGCGGATCATCGAGGGCCCACCGATGTCGATGTTTTCAATCAGCTCCTCGAAGTGGACGCCGGCTTTGGCTGCAGTTTTCTCGAAGGCATAGAGATTCACGACGACCATGTCGATGGGCTGAATGCCATGTTCTTTCACTGCGGCAACATGCTTTGGATCTTCGCGGCGATGGAGAATGCCGCCGTGGACTTTTGGATGAAGTGTCTTGACGCGTCCGTCGAGCATTTCCGGGAATCCGGTGAGGTCGGAGATGTCTTTGACGGAAATGCCTGAGTCGCGGAGGAGTTTGGCAGTTCCACCTGTGGAAACGAGTTCAATGCCGAGCGCGGAGAGGCGGCAGGCGAAATCGACGAGTCCGGTCTTATCGGTGACAGAAAGGATGGCGCGCTGAATGCGGGCTGACATGACGTTCCCCTTGACGGATGCTAGATGAATGGGTGACCGAAGATTTTACCAGCAGCTTGAGTTGAGTTGCTGCGGAGAGCGATAGAGATGTCGCAGAAAGAAAAGAGGCCGCGGAAGAACTCCGCGGCCGTAGTTTTTGCTAATGTTTGGCAGTTGCTTACTGCAGAATGGCAGCTCCGGGTACGCCGGCGCTGAATTCTGCCCATCCCGCGAGGCCCACATCGTAGCCGATGTTCGACTGATTCGAGGAATCGAAGACACCGGTGAAGTCCGCGCCATTCGTATCGTCGGAGGTCGCTGCGATCCAGTACTGAGTTCCTTTTGTCAATGCAGTCTTGGGAATCGTGACCTCGACCACACCGCAGCAGGTGCCGAACACCGGAATCTTGGTGGACGATCCGCCGGCGATGAGAGTGCCGACGACTCCGCCATTATCGCTATACAAGCCGAGATCGACGAGACTGGTGCCGGTCTCGATGCCGATAGCGGCGACGAGCACAGTTGCAGTCGTATTAGACGTGGTGCTGAACGGGATAGCAATCCATTGCTCGGGAAGTGCAACGGAGTTGCTGGGCCCGAGAACGTAATATCCGTAGGTGTCGTTATAGAGGTTGCTGTAGCTGGGGCCCAGGTTGGTCCAGATCACTGCATGACCGGCTGGCGGATTCCATCTTTGAGTTGGAGCCGAGGAGCCTTTGGTGTGGGCAGCCTTGGGGCCTTGTGCCCAAAGGATCCCGGAGGCAAGCGTCAATACAAGTAAGCAGCCAAGTAAACGCTTCAACATCATTTTTTATTTTCCTCCCAACGTTTTTTTGCAGCTTTGCCCCAGATTGGTGAACTCTCGGGGGAGCCCCTTCCCCAGGGGGAGCGTTCAGTGCGAAAGGATGGCCGAAAAGCTGCGCCGTACGCCCCGAGCCGCGCAGGACATAGTATGCGCACTTCGCAAGATGTCAACGCGGAAGAAAGAATCGGGTCGAAAGTCACTAGCGGCTGGGAAGGAGGTGGTGACGAAGGGATTGCACAAAGGCTGGATCGCGCGAGGGATCAACTCTTGGCTTTGGCTTTGAGCTTTACCCCACCGTCCGTGAGTTCGACGGAGTATTCCACGTTATCGCATTTGTACTGCTTGCGAATTTGTTCGGTCTTCTTCTGCACGAAGGTGGTGAAGGAGTCGATGTTGCCGGTGACGCTTTCTCCGGCCTTTTTCTTCGCCGCGACCAGCGTGTTATAGAGACGTTCCACCTGCTCGCGCTCGCTCTGGTCGACATTGTGCAGGGTGAATGGTTGTGGCGCCGGTGCGCCCGCCGCAGCTGCACCATGACCGACACCATAAGCATGATGGTGGTGAGGCTTATGTTCTTCTTCGTCGATGCGCACGCCCTGCACTGAAAGCAGCGCATCCTGCGGACGGCGATAGCCTTCTTCACGGATACGGCACTTCTTGCGCCAAAGATCGCTGTAGATAGCGTAGCGCTGCGCCATTTCGTTGTAGCGATAGCGCTGGGAGAAGTTCATCCGCCCACCGTCGGAGAACTTCCGAAGCATGGCGAGCACCTTCCACTCAATGTCAGTAGGAGGCCGCTTGGTCGGATTGCTGAAGAATATCTCGTACTCGATTTTGAGACGGCGCAATTGTGAATCGAGAAGAGTTAGTTCCTCGTCGGTGGTCACAGGAGTCTCCAGGGTGAGTGTAACCAGTCGGCAGGCGGTGGACGAGGTACCTGTGGGTCACGGACGGGATGGTACGAAAGTAAGGTTTTAGATCCTAGCTTCCAGCTTTTCTCGAATTCAAGCAGGTGATCCGGAGCGTTCCGAGGCCCATTGTCAGAGATCAAAGTTCGTAGTTGAGGTAGAAGCTGGTGGCTAGGAGCTATGCGCTATTTCGCGGAGTTTGCCGCCATTTTCTTAACCATGGCGAGGACCAGCTTGCGGTCGCTGTCGTTCAGGTTCACGGCAAATCGGCGGATCTGGCTGAGGAAGCGGACTTCATCGTCGGAGAGCTGCGGCAATCCCTTGGAGCCGTTGCTGTGATTCGGGTCGGAGAAAAATTGCGACAGAGGCAATTCCATCGCGCCAGCGATTTTGGAAAGCGTGTCAAGCGAAGGAATGGTGTGGCCATTTTCGACGCGGGACAGATAGCAACGGAGAAGGCCGGTACGTTTCTCGATGTCACCCTGGGACATACCTTTTTGAAGCCGGTAGTTGCGGATGGTCTCGCCGATATTCATGGTAGGGAGCATTTCAGAATGGGCCATAGTAACCAGAGCGGCAACTTCTGGCAAGGGGAAATTTGTGCCATTGGTTAGGACGTTCGTGCCATGTAAAAAACGAATTCTAATGAACGAAGATTTGCGTAAAATCATCGTTACTTTAACGATGTAAAAGAATTAACTTCACGACAGTTGATGCGGCCCGGTTCCAAAAACATTTCACCAAGTGAAGGACAGAGAGACACAGGGTGCGAACACTCGTAACTTATTTCTTCAGTGTTGATGCGAGGAAATCCACTGTTCGTTTCCAGGCATCCTGGGCGTCGGCTTCGCGGTAGCCTTGTTTGTTGTTGGAATTTTCGAAGGCGTGTCCGGCGTCGGCGTATTCTTTTACTTCGATCTTCTTGCCGAGTTGTTTCAGCGTTTGTTCAAACTGCTTCACGTCATCCGGCGTGATGCCTTTGTCTTGCGCGCCGAACAGGCCGAGGATTGGTGCGTTGATCTTCTTGAGCGATTCGGGATCGGTGGCGAGGTGGCCGTAGTTGATGACCGTCGCGGCGAGCGTGGGCTCTTGGAGAGCGACATCGAGGGCGTAGCCGCCTCCCATGCACCACCCGATCGCGCCGATGCGATCTTTCTTCACGTTCGGTTGCGAGGAGAGATAATCGAAGGCTGCGTGCAGGTCACGCTTGGCACGGTCTTCCGGCACTCCGCGCATGATCTGGTGCGCTTCATCCGGAGTCGTCGCAACTTTTCCACGATAGAGATCAATCGCGAGTGCAGCGTATCCCTGATCGGCGAGCTTCGACGCCTGATCTTTCACCCAGTCATTTAGACCCCACCATTCGTGAATCACGATCAAGCCGGGGAATGGTCCTTTGTCTTTCGGTGTATAGAGAATGCCCTGTACAGTTTCGTCGCCGCTTTTGTAGGAGACGGTTTTGCTCTCGGCTGCAAAAGCGGAAACGGCGAACGTGACTAGAACAAACAGGAACAGGATTTTCTTCATGCGATATCCCCTCCGCGAAATCGGTTTGGGGCCGATTTGAATCCCCACTTCTGCCGGAAACGGCGCGCGGCAGAAATGGGGCACTCATTGTGGACGAATCCGCGGAAGAATTACAACTGCAGTTCCATGTAGAGGGTGCCGGGCATCGGATTCTCGCGATAGGGCGCAATTTCTTTGAAGCCCAACTTGCGGTACATGCCGACGGCGTCTTTCATGACCGGTTCTACCGTGTCGAGGCGCATGCGCTTGTAGCCGATGAGGCGAGCTTCCGCGATGATGCGGTCGGCGAGTGCGCGGCCTAGGCCTTTGCCCCGAAATTGCGGACGGAGGTATAGGCGCTTCATTTCGCAGATGGTGGGCTCGAGTTTGTGGAGGGCGATGCAGCCTGCTAGCTGGCCATCGTATTCGGCGAGAAGGAGGCGGCCTGCTGCAGGTGAGTACTCTCCAGGAAGATCGGCTAGTTCTTTATCGAAATTCTGGAAGCAGAGGCTGAAGCCCAGCGACTGCGCATATTCGAGAAAGAGTTCGCGGGCTTGGCCTATCTGGGACGGGGTTTCTGCTTGCGTGAAAGAGAAACCTTTCACCACGGAGGGCATAGGGAACACAGAGGAAAACTGCAAATCGTCTTTCATCACAGCTTGAGAGCCCTAGGTTTCGGCGAACAGTTATCACATGAGCATGCCGCCGTTGACGCTTAAGACATGGCCCGTTACATACGAGGCGTCGTCGGAGGCGAGGAACGCGACTGCGCCGGCAACATCTTCCGGTTTTCCGACGCGGCCTAGCGGAATTTGCTGCACTGCTGATTGCTTGAATTCTTCGCTCAGAACATCGGTCATAGCGGTTTCGATGAAGCCGGGGGCGATGGCGTTACAAGTAATGTTGCGCGAGGCGACTTCGCGCGCGATGGCTTTGGTGAGGCCGATGAGTCCGGCCTTGGAGGCGGCGTAGTTGGCTTGTCCGGCCTGGCCCATTTGTCCGAAAACGCTGCTGATGTTGATGATGCGTCCCCAGCGGAGGCGCAGCATGTTGGGGATGACTTGCTGGATGCAGAGATAGGCGGAGGTCAGGTTGGTCTGGAGGACGGCGTCCCAGTCGGGGCGCTTCATGCGCATGACGAGTTGATCGCGGGTAATGCCGGCGTTATTGACGAGAATGTCAATTTTTCCAAGTTGGTCTGTAGCGGCTTTAATCGTGGTTTTAATTTGTTCCTCGTCGGCAACGTCGAGGGGGAAGGCTGCGGCCTTGCCTCCGCCAGCCGTGATTTCATTGACCAGTTCGTTTAACTTTTCCTGATTGCGCGCGGCAACGGCGACTGCGGCACCTTCTTTGGCCAGGCGGAGGGCACAGGTGCGTCCGATGCCTTGCGAGGCGCCGGTGATGAAGGCGATGTGTCCGGATAGGGACATGGGTTCTCCACGCATCTTGGGGGCTAAAGCCCCCGGATTTACCATGCTTCAACGCGGGCCTAAAGGGCCGCTCTTCCACGAGGCGCCTGGTGCGATAGCGAGCTATATATCCCGTCGCGCGGAAAGAGGCATTATAACTGCGCGACGATTGCCCAAAATATCAAACCGCTAAGAACGCGAAGAAATACCGCAGCGGTGGCGAAGCAAATCTTGAGCTCAACATTGTGAGATCATGTTTTGCGCGGGAGACCTCGTGTCCGAACGGCCGATCGATCAGATCAAGAAAGCGGAAGAGGCGATGCGGGAACTGGTGGCCGCTGCGGCCGAACTTCGACAGAAGATCGCTTTTGCGTGTGCGGAGCATCCCGCGGAAACTGTGGAGTTGGTGCATGCCGCCGAGTCGTTTGAAAGAGAAGTCCAGACGATCAAAGAACGGCTGCGGCAGTGGCGGCAGGGCATTCAATAGGTACTCTCAATCACGTTGCTTATCCACAAGGGGGGCGCGTACCATGCGTGCACTCCCATGTCCCCAACTTCATCGAATGTTGTGACCATGCCCAAGCCTTCTCACGCTGACTCTTCGGACTCTTCACATCGCTCGCCTTTGCGCGCGGCTGCTTTGGAGAAGGCAGCAGTCGATTCCGTGTCGGCAGAGGCGCGCGTGGGCGCGCGCCCCACACAAAACACCCCATCACCGACAGCCGCCGAGCCATCCACTGAGGTCTTCGCTGTGTTTGGCGTGGAGCCGGAGATTCAGGCTTATGCGATGGCCAAGTATTCGCGGTCGGCCTTGTCGATGAAGGACGCGCTGCGGGAGATCAGCACGCAGAAGGCGGAGAAGTTTCTCAACACTTTTTATTTTCAGTATGGGCACCGGTCGATTGCTGACTTGGCGCATATTGCGCTGGCGATTGAGCGGCTGTCGATTTTGGCGGCGATCGAGCTGGCGGACGAGCAGCGTTGGGATGGGCAGGAGCGGTCGACGCGGTATCAGGATTTCCGCAAGAGCGGCTACTACACGCCCGATTTTGGCGCCGATGACGAGGCGCGGAAGCTGTATCGCGAAACTGTGGACTTCTTGTTCGCCGAGTATGACGCGCTCTCGGCGCACATGACGAACTATCTGATCAGCATCACGCCGAAGCCGGCTGATATGAAGCAGGATGCCTATGAGCGGACGCTGAAGGCACGGGCGTTTGATATTACGCGGTATTTGTTGCCGCTGGCGACGAACACTTCCTTGGGCGAGATCGTCAATGCGCGGACGCTGGAGAATCAAGTTGCGCACCTGCTGTCGCACACACATAAAGAGGTGCGCGCGCTGGGCGAATCATTGAAGAAGGCGGCGATTGGGCCGGCTTATAACGTGAATAGCGAGTCTCTGCAAGATTTGGTCGCGCAGATTCGGGCGGTGAATCCGGAGTTGGGCGCGCGGGCGGAGCAGGAGTTGTTGCGAGAGGTGCGAGTTGCGCCGACGCTGGTGAAGTATGCGGATCCGAACGCGTATGAGATGGAAACGCGGCGGGAGTTGCGGCAAGCCGCACGAGAGTTAATGGCTTCGGAGCCGGTTGCGGCTTCGAAGGCGATCGTTGATCTGCTCGACGAAGAACCGCTGGAAGTGGAGATTGCGACGACTTTGTTGTACGAGCACTCGCATCATTCGTATCGGCAAATTCGGCAGATGGTGCAGGTGGCGGGTGAGCGGCGGCGGCGGGAGATCATCGACATTGGCCTGAATCATCGCGGGAAGCATGACGAGATGCTCCGAGGATTTCGAGCAGGACAGCAGTTCCGCTTTGACATCCTGATGGATACGGGCGGATTCCGCGATATGCATCGGCACCGGCGCTGTATCCAGGTGATGCAGGGATTCACGACCCAGCATGGCTTCGAAATGCTGATGGATATGGAAGATGCCGGCGTGCGCGGGCAGTTTGAGGCCGCTATGCGTCGGGTCCAGTCGGCGGTCGAGAAGTTGGCTTCGCGCGGAACTCCCGAAGCCGAAGAGAATTCGCAATACGCGATCCCCCTAGCATTCCGAAAGCGAGCGCTGTTCAAGATGGACTTTGCTGAGGCAGTTTATATCTCTGAGTTGCGGACTACGCCTGCGGGACACGTGTCCTATCGCAATGTCGCATATGCGATGTATGAAGCGGTGGCGAGGAAGTATCCGGCGCTGGCGAAGTATTTCCGGGTGCATGATGTGAATGCGCCGGTGGA
>Ga0335085_10015332_pt1 | contig 11126 bp, 10 predicted proteins | sample Lox_Sample_45_FD_206712 | JGI IMG/M metagenome (GOLD analysis project Ga0335085, IMG submission 206712) | Soil microbial communities from Loxahatchee National Wildlife Refuge, Florida, United States - Lox_Sample_4.5 | ecosystem: Environmental > Terrestrial > Soil > Wetlands | place: USA... | reverse complement strand
CACCCCGCGATCATTAGAATCATATAAAATTCGAGCCGTTTGGCAGGAGCGCCCCGTGCACATCATCGACTCCCATTTCCATTGGTGGCCGCGATCGGTTTTCGACAAGCTCTGCAAGCGCAAAGATCATCCCCGCGCCGAGGTCAACGACAAAGGCGGCTACAGCTATTTCCGCCGCGCCGGCTCCGGCTGCCATCTCAACTCCTGGGCCGAGTGGTTCGATCTCGACAAATCGTTCGAGTACATGGACAGCCTCGGCCATCAGGTCGACGTGGTCTGCTCGATCGGCCCGTTTTCGGTGTCGTTCTCCGACATGCCGCTTTCCGAAGGCCGCGACTTCGCGCTGATGTGGAACGAGGAGATGGCCGGCGCGCAGAAGAAATATCCCGGCCGGGTATGGGCCAGCGCGGCGGTGCCGCTGCAGGACACCCGCGCCGCGATCGAAGTGGTTGACGATGCGGTCAATCGCTTGGGACTGATGGGCGTCAATCTTCCCGGCAGCGTCGGCGAAGACCCGCGCATCGACGCCGAGCGGCTCGAGCCGTTCTATGCCCATGTCGAAAAGCTCGGCCTGCCGCTGTTCCTGCACCCGACCGACGTCATTTTCCAGGACATGCTCGATGGCTATGACGGTGCGCTGCACCTGAGCCTCGGCCGCGTCATCGAAGTCTCGGTCGCCGCCATGCGCATGATCCTGTCCGGCATGATGGAGCGGCATCCCAAGCTCAAGATCGTGATGTCGCATACCGGCGGCTCGCTGCCGTATCAGGCCGGCCGCATGGACAAGAACTCGAAGGCGGCGAAGCTGCCGCGGCCGGTGACCGACTACATGAAGCGCATGTATACCGACACCGTGTCGCCGCACTCCGCCGGCATCCAGTTCGCCATCGACTATTACGGCATCGACAACGTCATGTACGGCACCGACTATCCGTGCTGGGATCCGGCGCCCTGCCTGAAGCTGATCGACGACATCAAGCTCCCGGCGGCTGACAAGCAGAAACTGTTCTACGACAACGCCCGGCGCATTCTGAACCTGCGCGACCCGGCGCCGGCCAAGCAGGCGCCGCAACGCGAGCCGGCGCTGGCCTAGGCGGCGGCACTTTCTCGACCCCTTGACGGTTTTTCGCCCCGGTGCTTAAGCCAGCACCGGGAGTGGAGGGGTTTCTTTAAATGTCGGTTGCGCTGGGCGCCTCAGGCCGTGAGGCCGGCTGGTCGCGCGGGGGGCGGCGATGACGCTGCAACCGCTGCTGCAGGCGCCGGTCTTCATCCAGATTCATGCCGGCCTGGCCATGACCGCGGTCGTGCTCGGCGCCGTGCAGTTCCTGGCGCCGAAGGGCACCATCCCGCATCGCACCTTCGGCTACACCTGGGTGACCTTGATGGGGCTGATGCTGATCTCGGCCTTCATCAATCACGACATCTTCGCCTACGGCCTTTTCAGCCCGAAGGTGTGCGCGCACGGCAAATTCACCTGCGCCTCGATCCATATCCTGTCGGTCGGGACCTTTTGTGCGTTGCCCTATGCGGTGCTGCACGCGCGCCACGGCAACATTTATTACCATCGGGCGCTGATGTTCGGCCTGTTCATGGTGGTGCTGGTGCTCGGCACGATTTTGACCGCCATTCCGCACCGCCGAATGCATACCGTGGTGTTCGGTGCGGCGACCGAGCAGCCGCTGCCGCCGCTCAAGTCAGTCTGGGAATGAGATAAAGCGCCATCAGGTAGCGCACCCACATCAGGATCAGGATCAACAGGAACGGCGAGCCGTCGATGCCGCCGAGCGGCGGAACGGCGGCGCGGATCGGCCGCAGCGCCGGCTCGACCAGAACGCCGAGATACTTGCTGATGGGCGCAATGCCGCGCGTCGTGTCGTCGACGACCTTGAAGCCCTTGAGCCAGACCAGCACCATGGCGGCGAAAGCGAGCCAGGTATAGATCGCCAGCACCCAATCGACGGCAAGCACGAAATCGAGCAGCACTTAGATCGTTCCAGTCTTGCCGGTCATTGCCGCGGCGCAAAGCGCTCGTCGATGCTTTCCCATTTGTCGTAGCCGACGAGCTTCTTGTAGTCCTCGAAATCCATGCCGTCGTTCCTTTGGGCGAACTTGCCCGACTTCATGTCGACGAGCACGGCTTCGATCGCCTTGGCGGCGTGCATGATGGTGTCCAGCCCGAGCACGGCGCAGTTGAAGCCGAGCTGGCCCAATTCTTCCATCGACAGGATCGGCGTGTGGCCGCCCATCAGCGGGTTGCAGATCTGCGGCACGTCGAAGGCTTTGCCGATGCGCTCCAATTCGGCGATGCTGCGCGGCGCCTCGATGAAAATGCCGTCGGCGCCGGCGCGGATATAGCGCTCGGCGCGGCGCATGGCTTCGTCGAGATCGTAGACGGCGCGCGCGTCGGTGCGGCCGAGAATCCAGGTCTCCGGATTGAGGCGCTCCGAGCAGGCGGCGCGGATCTTGGCTTCGGCAAGCTCGGTCGGCACCACCTTCTTGCCGACCATGTGGCCGCAGCGCTTCGGCCACTGCTGGTCCTCGATCAGGATCGCGCTCACGCCCATGCGCTCGTAGGTCTGCACCGTGTGCACCACGTTCTTGACGTCGCCATAGCCGTCGTCGCCGTCGACGAACACCGGCAGGTCGCAGGCCGCCATGATGTCGCGCACGGCCGCGGAGATTTCGCCAAAGCCTTTCAGGCCGACATCCGGCACGCCGTAGCGGGCCCCCACCGCCGGGAAGCCGCCGATGAAATAGGTCTCGAAGCCGATCTTCTGGATGAGCCGCGCCGAGAGGGCGTCATGGGCGCCGGGCACCACCAGGAAGCGCTTGTCGTTGACGGCCTTGTTGATGATCTGGCGGAAGCTTGTCGGCATGGGGCTAAGCCTTCGGCGTTCGGGGGCCGGCATCCCATACATGCCGCGACGCGGCCGATCAACGGCAGGGTTACATCGCGACCGCGCGCCGCTATCATTTCGGCAAAACACCACGCGCCCTGGGGGAGGGCCCATGAACGCCGAGCGCCAGACGCCGCCGATCGTGCATTTCGTCGGCAGCATTCCGTTGCCCGACACCGAGACCGTGTTCCGCACGCTTTCGGCCGCGGTCGGCGGCCACGTGGCGCGGCTGCCGGACGGCGAGACCGGCATCCGCAAGACCTGGATCCGCTTTCTGCAGGACGTGCTGGCGCAGAACCCGGCGATCGAATTGGCAAGCGACGTGCCGCCGTTTCGGTTCGTGCAGTGGGATGGCAAGCTCGTTCGCGAGATTCCGCGGCTGCGCATCAAGCCGGGCATGACGCCGAACCGCAAGGATTTCAAGACCGGCTATGCCGACATGGCGATCGCCTCATTCGCCGTGTTCGACCGCCTGCAGAAGGCCGGCGTCATTCCGCAAGGCGTGAAGTTTCAGATCAGCATCCCGACCCCGATCGCGCCGACCTACAACAACATGGTGCCGGCCGACCGGCCGAAGCTCCTGCCGCCGCTGACCCAGCATTTCGTCGGCGAGGTCCATGCCATTGCCGCGGCGCTGCCCAACGACCGCATCGCCATCCAGTGGGACGTCTGCCAGGAGGTCCTGGCCTGGGAAGGCTATTACGAGGTAGGCCCGGTCGATTTCCGCACCGAAACCGTCGACGTGCTCGGCCAGATCGGCGACGCGGTGCCGAGCAAGATCGAGCTCGGCTATCACCTGTGCTACGGCAGCCCGGCCGACGAGCACATGGTGCAGCCGAAGGACTCAGGCATCATGGTCGAGATCGTCAACGCCGTGGTGGCGCGGGTCAAACGCGGCATCGATTTCTTCCATCTGCCGGTGCCGAAGGGCCGCTCCGACGACGCCTATTTCGCGCCGCTGGAAAAGCTCAAGCTGCGCCCGGGCACTGCGCTCTATCTCGGGCTCATTCACCATGACGATGCCGCAGGCGACAAGGCGCGGCTTGCCGCGGCGCGCCGCCACACACGCGTCGACGGCATCGGCACCGAATGCGGCATGGCGCGCGGCGATCCGGCCCGGCTGCCGGCGCTGCTCGCGGCGCACGCCCGCGCCGCCGAACTCGGCGATTGATGCGCCTTCCCGAATAATCTAAGCACCTCGCGCGCCCGCTCCGCGGCGCCGAGGCACGCCGATCGTTGTCCGACTTCATCGACCATTTCGAACCGCTGGCGCGCGACTACGACGTGCTGCTGTGCGACGTCTGGGGCGTCATCCATAACGGCGTCGCCGTCTTTGCGCCGGCCTGCGACGCGCTGTTGCGCTTTCGCGAGCGCGGCGGCACCGCGATCCTGATCACCAACGCGCCGCGGCCGGGCGCTTCGGTGGCGCGCATTCTCGACCGCCTCGCCGTGCCGCGGCAGGCCTACGATGCCATCGTGAGTTCTGGCGACACCACGCGCGGCATCGTCGAGAGCCGGCGCGGCGAGCGCGTGTTTCATCTCGGGCCGGAGCGCGACAAGCCGATCTTCGCGCCGGTCGAGGACGCCGACTACGTGGTCTGCTCCGGCCTGTTCGACGACACCACCGAGACGCCGGAGAGCTACCGCGACATGCTCGCCCTGATGCGGCGGCGCTCGCTGTTCATGGTCTGCGCCAATCCCGACATCGTGGTCGAGCGCGGCGATGCGCTGGTGTATTGCGCCGGCGCCTTGGCCGACGCCTATGCGGCGCTCGGCGGCAACGTGCTCTATTGCGGCAAGCCTTACGCGCCGATCTATCAGACCGCGCTCAAGGCGGCGCAAGCCGCGCGCGGCGGCGCCGAAGTGCCGCTCGAGCGGGTGCTGGCGATCGGCGATTCGGTGCGCACCGATCTGAAGGGCGCCGCCGCGCTCGGCATCGATGCGCTCTTCGTCACCTCCGGCCTGCACATCGAGGACTACGGCAATCGCGAGACCCCGGACCTCGCTGCGCTCCACGCCACCTTCGCCGCGGCCGCCGTGAAGCCGCTCGCGGTGACGCGCGGGCTGAAGTGGTGAGGGCCTTTGTATCCCGGGCGCAGCGCAGCGCAATGGTGCGCTGCAGAACCGGGATCGTTGCAAACTCCGAATGTGCGAAGGTCCCGGATCAGCGATGCATCACTTTCGTGCTGCATCGCATCCGGGAAACAAGGAATCAGGTATCCGACGAGGTGTGCTCGACCTTCTCGGCGAACACCGCCTCGATCTTCGATTTCAGCGTCTGGGCGTTGAATGGCTTGACGATGTAGTTGTTGACGCCGGCCTTCTTCGCCGCGATGACGTTCTCGGTCTTGGATTCCGCCGTCACCATGATGAACGGGATCTCGCCGAGCCCCGGATCGGCGCGCACCTGGCGCAGCAGGTCGTAGCCGGTCATCGGCTCCATGTTCCAGTCCGAGATCACGAGGCCGTAGCGCCGGGTGTGGAGCTTCTCCAGCGCAGTGGTGCCGTCCTTGGCATCGTCGACGTCGGCAAAGCCGATCTGCCGCAGCAGGTTGCGGATGATGCGCACCATGGTGCTGTAGTCGTCGACCACCAGCACCGGCATTGACGGATCGAGCGCCATGCTCCGCTCCTGACGCGCCCAATTGCGCGGGACTTAAGCACCGGCCAACACGGCCGCTTCATTCACAATGAGGCAGGGTCGTTTTCCCCAAACCAGCCCCGCCGGCTGAGCGGAAAAGCTACTCCGCCCTGTTTGAAGATCGGTTAACCGCAGAATCAGCGGGAATTGGCGTGCCAACCGGCGGGTCGGCCGCCAGCTTGACTTTGCCGGTGCCGGCACGGCACCTAAGCCCAACTTAAGGCCGAGTAGACTTTTTTAACCATCGCAACGATGCCGGCGAAAAGCTTCCTCGTCGTGCGCGACAGCGCGCCCGCCGACGCCCTCCGCGGCGCGGTCGTCGCCATCGGCAATTTCGACGGCGTGCATCGCGGCCATCGCGCCGTGATCGGCGTTGCCGAAGCCAGGGCCCGCGCCCTTGACCGGCCGGCGGCGGTGCTGACCTTCGAGCCGCATCCGCGCGCTTTCTTCAATCCGGCCGAGCCGCTGTTCCGGCTGACCGACCAGGCGACCAAGCTGCGGCTCCTGGCCGGCACCGGTCTCGACGGCGCCATCGTGCTCACCTTCGACGCGGCGCTGGCGAGCCTCGCCGCCGAGGATTTCGTCGCCCGCATCCTGGTCGAGCGCTTTGCGGTGAGCGGCGCGGTGATCGGCTTTAATTTTCACTTCGGCATGAACCGCACCGGCTCGCCGCAATTTCTCAAAAGCGAGGGCGAAAAGCGCGGTTTCGCCGTCGACGTGGTGCCGGTGTTCGAGGACCGCGGCCGGCCGGTATCGTCGGGCCCGATCCGCGACGCGCTCGCCGCCGGCCGCATCGACGAGGCCAACGAATATCTGGGCTATCCGTGGTTCGTGTCCGGCCCCGTGATCCACGGCGACAAGCGCGGCCGCGAGCTCGGCTTTCCCACCGCCAATCTGTCCTTGGACGCCGCTTGCGGCCTGCGCCACGGCATCTACGCGGTGCGCATCGGCGCCGGCGGCCGGCGTTACGACGCCGTCGCCAGCTTCGGCCGGCGGCCGATGTACGACAACGGCACCGTGCTGCTCGAAGTCTATGTGTTCGACTTTGCCGGCGATCTTTACGGCCAGGCCATCGACGTCGCCTTCATCGCCTGGATCCGCGAGGAGCGCATGTTCGCGTCGGCGGAAGCGCTGATTATCCAGATGCAGGACGACAGCCGCCGCGCCCGCGAGGCGCTCAAGCGCTCCGGCGACGCGTTCCCGCCGATTTGACGGCCAACTGGCCCGTTGCCGGTGGCTTGCTGCGGCCGCCCCGAGACCCTTTCCGCACTGCAAACGGCTTGTTAGAAGGCGCTGCCATGAGCGACGCGCCGACCAAAGCCCGCGACTACTCGCAGACGCTGTTTCTGCCCAAGACCGATTTCCCGATGCGCGCCGGCCTGCCGCAGAAGGAACCGGGCCTCCTCGAACGCTGGCATAAGCTCAACATCTACGGCCGCCTGCGCGAAGCGGGCAGAGGCCGCGCCAAATTCGTGCTGCACGACGGCCCGCCTTACGCCAACGGCAACATCCATATGGGCACCGCGCTCGGCGTTATGCTCAAGGACGTGGTCAATCGAAGCCACCAGATGCTGGGTTTCGAGTGCAATTACGTGCCGGGCTGGGATTGCCACGGTCTGCCGATCGAATGGAAGGTCGAGGAGGAGTACCGCGCCAAGGGCCGCGACAAGGACAAGGTGCCGGTCGTCGAATTCCGCCGCGAGTGCCGGGCCTTTGCCCAGCATTGGGTCGACGTCCAGCGCGCGGAGTTCATGCGGCTCGGCACCGTCGGCGATTGGGATCACTACTACAGCACGATGACCAACCCGGCCGAGGCGCAGATCGCGCGCGAACTGATGAAGTTCGCCGCCAACGGCCTGCTCTACCGTGGCTCGAAGCCGGTGATGTGGTCGGTGGTGGAGAAGACGGCGCTGGCCGAGGCCGAGGTCGAGTACGAGGATTACACGTCCGACACGGTGTGGGTGAAGTTTCCAGTAAAGGGTTATCCAGCCGACGATTTCGATCCAGGCAAAGGAGCGCCTAAAGCGCGACCGATGCTGCCTGATGAGTTGTCCGTGGTTATCTGGACCACCACTCCTTGGACGCTTCCGGGCAATCGCGCCATCAGTTTCAATCCAAAAATTTCTTACGGGATTTATTGGATAAAGAGTGCGCCCGAAGGCAATTGGGCGAGGACTGGTGAATATTTTTTGCTCGCCGATCCACTCGCGTTCGAAGTGCTGAAACAGGCACGTGTACTTGCTTACGAACGTAAGCAGGGCATTGATGCCGACGATCTCGCTGCACTTGAGTGCGAGCATCCACTACGAGAAACAATTAGTGGATACGGTTTCCGTGTACCTCTTTTAGCCGGTGATCACGTTACCGAAGATACCGGCACCGGATTCGTGCATACCGCGCCGGGTCACGGCAGAGACGACTTCGATATCTGGATGGCGAATGCGCCAATGCTGACGGCACGCGGTATTAAGACGGCGATCCCCTATACCGTCGATGCCGACGGCCGCTTCACCGCGCAGGCGCCGGGATTCACCGGCAAGCAGGTCATAACGGAAGAGGGCGAGAAGGGCGATGCCAACGACGCGGTCATCAAGGCCCTGATCGACGCCGGCATGCTGGTCGCGCGCGGCAAGCTCAAGCATCAATATCCGCATTCCTGGCGCTCGAAGAAGCCGGTGATCTTCCGCAACACGCCGCAATGGTTCATCGCCATGGACAAGGACATCGACCGGCACGGCGACACCTTGCGCCACCGCGCGCTCAGCGCGATCAAGGCGACGCGCTGGGTGCCCGAGACCGGCGAGAACCGCATCACCGGCATGGTCGAGAGCCGTCCCGACTGGGTGATTTCGCGGCAGCGCGCCTGGGGCGTGCCGATCACCGTCTTCATCAAGGAGAAGCCCGACGGCTCGGTCGACATTCTCGACGATCCGGACGTCAATGTCCGCATCATCGAGGCGTTCGAGGCGGAGGGCGCCGACGCCTGGTATGCCGATGGGGCGCGCGAGCGCTTCCTCGGTTCGCGGGCTAAGGAAGGCTGGCAGAAGGTCGACGACATTCTCGATGTCTGGTTCGACTCAGGTTCCACGCACGCCTTCGTGCTGGAAGATGCCAAGCATTTTCCCGGGCTCGCCGGCATCCGGCGCAAGCACGACGGCGGCTCCGACCGCGTGCTTTATCTCGAAGGCTCCGACCAGCACCGCGGCTGGTTCCAGTCGTCGCTTTTGGAAAGCTGCGGCACCCGCGGCCGCGCGCCGTTCGACGTCGTCGTCACCCACGGCTTCATCCTCGACGAGGCCGGTTACAAAATGTCGAAATCGCTCGGCAACGTCATTGCGCCGCAGGACGTGATCGCGGAATCCGGCGCCGACATTCTGCGGCTGTGGGCCTGCGCCACCGATTATTGGGACGACCAGCGCATCGGCCCCGAGATTCTCAAAACCACGGTCGAGACCTATCGCAAGCTGCGCAACACCTTGCGCTGGATGCTCGGCAACCTCGCGCACTTCGAGGCGGCCGATAGGGTCGCGTTCGAGAAAATGCCGGAGCTCGAGCGGTTGATGCTGCATCGGCTCGCCGAGCTCGATCCGCTGATCCGCCAGGCCTATGCCGACTTCGACTACAAGCGCATCTTCGCCGTGCTCAACGCTTTCATGACGGTCGATCTGTCGGCGTTCTATTTCGACATCCGCAAGGACGCGCTCTATTGCGATCCTTATTCGTCGGTGACGCGCAAGGCCTGCCTCACCGTGCTCGATCGATTGTTCCGCGCCACGGTGACGTGGCTCGCGCCGATGCTGTGCTTCACCGCCGAGGAGGCGTGGCTTGCCCGCGATCCGGCGGCGGTGTCGGTGCATCTCGAAGCGTTCCCGAACGTGCCGGCGTCCTGGCGCGACGAGGCGCTGGCGGAAAAATGGCGCAAGCTGCGCAGCATCCGCCGCGTCGTCACCGGCGCGCTCGAGCTCGAGCGTGCCGGAAAGCGCATCGGCTCGTCGCTCGAGGCGGCGCCCGTCGTCTACGTCGCCGATCCGGACCTGTTCGCGACGGCGGTCGATGCCGATCTGGCCGAACTGTGCATCACCTCGGCGGCGCAGCTCGTCGAAGGCGAGGGGCCGGCCGCGGCGTTCCGCCTCGACGACGTGCGCGGCGTCGCCGTCGAGTCGCGCCGCGCCGAAGGCCGCAAATGCGCGCGGTCATGGAAAATTTCGCCCGCGGTCGGCTCCGATCCGCAGTACCCCGACGTCACCCCGCGCGACGCCAAGGCGCTGCGCGAATGGGACGCGATGCGCAAGGCGGCGGAGTAGGGGCCGAAGACCGCGGGCCCGACCGGGGACGCACTTGACCCAGGACGCACCTGGCACCGCCGACCGCTCCTATGCCTGGGGGCGGCGCAGCGCGTTCGGCTTGACGATTGCCGTGGTCGCCTGCGCGCTCGATCAAGCGTCGAAATTCTGGCTGCTCGACGTGTTCGGCCTCGCCGACCGCGGCAGCGTGCCAGTGGCGCCGTTGACCGACTTCGTCCTGACCTGGAACACCGGCATCAGCTACGGCCTGTTCCCCCAGCAGGGGCCGGTCGGCCAGTGGGCGCTGCTCGCGTTCAAGGTCGTGGCGGTGGCGTTCCTGTGGATATGGCTGGCGCGGGCCCAATCGCGACTGACCGCCGCAGCCTTGGGGCTGATCGTCGGCGGGGCGCTTGGCAACGCCATCGACCGGCTGCACTGGCCCGGCGTGCTCGATTTCGTGCTTTGGCACGTGGAAACCGCGAGATTTAGCCTGCGCTGGTACGTCTTCAACCTCGCCGACGTGGCGATCGTTGCCGGGGTGGTGGGCCTGTTGTACGAATCCCTGGGTGGCGGCCGTGCCGCAAAAGCGCCCTGATCTGGTTTATAAAACAGGGCTTAGCGGGGGTTGGGCCTGTCATTTGAGGGACTGCCGTCCGGGACGCACGGTTCCGTTGCCTCGGGGTGAGGGTATGCCGCAAGTCAGGATTTGCGACCGCAAGATGAGCGTGCTGCTGCGCGCCGCGCTCGGCGCCGGTTTGGCCGCCGCCGTCGTCTGCGCCAACACTGCCGCCCGGGCCGGCGATGACGACGACGGCCCCTCGGTGCTGGGCAGCATCCTGCAGGGCATCGGCCTGAAAGACCCGCGCGCCACTTATGACGGCATCGACTACAACGAGCGCTCGCCGCTCGTGGTGCCGCCGACCCGCGACTTGCCGCCGCCGCAGAGCGCCAATGCGGCGCCGGCGCCGGATTGGCCCAAGGATCAGGACGTGCAGCGGCGCAAAGCCAAGGCGGCAAGAAAGAAGGTCACCCCGCAAGGCGACTACCTGGTGGAAACCAGCCGGCCGCTGCGGCCAGACGAGTACAGTTTGCCCAATGCGCCCAAGGCCAGTGCCCCGGGCGACGTCGATTCGACGGCGGATACACTGATGAAAGATCCGCGCGACACCGGTGCCAAGAAGAGCTTTCTCAGCGCGATCTTCCGCAAGAAGAGCGAATACGCCACGTTCACCGGCGAGCCGACGCGCGAGACCCTGACCGACCCGCCGCCCGGCTATCTTACCCCGTCCCCCGATCAGCCGTACG
>Ga0335085_10015331_pt1 | contig 11126 bp, 13 predicted proteins | sample Lox_Sample_45_FD_206712 | JGI IMG/M metagenome (GOLD analysis project Ga0335085, IMG submission 206712) | Soil microbial communities from Loxahatchee National Wildlife Refuge, Florida, United States - Lox_Sample_4.5 | ecosystem: Environmental > Terrestrial > Soil > Wetlands | place: USA... | reverse complement strand
GAGCCTCCTCACAGCGCCCCCGGGCGCGGCCCCAGCCGCTTCGTCAAGTACACGTTCCTCACCGTGGACCCAGCCTGGCGGCGCCTTGACTCCGATCAGCGCACCATCGACAAGCAGGAGTTCCTGGCCGCCTGCGAGGACTTCGCCGACGGCCATCTGCTGCAGTCCTTCTCGCTAGTCGGCACGCGCGCCGATGCCGAGCTGCTGCTCGTGGCAGAGGCCGAGAACCTGGACCGCATCCACGAGCTGCACGTGGTGCTCACCCAGAGCGGCCTCATGAAGTGGGCGCGCATGCCCTACTCGTTCCTCGGCCTCCGAAAGGGGTCGGAATACTCGGACGACCTGCGGCTCGCCCCGCGCGGCTTTCGCGGCAGGTACCTCTTCGTCTACCCCTTCGTGAAGTCGCGCGAGTGGTACGGGCTGCCGGCCGAGGAGCGCCATCGCATCATGCAGGGGCACATCAGGATGGGCCGCGAATACCCCACCGTGGACAACCACACGATCTACTCGTTCGGACTCGACGACCAGGAGTTCGTGGTGGCCTTCGACACAGACGACCCTGCCACGTTCCTCGATCTCGTCCAGCGGCTGCGCACCACCGAGGCCTCCCGCTACACGGTGCGCGACACGCCGTCCTTCACCTGCATCGCGGCCTCTCTTCCACGGGCGCTCAACGCCCTCGACGGCGAGCCGCTCCCGCTGGCCGCCGCCATCCCGGGCGCGTGAGCGGCGACGGCCTCGCGCACCTGCGCACCTGCGACGAGGTGCTCGGCGCGCTGATCGCCTCCGTGGGCGGGCTCGACCTCGCGCGCGGCCCGGACCGCCCGCCGCCGGGCGCCCACTACGCGGCGCTCGTGCGCGCGATCGTGGGGCAGCAGCTCTCCACCCACGCCGCCCGTGCGATCTGGGGCCGGCTGCTCGAGCGGTTCGACGGCCGCCCGCCAGAGCCCGCCGAGATACTGGTGGCCGACCCGGAGGAGCTGCGCGCCGCCGCCGGCCTGTCACGCGCCAAGGTCACCTTCCTGCGCTCATTGGCAGAGCACGTCGAGAGCGGCGAGCTCGAGCTCGACCGCCTCGACGCGCTATCCGACGAGGAGGTCATCGCGGAGCTCACCGCCGTCCACGGCATCGGCCTGTGGAGCGCGCAGATGTTCCTCATGTTCCAGCTCGAACGCCCCGACGTGCTGCCCGTCGGCGACCTCGGCATCCGGCGCGCCGTCGAGCGCGCCTACGAGCTCCCGGAGCTGCCCGACGCCAAGACGATCGAATCGATCGCCGAGCCCTGGCGCCCCTACCGCACGCTCGCCTGCCGCTATCTCTGGCGCTCGCTCGCCAACGAGCCGACCTAGGCGCCTACGCCCTGTGCCAGCTTGGCGGTCGCGTGGCGCACCAGCGCCGCGCGGTGCAGCTTGGCGGGACCGAGCAGGTTGGCGTCCACCTGGGCACGCTTGTAGAGCCAGTGGACGTCGGCCTCCCAGGTGAAGCCGATGCCCCCGTGCATCTGGATCGCCGCCGCCGTCACCTCGCGTCCGCCGTCGCTCGCGGTGGCGCCCGCCAGCGACGCCGCCTCGGCCAGGAGCTCCGGGTCGGCCCCGGCCGCCCAGGCGGCGTAGTAGGCGGCCGATCGCGCGCTCTCGGTCTGCAGCAGCATCTCCGCGCAGCGGTGCCCGACGGCCTGGAAGGAGCCCACGGGAACGCCGAACTGCTTGCGTTCCTTCACGTAGGCGAGGGTCATGTCGAGCGCCCGCTGGCACACCCCCACCATCTCGGCGGCGAGCGCCGCGCGGACGCGGTCAGCAGCCCCGCCCCCCAGCGGCTCGCCGTCCCCGGACACGCTCGCGAAGCGCCGGGTGGGATCGATCGAATTCACGGCCTCGGCCGTGGGCGACTCCACGAGCAGCGCCTCCTGGCCGTCCAGCACGAGCACCACGGCGGCGCCGTCGGCGTCGGCCGCGAGCTCCCAGCTGCCGAGCCCTGCGGATACCTCGCCGGAGGCGAGCCCGGGAAGCCAGCGCGTGCGCTGTTCCTCGCTCCCGGCCGCCTGGATCACCGCCGCCACGGTTGCGGTCGAGAGGAACGGGCTCGCGGCGCAGGCGTAGCCGAGCTCCTCGAGCAGCACGGCCAGCTCGACCGCTCCCAGGCCCTGGCCGCCGTGCTCCTGCGCCACGGCGATGCCCGGCCAGCCGAGCTCCACCAGCTCGGCCCACAGGCTCTCGTCATAGCGGCCGGCCTCGGCCGCCTCGCGCACCTTCGCAAACGGCGATCGCGTGGCGAGCAGCTCGCGCGCCACGGCCTTGATCTCCTTCTGGTCCTCGCTCAGGTCGAAATCCACGGTCCCTCCTAACGCGACCTAGGCAGGCCGAGCACGCGCTCGGCCACGATGTTCTTGAGCACCTCGGTGGTGCCGCCCTCGATCGAGTTGCCGCGCGCCCGCAGCAACTCGTAGGCCCAGCGGTCTTCCTCGCGCAGCGCCCTGGAGCCGAGCAGCTCGACCGCGAACTGGGTCAGCTTCTGGTTTGTGTCCGACCACATCCACTTAGTCAGCGACCCCTCCGGCCCCGGCTGGCCGTACTTCTCGGTGGTGGTCAGGCCGCGATAGGCGTTCAGGCGCACGAGTTCCGAGCGCATCTGCAGCTCGCCGAAGCGGTCCGCCACGAGCGGGTCCTCGAGCAGGCCCTCGCTGAGCGCCTCCTGCATCAGGCGGTCCAGCAGCTGGCGCATGCGCACCTGCAGGAAGAAACCCAACCCGGCCCGCTCGTTCATGAGCGTGGTGAGCGCCACCTTCCAGCCGTTGCCCACGCCGCCGAGCACGTTCTCCTCGGGCACCCGCGCCCCGTCGATGAACAGCTCGTTGAACTCCGGCGCCCCGGTGATCTGCCGCAGCGGCCTCACCTGGACTGCGTCCTGCTCCATGTCCATCAGGAAGTAGGTGAGCCCCTGGTGCTTCGGCGCCTCGGTGTCGCTGCGCGCCACGAGCATGCACCACTTCGAGTACTGCGCCCCGCTCGTCCACACCTTCTGCCCGGTGATCACCCACTCGCCGTTGTCGCGCACCGCGCGCGTCTTCAGGCTGGCGAGGTCCGAACCGGCGTCCGGCTCCGAGAAGCCCTGGCACCAGATCTCGTCGGCCGTGAGGATGGGGGTCAGATAGCGCTCCTTCTGCTCGTCGGTGCCCCAGGCCATGATCGTGGGGCCGGCCAGCAGCACGCCGAGCACGTTGGCTGCAAGCGGAGCCCGCGCGCGGCCCAGCTCCTCGAAGAAGATCGCAGTTTCGGTCAGGGTGGCGCCGCGACCGCCGTACTCGCGGGGCCAGTGCACCGCGGCGAAGCCGTCGGCGGCGAGCCGCCGTTGGAAGTCGCGCCGCCATTCGAAGTGCGCGTCGCCCTCGCCTCCTGGGTCCGGACCGGCGTCGTTGGCGGCAAACCAGGCGCGCAGCTCTTCGCGAAAGGCGCGCTCACGATCGTTGAATGTCAGATCCACAGTCTCTCCCTCGCGCCGGGCCATGCCTCGGGCTCGGCAGGTCGTGGTCGCATTGCAGGGGCTGCGCCGAGCATAACGGCTCGGCGGTCCCTGCGAGCGGCGCTCGGCCCCGGGGGCGGGAGCGCCGAGGCGCCCGAGGCACGGGCGCCACCCGGTCGGAGACCCAGGCGCAGACCGGCAGCGCCACCTCAGCGTGGGGCTGCCGACCGCCGCCGGGCGCCGGGGCGGGCAGGGTGTTCCTGCGGGCCTCGCCGCCGCGCCCGCGTGGACTTCACCGCCAGCACCGGGGCGCCCTGGGCGCACTGCTTGGACTCGTACATGGCGGCGTCGGCGCGGCCCACCAGCTCGTCGGCGGCCACCCGCTCCCCATCGACACAGGCCACGCCGATGCTCGCCCGCAGGTCGACCGGCCCGTAGGAGGTCTCGAAGCGGCCGGACAGCGAGCGCGCGATCCTGCGCGCCGTCCGCATCGCGGACTCGGTCCCGCGCAGCTTGCGCAGCAGCACCACGAACTCGTCGCCGCCCAGGCGGCCCACATCGTCGACGCGCCGGCTCGCGGCGCGCAGCCGCTCCGTGACGTGGCACAGCAGCTCGTCACCGGCGGCATGCCCGAGCACGTCGTTGACCGGCTTGAAGTTGTCGAGGTCCACATAGATCACACCCGTCGAGGAGCCGCCCTCGAGCTCCTGTTGGATGGCCGCAAGGATCGAGAGACGGTTGTGCACGTGCGTCAACGCGTCGAAGGTGGCCCGCTCCTCGAGCTCCATGCGGGCCCGCGCGCTGTCGGTCACGTCGAGCGCACACATGATCGCGCCGGGGCCCTCGCCGCCGGAGCGGCGCAGGGCGCGCATGCTGAAGAGGACACGACGCCAATCGCCGGAGGGCAGCTCCACGTCGACCTCGACGTCGCGGTCGGCGCCGGCTGAGAGAACCTCCTCGAGCGCGGCCTGGAAGTCGCCGGTGCCCTTCTTGCTGAGGGTCGCCATCATCGCGTCCAGCGAGCGCGGCGACGCGCCCGGCACGGCGTGGCCGCCCTCGAGGATCTCCGCGAGATGGGCGTTGTGGTAGACGACGTTGCGGGCGGCGTCGACCTGGAGCAGGCCGACCGGCATCGCGTCGGTGAGGCGGCTCAGCAGCTCCTCGCGTTCCTGCAGCGCCTCGTGGACGGCCATCTCGGCCGACACGTCGATCAGCTCGACGAGCACGTGGTTGCGGTCCTCACGCCCCAGGAAGTTGTGCAATGTGGTGTCCACCCAGATCCAGTGCCCGTCCTTGTGGCGCCGCCGCCCGCGGAAATGCTGGTCGCGCTGCGTGGAGAGCATCTGCAGCCAACCCTCTACCGCGCGGCCCTGGTCCTCGGGATGCAGGTGATCGAGCACGGAGCGCCCGACCACCTCCTCCGGCTCGAAGCCGCACATGCGCGTGAAGGCCTCGTCGCACTCGATCACGTTCCCGCCTTCGTCCTCTGTCAGCGTGCACATGCGCGGGGCCGCCGGCGCCGACTCGGCGGCGTCCTGGGGCACGGGGCCCTCCTCCTCACTTGGGATCACGAAGCCGAGCAGCACGCCATGCGCCGAGCGCAGGTCGGCGAAGTGCAGCGACACCCAGCGATCCGGGGCGTCGAGCAGGCGCACGGTCTCCTTGCCCGCGCCCTCCCGCCTGACCCTTATCCAAAGGTCGATCACGCGCTTGCGGTCCTCCGCCACCACCGCGTCGATCATCGCCCGGCCCTCGATCATGGTGTGCCCGTTGAGGGGCACACGACCGGGCATGGGGACGATCAGGCCATTGGCCGAGAGCGCGCACACGCGGGCATCGGGATGCTCCTGCAGCAGCGCTTCTACGGCGAGCTCGATCGTGTTGTCTGAGGAGCGCGACCTGGCCATCAGCGCTCGCGCCGAGGCCAGCGGCGGCCGGCCCGCTCGTGGCGGGGGTCCGTGGCTTCGGCCAGCCGTGGCCGCTCACGCCGCGCTCCGGCCGGCGCGCAGCCCTCATTGGCCCGCGGGCCAGCTTCAGCAGTGAACATGTACCTCACCCAGAAGGAACGACATGACTGGGACCTCCGAGGCTATTGTCGGCGCCCTGGCCCGCCTTCCTGAGCCGGGGGGCCCGCTATCGACAACGATCGGTGGCCGGCACGCGCACCCGTCACGCCCCCGGGGACCTCCAGGCGCCGCCCCCAACGGGCGGGCTCGGCGTCAGACCGCTGAGACCTGCTCGTCCTCGGCCACTCTGAACGAGGAGCCGCAGCCGCAGGCGGCGATGACGTTGGGGTTGTTCACCTTGAACCCCGCGCCCTGCAGGCTTTCCTCGTAGTCGATGACCGAGCCCTCCACATAGGGCAGGGCACCGCCGTCGACCAGGAGCTTCAGGCCGTGGCTCTCGAAGACCACGTCGTTCTCGCGCTGGGCGTCGAAGGCGAGCTGGTACTGGAAGCCGGAGCATCCGCCGCCCCGCACCCCCACGCGCAGGCCGGCCAGGGCCACATCGGCCTGCTGGCCCTCCAGGAAGGCCCGTACCTTCTCGGCGCCCTTGTCGGTCATCGAGATCATCGCCTAAGAGTTTAGCCGCCACCTGCCGGCCGCTCGGGACGGGCCCCGCCGGCACCGGCCCGCCGGCGCGTGTCCAGCCGACCCCGGTGCCGCGACGGTGGCTGAGCTACTCTCCCAAGTCGATGCCCAACCCGGAGGACATCAAACGGCGCATCGAGGCCGGCATCCCTGGAGCTAGGGCCGAGGTCGAAGACTTCACCGGCGGCGGGGACCACTTTCGCGCCACCGTGACCGCCCCGGCGTTCGCGGGGCGCTCCCGCATCGAGCAGCACAGGCTGGTCTACGAGATCTTCGGCGCGGAGATCGGCGGCCCGATACACGCGCTCTCACTGAAGACCCAGGCCGGCGGGGCCCAGCCGCAGGGCGACACCGGGGGCAACGCCACCGCGGCCGCTTAGGCTGCGGGCTTGAAGACCGGCCCCAAGCGGATAGCGTAGGGCTGAGGACGCGGTGTTCGGGCCCGCGGTTGCCAGCAGCAGACACACGACGACCAGGAGCAGCTCATGAACCCCATGGAATCCACCGCCAGCGACACCTCCCCCGTGCAGGGCGTCTCCTCCAGCGAGGAGTCCGAGCTGCGCGAGCAGATCGCCAACGCAATCACCGAGCACGAGGTGATCCTCTTCATGAAGGGCAGCCCGGAAGCACCGGCCTGCGGCTTCTCGGCGCGCACCGTGGCAGCGCTGCAGGCGCTCGGAACCCCGTTCGCCGCGATCGACATCCTCCCCGATCCGCGTATCCGCCAGGAGCTCAGCGCCATCTCCAACTGGCCCACGATCCCGCAGCTGTTCGTCCGCGGCGAGCTGGTCGGGGGCTGTGACATCATCACCGAGATGTACGAGAGCGGCGAGCTGGCTGAGCTGCTGGGGGTCGACCAGGCAGCCGCCTCTCCGGAGCCGGCCGCCATGGGCGAGTCCGCGACGCCGCAGGCCGGCGGCTTCACGCCCGTCGAGAACCGCCTCGGCTGAGCCATCCCTCCGGCGCGCCGTCGGGGGGCGCCGGCGGGGGCGCCGGCGGCGGCATGCTCGCCGCCGAGGCCGGCCGCCGGTGCTGTAGGGTCAGCGCCCGATGCCGGGCGTTGCCATCGTCAGCGACAGCACCAACTACCTGCCGCGGGCGCTCGCCGAGGAGAGGGGGATACACCAGGTCAGCCTCTACGTCGGGTGGGGCGACGACCGCGAGCGCGAGCTCGCCATGGACGGGTTCGACGGCTTCTTCGACCGCCTGGGGCGGGACGCCACACTGCCCACCACCTCACAGCCCTCGATCGGCGACTTCCTGGCCGTGTGGGAGCCCCTGCTCGAGGCGGGGCGGGACATCATCTCGATCCACCTCTCCGCCGGCATCTCCGGCACCTGTGACGCGGCGCGGCAGGCGCGCAACATGCTGGCCGAGCGGGGGCTCGGAGATCGGGTCGAGGTCATCGATAGCGAGACCGGCTGCGGTGGCATGGGGCTCGTTCTGCTGGCGGCCTCCGCGGCGGCCTCCGCGGGCGCCGACCTCTCCGAGGTGCGGGAGCGGGTGCAGCGCGCGCGGCGCGACCTCGATATGTGGTTCTGCATCGACACGCTCGAGTTCCTGCGGCGGGGCGGGCGCGTGGGCAAGGCACAGGCCTGGCTCGGGGGAACGCTCAAGATCAAGCCGATCCTCACGCTCGGCCGCGAGATAACCCCGGTCGAGCGGGTCCGCACCTCGCGCAGGGCCTTCGAGCGCATGGTGGGCCACGCCGAGGAACTGCACGGCCGCGGCCTGGACGGGTGGGCGGCACAGCACATCCAGGCGCGCGACCAGGTCGAGCGGCTGGCGGATCGCTGCGCTGAGATCTTCGGCTGCCCGCCCCTGTTCGTCTCCGAGGTGGGGCCCGTGATCGGCACCTACACCGGGCCGGGAATGCTCGGTGTGGGCGCGATCGACGCAAGCCTGGTCGGCTGACTCGAGCCCGCTCGGCCATGGCGCGAGCGGTCGCGGCCCTTCGCGGGCGGGGCGGGCGGGGCGCCGGCAAGCAGACGTCGTCGGCCCGGCAGGCGGTGGGTCGGTCCGGCGGTTAGCGCGACCGGCGGCGACGCGGAAACAGCAGGTTGCCGACCACCAGCCCGGCCACGGCGGCGCCGATCATGGCGTTGCGCTTGTGCAACACCACCTGGCGGCGCCAGTCGGTCAGCTCGGCGACCTCTCCTCGGAGCCGCAGCAGAGAGACCTCGAGCTCCGCACGGTTCGCCTCGATCGTGGTGCGGATCTCAGCCGGCGTCCGTCTCGCCATCTGGGTTGTCACTGGTGCTCTCTGCATGCCCCTGTCCCTCGACACCCGCCTCCGGCGGGAGCGGATCCCAGCCCGGAACCGCGGCTGGCGCTGTCACGGTATCCACGGTACCCCCAGCCGCGGACGGGTAACCGGCGGCGCCGGCGCCCTCGGCTCCCGGAGCGACGTTGACCGTCTCGCGAATGAGGCGCGCCTCCTCGAGAGCCATGCTCGGAACGGGCGGGGCCCCGGCGCGCATCGCCCGCGCCGCGAAGGCTCCGGCGAGCACCGCGAACAGGATCAGCACGCCGGCGATGAAGAAGAAGCCCCAGAAGAATTCCTTGTTTCCGACGGGCAGCGCCCACCACGCGAGCCACGAGAATCCCTCCAGGATCAGGAAGAGGGCCCCGACCACGAACACGCCGGCGGCCACCGCCACCACGGTCCCGCGCAGGAGCGAGTTGATCTTCTCGGAGACCTCGGCCTTGGCTAGTTCGATCTCTTCATGGACCAGGCGGACGACGCGTTCGGAGATGTCGCCGACGGCCGCCACGATGTTCTGGGCCTGCTGGGAGCCGCCCTCGCGCTGGAACCTCTGCTCGCCCTGCGGATAGTCCGTCTCGGTCTCGTTCACGACCGCCTCCGCTTGAGGATCGCCGCGACCAGCAGGCCGCCGACGAAGGCCGCCCCGATCGCGGCCTCCGGCCGCTGCCACCAGGCCGCCTCGCCATGGGAGCCGGGCGGTCCGACCTGGTCCCAGGGCCCGGCGCCGTTGCTAGCGGCCGAATGCCCCGCCGTCGTGTCCTCGTCCGCCGCCGGATCAGCCGTCCCGGACACCTCGAACTGCCCGGTCGGCTCGGCCGCGGCGGCCTCCGCGGGCTGCGGGGCCTGCCAGGCTGGCGACGGCTGCTCGGCGGAGGCCCCCTGATCGCTCGGCGTGGAGTCTGTGTCGGCGCTCATGTCGGCTGCATACCCCCTTTGCTGGAAATCACCGCGCTCCTGGGAGCCGGCCTCGCCGTGGGCATGCTCCGCCGGCTCTGGCCGCATCGCGGCTCGCTCCTCGGGCTGGCCCTGAGGGGACCCGAGCTCCACGGTGGGCGGGTCGAAGTTGGGGAAAGGCGATTCCGAGCCGGCCGGGGTATCCGACTCGTGCCCGCCGAGCCCAAAGCTCGCGTCGCCCTCGCCCGCGTCCGGGCGCCTCGGCTCGTCGCCCTCGTAGACGCTCATTCCGGCGGCTCCTCGGCGAAGATCCGGCGCCAGACGACCACCGCCATGCGCTGCGCCATGAGATTCGCGAGCGCACCCGAGGCGGCGATCAGGCCGGCCCAGATCAGGCGCTTGACCCAGTCTCTTTCGAGCATCTCCGGCGGCACTCGAGCAGTGTATGTCAAGCGGCAGCCTGAAGTCCACCGCAGACGGTCTCGACGACCAGATCCTTGGCGCGCTCGAAGTCCTCTTCGCCGGTCGGCAGGAGCCCGAAGATCCACCCGGTGAGGACCTGCTCGATCACCCCGTAGAAGGCCATCGCCGCGAAACCAGCGTCTATCTCCCGTCTGAACGCCCCTTCGCGCTGCGCCGACTCGACGATCGCGGCGATCAGCTGGTAGGCCTCGGAGATCCGGCCCAGATGGCGGCCGCCGAAGGTGTTGGCGGCCCGCGTGACCTCCACGATGATGACCTTCATCAGCTCCGGGTCGCGCCGGTAGCTGTCGACGATGAACGACGCTATCCCGCCGAGCTTCTCGGACGCCGTGAGCGGGCGCCCGTCGAGCGCGCGAATGGCGTCGAGCATGACCTCCCAGCGCTCCAGGAAAAGCGTGTCGAGCACCTCGTCCTTTGAGGCGAAGTAGTGGTAGACGAGGCCGTAGCCCACTCCGGCCTCCTCCGCGATGTCGGACACACGGCAGGCGTGGAAGCCGCGCCGCGCGAACACCCTCACGGCGGCCCTGAGGATCGCGTCGCGCTTGTCCTTGCTCCGGCCCCTCTCGGCCGGCGCGGGGCCGCCGGTGCTCGCGGGCGGTGCGCCGGCGTCCTTGCGCCCGCCGGCAACGGCGGCGTTGGCGGCGCCCCGGCGCGTGGTGCGCTTCCCCGGGGCCGGGCTCATGCCGACGCCTCCTGCCTCTCAGCAGCCGGCCAGCTGTAGGCCGCCGGCCGCCGGTTGGCGAGAGCGGGCAGCTCACGCCTGATCCGCCGCTGGCGCTCGAGATCGAGCTCGGCCGTGATCTGACACTCGCCGTCCGGCGCTCCCGCGAGCACGATCCCCCACGGGTCGACTATCAGCGAGCGCCCGCCGGAGCGCAAGCCGCCGGGATGCTGGCCGAACTGGTTGGCGGCGATCACGAAGGCCTGGTTCTCGATCGCACGGGCTCGGACGAGCGTCTCCCAATGGTCGCGCGTGGTGGCCAGCGTAAAGGCGGCGGGCAGCGGCATCACGAGCGCCCCGCGCAGCGCCATGATCCGGTAGAGCTCCGGGAAACGCAGGTCGTAGCAGATCGAGAGACCGAGGCCCACGCCGCCGGCGGTCTGCGAGACCACCACCTCCTCGCCGGCCTCCTCGAGCGCCGACTCCCGGTAGGTGCGCCCGTCCACCTCCACGTCGAACATGTGGATCTTGCGGTAGATGGCCCTGATGTCACCGGTGGCGTCGATGTGGACCGAGGTGTTGGCGAGCCGCCCGCCTTCGTCCAGGCGCTCGACGATCGAACCGGCCACGAGCTCGATGCCGAGCTCCTGCGCCACCCCGCGCGCCCACCGGATCGCCGGCCCGTCGAGCCCCTCGGCGCCGGCGCGCAGGTCCTCCTCGGTACCCATCACGCTCCACTTCTCCGGCAGCACCACGAGCATGGCGCCAGCCA
>Ga0335085_10015330_pt1 | contig 11126 bp, 1 predicted proteins | sample Lox_Sample_45_FD_206712 | JGI IMG/M metagenome (GOLD analysis project Ga0335085, IMG submission 206712) | Soil microbial communities from Loxahatchee National Wildlife Refuge, Florida, United States - Lox_Sample_4.5 | ecosystem: Environmental > Terrestrial > Soil > Wetlands | place: USA: Florida... | reverse complement strand
CCTGGGAGGAGCGAACTTTACGGTCGATGCGGCCTGCGCCTCCTCGCTGGCCGCGATCTATCAGGCGGTGCAGGAGCTTGAGAGCGGCACGAGCGACATGGTCATCGCCGGCGGGGCCGACACGGTCCAGAACCCGTTCGGCTATCTGTGCTTCAGTAAAACACAAGCCTTATCCCCCACGGGCCGTTGCCGGACCTTCGATGAAGGGGCCGACGGCATCGTCATCAGCGAAGGTCTGGCGGTGGTCGTGCTGAAGCGCCTTGAAGACGCCGAGCGCGACGGGGATCGGATTTATGCCGTCATCAAGGCCGTCGGCGCGTCCAGCGATGGGCGGGACAAGGGGCTCACCGCGCCGCGACCGGAGGGTCAGATCCGGGCGCTCGATCGGGCCTATGCCAAAGCCGGCTTTTCCCCGGCCACGCTCGGACTGATCGAGGCGCACGGCACCGGGACCGTCGCGGGAGATCAGGCCGAGGGGGAATCGCTCATGCGGGCCCTGGCCGCCTCCGGAGCGCGTCCGCAGCGCATGGCCATCGGATCGCTCAAGTCGATGCTCGGCCACACCAAATGCACGGCCGGCGTGGCAGGGTTGATGAAAATGGCCCTGGCCCTCCATCACAAGGTTCTGCCGCCGACGATCAATGTTGAAAAACCCAACCCCAAAGTCTTCTATCCGGACAGCCCGATCTACGTCAACTCGGAGACCCGGCCGTGGTTGGCCCCGGCGGACCACCCGCGCCGGGCCGGCGTCAGCGCGTTCGGCTTCGGGGGAACAAATTTTCACGCCGTCATCGAGGAGTACACGGGGAACTACCTGGAGAAGGACGCGCCGGCGGTCTCCGATCTCTGGCCCACCGAGCTCTTTTATTGGGCCGGCGATTCCAGGCTGGTGGTGGAGAACGAGCTCCAGCGGATCGCGCGCGCCCTGGCCGAGGGCGCGGCGCCGGCGCTCCGCGAGCTGGCCGCCGCGGTCTGGCAACAGACCCGCGCCCGGTTGTTGTCGGGAACAAGCTGCCCCGTTCGCCTGGCGATTGTGGCCTCTTCGTTGGAGGATCTGCGGCATAAACTGTCCGCGGCCCGGACGGCCTGGGCGACGGATCCCCAGGGAATCTATCCCGGCGACCCGGCATTGGGAAGTCCGGGGGGAAGCCCGGGCAAAGTCGCCTTCCTCTTCCCCGGACAGGGCTCCCAATACCCCGACATGCTCAGAGAGCTGGCCGTTCAGTTTGAAGAGGTGCGTGAGTCCTTCGAAGCCGCCAACAGGGCCCTGGCGGATCGGTTCCCGGCCCCGCTCCACACCTACATCTATCCGCCCCCGAGGTTCAATGACGGGGAGAAAAAACGGGATCAGGCCGCCCTGACCGCCACGAACATCGCCCAGCCCGCCCTGGGCGCCGCCGGCGTCGGTCTGTTTCGTCTGCTTCAGCGGCTGGGCCTCCGGCCCGAGATGGCGGCGGGCCACAGCTATGGGGAATACGTCGCCCTGTATGCGGCGGGCCTCTTCGATGAGGAGACGCTGTTCCGCCTCTCCGAGACCCGCGGCCGGATGATGATCGAGGCGGCCGAGGGACGGGAACTGGGCACGATGGCCGCCGTTGAAGCGGATGTCGGGAGCCTGGGTGAACTGGTCTTTTCCATCGATGGACTCTCGATCGCCAACGTGAACAGCCCGAAGCAAACGATCCTCTCCGGCTCGAAAGAGGCCATCGCACAGGCGATCGATCGGCTCAACGCCCGAGGCGTCGCGGCGCGTCCCATCCCCGTCGCCTGCGCGTTTCATTCCTCCTTCGTTGCGCCGGCCCGCGACCGGTTTGCCGACTACCTTCGCACCCTGGCCTGCGCCGCGCCACGATTCGACGTCTACTCGAACACGAGCGGCGGCCCGCACCCCACCGCCCCCGCCGCCATCATCGACGGTCTCACCGATCATCTCGTCCGGCCGGTGGAGTTCATCCGCGAGATCGAGGCCATGTACGAGGCCGGCGCCCGGGTCTTTGTCGAGGTCGGACCACGCGGCGTCCTGACCGGCCTGACCCGATCCATTCTCGGAGAACGGCCGCATCTGGCGGTCGCGACCGATCTGCCGTCGAGGGACGGGCGGACCCAGCTCCAGCATGCGCTCGCGCAGATCGCCGTTCGGGGCGTGCCGGTCGATCTTGACCGCCTTTTTGAAGGGCGATCGACCCGCCGACTCAACGTGTCCGCGCTGGAATCCTCCTCCAAACCGGAGCCCCTCCCGCCGACGACATGGATGATCAGCGGCGGCGGCATACGGAAAGTGTCCGAGGCCCCGCAGACGGCGAAACCGCCCATCTCGTTGAACGCCGCCGAGCCCCGGCAGCCGCTCGGTCAACCGGCCCTTCGACCTTCAACCCCGCCCTCCCCTGTCTTGAACGGCGGAGGGAACGGGACCGGTTCGAACGGCACACCGGCCACGGCGGCACCGACACCGGCACCTCACGCGGTCGGCCCGCAAAACGGGTCGACGGCCCCGGAGACCGACGCCGTCTTGATTCAGTTCCAAAATCTCATGCAGCGTTTTCTCGACACGCAAAAACAAGTCATGCTGACCTACCTTCAGGGTTCGCCGGAGCGGCCGTCAGCGGCTCCACTGCCCCCCGCACCCCAGGCACGCAAGGCCGATGCGTCCTCGCCCTCACCGGCGACCGCTGCCGAGCCTCAGGGAAAAACCGCGCCACTTTCAGCTCCGCCAAGCGCTCCCGCCCCGGCGGCCGCGGCCAGCGCCGCGGCGGTCGATCAGGGCGCGCTGACCGAGCGGCTGGTGGGGCTCGTCTCCGACCGGACCGGCTACCCGCGGGAACTGCTGGGCCTCGATTTGAATCTGGAGGCGGATCTGGGAATCGACTCGATCAAGCGGGTCGAGATCATGGGCGCGTTCCGGCGGCAACTCGGCGCCGAGAACGAGCAGCGGGTCGCCCGGGCCATGGAACAGTTCACGGGGGTCAAAACACTCCGGGGCATCGTTGAGACGACGGCGGGGCTGCTCGCCGCCGCCCCGACGCCCGCGGCCTCGATTCCCTCTCCGGCCTCCCCCGCACCAACAACACGGCCCGCCGCCGCCAGTTCTGTTCCCCGGTGTCTCTTGCGAGCCGTTCCAACACCATTGGACAAGGAGTGTGTTCCCTCCGTTTCGGGCCAGCGTATCGTGGTCACGGATGACGGCCGCGGAATCGCCGTCGCCCTTGCCTCGATGCTGACCCGCCTGGGAGCCGACGTCCTGACCGTCACTCACGGCCCGTCGATGAGACCGGCGGGCGGCGATCGATACGAAGCCGATCTGGCCGACCCATCCTCGGTGGAATCGCTGATCCATGAGATCCGCCAGCGGCACGGGGCGATCACCGGCCTGGTGCATCTTCTGCCCCTGCGGGACGCGCTCCCCTTCGACCGGCTCGACATCGACGGCTGGCGGGATCGCGTGAGCGTCGAGGTCAAAAGCCTCGCCTATCTGATCAAGGCCGCCGCGGCTGATCTGAAGGCTGCGGGCCGTTCCGAATCGGCCCGGGTGATCGGCGTCACGTCGATGGGGGATGTCTTTGGGACGGCGGGCGACTCCCCGCCCGCATCGCCCCACCACGGCGGCGTCACGGGACTCATCAAAGTTCTCGCCGTTGAATGGCCGCAGGCGCGTTGCAAGGCGATCGACGTTGATCCGGCCGAGGCTGCGCCGGCCCTGGCTTCGCGAATTCTGGCGGAGATGGGGGATAGGGACGGCGTCGTCGAGGTGGGATACCGCGGGGACGATCGCCTGGTCTTGCGCACCTATCCGGCCGAATTGGAATCGACGTCCCGCTCCGGTCTCGTGATCGGACCGGAGGATGTCGTCCTGATCACCGGCGGGGCCTGCGGCATCACGGCTGAAATTGCCGCCGAGTTGGCCTCCCGGTGCCGGCCCACCCTCGTGCTTGTCGGCCGCACCGCGCTTCCTGAAGCCGCCGAAGCGGCGGACACGCGCAGCCTCACGGAACCGGCGGCGCTCAAAGCGGCGCTGATCGAGCGGCTCCGTTGCTCGGACGGCGCCGTCACGCCGGCGAAGGTCGAAGCGGCCTATGCCCGGCTGCTCCGGGAGCGGGAGATTCGAACCAATCTTGCCGCGCTGCAGTCGACCGGCTCGACGGTCGAATATCTGCAGGCGGACGTGCGCGATGCGGCCGCCGTGCAGGGGGTGATCGACGGCATTTACCGCCGCCATGGCCGCCTGGACGGGGTGATCAGCGGCGCCGGCATCATCGAGGACAAGCTGCTTGAGGACAAGGCGCCCCAGTCCCTGGCCCGCGTGATGGATACAAAGGTGGACGGCGCGTTCAATCTGATCCGCGCGGTCCGGCCGGAGCAACTGAAATTCTTCGTCTTCTTCGGCTCGGTGGCGGGCCGATTCGCCAACCGCGGCCAGGGAGACTATGTCGCCGCGAATGAGATGCTCAACAAGCTGGCCCTGTGCCTTGACCGGAGCTGGCGTGCGCGAGTGGCGTCGCTGAACTGGGGCCCGTGGGAATCCGGCATGGCGTCGGCCGAGGTCCAGCGGCAGTTTGCGGAACGCGGGGTTCAGGTCATCCAGCCGCAACCCGGACGGACCGCCTTCTGGCGCGAGCTGAGTCACGGACTCAAAGGGGATGTGGAGGTGGTGCTCGGCGACGGTCCGTGGAGGGCCGCCGCAACGCCCGTCAACAACCGGGCGCCGCTCCCGCTCCTCGAAGGCGTCACCCTTGCTCCCGTCGATGGGGGAGCGCTGGAGGGCGTCCGGATCCTCGATCCGAGCCGCGACCTGTTCCTGCCGGACCACCTGATCGATGGCAAGCCGGTGTTGCCGTTCGCCTTTGCGCTCGAGCTCATGGTCGAAGCCGTCCAGTCCGCCTGGCCCGAATGGGGGGTGATCGGTGTTCGGGACATCCGCCTGCTGAAAGGCATCATCGTCGAGAACGGCCACAAGCGGGTCCGGCTGTCGCTCCGCTCGCGAACCGAGCCCGCTCAAGAACGCCTCGGGCTGGATGTCGTGGTCACCATGACCGACGCCGACAAGCCCGGCGTGCTCTATTACCAAGGGACCGTCGAGCTGGGTGACCGGCTTCCGGAACCGCCGACGGACGGCCTCCCGCAGCTGGACCATGCCGGCGTCTATCCGAAGAGCGTCGAGCAGTCCTATGACGAGTGGCTGTTTCACGGTCCGCTGTTCCAGCGGATCGACACGATCGAGCGCGCCTCGGACGAGGCGATCATCGCCGGCCTGCGGCCCTCCGTGCCCGGTGAGTGCATCGCGGGGGCGGACGCGCCGTGGCTGATCGATCCCATTCTCGTCGATTGCGGTCCGCAGCTGACGCTGCTCTGGGCGCGGGCTTTTAAAGACATCACCCCCCTGCCGTCGCGATTCGAACGGTATGTCCGCTACGGATCGCCCACCGGCGCCCGGGTCCGGTGCGTGGTGCGGATTCTTCCGGACACCGATGAGGCGACAATCCACGCGGACGTCTACTTTGTCGACGAGGTTGCGGGGCTGATCGGCCGGATCATCGGGATGGAAATGGTCGGGAGCCGGGCCCTCAACCGGCTCGGCGGCTCCCACATCACTCAGCGGGGGGCGCCGTGAGCGACATCGCGATCATCGGGATGTCCTGCCTCTTCCCCGGCGCCCCGGACCTGGCCACGTACTGGAACAATATCCTCTCGAAGGTGGATGCCGTCTCCGACCCGCCCGCGGAGTGGGAGGCTGAGCGCTATTACGACCCCGACTCGAAGGAGAACGATCGGATCTACTGCAAACGGGGCGGCTTTCTCGGCGATCTTCCCCGCTTCAACCCGCTGAAGTTCGGCGTGATGCCCAATTCGGTCGACGGCACCGAGCCGGATCAATTCCTGGCCCTGCGGGTCGCCCATGAAGCCCTGACCGACGCGGGCTATTCCGACGGTCAACCCGATCGGTCGCGGATTGAAGTGGTGCTGGGCCGGGGGACGTACATCAATCGCGGCTTTATCAACGCCGTCCAGCACGCCATGATGATCGACCAGACGCTCCGGATCATCAAGGAACTCCACCCGGAGCATACCGACCAGGAACTCGCCGAACTCAAGCGCGAGCTGAAAAAGAGCCTGCCGCCGTTCAATGCGGAGGTCGTCCCCGGCCTGGTGCCCAACATGATCACCGGGCGCATCATGAACCGCCTCGATTTTATGGGCACCAACTACATCATCGACGCGGCCTGCGCCTCCTCGCTCATCGCCATCGACCACGGTCTTCGGGATCTCGCCGCCGGCCGCTGTGATGTCGCGATCGTCGGCGGGGTCCACGCCTCCACGCCGCCGCCGATCATGCTGGTCTTTTGCCAGCTCAACGCCCTGTCGCGCAAGGCGAACCTGCGCCCCTTCGGCAAGGATCCGGACGGCACGCTGCTCGGCGAGGGTCTCGGCATGCTCGTCCTGAAGCGGGTCGAGGATGCGGAACGGGACGGCGACGGAATTTATGCGGTTATCAAAGGCGTCGGCACGGCCAGCGACGGCCGCGCGCTCGGGCTTCTCACGCCCCGCGTCGACGGGGAGGAGCTGGCGCTCCGGCGCGCCTATGAGTCCGCCGGGATCAGTCCGAACACCATCGGACTGATTGAGGCGCACGGGACCGGCACGCCGGTCGGAGATGCCACCGAGATCGAAACCCTGACGCGAGTGTTCGGACCGAAGAACGGTTCGCAGTCATGCGCCGTCGGATCGGTCAAATCGATGATTTCGCACACCATGACGGCCGCCGGCGCGGCCGGCGTGATCAAGGCGGCGCTCGCGCTCCATCACAAGATTTTGCCGCCCACCCTGTGCGAAGAGCCCAACCCCGACCTTGAACTGGAGAAAACCCCGTTCTACATCAACACCGAAACACGGCCCTGGATCCACGGCCCCTCCGAAGCCCCGCGCCGCGCCGGCGTCAATGCGTTCGGGTTCGGCGGGATCAACGCCCACGTCATCCTTGAGGAGTATGTCGGGAAGGGCGAGGCGGAGCGGCCGAACCTGCTGCAACGGTGGGAGTCGGAATTGGTCCTGCTCCAGGGCGAGTCGCGCCAGGAACTGCTGCAGCGGATCCAGTCGCTGGAACAGTATGTCCGGAAGACCAAAGAGGTCGAGCTCAAGAACATCGCCTACACCCTCAACACCCGGCAACCGCAGCGGCCGTTTCGCCTGGCCGTCGTCGCGACCGCCGCCGACGATCTGATCAAGAAGCTCGCCTACGCCGCCAAGCGGCTCGAGGATCCAAACTGTCGTCAGATCAAGGAGCGCGAAGGCGTCTACTATTTTTCCGAACCGCTCGCCCCGCAGGGCAAGGTGGCCTTGTTGTTTCCGGGCGAGGGCTCGCAATACCGCAACATGCTGTCGGACCTGTGCTGCCGCTTTCCGGAAGTGCGGCAGCAGTTCGACCTGATGGACCGGGCCTTCCTCAACCACGGGAGCAGCTATCTGCCCAGCCAATCCGTCTTTCCCCCTCCGACGGCCGGAAACTCCGAAACCGATGAGCAGAAATTGTGGCAGATGGACATCGCGTGCGGCACGGTGTTCATCGCGAGCCAGGGGATTCTCTCGCTGCTCAACCGGTTGAAGGTTCCCGCCGATTGCGTCGTCGGCCACAGCACCGGGGAATATTCCGCGCTCATGGCGGCGGGAGCGCTGCGGGTCGAGAACGAGGATCAACTGATCCGGCATATCATTGATCTCAACCGGATCTACCAGGACATGTCGACCCGCAACGAAATTCCCCAAGGGCTCCTCCTGGCCGTCGGCGGCGTCGAACAGCGGACCATCGAGGCGGTGATCGCCGAAAGCCCCGACCCGATCCATATCGCCATGGACAACTGTCCGCATCAACTGGTCCTCTGCGGGTCCCGGCCTGCGATGGAATGGGCCTCGTCCCGGTTGGCCTCGGAGGGCGCGATCTGCACGCCGCTGCCGTTCGAACGGGCCTACCACACGGCGCTGTTTGAGCCGGTCTGCGCGGCCCTCAAGGATTTTTTTGCCGCCCTTCCCCTGACCGTGCCGGCCGTTCCGATCTATTCCTGCACCACGGCGGGCCCGATGCCGGACGATGTTGAAAAGATCAGAGAGCTCGCCCTGGGCCAATGGGCGCGCCCGGTCCGATTCCGGGAAACGATTGAAAACCTCTATGCCGCCGGCGTGCGCATCTTCATCGAGGTCGGCCCGAAGGGCAATCTGACCGGGTTTGTGGATGACGTCCTCAAATCCCAGCCGCATCTGGCGGTCGCCTCCGATTCCCCTCGGCGGGCCGGCACGACCCAGCTCCACCACATGTTGGGATTGCTGGCGGCCCATCACGTCCCCATGGAGCTGGAGCCGCTGTACGAACGGCGCAATCCGCGCCGCCTCACGCTTGATGCCGATCGGGACCTCGCCGCCGGCCGGGAGCCCGGCGCCACGATGCGCATCCCGACGGGACTGCAGCCGCTCCGATTGGATCAGCACCGCGGTGCCGTTCCCCCCCGACAGAAGTCCGTTCCGATTCCGGAGAAGCCGCCGGTTGCGGCCGACCCCGCCCCGCTCACGGCGGCCACGGCCCATTCCCGTGTCCCGGCAGGCGCGGTCGAGCCCGTCGCGCCGATGGCGCCCGGCGCCAACGGCACACCGAAGGGCGGAGTGCTGCAGGCCTACTTCAAAACGATGGATGAATTTTTGACGATCCAGCAGTCGGTGCTTGAGCGCTATCTGGGTGAAAGAGGCGACAAACAGGCCGTCGCCGCCGTTCCCTCGGCGGAGTCGAGCGCCGCGCCGATCATCCATCCGGATCCGCCGGCGGCGGCTGAGCCGGCGCGATTGACACCGTCCGGCAATGGAGGGGCTGCGGCCTCGACGACGGTCCAAGCCCCCCCCTCCCCGCCGGCACCGCAAAAGACCCTGGGAGAAGACGAGGTGCGCCGGATCGTGTTGAATCTTGTCGCCGAGAAAACCGGCTATCCCGTCGAGATGATCGGCGTGAACCTCGACATGGAGGCCGAGCTGGGGATCGATTCGATCAAACAGGTGGAGATTCTTGGCGCAGCCCGCAAGGCGCTCGGCATCCCGTCCGCGGAACCCGTCATGGAGCATCTCAAAGGAAAGAAGACGCTCCAGGAGATCATCCGCTATTTTGCGGATCGTTCCGCTTCGACGCCGCGGCCCGCCCCCCAGGGAACGGCCTCGTTGGGGACTGACCCGAGGCCGGCGCCCAACTTTCCGTTTCTCGGCACGATCATCATCTTCGAGCCCGGCGCGCGCCTCCAAGCCGTCCGGCGGATCGATCCCGAGGAGGATCTCTTTCTCCGTCACCACACGCTCGGCACGGAGGTCTCGGTAACCGATCCCGCGTTGACGGCCTTATCCGTCATGCCGCTCACCATGACGATGGAGATGATGGCCCAGGCGGCTGCGGCCCTCGCGCCCGGAAAGCGGCTGATCCGGATGCGGGAGATCCGCGCCTCCAGCTGGATCGCCTTCGACCGTCCTTCGGTCACGCTTGCAATCACGGCAACCCGCCGGCCCGGCCATGGCGAAGCGGAATATGAGATCCAGATCCGTGACCAGACGGACGGCGCGGACGGAACCGGCGCGCTCGTAGCGGAAAGCGTCGCCGTCTTGGCGGACCACTGGCCGACCGCGCCTGCAGCCGCCGAACTTTCACTCCTGGCCGAGCAACCTTCCCCGTCGAAGAGCGACGCGATGTTCCACGGCCCCGCCTTCGACGGAGTCGCTTCGATCGACCGGTTGGGCGAAAACGGCGCGGCCGCGACGTTGAGGGTGTTGCCGCTGGATCAGTTGTTCCGGACGATTCGGAACCCGGTCTGGGTCACCGACCCGGTGCTCTTGGACGCGGCCGGGCAGGTGGTGGGCTACTGGACCGAGGAGTACTTGAATCCCGGCACCTACGTCTTTCCCTTCCGCCTGCGGGAGCTGCAGATCTTCGGCCCGCTGCTGCCGGTCGGCTCGACGGTGGAGAGCCGCGCCCGCATCCGGTCGGAGGGCGAGCAACACATCCAGTCCGATATTGAGCTCCTCGGTCCTGACGGCCGCGTTCATCTGCGCATAGTCGGCTGGGAAGACCGGAGATTCGTGATGCCCATTGAGGCCTACCGCGTGCGCGAGCAGCCGATGACGAACTACCTGTCGCGGGAGTGGACGCCGTTCGGCGCCGGGGAACCCGGCTCCGACGCGCCCGTCTGCGCGTTGCGTGACCCCTTCCCGACCGATTTTATGGACGAGTACGGCATGATCTGGCGACGTGCCGTGGCGTTTCTCATCCTCAGCCGGCGTGAACGGGAGTTCTGGCGCGCGCTCAAAGGCCCCCACCGGCGCCAGGTCGAGTGGCTCCTCGGCCGGTGCGCGGCGAAGGATGCGGTCCGTCGCCTGGTTGAGGCCCGGCATGGCGTGTGGCTGTGCCCGGCCGATGTCGAAATCCTGCCCGACGCGGATGGGCGGCCGGTGGTGACCGGTTCCTGGACCGAGCGGACCGGCGGAGCGCCGGTTGTGTCCATCTCTCATTCGGCCGGTCGCGCGGTCGCGGCGGCCGTTTTTCCCGGCGCCCGGCTCGGTCTCGACATCGAATGCCTCGACCATCGGCAGCGCGATCCCGGATGGCGAAGCGTGGCGTTCACGGAGAGCGAATGCGCCCTGCTCGCGCAGTTCGCGGAGCAGCCGGACGAATGGGCGCATCGATTCTGGTGCGCCAAGGAAGCGGTCGCCAAGGCGCTCGGACGGGGCCTGATGGGCCGCCCGAAGGATTTCGTCGTGATCGAGGCGAACGCCGAAACCGGCGGCGTGCGGCTGTCGGTCACGGGCCCGTCGGCCGTCGAAATTCCCCAAGCGGCCGGCCGGCTGTTTGAGGTCCACACCCATCTGGAGGGCCGATGGATCACCGCCCTTACACATACGACAAGGAGCACGGCATGAAGAATGAAGACACCCGCACAACCGGCAACGACGCGATGCTGACCGAACTCATCGACATCCTTAAAAACCTCACGAGCGACTGGGACACCGGATTTTCGGGCCAGATCACGGGTGAGACCCGGCTCATGAGCGACCTCGCCTTCGAATCGGTCGATGTGGTCCATCTGATCGTGGCCATTCAGGAACGATACGGCAAA
>Ga0335085_10015329_pt1 | contig 11126 bp, 8 predicted proteins | sample Lox_Sample_45_FD_206712 | JGI IMG/M metagenome (GOLD analysis project Ga0335085, IMG submission 206712) | Soil microbial communities from Loxahatchee National Wildlife Refuge, Florida, United States - Lox_Sample_4.5 | ecosystem: Environmental > Terrestrial > Soil > Wetlands | place: USA: Florida... | reverse complement strand
TTGCGTCATCCCGGCCGGAGGCCTCTCGCGCGATCACCGCCACTGGGTGCCTCCCCGCTATCCCGGCTTCTTTCTCCCCGTCAAGGTGCTGAGCCGAGTCTTCCGCGGTAAGTTCCTCGCCGGCCTCAAACGCCTTTACCGCTGCAAGCAATTACGCTGCGCCGGACCGTCCGCCGCGCTGGCCGACGAAAAGCAGTTCCGCCAACTGTCGCGCCGCCTCCACCGGCAGGATTGGGTGGTCTATGCCAAACCGGCTTTCGGGGGGCCCCGGCAGGTGCTCCGCTATCTCGGCCGCTACACTCATCGCGTGGCCATTTCCAACCATCGACTCACCTCCTTCGACGGCGAGCGCGTGAGCTTTCGCTGGAAGGATTACGCGCGCGGCAGCAAGAAACGCCAGATGACGCTTAGGGCCTCGGAGTTCTTACGCCGCTTTTTCCTTCATGTTTTACCCAAAGGCTTCGTGCGCATCCGTCACTTCGGCTTTTTGGCCAATCGCTTCCGTGCCGCGCGAGTCCAACTCTGCCGACAACTGCTGGCGAACGCCCCCTTGCCGCCCACTCCAGCGCCAGTTCCCCAGGCCATCGCTGCTATCTGGCATTGCCCCCACTGTGGCGCGGCGATGATCATCATCCAGCGACTCGCCAGCGCAGAATCGCTTTCAGCACATGGTTACTTTGATTCCTCGTAGAACGGCCAGCCAACTCGCACCGCCGACGTGCACCCCGCACGCCCGCACCTTCGTCTGCCCACGTTCCACTCACCCCGGCGTACGGAGGCCCATGCCCGCCTTCACCCCCCACCCTCGGTCCCTCGCCAATCCCCAGACTGCTCGTGCTTTTACGTTTAGCGCCCTATTCCACATCCTCGCAACGCCAAACTCAAAACATAAAAGCATTCCATCTCCATAGTTGGTCGTGCGCGCCAGCGGCTTCCTTCAAGTCTCCTTATCGAAAATGCCCCGGCCCGTCACCATCCCGCCCGCACCTGACTTCACGTGTTTGGGCCGGAGCATTTCCGATCAAGGCTAGCGACTACACGTCCAGGTGGCCGGTAACGCGTGGGGCGTGCCGCGCCGGACGGAGATTATTGTCGAGCACGAGGCGGCGCGCGCGAAGTCCAGGTAGCTCATTTCGGGCCTCCGCGCCGATTGACGACGAATATAGTGCGGTCACACGAGTCGATAACCAAGATCGATGGTTGCTATACCTTTTGCCTGTTGCGCGGAGTCTTCCACGATGTACTCGTGCATGGCGATGGGGCTGGTGCCGCCGTTGATCAGATGTTTGACCAGATCGAACCCGTGTTCGACGATGTTCGCGTGCTCGTCCATGTCACAATCAAGCAGGTGAACAACACCGCCGGGCGTGCTGAGAGCCGCTAATGTCAGTTGGACATTGCCCTGCTCGTACTGCTTCTTCACGGTGATCATGGGAATCATGAGGTTATGTTCAATATCGTATTGGGGCGGGATGTTCGCTGTATGCAGCGCGGGAGATTCTGTGAAATGCCCTGCGACTTGTATGTGCTGTTCAGCTTACGGAGAATGGTTTGGACGTCTTCGAACATGCCGGGGTCCACCTCCGCGATGAATCGTTCCTGGTCGATGCGCACAATCTTGCGCACGTAGCTGAACCAAGGAACTGCGGGCGAGGACTCGGGGTCTTGTTCATCGCTGAGGACTGCAAAAAGATTTAGCAGCGCCGTTTTCCCCGGGCAACGGTGAGCGCCTCGACAAAAGCAGGAAAGCAGTGCGAGCTACGATTGGCGAATTCACCGGTTAATTATAAGGACTGAATGCGGGATGGCTGACTCAATGTTATCATGATCTGCACCAGCCCTGAAATTCCGGAATTCGGATTCTATCGCGCCTTTTTAGGCTTATGCGGAGAAATGGCCGCAGATGCGGTCTGAACTGCGTTCTTCCCTTTCCTCTTGGGCTGGCTCGTCGGGCAAATGAATTCAACCAAGAAATGATCTGATGATTCTTGGATCTTAATATTCTTCAACCACGGGCGCTTCTCATCTTCGTGCAAGTGCTTGTCGACAATTCGAACTATTTGCCGCTTTTCCCATGGATCAGCCCGTACGAAGTAGCGACGTATTTCCAATACCTGCCCGCGGGAGACCACCCCTTCCAAACTATCGAGAAGTGCGCGGCCGATGTACGCGCCGGCGTTCCGCCGTAGACCGCGAAAATGTGCGAAAAGCGCATTGCCGTCCTGAAACCCTTCAGCGCCAAGAATGCGAATCAATGCGAGTGCGAGATATTCTGGAAGGTATTTTTCTCGGGTAAGTTTTGAAGCAAAATCCTTCCCAATCGACATTCTAATCTTATCCGGAATTTCATCTTTATGTTTTATTAATAAGTCTATGCAATAAGGCGTAAGCTGTGGGAATTTGTCAAGAATCAAGGGGATGTCTGAAAAGAGGTGTGGCTTCCTACCATACAGGGCCGCCCGTACAAACAAATATATGTCCTCAGATGCTGCAAGTTTTGAAGATTTGATCTTTTTCAAAAGCACTTCAGCTTCGATCCCGCGCATTCTCTTCTTTTCGGCATCGGTTGCCTCCCTGAACCTTGTCGGGATAGTACCACCGTACCCGGCGACGATACGGAAGGGGTTCCTTGTTTCAGATTCCTTTCCCCCTTTTGGCCCTTTTGAGTCATGTTTTTCCTCGACTCTATCCCCTGCCTTAGCCTTGCTATCCTGTTTTTCTTCCCTCTTGAAATCAGATGCGTCCTCAATCTTGGTCTTACTCTTGTTGATTGCGAGCCCCTCAAGCCACAATCTCTCGATTAGCTGCGATAGCCAGCGGTGTGCCGTATTGGCATCAGAGGAAAAGAAGCGATAGTCGTCAACAAAACGGGAAAAGTCAGCCCCGATTGAGATCAGGTAATTATCAACATCCAGAAGTGAGGCCTCCGCCAGAATCCGGCTTGCGTTTGAACCAACGGGCAATCCGTAAGAATCTCGGTTTGCCCAGAACAATAGCAGTTTGTTAAGTAATCCTATTTGCCTTTCGTCGAGATTCAGAGACCGGAGAGTCGACTCCAGGCGGTGTAGATTAAGCCGATCGTAGAAGTTCGCAATGTCGCAGGATACAACAATTCTTGTCTTGGCCTGCCTTGCTTTCACGCTTACATGTTCAAGGAACGAAGTGATCGTGTATTTCGGGTCAAACAAATATCCATTCTTGGGAGCATAGCGATACGAAAAAATAATTTTGCGCGCCTTCCGGGGACGGTGACGCTCAACCCCCTCCGCAAGGAGGATCGTCAGGGCTAAATACTTGATCGTGTCGATCGGCTGCATCAAGGCGCACCGTCTAAAGTCAAATGCCGTATTCTTAGGCAAGAGAACATGCTCCAAAGCATGCATATTCAATGATTCCAACGAACCGCCGGAAATGGCCCTGACCACCTCCCTAGCTACGGTCTTCTGGAATTCTCTGTTCTTGAGCAGACTAATTTCGAAAGGCGGGTCGAAAATGTCTGTAAGCCCTTCCTTCAGCACGTTTGCAATTGCAAGCTTTGCAGCTAATTCGATGTTCATCAATCCCACCTAGCCGCCTGATTATTGGTTCACTACGTGGAAACCATAGCCTGACTAGCTCCCTCTGGGAGCCTTTTAACGGTCACTGCTGCCATGCCAGAAAGCGATAGCCACTGCTTCAGCGCGACGATAGGTTCATATTATAACGCTGATTATCCTTGACGCCGTGAGAGGCCGGACGTGCCCCGTCGGCCCTTTCACCATTAGCGAGACCTTGACATCTAAATAATCGACGGCGGCATCTGCTGAGCACACGGTCGCGTTTCAGCGCTTGCGAACTCGGGCTACCGGACGGCACGGAGGGCGGCTTCGGGTTCGCGGCTGATGATGGTTAACAGGATGCGCGCTGCACCGGTGGGTTCGCGCTCACCGTTTTCCCACTGTCGCAGCGCCGCCGGACTCAGGCCAAAGGTGCGCGCGAACGCCTCGCGGCTCAGCCCGACTCTCTTGCGGGCGGTTTTGATATCCGCCGATTTCACCGCAACGTGGACGGTACGTCCGGCGGCGGACTTGTGGGCGAGGGCCCCCTCTAAGCTCTCCCTGGCTTGCTCCACTGCCTGTTCGGGCCGCATGACGACTTGAACCTGCTGGTTGAGGGCTTTCGCAATACGGCTTAGCATCGACAGCGAGTGCCCCTCGTAATCCGCATCTTCCAGGCGGCTGATGACGGATTGCGTGGTATCCACTCGCTCCGCCAACTCCTTTTGACTGAGCCCCGCTTGCTCGCGAAGTTCGTAAATGGTGCGGGCAACTTCGGCGTTCACCCGCTCCTGTTCCAGAGATGCCTTCCGCTGAACGTCTTCACCCACGTAGCGGCGATGAAGAATCCGAACGGCATGGGATGTTTTCCGAGTCTTATTCATGGTCGGGCTCCTCGTACGTATATTTAGCTGGGTTTGTCTCAAACAGTTTGCGATGGCGAATCGCCACATCAATCTCCCTGTCGGGAACTTGCTTCTCCTTGGTCAGTCCATGTGAGATCACCGCCATTTGTCGATAGAAAAAATAGAGCACCCGATAGTTCACCGCCTGAAAGCTTGTCCGCAACTCATAGATGCCGTCGCGGAGAAAGTCTGCCTCCGGACGGCGCAACTCGTGGCCCAGCTCTGCCAACCGCTCGATGCGCACAATGCATTTGTCCTGCACCTTCGAGGGCAGCCGGTCCAACCAAACCAGCAGGGGGCATGCTCCCTCTTCGTCTACAAAGAAGACCACGGTGGTGACAGGCATGAGGGCTCCTTTCCCAGCCACGTTTGATGGTATCGCAATATTGCGATACTGTCAAGAACTATTTTGTGCTCCCAACTTTTGGCCACAGGCAGAGTTGTCGAATTCGTCACCATCGGCAGGGAATAGGGAAGGGCAAGTCTCCCGCTACGGTGGGCACTTTGACGGAAAACGCCCTAACATGATAGGTGGCGAACGGGCCGCCACAGGCGAGTAAGGCCGCAGGGTAGACTGAAGTCATTCAGCTCCTGCATTGTCGCCTACGGGGAAACTGGCGTGAGTGAACCCACCTCAATCTGCCAGTGTCGGCGAAATGCCGACCTTCATACCAGAATGCTTAGGTTAACGCTTATGGGCCAGCGGCCTGGGTCAGGGAAGCCCACCCTGTTTCCATCCGCAAGCCCTGAAGGGGCACGCGATGGCGTGCCACTCGGGCAGGGAATCGTAGTCGTCGGGGATCAAGCATGCGTTCGAAATCCCGCGGGCAAGCTCGCGGGAAGGAAAGCGGCAGCGAGCTGCCGCACTCCAAAGCTTCGCACCGTATGCCAACAGGGCAGGAATACAGCTACTCTCCCGCGGCTGCGGGGACAAGTTCCGGAAGGGCCTCGACTCTCCGGGCTTCCAGCTCGATCTTCCCCACCACTTCGCGGGAATAGGGAATAAAATGGTGGCCGGAAATCATGATGGTGGCAGCCATCCAGATCTTCGATGGATTGAAAGCGTAATGGCTGAGAATCTTCAGCAGGTATTTCCAATAAACTCCTCGGTAGGATGATCTGAATCCCTGGCGCCAAATCGACCGTGCCACAATGGCCATGATGCTGGTAAAACCCGGTTGCCTGGCAGGCCGCTGATTCTTCCTGATCTTCCAACGTTCCATTGACCGCCATGCGCGCTCGTAAAACGCCTTCGGTTCATAAATGGCCGTCAGCGTTTTCGCCTGCCCTCGCAGCAGCGCGGCGGGCGCCATTTTGGTGCGAAAGTTCGGAGGATTGGTGTCGCCGCTCGAATGCAGAGACTCCGTCAGCAATCGTCCTTCTTTCTGCATGCGCTCGTAAAGGGCCGTGCGCGGCATAGCGTGCAGGGAATTCAGCAAGGCCCAGGGGATGGCGGTCCGTTCGATGAATTCAATCTGGCGATCAAAGATGTCTTCCGTATCCGAGTCGAATCCGACGATGAATCCGCCCGTCACCCACAGCCCCTTTTCGTGAAGTATGTCGATGCAACTTACCGGATCGACAGCCAGGTTCTGGAACTTCCGCGTCTCCTGCAAAGATTCTTTGGAAGGGCTCTCAATGCCGAGGAAAACATAAAAGAAATTGGCCTTCACCATGGCGTCGACCAAGGCGGTTTTCTTGGCCAAATCCATGGAAGCTTCGGTGTAAAACATCACCGGAGACTGATGCGCCCGCTGCCATTTTTCCAGCTCTACGCACAGCTCCAACGCCCGCTGGTGATTACCGATGAAGTTGTCATCGACGATGAAGACCTGCTTCATCCATCCCAGGCTCAGTAGCGCGTCCAATTCCGCCGTTACCTGCTGCGGCAGTTTGGTGCGGGGCTTTCGTCCGTAAAGAATGATGATGTCGCAGAATTCGCACTGGAACGGACAGCCGCGGGAAAACTGAATCGACATGGAGGCGTAACTGTTAAGCTTGAGCAGGTCGAACCGGGGAATCGGGGTGCGGGTGACGTCCGGTTTATCGATAATTTCATAGTGCCGTTTTGCCGTCCCCGCTTCCAGAGCGGCGGCGATCTCGCCGAATTCTTCGTCAGGCTCACCCACCACCACGTGATCCGCCAACTTCATCATGCGTTGCGGTTCGCTGCTCGCGTAAGGACCGCCCACCATCGTGCGCCGGCCCATGCGGCGGGCACGCGCCAGGATTTCCTGCATCCCCGCTTTCTGAACTTCCATTCCCCCCACCATGACCAGGTCGGCCCAGCGAAGGTCGCCGTCCGTCAGGTCCTCCACCGCCTCATCAACCAGGCGTAACGTCCATTCTGAAGGACAGAGGGCGGCCACGGTGGCAAGCCCCAACGGCGGCATGACCACCTTTTCGGGAAGCAACTCCAACATCCCGTTGAATGCCCAGAAGGAATTGGGAATCTTGGGCCAGACCAGGAGAGCTTTGATTTTCTTGCCGAGAGGAGGGAAGGTTGGTGCATCGTCCTGCGAAAGAGTGGAGGTCAGGGTCATAGAGGGTCCTTTCATGCGGTTCTCAAACCTGGGCAGCCGTCAAGCGGAGAGTGGGGGCAGTTGATTTTTGCTACCTTAATGCCCTTGCCGTCAGGATAGGAAACCACTATGGCCGATCCGCACTTGGAGTATTTCAGAAGTGAGGCTCACACCGGTTAGATGTGGGCTCGAAAATGTGCGATTCGTGCGTAAGCTGCAATAGCCAGCTTAGTTTTCAGGCCGCTTGTAACTTTACACTGGTCCGAGGTTCCATACAATGCAAACAATGAAAAAGGCTTCAGGCGGCAAGGGTGAAGCGCCAACCCTGACACCTGGGACCTGACATCTTCTTTTCTATGTGGTCACTCTGCGCTCTGTGGTAAGTCCTCTTTCCCGCAAAGACTCGACGCGTGCGGCATGTGACGTGTATATGGATGCACAGAAGTCCCTGAAAGGATGCTTGCCAACAACAGCAGAGAACTACGGTCAAGCTTACAAATGCCTACCCTCCTTGAGCCCCCAAGGGGCGACCTAACCTAGCCCAGGGCAGCGCCCCATAAGCGCTAACGTAAGGTTTTCCTGACGACAAGAGCCCGCTTCGGCGGGCGACAGAGTGTGGCCCACGGCGAAGCCGTGGGATAACGATAACAGTGCGCTCCCCAAGCCCCGGACGGGGGCGACAGAGCAACGCCGGATGAAGGAATTTTTCTGTCGCCACTGCCGGGGCTCAACTGCGCGCACTTAACGCCCCATCTGCACGCCCGTGGTGGTAACAAAATACTTCGCCAGCATATTAGGACGCTCCCACGCGGGCACCGATTTCGGCGATTTCAGATATTCCAGATACTGCGCCACCACTTGGCCAAAGTGCGCTTCGTGGCCCACGCGGTAGCGGTCCGGAATGGTAATGTGCAATTCATCGCCGGCGGTTTCACACGCGACCCCCGGATATGTCCCCTGGAGGCGCGCGATGCGGGTCTGTACGGCCGCGGTGACGGCGGCGCGGGTTTCCTTCCAGTTTGGCGCCACGATCAATTCCGGCCGGTACATGTTTTCAACTGTCTGGTTCACCTCGACGCTCGCCTTGGTTCCCCGGTAGATGGCATGATGAAAGTCCATGCCCGCCGGCGACTCCCAATTCCAGAGCACTCTCAGCCGCACTTGGGCCCCCCGAATCTTATAATCCACCTGATTGTTGCAATAGTAATCGAATTGGCCGCCGTGAACGTAAGGGGCAAGCTCGGTGGGGAAATTCGCCGCGCCGGTGATCTGACGGAACTGCGCTGCGGTGATAGGAGTAGCCCAGCGTTTGCTGCTCTGCACCTGGATGTCCTGGCGATAATTGAGGGCTTGATTGGGAAAGAGCGTCCACGGCACGAGGTCCACGAGGTGCGTGCCGACATCGGTGAGCCCTTCCCCTTCATCCAGGATGTCGAAGAAATAGAGAGGACGCAGGTTGGGAGTCCCCGCCACTGTTTTGAGAATGTGATGAGTGCTTTCCATGAAAACGCCCGGATGGTCCGGGTCGGCGGGAATGATTGTGCCGAAAACGGCTGGATCCCCCACCAGTTCGCGTTGCACGATGGTCGTGATCTCGTGACGCTCCGTCATCATATCGTAAGCCACCAGACCTTTCTGGTCGGCCAAGGCGAGGACCGCTTCCAGTTCAGAAAAATCCTCGGGACGAATTATCCAAGGCTTGTCTGACAGTACATTCAATCCCGCTTCCAGGGATGCTTTAATCTTGCTGATCTTCGTGCGATTGTGACCCGCCAGCACCACCACGTTGCCGGGGTGCGCGGCAATCATCTCTTCCAGCGACCGGGAGCTACAGTGAATATCCAGTTCCCAACTCGTGGGGTTGTCAGGCCGGCTCTTGAATTGTTCGATAAGCTTCAAATGGGCCAGCAGATCCGGACCGAGCGGTGCAAAAATGGCAACGCGCTTGGAGATTCCGGGCAGCATCTGCTTTTGCACCAGCGCGGCGTGAAAGTGGGCGGGGTCAAGAGTGATGAGTCTGACCAGGGCAGGATCTCCCATATGTTCTGCCGTTCCTCCCGGGGGCCGCGAACAGTGTTCCGGCTCTGTGGCTTGCCCCGCAGATCGATTGGAATTCGCGGCGGACCCGGCAAACAGCACACTTGCTCCTGCCGTCTGCAAAAACCTCCGCCGGTTGATTTGCATGTCCCACATTATATGCTCGAAGAAGGGGGATGGGGCGTTCGGGTTTGCCCGCGGTTGGGCGCGCCGGTCCGCCAGTAAATGTAGAGTCTCGTACAGAATGAAAGGGGTACTCGTGACCTTATTCCTGGAGATCCCTGCATCATCGAGGTTCGAGCTCACCGATCAGCCGCCGCAGTGCACGTCCCGCGAAGCGGGATAACGTGAGTAGCCGTAGGTGAAACCTACGGAAAGGGAAGCCGAGAGGTATCTAGCTGGACCCTGTCTCGGGAAACCCCACCCATTTGCGGAAGTTACCAGAAAACATCCGCTCCACATCACGGTCAATTTGCTTCCGGATGAGGGGATATCCATCGGCCACCAGGCGGGAATAGGACTCGCAGAGGGCGCGGGAAATCGTGCGGCGGGAATGCGCCCATTTGTAGATCAATTGATCCAGAATCCGGGCGTCGGAGTGCTGCGGGATCGTGGTGGCGCCAAGCAGTTCCAGGCGTTCCGCCGTAATTTCCTCCACAATCGAAGGGTTGTTGAGGAACCACCAACACCCGAAGGGCATCAGGTTGCTAAACTTCCGCGCAGCCACGCACAGCGCGTGCTGATTCTCTCGTGACAGGATAGTGACCAGGAAACGCACCTCCGGGTTCTCTGCGCAGATGCGCTCCACGGAAGCGGTGTCCGCATAACCCACGCTATCGCCCGCATCCCTCAGGGCTGGGTTCGCTTGCCGCGACACGCCGATCATCAAAGCGAAGGGAATGTTATGCTGAAGGCACGTGGGAAGCACGACCTCGCGAATCAATCGAGTGCGCGGAGAGGCATCCGGGTAAGTAAATGTGAAGGGCATGGAAACCGCGAGATAAACGGGGCGCATGCGGGCAATCCATAAGTCCAAGAAGCGGCGCGCATCGGCGACCGTCTGTGCCGTCAATTCCGCGCTCGTCTTAAACCCTGCCGCCGCCATCACCATGTGCGCGGCATCCCAGTCATTGAGTACCGGGTCCATCCGCAAGGCGCGATGAAACCACTCGGGGCAAGGCTTGTTTTGCTCCCACATCGCCCTTTCCGCGGGGTTGAAGGGATCGTTCGTCATCACCAGTTCCGAAACGTTGGCAAGCTCCAGAACGCGGTTGATGTACTTTTCCACGGTCACCGAGGCAAAGTACTCGCGCGCCTGTTTCAGGTTGGGTTGGGTGGGGTCAAGCCCCAACTTGATCATAACCGCCACCACGCCGGCGGTTGCCTCCGAAAGTGGCGTGTTCTTGACAAAGAGAGTGTCCCAAATCAGGTCGGCCTGCTGGGGTTTCGTCAAAGCCCAGAACTGCTGCGGCGTCACCGACGACGACCGGAACAACTCCGCCACCAAGTAGTGGTAGTTTACCAGCTCATCGATTCCCCACAAACACAGCCCGCCAAAGCTGGCGGGGTAAAGGTGCGTGTGAATATCAATCACCGGTGTGCGCTGGACAGCCTCCTCAACAGTCCGTTGTAGCTCCGCCGCTGCCATCACCTCACCCATTGGCGTCATTGCTTGTCTCCTTAAAGTTCCGGATTGGATGCATCACGTCTACTGCGCCGATGCCGGGGACGCTGTCTCCAGCCTTCGCAAGAGGTCGCGCAGGATTACGGTTTCGCTCAGGTTATCAACACGATTGAGGTCCATCCACTCTACCCACACATATTCCAGCACGACGAACCCGTTGTATTTCACCTTCTGCATGGCGCGAAGGACGCCGTCGAAGTCAATGGTGTTTTCCCCCATGGTCGACTGAAGCTTTCCGGGGCAGGCCCCGCGGGCGTGAAAGTGGGAGGTTCGAGCCAAGAGTGGTTCGATTTTCGCGTCGGGAATCCCCTGATAAATGAAGTGGCCATAATCAAGCGTCAGGGTGAGGCCGGGGGTCAAATCGAGAAGGCGGCTGGCGGCCTGGGGCGTCGGGATCAGGGACCCAAGATGCGGCTCAACGCTCAAGGTAACGCCCACCTTG
>Ga0335085_10015328_pt1 | contig 11126 bp, 9 predicted proteins | sample Lox_Sample_45_FD_206712 | JGI IMG/M metagenome (GOLD analysis project Ga0335085, IMG submission 206712) | Soil microbial communities from Loxahatchee National Wildlife Refuge, Florida, United States - Lox_Sample_4.5 | ecosystem: Environmental > Terrestrial > Soil > Wetlands | place: USA: Florida... | reverse complement strand
GAAGCGGTCCGCAAGCAGGCCCAGAAGTTCGTGAAGGGAGTCCCGCAGCGCTGAGCCCGCCATGAGCGACTACTACCAGCTGCTCGGCGTCCCGCCCTCGGCTTCCGTGCCCGAGATCCGCCAGGCCTACCTGCGGCTGGCGCGGGAGCGGCACCCCGATCGCTTCTCCGACGCTGCCGAGAAGCAGCGGGCCCAGGTCGCCCTCCAGGACATCACGACCGCGTTCAACACCCTCGTCCATCCCGACCGCCGCCGGGAGTACGACGGGTCCCGCCACCGGCCGGAGCCTCGCACCCCGGAGGAGATCGCCCGCGACGCCTTCGAGCGGGCTCAGCCCCTCCTCGAGCAGGGGAGCGTCGACGACGCGCTCACCCTCCTGCGAACCGCGGTTCACCACGCCCCGGGTCAGGCGGCCTACCACGCCGCCCTCGGACGGGCCCTCCTGAGGGTCGGCTCCGCGGCGCGGGAGGCTGTCCAAGCCCTCGAGCGGGCGACCCAGCTCGCCCCGCAGAGCGCCCAGGCCTTCGCCGATCTCGCGGTCGTTCTCGCCCGCCAGGGCATGAGGCTGCGGGCCCAGAAGGCCCTGGAGACCGCCCTCCATCTCGCCCCCCGCGACGCGCGGCTCGCCCGCCTCGCCGCCGAGCTCGGGCTCGGCCAGCCGTGACCCCCATGAGGATCCTCTGCGAGGCGCGGAGCGACGTGGGCCGCAAGAGGAAGGGCAACGAGGACTCGCTCTTCCTCAACCCCGAGCACCGCCTCTACGTGGTCGCCGACGGCATGGGGGGGCACGCCGCGGGCGAGGTCGCCTCCCGCGTCGCGGTCGACGCCATCAACGAGTTCGTGACCCTGACCGGCGGCAATCACGAGATCACCTGGCCGTTCGGCCTCGACGACTCGATCTCCTACGAGGGCAACCGCCTCAAGACCGCCATTCGCCAGGCCAACCGGCGGGTGCTCGAGACGACGCGCGAGAGCGCGGAGTACGAGGGCATGGCCACCACCGTCGCCGCGGTGCTCGTGGACGGCGACGAGGCCAACCTCGCCCACGTCGGCGACAGCCGCATCTACCTCTGGAGCGGCGAGCAGATCTCCCTCCTCACCAGCGACCACTCGTGGGTCAACGAGCAGATCCAGAGCGGCGTCATCTCGCCCGATCAGGCCCGGAGCCACCCGCTGCGCAACGTGGTCACCCGGGCCCTCGGCGGCCGGGCCGACCTCGTCGTCGACGTGCAATCCCGGCGGATGGCCAAGGGCGACGTCCTCCTCCTGTGCTCGGACGGTCTCACCACGATGATCAGCGACGAGGACATCGCACGCATCCTCGCAGAGGCGGAGGGCGACATCGCCCGCGCGGCGACCGCCCTGGTGGCCGAGGCGAACGAGCGTGGCGGCGAGGACAACATCACCGTCGTCCTGCTCCGGTTCGAGGAGTGACACCATGCTGCCCCAGGCGGCGAGCCGGCCGCGTCCCCGCATAGGCCGCTATCTGATCACCGGCCGGATCGGCCGCGGGGGCATGGGCATGGTCTACCGCGGCCTCGACGAGGCGCTCGAGCGCGAGGTCGCGGTGAAGACCCTCGTCGCGGAAGGATCCTTCGATTCCGAGAGCCGGCGCCGCTTCGAGGTGGAGGCCAAGGCGGCGGCCCGACTCCAGCACCCGAACATCGTCACCGTCTACGAGCTGGGCGAGGACCGCGGGCTGCCTTACATCGCGATGGAGATGCTGCCCGGGGTCGACCTCGAAGCCCTCCTGCGCTCGGGGGAAGAGATGCCCCTCGCGGAGAGGATCGACGTGACGGCCCAGATCTGCCGCGGTCTCGCCTACGCCCACGAGCGGGGCATCGTCCACCGCGACATCAAGCCCAGCAACGTCCGGGTCCTCGAGGACGGCACCGCGAAGATCATGGACTTCGGGATCGCCAAGCTCGGCGGGACCCACCTCACCAAGACCGGCATGATGGTAGGGACCGTGCACTACATGAGCCCGGAACAGGTGCGGGGACGGCCCCTCGACGGGCGGAGCGACGTCTTCTCGGTCGGGGTGATCCTCTATCAGCTGCTCGCCGGCGAACGTCCCTTCCAGGGGGAAGGGGCCACCCAGGTCCTCTACAAGATCGTGAACGAGGAGCCGCCGCCGCCGGACCTGACCGCGCTGGGCGAGGTCGGGACGAAGCTGCTGCCCATCCTCTCCCGGGCCCTCGCCAAGGACCCGGCCGCCCGGTACCCGGGCGCCAAGGCCCTCGCCGACGACCTCGCGGCAGTGCTCGAGGAGGCGCAGAGGGCCGCGGGCCCGGTACCCGTAGAGGCGGCCGAGACGCTGGCCGCCGCCCGGCGAGCCGTGCGCGAGGGCCATCGGGAAGAGGCGATCGCCCGGCTGCGCGGGCTGGTGGCCGAGCGCCCGGGCCTGCTCGAGGCCCGCCGCTCCCTTCGCGCCGCGCTGAGCGAGGAGAAGAGGGCGCACGAGCCTGCGCTGGCCGGGCGGGAGGACTACCCGGAGCTCGAAGCCACCTTCCAGGCTGCTCCCACCCGGCGCGAGCCGGGCACGGAAGTGCAACCGACCGTCGCCATCCCGGCGGAGGCCACGCCAGGCACGCCCGGCCCGGCCGGCCCCCTCTCCATGCCGCGCCGGACATGGGCGTACGTCGGAGCCGGGTTGCTGGTCGTCGCTGCGGTGGCGACGGCAGTGCTGCTGCGGGGTCGCCCCCCCGCCGCGGCCCGCATCCCCGTCCGCTCGCAGCCCCTCGGCGCCGCCGTCCTCGTCGACGGTCGCGACAGCGGCGTCGTGACGAACGGCGAGCTGGTGGTGCCGTCCCCGATGCCCGAGCGCGTGGTGCTCACGTTCCGCAAGGCTGGCCACCGCGACGAGACGCGGACCGTTCGCCTCCCGGTACCCGCCGGCGGCGCGGTCTCGGTCACCCTCCAGACGGCGACCCACCTCCTTCCCGTTCGCACGGAACCGGCGGGGGCGGTGGTGACCGTCGACGGCGAGCGAGTGGGTGGCGTGACCCCCCTCGATCTTTCCCTCGACCCGCAGGGCGAGCACCGCGTCGCCGTGTCTCTCGAGGGCTATTCTTCCCGGGAGGTCCGGGTCGAGGCCGGGGCCCCGCCCGCGGCCCTGGAGCTCACCCTCGATAAGCTGGCGCCCGAAGGAGTGGTCGCGATCACGTCCTCGTATCCCGTCGACGTCCTCTGGCGAGGCCGCCCTCTCTCGCGCGGCGAGATCTCGCCCCGGGTCTCGGTCCCCGGGGGACGCCAGGTCCTGACGCTGGTCTCCGCGTCGCTCTTCCTGAAGGCCGAGGTGACCGTGCAGGTGCCGCCCCGCGGGGAGACCGCGCTCGCCGCGCCGGCCGCCGGCAAGCTGAACGTACGGGCGGTGCCCGAGAACTGCGAGGTGTTCGTGGACGGCACGTTCGTGGACTATCCCCCGATCCTCGACCGGCCGGTGGCGGCGGGGCGGCACACCGTCTCCTTCCGCTGGCAGGACGGTGTGAAGGCCGAGGAGGCGGTGGAGGTGAAGGGGGGAGCGCCGACCTACGTCCTTCGCCGAAAGGAGCAGCCGTGAACCGCCTGGTCGTCCTCCTTCTCGCTCTCCTCGGGCTGGCCCTGCCCGGCGCTGCCCAGGAGACGCCCGACGAGCAGGCCCGCCGCCTTCTCGAGGACGGCCGGGCCTACCGCGCCCAGGGCAAGCTGAAGCAGGCTCTCGACAACTTCAACATCGTGGTCTCGAGCTTCTCGACCACCGACTCGGTGGGCCACGCCCTGCTCGAGATCGGGCGCTACCGGATGGAGGTGGACGGGGACGTCGAGAAGGCCCGCGCCTCGTTCGAGCAGGTCACGAAGCAGTACGCCCGCAGCGACGCCGCCCCCGGGGGCTATTACTACCTGGGTCTGCTCACCCTGAGCCGGGCCTCGACCGCGGCCGAGATCGACGACGCCCTGGCAAACTTCACCCGGGTGGCGAACCTCTACCCCCGGAGCGAGTGGGTGCCCCGCGCCCTCGCCGCCTCGGCCCGAGCCCACCGTCGGGCCGGCCGGTACGCGGACGCGGCGGACTTCAACCGGCGCGTCTCGCTCGAGTACCCCGCCTCCGACGCCGCCGCCGAGGCGCAGTACGAGATCGGACAGGCCCTCGCCCTCCAGGGCCAGCCTCGCGTGGCGATGGAGGAGTTCCAGCAGGTCCGAAACCGCTTTCCCCAGAGCCCGTGGGCCCAGCCCGCGCTCGAGCGGACGACCGCCCTCTACCGCCTCTTCGGGGGCGCGAAGCCCGCGTTCGTGCTGGACCCCGCGTTCTCCCTCGCCGGCGGCGACATCCTGAAGGACGTGAGGGCCCTCGCGATGGCACCGGGGGGCACGCTCTGGGTGGCGTCCGACAAGAGCCGGAGCGCGGTTCCCTTCGAAGCCTCCGGGAAGCCCGGCCCGAGCCTGGGCGTCGAGGAGCCTCGGGCCCTGTCGCTCACCCCGGCCGGGGAGGTGCTCCTCGCCGGCCGGGCCGCGGTACGGCTCGGAGCGAGGGACGTCCGCACCTTCACCACCCCGCCGGACAGGCCCGGCGCCCAAGCGAAGCCCGTGGACCGGATCCTCGCCGCCGCGATCACCAACGGCGGGTCCGTGCTCGTGGCGGACGAGGAGCGCGAGGCGATCCTGCGATTCGACGCGAAGGGCCAGTACCTCGGCACCTTCCCGTCCGACGGGACGAAGCGCAAGGTCGCCCGCATCCTCGTCGACGGCGAGGGCGGGATCGTGACCCTCGATCGGGACGAGAAGGTCGTGCGGGTCTGGCAGGAGACGGGACGCCTCGTCCGCGCGGTGGGGCCGGCCGGCCTCAAGCGCCCGACCGACGTGGCGGTCGACGCGTTCCGCAACCTCTACGTGGCGGACGAGGAGCTCGGGGTCCTCGTCTACAACCCCCAGGGTCAGCTCCTCGCGACGATCACGAGCCCCGAGCTGAAGCGGCCGAAGGCGCTCACCCTCGACGCCACCGGCGCCATCCTCGTCTACGACGACCGTGCGGAGCGGGTGCTCCGCTATCGCTAGCAGGAGAGGCAGCGTGTTTGCGGAAACGACGAACCCTCCGACCCGGCTCCGTGAGATCGTCCTCGTCTCGGCGGCCCTCGGGCTTCTCCTCGGCGCCCCTCGCGCCTCCGCCCAGCCCGCGCCGGACCTTCAGGAGGCGGTGAAGCGCGAGGAGAAGGCCGCGCAGGACGCCCTGGCCCGGGCGGTCGCCGAGTTCGAGGGACCCAACCAGGGACGCTCCCTCGTCGCGTTCGACGAGATCGTCTCCCGGCTGGAGGCGGTGGGCCCGCGGTCGCTGACGTCGAGCGGCCGCGACATGCTGGCCCAGGCCTACGAGTACCGGGCCCGGGTGTACTTCGGCATCGGCCTCTCCGAGAAGGCCTCCGAGAACTTCCGGCAGCTCGTGCAGCTCAAGCCCGACTATGCGCTGTCGAAGGAGAAGGTCTCGCCCAAGGTGGTGGAGCTCTTCAACAGCGTGAAGCGCTCCCTCGTCGGGTACCTCGCCGTGTCCTCGCGGCCGGCCGGGGCCCGGGTCACCCTCGTCGGGGCCGGCGACGTGCGCTCCGACCTCGGCATCACCGACTTCTTCCCGGTGGAGGTGCTGGCCGGAGAGTACACGGTGGAGGTCGTCCGCGAGGGCTACCAGAAGGAGACTCGCCCGGTCAGCGTCACCGCCAGGGACACCCAGACGGTGGAGGTTCCCCTGGTGCGGGTGGCGGCGAGCATCTTCTTCGTCACCGAGCCGGGCGGCGTCGAGGTCTGGATCGACGGCGAGCTGAAGGCCAAGACCGCGGGCAATCTGTCCCCCGATCTACAGGAGGAGATCCGAGCCCGGGGGCTCGACCCCGCGCGGGCCTCGGCCCGGACCGAGGTGCCGAACCTCACCCTGGGCAGCCACACCGTCGAGCTCCGGCTTCCCTGCTTCGAGACCGTGAAGTCGATCCTCGACACCGCGCAGCCACAGGACTACACGGCCGACCCGGTGAAGATGGTGGACTCCGTTGCTTCGCTCAAGCTGACGTCGGACCCCCCGGGGGCGCGGATCCTCCTGAACGGGGAGGCCCGTGGGGTGACGCCGGCCCAGATCGAGAGGATCTGCTCCGGGAAGGTGCGGGTCGAGGTCAAACACGCGTCGGGGAAGTTCATCAAGGATCTCGTGCTCAACAAGGACGACGCGGTCAGCCTCGATTGCCCGATCCGCCCGACCCTGGCCTTCCTGGGGGTGGAAGCGGCGAGCACGGGGGGGCAGCGGTACCTCGCCGACGCCGACGAGAGGATCCGCCAGAACCTCGCCCGCCTCGGCTCGGTCAACTTCATCGCCGCCCCCCGGGAGGCGGTGGACCGGATCCTCCAGCAGGACAAGCTCACCCGGCTGTCGCTCCTCCCTGGATCGGGCGCGGACCCCGATCTCGTGCGCAAGGTGACCGAGCGCCTCGCTGCCTCCCTCGAAGCGCAGGGGTTCCTCGTGGCGGTGCTGCCCGAGGAGCGGCTGCAGCGCACCGTCCGGCTGCACCTGCTCGCGGCCGGGAACACCACGGCGGAGGCGGTCGAGGTGCCCAACTTCGGCGAGGGGGCCGCCTACACCGGGCCGCTCGCCCGCCTCGACGCACAGTTCGCGAGCGAGCGGCCGTGGACCGGCCTGGTCACCATCGACACCCTCCTCGTGGACGGCGTCCCCGTTCTCCGGGTCCTGCCCGGCAGCCCCGCGACCCAGGCCGGCCTCCAGGGGGGCGACGTCGTGCTGGCGGTCGACGGCCAGGCGGTGAAGCGCACCGCCGACCTCCTCGCCGCGGTGGCGGCGAAGAAGGCGGGGGAGAGGATCGTCCTCCAGGTGCGCGGGGGGGCCATGGGGTCCGCGCCCCGCGGCGTGGAGCTCACGCTCGGCGCGAGCGCCCGTGAGGTCCCGCTCAACGACCCGCAGCTCGTCTACAACAAGACGATGATGGACCTGCGCTCGGTGACCGAGGGCTGGCCCGGCACCGAAGCCGCGGCCTACGCCGCGCTCAACCTCGCTCTCTGCGCCATGCACTTCTCCGATTTCGCGGGGGCCCACGACTTCCTGCAGAAGGCGAAGGCGGAGCTCCCGGACCGGCCGGGGCTCTCCCGCGGCACCGCGCTCTATTACCTCGGCCTCGCCCTCGAGAAGCTCGGCTATCGCCCGCAGGCGGCCGAGGCCTACCGCGCGGCGGCGGAGTCGAAGGACGCCACCCTCATCGACAACGACGGGCCTTCGGTGGCCCCGCTCGCCGCGCGCCGGGCGGGCTCGTGAACGGGGCGGCGCGCCTCGTCTGGGAGCGGCCGGACGGGAAGAGCGTCGAGTTCCCGCTCGGTGGCGACGCGATGGAGGTGGGACGCGACGAGGAGGCGGCGATCCGCCTCGACGAGCCCCTCGTCTCGCGCCGCCACGCCCGGCTCGAGAGGCGTCCGGAGGGCTGGGTGGTGGTGGACCTCGACTCGACCAACTTCACCCGGGTGAACGGCGAGCGCGTGCGGCGCGAGCGGGTCCTCGCCCACGGGGACGAGCTCCGGCTGGGCCGGGCGAGGTGCCTCTTCCTGGTCGGCGAGGCGGCGCCGTAGCCGTCCCCCCGAGGGCGGCTAAGGAGCCGGCTCCTGGCCGACGTCGGGCCGGGCGAGGTGATAGCCCTGCCCGTAGTCGACGCCGAGGGCGAGCAGGATCTGGGCTTCCTCCTCCTTCTCGATCCCTTCCGCGATCACCTTGGCGTCGATGCCGCGCCCGAGATCGATGAGGGCCTTCACCATCTGGCGCTTCACCGGGTTGTCGTGCACGTCCCGGACGAGGTTGATGTCGATCTTCAGGTACGCGGGACGCAGCTTCGCGATCGTGTCGAGGCCCGAGTAGCCGGCGCCCACGTCGTCGACCGCGAACGACATCCCGAGGTCGGTGAAGTAGGCCATGGTGTCCTTGAAGATCTCGTGCCTCTCGATGGCCTCCTGTTCCGTGATCTCGATGACGATCCGGCCCGGTGCGACCTGGGCCTTGTCGAGGAAGTCGATGAGGGCCTTGTCCCGGAACTGCGGGTCGCGCATCGTGGCCGGAAGGGTGTTCACGAAGATCTTCGCGCCCGAGGGAATGCGCCCGGAGGAGAGCAGGGCCCGCCTCCGGCAAAGACGATCGAGCTCGACCCGGAGGCCGTGCTTCTTCGCCGCGTCGAACAACTCGGTCGCGGACTCCAGGCCCGACCCTTTCGGTCCCCGCGAGAGGGCCTCGAAGCCATAGACCGTGCCCCCCTGCATCCGCTTGATGGGCTGATAGGAGGTCACCACGCGCTCGCGCAGCAGGATGTCCTGGAGTCGTTCCAGCACCAGGTGCTGTTCCGCCTGCCGGAAGTGGGCTGCCTGCGAGAGAGCCTCGTCGACCGCCCGCTCGATCACCCTCTCGGGGTGGAGGAGGGGATTGAAGACGGCGAGGCCGAGGCCCACGTCGGGAGGGGGGGCGTCCTTCTTGACGTACGGATAGGCGGCCCTCGAGAACTTCTCCACGAGAGACGACACGACGCGGCCGCGTGCCGTGCGCAGGTCGACCACGGAGAGGGGAACGGTGCGCCGTCTCTTGCGGTCGAGGATGAACAGGAAGCGACGGCCCCGCGGCCGGTCGAGGCACAGGATGTCGCCGTGGCGGTAGTCCTTGCCCCTGGACTCGTCGAGGATCTTGAAGAGCCTCTGCCGGACCTCCTCGTAGGCAGCCGTCCCGTACTCGTCCTCGATCGTGGCCAGGGGGGAGGCGTCGAGGACCAGCACGCCCAGGCTGCCGCGCTCCGTCAGCTCTCGCTCGAGGTCCGGGAGCCTCTCGTGGTAGGGGGCGATGGGCTCGGGCATGGGCCTCGGATCGCGGCATGATAGCCCGGAGCAGGGGTCGGACCAAGCGTGGGGCGCGGCCGGGGGCGGGGGGCTGCTAGAATACCGGGCTCGGAGGAGCGCCCTGCCCATACTCGGACGGATCCTGCGCGACCGCGGGGTCATCACCGACCGCCAGCTGCAGGAGGCCATCCAGCACCAGGTGCTCTACGGGGGGCGGCTGGGCACGAGCCTCTACGAGCTCGGCTTCATCACCGAAGAGCGGCTGACCGACGCCCTCGCCCGGGCCAAGGGCGTGCCTGCGGTCGACCTCAAGGCGCTGCAGCCGGAGGCGCTCGCCCTCCTCCCCAAGAAGCTGGCCCAGCGCTTCAAGGTCTTCCCCTGCCGGGCCCGGGGCCAGACCCTCTTCCTCGGCATGGTCGACCCCAGCGACCACGTCGCGGTCGCCCACATCGGGTACTCCCTCGGCTACATCGTGCGGCCGATGGTGATGCCCGAGTTCCGAATGGTGCAGCTGCTGCGGGACCACTACGGGATCGACGAGCGGTGGCGCTACACCGACACCCACGGGAGCGGACCGGCAGTGCCCGAGGTCAAGGACCCCGCGGGGGCGGCGGAGCGCGTCGACGCCGCCGTGACCCGGGACGAGGTGGTGGCGGCCGTCCTCGCCCTCGCGCTCTGCTACTTCAAGCGCGTCGTCTTCTTCATCGTGCGGGAGCCCTGGGTGATGGGCTGGGACGGCGCGGGCGAGGGCATGGACCGCACGCGGGCAGCGGCCCTGCGGGTTCCCCTCGACCTGCCCTCGGTCTTCCAGGGCGTGACCCGGAACCGGACGATGTTCGTGGGCCGGCCAGGTCCGGAGCACGCCAACCTGGCCTTCCTCGCCGCCATCGGCAAGAAGCCGGGCACGACCGCGGCGCTCTTCCCGGTGGCGCTGCGGGGCCGGGTCGTCAACCTCGTGTGGGGCGACAGCGGGTCGGCGGGGGCGGCACGGGGGGACCTGGGCCAGCTGCTGGCCCTGATGCAGAAGATCCCCCGGGCCTACCTCCGAATCATCCGGGCCCGGATCGCGGAGAGCCGGAAGGAAGCCGGGCCGCCGCCCGGCCCGACGCCAGAGGAAGAGAGGGGCGCATGATCGAACGACACAAGGAGATCCGCCGCCGTCGGCACCGGAAGGAGAAGGCACGGAAGGCGCGCCAGCGGGCGGCCATCGCCGCCGCGAAGAAGAGCGCCGGCAGGTCCTAGCGCCGGGAGAGGACGAGGCCGAGCAGGACGAGCACCAGCGCCAGGGTGACCGCCGTGGAAGCGACGAGCCACCGGGAGAGCCGCCGGCGCTGGGCCTGGTCCCAGGGCACTTCGATCCGCCTGCGGGTCGAAGGCCTCCCCGCCACCTCGACGTCGAACGCAGGCTGGGCGCCGTTCGACTCGGCGGCCCGGCTGCGGAGCAGCGCCCCGCAGGAGGGGCAGCGCCGGGCGAACCTGTCCGGAGTTCCGGCCACCGTCCCGCCGCAGCCCGGGCAGGGGAAGACCACGCATGGAGTATAGCGGCCGCCGCCCCGGCTTCCTGGCCGCGTTCTCCTTCGAGAGCTTCCGCCTCCTCTGGGCGGGGGCATTCCTCTCCAGCGTGGGCACCTGGATCCAGGACGTCGCTCTGTCCTGGATCATCCACTCCCGGATGGGGGATCCCTTCTACCTGGGCCTGAGGAGCTTCGCCCAGGAGCTGCCCCTGCTCGCCTTCATGCTCATCGGGGGGGCGGCCGCAGACCGGATCGACCGCCGGCTCATCCTGGTCTCGTCCCAGTTCTTCCAGATGGCGATGGCGATGCTGCTCGGAGCGTTGTTCCTGGCCGGGCACCTCGGCATCGTGGCGATCGTCCTCATCGCCTTCGTGACCGGCCTCATGCAGTCACAATCGGCCCCCACCTACCAGGCCGTCATCACGAGCCTCGTCCCCCGGGAGCACATACCCAACGCCGTCGCCCTCAACTCGCTCCAGTTCAACCTCTCCCGGGCGATCGGGCCCGTGGTCGCGGGGCTCCTCCTCGCTCACGCCGGGGCGGGCTGGTGCTTCGCCGCCAACGCCCTCTCGTTCGTCGGCGTCATCCTCGCCCTGCGCACGATCGAGCTGCCTCCGCCGCCGGCCGGACCCCGGGAGAGCCTGGGCGACAGCCTGCGGGCCGGCCGGCGCCACGTCTCGGGCACGCCTCGGCTGCGGTCGGCAACCCTCCTCGCCTTCACCGCGAGCTTCCTGGCCTTCCCGCTCATCACTTACCTCCCGGTCCTCGCCGGCGAGGTGC
>Ga0335085_10015326_pt1 | contig 11126 bp, 11 predicted proteins | sample Lox_Sample_45_FD_206712 | JGI IMG/M metagenome (GOLD analysis project Ga0335085, IMG submission 206712) | Soil microbial communities from Loxahatchee National Wildlife Refuge, Florida, United States - Lox_Sample_4.5 | ecosystem: Environmental > Terrestrial > Soil > Wetlands | place: USA... | reverse complement strand
CACGGTCGAGCGGGCCTTGGAGCTCCTCGTAGCGGCCGCTGAACAATAGTCGTCCGGCGCCATTCCTTATGGTAGGGTCGCCTTAGCGGGAGAAGGAAAGCCTAATGCGGTTCGGTCTCTTCGGTGGCGCGCGCTCGCGTAGCGGAACGCCGGTTGGCGAGCATCAGGGCGGCGACAGCCAAGGCTATCGCGATTACATCAATTATGTGAAGGAGGCCGAGGATCTCGGCTTCGACAGCGTCTTCGTCGTCGAGCATCACTTCACCGGCGTCGGCCAAGTCTCGGCCTCGCTCGGTCTTTTGAGCTATCTCGCCGGCTGCACAACGCGCATCCGTCTCGGCACGGCCGTGGTCGTGCTGCCCTGGCACAATCCGGTGCTCGTCGCCGAAGCGGCCGCAACAGTCGATCTCTTGTCGAACGGCCGGCTCGATTTCGGCGTCGGCAAAGGCTATCGCGACGTCGAGTTCGACGGCTTTTGCGTGCCGATCGAGGAAGCGACCGAGCGGTTCGACGAGGCGATGGACGTCATCCGCAAGGCGTGGAACACGACCGGGCGCTTCTCGCATCACGGCAAGCGCTGGAACTACGAGAACATCGTTGTCGAGCCGGCGCCGGTGCAGCGGCCGCATCCGCCGTTCTGGCTCGGCGCCGGCAGCGAGGAATCGATCCGCCGCGCCGCACGCGAAGGCTACAACCTCCTCCTCGATCAGATCGCGCCTTGCGATCTCACCATCGCGCGCGTCGCGATGTTCAAGGAGGAATGCCTCAAGGCCGGCCGCGCTTACGATCCGGCGATGGTCGGCACGACGCGCGGCCTGCAGCTCGTGCGCAATGCCGCCGACCGCGAGAAAGCGCTGGCGATGCGCATGAACATGCTGAAGAACATCGGCACGTTGGCGCGCGGCCCGGGCGCCGAGCGCTACGCGCAGCTCAAGGATTACAACGGCCCGCCGATCGAATTCGACGACGCGCCGCTGCTCGGCACGCCCGACGAGATCATCGCGCGGCTGAAGAAGCTCGAAGCCGGCGGTGTCGAGCATGTGCTTCTGGTCGATCCGACCGGCTCGATCGCGACCTTGCAAGTGTTCGCCAAGGAAGTGATGCCGGCTTTCGCCAAGAAGAAGCCCGCGCCGGCCAAGGCCTGACCCGCGAACGTCCCGTGCGCCGTATTATCGTCCTTCTCTGCGCCCTGACCTTGGCGGCGTGCGGCAGCTTTGGCCCGAAGCCGGCGGCCGCGCCGCCTTGTCCGCTGCCGGGACAAAGCCGCTATGCCGTCGCGGAGCTGTTCTTCGGCCGCGACATTCCTGGCCGCGGGCCGCTCACCGACGTGGAATGGGAAAATTTCGCCGCGCGAACCATCACAGCGCAATTTCCCGACGGCTTCACGGTCATGGACGGCGACGGGCAATGGTTCGACCAGACGAGCGGCAAGCTGGTCCGCGAGCCGAGCAAGATCCTGCTCGTCGCCGCCGATCCCGATTCCGATCTCAAGACTCGTCTCGGCAGCGTCATCGCCGCTTACCGCGCGCAATTCCAGCAGCGCTCGGTCGGCGTGATCACGAGCGAGGCCTGTGGCGCGTTTTGATCTGCGCGCGCTCTGATCTCGGCTCGAAGGGCCGGCAGCGATGAGCCGGAACGAGCGGCGTCTTGCCAAAAAGGCCGGGGGCGGAACGCAGGACAACTTCAACGAAGCCCTGCGTCTCCATCAAAGCGGGCAATTCGCCGAGGCCGAGCGGCTCTATCGGCAAATCATCGCGCGCGACCCGCGCCATGCCGACAGCCTCCATCTCCTCGGCGTGCTCGCCTATCAGCGCGGCGAGCCGCTCAGCGCGATCGATCTCATCGCCCAGGCGATCGCGATCAACGACGCGATTCCGTTCTTCCACAACAATCGCGGCCTCGCCCTCGCGGCGCTCGGCCAGATCGACGAGGCCGCCGCGCATTACGAGCGCGCATTGGCGCTCAAGGCCGATTACGTCGAGGCGCTGAGCAATCTCGGCAATTTGCGTCTGATGCAGGGGCGCGGCGAGGAAGCGATCGGCCTCCACAAACGCGCGCTCGCGCATAACCCCGACTACGCCGAAGGCCAGATGAATCTCGGCAATGCGCTGCGCGAACAGGGCAAGCCAGGCGAGGCCGTGACGCGCTACGAGCGTGCCATCGCGCTGCGGCCCGATTACGCCGAGGCGCTGAGCAATCTCGGCAATGCGCTGCACGATCTCGGCAAGCATGCCGCGGCGCGCGCTTCCTACGAGCGAGCGCTGGCGCTGCGGCCGGACTTCGCCGAGGCCCGCACCAATCTCGGCAATGTGCTGCACGAGATGGGCGAGCTAGACGCCGCCATCGAAGCGCTCGAGCGCGCGAGCGCGCTGCGGCCGGATTATGCCGAGGCGCAGAACGGACTCGGCCTCGTCCTCGACAAAAAAGGCGATTATGCGAAAGCCATCGCCTGCTTCGAGCGCGCGCTTGCGGCGCAGCCGCACGACGTCGCGATTCTCAACAACCTCGGCGCCGCGCTGCAGAACAGCGGCCGCTTCGACGACGCGATCATGCGCTACGAGCAGGCGCTCGCGCTGCGCCCGGATTATTCGGAGGCGCGCAAGAATCTTGGCGGCGCGCTCCATGCGCGGGCGGCGGAACGCAGCGGCGCCATGCTGCGCGAGCGCCTGAGGCAAGCTTCCCATGACGGCGTGCGCGGGCAGTATGAGAGCCTGCCCTTCCCGGCGCGCGATCCCGAGGGCGAGCGCAATATCCGCTACATCACACCGCCCGACATTCTCGCCAAGGTCAATCAATATTGCTTCGGCGGCAAGCGCGATTTCGCCAAGGGCCTGCGAGTCCTCGTCGCCGGTTGCGGCACCGGCGACAGCGTCATGTGGCTCGGCGAGCAGCTGCGCGATACGCCGTCGGAGATCGTCGCCCTCGATCTCTCCTCCGCGAGCCTCGCGATCGCGGAAGCCCGCGCCGCGGTGCGCGGCCTCGCGAACATCCACTTCGTCAATGCCTCGCTGCTCGAGGCGGCGCAACTCGGCCTCGGCCTCTTCGATTACATCACCTGTCTCGGCGTGCTGCACCATCTCCCCGATCCGGACGCGGGCCTACGCGCGCTCGAAGCCGTGCTCGCGCCAGAGGGCGGCATGGGGCTGATGGTCTACGGCCTGCCGGGCCGCGCGCATATCTATGCGATGCAAGAAGTGCTGCGCGGCGTCACCGCCGGCATCGACGATCGCGAGCAAAAGCTCGCCCTCGCGCGCGATGTGCTCGCCAACCTGCCGGCGACCAACCCTTTCCGGCTGCGCGAAGGCTGGGAGAACATCCATGCCGCTTATCTCAAGGACGATACGAATCTCTGGGACACGCTGCTGCATGAGCAGGATCGCGCCTACACCGCTTCGGGCGTGCGCGAATTTCTCAGCGGCGCGGGACTGCATCTTCAGGCTTTCGTCACTTACAAGGCCGCGCCTGCGACCTGCGCGCTGCAATACGATCTCGATCTTTATATCAGCGATGCCGCCGAGCGCGCGCGGCTCGCGAGCCTGCCGCAGGCGCAGCGTGAAGACATGGCCGAGGCGCTCGACGGCAGTCTTGCGCTGCACACCTTCTACGCCACACGTGCACCGCACGCCGCACTCGATCCCGCCGCGCCCGAAGCTGTTCTTGGCGTGATGAGCGAATTCGGCGCCCGTGCGCTGGCGGAGGCCGGCGCACCCGGCGCGGCGTTGCCGATCGTCCTGCGCAACGGCCGCAGCATCACCTATACGCCATCGCCGCAGACCCAACGCTTCCTCGCCGCGATCGACGGGCAGCGGAGCAACGCGGAACTCACCCAGACGCTCGGACTATCGCTCGCGGAGATCGCAGCCGAGCTGCGCATTCCGACCGTGCTGCATTGGCTGGTTGCGCGCCGTGCCGAAGGCACGGCTTTCGCGCCGATCCCGATGCATGGGAAATTTGCGCTGCCGCTGCGGCCGGAAGAACCGGTGCTGCTCGTCGAAGCGCCGCGTTAGCGCGCGGGACAGAGCTGATCGAGGAACTGCCGCGCGCAGGCCGACCAGGTGAAGCGCAGCGCATGCTCGCGGCAGCGCGCGCGCGGTAGTTCGAGGGCCTTCAGCGCGGCGCGCTGTAAATCCTCATCGAGCGCGCCGGCATCGCTGCCGGCAAGCACGTCGAGCGGACCCGGCACCGGATAAGCCGCGACCGGCACGCCGGAAGCGAGCGCTTCGAGCATCACCAGGCCGAACGTGTCGGTGCGGCTGGGAAAGACGAACACATCCGCTGAGGCGTAGGCTTTCGCCAAGGGGCGGCCTTCCTGTTTGCCGAGGAAATGCACATCGGGATAGCGCGATTTGAGCGTCGCAAGCGCCGGCCCTTCGCCGACGACGACTTTCGAGCCCGGCAGATCGAGGCCGAGGAACGCGGGAAGATTCTTCTCGTGCGCGACGCGGCCGACATAGAGGAAGATCGGCCGCTGGAATTCCGGCCGCTCGTCGCGCAGCTCCGGATCGAAAAGCGCCGGATCGACGCCGCGGCCCCAGGGCGCGAGATTATGGAAACCGTGACCGGCGAGCTCGCGGCGCACCGACTCCGTCGCCACCATCACCCGCACCGCCGGCGCGTGGAACCGGCGCAGCAGCGCATAGGTGAAGCGCTTCGGCGCGATGTAGCGCACCGCGAGGTATTCGGGGAAACGCGTGTGATAGGCAGTGGTGAAGCGCAGCCCGTGCTTCATGCACCAGCGCCTCGCGGCGATCCCGATCGGCCCTTCGGTGACGATGTGGATCGCGTCGGGCTTGGTCTCCTCGATCACGTGTGCGACCGCGCCGCCCGGGTTAAGCGCCAGCCGGATCTCTTTGTAGAAAGGACACGGCACGGTGAAGCATTGCTCGGGCGTCAGGGTCACGACCGTATGGCCCAGCGCTTCGAGCTCGTGCATCACCGTCAACATCGTCCGCACGACGCCGTTGACCTGCGGCGGCCAGGCGTCGCTGGCCAACAGGATCTTCATGCGTCCTCTTCCACCAGCTCGAGCTCGCGCTGGTCCGGCGGGTTGAACGGATCGCAGGCGCGCAGCGTCATCCAATGCAGGATTTCGAGCGCGCCGTCGAAATGCTCGACCAACGCGGTGCAGCTTTCGACCCAATCGCCGTCATTGCAGTAGAGGATGCCGTTCATGTCGCGCATCTCAGCCTGGTGGATATGGCCGCAGATGATGCCGTCGACCTTGCGGGCCCGCGCCTCGGCGGTGATCGCGTTCGCGTAATCGCCGACGAACTGCACCGCGTTCTTGACGCGCGATTTGAGATAGGCCGAGAGCGACCAGTAGGGATAGCCGAGGTGCCGCCGCGCGTGGTTGTACCAGTTGTTTATCTTGAGCATCAGGTCGTAGGCCCAATCGCCCAAGAGAGCCAACCAGCGGGCATAGCGAACGACGCCATCGAAAGCGTCGCCATGGATGACGAGCATGCGGCGGCCATCCGCGGTCATATGGATGACTTCGGATTCGACCATCACGCCACCGAACTGGAGGCCTGTGTAATCGCGCAGCATCTCGTCGTGATTGCCGGGGACATAGATGACCTTCGTCCCTTTGCGTGCCTTGCGGAGGATCTTTTGGATAACGTCGTTGTGGCTCTGGGCCCAGTACCACGACTTCTTGAGTCTCCAGCCGTCGACGATGTCGCCCACGAGGTAAAGGTATTCGGATTCGGTATGGCGCAGGAAATCGAGCAGGAATTCGGCTTTGCATCCGCGGGTCCCCAAATGGACGTCGGAAATCCAGATCGAGCGAAAACGATTGATCGATTGCAGATGCGTCATCATGCAACCCCTCGCCGCCGCTGGTAGCGCCAGATCTGCACCGGCGGGAATTGCGACCAGACGCGCGCGATCTCGCTGCCCTCGAGATCGAGCGCGCTCATTGCCACCGGCGAGACCAGCGCGTTGGTGAGCTGGATGAAACTGCCGCCCTTGCCGGCGCGATCGAGACACGGCGTGATCACCGCCCGCTGGCTGGCGAGCGGGAACCATTTAATCGGCAGCGAGGAGACGATCGCCGCGAGCCTGGTAATGCCGCGCTCGGCGAGGATGTCGCCGGTTGTAAGAGCGTCGGCCTCGACAATTGCGATCCGCTCGAAGCGCCCCCGCAGCATGGCCGCGAGCGCTGCTTCGCGCTCGACGACAATCAGCCGCTCCGGCGCACAACCGGCTTCGAGTAGGCCGGCGGTCACCGCACCGGTGCCGCCGCCGAGTTCCAGGATCATGCCCGGCCGGTCGAAGGCCACTGCTTTCGCCATGGCGCGCCCGACCGCCGCGCTCGACGGCAGGAAGGCGCCGATCTCGAGCGGATGCCTGAGCCAATGGCGAAAGAAAAGGGCGCTTTCCGCGCCCTTGGTTTCAAGCTTTGACAGCATCGCGGCCTCGATCGCCGGATCCCTTCGCGGGACCGTCGTCGGCACTGATCACGACATCGACCAACCGGTCGGTGCGGCGGTTCTTCTGCATCTCGAGCAATGCGGCGCGGAAGATCTCGGCCGTGCGCGCATCGGGGACCGCCACCGTCGCGACCTTACCGCTCGTCGAGCTGCGGAAGGTCGCAAGACCGAGGCGATTGACCGCCATAACAGTGAGCTCGACCGGATCGATCTCCGGTACCGGCGCCGCTTGTTGTGCCGGCACCGGCTTCGGGGCCGGCGGCACCAGCCAGAGCTGCGGCTTACGGCGCGGCTTGGTGGCTTTCGTCGCGGTGATGAAATTCATCAGACCGTGTTTCATCGCGGCCTGAAACTTCTGATGCTTTACTGGAAACGCTGTCATTCCGTGTCCTCGAAACGATCCGTGGGACGACGGGTACGGCGTAACAGCAGCGCATGACGGATTTGTGCAGCTTCAATTTCGCTGCCGTGAAAGCACGACCGACCTGCGTTTCTGCACAGCCTTTCGTGCCTCGAAAACATCTTGATCTGAAATATTATATCTAAACTATAATATTTTGATTCTAAATCATTTTATATCCAAGATAGCACCGAGAAGCGCGGCACGGCCGCAGCTTCCCGATGGTTGATATCGTTCTGTCATCGAGGGAGGCGCGACGTTATCGCATGTTGTTTCGGTCATACGATTCGCGAGACGCGACTCGTTCGCCGTAACGCCAATGCAAACCGACTTCGCTGCGACTCGCGAGCGCGAAATTGACTCGCTAGTGCGACATCCCCGGCATCGACGACATGTCGTGGTTCATTCCCTGCCCTGCACCCATGCCGCTCATCTCGCCGGCATGCATCGCGCCGACTTTGGCAACCGATGCAGTGACCTGCTGTGTCCCCGCATGAGCGAAGGTCAGGGTCAGCGGCACCGTCTGGCCTTCCTTCAGCGGCCCCTTAAGCCCGGTCAGCATGATGTGGTACCCGCCCGGCTGCAGTTTCACGCTCTTGCCCGGATCGATGGTCAGGGATTTCAGCGGCCGCATCTCCATCACGCCATTCGCCATCTTCATCTCGTGTAGATCGGCGTGCGCGGCCGCCGGCGTGGTGGCCACGCCTTCGAGCGTATCGGGCGTCGTGCCGGTATTCGTGATGGTGAGATAGATCGCGGCGCTCTTGGCCATACCGGGCGTCGCCCGCGCCCAGACCTGCTCGACCTTGATGCCGCTCGAATCGGCCCAGGCCGACGTCGCGAACAAAATCACGGCTGCAATCGCAAGAATGCTCTTCATGTTGCTCTCCTCTGCTTAACCTTCGTGGACGTGACCGGCCGGCGCGGCCGGAGATAAATCGACTGCCGGCATCGATGTCAGTGACGCGATCTCGCGCTCGAGCGCATCCCATCGCGTCCAATCGGGCGTGTCGCCCGGGCGCCAGCGTGCGCGGATGTCGCCGACGCGATCGATCAGGAATTCGACATGCGGCGCCGGCGCCCCGTCGATCTGCGGCCGGCGCTCGTAAAGCGCGTAGACGGCGCGGATATCCGGCGACCGGGTGACCGCCAGCACGGTCACGCCCGCTGTCGCCAAATCGTCGTGCCATTGCCGCAACTGATCAAGACGCGGTTGCGATTGCGGCAAACTTGCAAAAACCAGCAGCACGGCTTGACGCTGCAACAGCTCTCCAAGCGTGCCTGCCTCACCTTGCGGCTCCGGCAAAGCGAAGTCCGGCGCTCGCGGTACCGGCTGGGTCGTAACCACCGCCAGGAGCGTGCTCATCGCCATCTGCGCGGCGTAACGGGCTTCGAGCGTGCGGACGATATCCCAGCGCCGCGCCACCGGAAGTGCGGCAAAGCTCGGCATGATGCCCCCATCCATGCCGTCCGTGATGTAGGAGAAGAAATCGCCCTCGGGATGCATCGGCAGATGCAGCATCAGATCGGCCGGCGGGATCGGTGATCGCCCCGCAAGCGGCCCGTCTCCCTCGCCTGTCGTTCCGTGACAGGCGGCGCAGCGCTGCTGGAAGAGCGCATCGCCCGCCGCGATGCTCGAAACCGTGAAGGGTTCCGGCGAGGTCTGGAAGCTCGTCGGCGTCGCCGGGATCAGCACGGTCTGCACCGCACGCACGCCGAAGCTCAGCGCCACGACGAGGCCGGTCGCCATGGCAAAGACATGCCGGCGATAAACCCCGAAGCCCAATCCGATCAGGCCGAGCAGCGCCGTGCCGCCGCTCAACAGCGCATCGTCGCGCAGCGCCGGTTCGGCCGTGACGATGTCGAGGCCGAAGCGCCAGGCCAGCGGCCAGACGATCGGCTCATGGATCGCCGGCTCCATCGTGCCCAGCGCGGCAACAACGACGATCACGCCGAGGCCGAGCACGGCTTCGATGGCCGAATGCTGCGCGATCCGTTCCGCCGCCCTGCCGTCGGTCAAAGCGAGACGCGGCACCAGCTTCCAGCGATTGATCGCCGCCAACGCCAGCATCGTCGCGACGACGGCGAGCTTCAGCAACAGCATCTGGCCATAAACCGTGCCGATCAACGCCGGGATCGTGCCGACAAGGTAATACGTATTGACCACGCCGCTGAACAGCAGCGCGCTCACGCAGACAACGCCGAGCATCGAGAAGCGGCGCGCGACCTCATCCCGGCCGCTCGTCTCCGCCGTCCCGCGCAACGCCAGCATCAGCGGCAACAGCGCGCCGAGCCAGAGCCCCGCGGCGATCAGATGCGTCGCATCCACCGCGAGATGGATCACCGCGGCGCTGCCCAGTTCAGCTCCCGCATGGCCCTGCCAGGCGATCGCGCCGACACTCACCGCGGCCATCAATGCCGCCACGCGATCGAGCGCGGGGCTCTTGCCGAGCCGCGCAATGAGCGGCAGCGCCAACATGCCAAGAGCAACACGCAGCGCGAGCGCGTGGCCGAACTGCGTGTCGAGGAGCACGGTCTTCGGCGCGCCGCTGGCAAGTGTCACGGCCAGCGTGTCGGCGCTCATGCCTTGCGCGACGAGAATCAACCAAAGCGGCGCCGTGAGGAGCAGCAAGGCCACGCTCGACCACGCCAGGAATCGCAATTGCATCGCGAGCCGGGGAGACAGATCGCCGCCCACGAATGCAGCAAAGCCGGACACGCCGACAAGCGACAGGGCGCCGGCGAAATGCAGCGCGCGCATGGCGATGAGCAGCGGCAGATTCATCGCGTTGCCCCGATCCGACCTCGCCGCTACTTCACGGTGAAGGTGAAATCGCCGTCGGTCGCATGGGTATCGACCGAGACGGCATGCCAATGAACCTTGTAGATGCCCGGCGGCACCGGCTTCAGCGACACATGCATCAAAGTCGCATCTTGCGGATCGACCGCGGCATCGCCTTTATCCACAGCGGCGCCGCTCGCATCGCGAACATCGAGCTTGCTGAAGGCGGGCTCGAGCTTGCCGGTGAACCAGATTTTGACCTCGCGCGGCGCCGGCGAGACCGTGCTGCCGACGGCCGGCTGCGCATGATCCGGGAACGCATGCGCGAAGGCGGATGGCGTCATGAAGGCAAACGCCGACAGCGATGCGACCAAGACGGATTTCGCTGCGCGCATGGTCAATCTCCGAACACCGGCTTGCCGATACTGTGGGGGAAGAGATCGTCGAGATAGAGATGGAATTGCAGGACGCCGCCGATGCCGTGGCCTTGTTGCGATGGATCGCAGCGCGCGACGACCGCGGCGGTCGGCGCCAGACGCCAAAGAAGGTATTTGTCCAAGCTGAAACTCCATCTCCATGAATTGCCGATCGAGGCACCGCGTAGCGCGGTGCTTCGCTTATTCGTGCAAATCAGGTGATGGAGGGCGGCCCGCGCGACTGATAGGGCGATGAGACGAGGAAAGTCGCGCCGCGAAGCCGGGCGACCGAGAGATCGGCACGGCCACAAAAGCGCGGCATCGGCACCGCCAGCGGCGCGGCAGCGGTGAAGCTTTGGCCGGCCGCGACGGCGGCGCAGACCGGGCAACTGCCGCTGCTCGGCTGATCGCTCGCGGAACCGGCGTCATGATGGCCGAGGGACGAGCAGATCGGGATGCCGCCGGGATCGGCGGGATTGGCGGCGCGGGCAATCTCGACCGCCAGGAAGAACGGCAGCAAAACCTGGATCACCAGAGCCAGGAAAGCGAGCCACACACCGCGCGGCGGACGCGTCTGCGGCAAGCGACGGCGGCGCGCGCTCACTCCGCCGCCTCCAGTTCGAGGTCGAGCGCGGCATAGCCTTTGAGGCGATAGATCGCCATCGAGCCGAGCCAGCTCAGCACGAAAATGGCGAGGATGACGTAGCCGATACTGCCGAAATGATCGTTGAGCGCGGCGATCGCGTTCCAGACCGGACCGGTCAAGCCAAGCCGCTCGATCGCGATGCCGACCAACTCGACACCGCCGATCAACAGCGCCACCACGACCGAAGCGAAGGTGATGGTGAGATTGTAATAGAGCTTGCGCACCGGCTTGGCCAACGCCCAGCCGTACGCGCCGACCATCAGCAAGCTGTCCGTGGCATCGATCAGGCACATGCCGGCGGTGAAGAGCGCGGGAAAGACCAAGGTCGCCCAGAGCGAGAGTCCATGTGCGGCCTCGCTGGCGGCAATGCCGAGCAGCCCGATCTCGGTCGCCGTATCGAAGCCCAAGCCGAAGAGCAGCCCGATCGCGAACATGTGCCAGGAGCGCGTCA
>Ga0335085_10015325_pt1 | contig 11127 bp, 9 predicted proteins | sample Lox_Sample_45_FD_206712 | JGI IMG/M metagenome (GOLD analysis project Ga0335085, IMG submission 206712) | Soil microbial communities from Loxahatchee National Wildlife Refuge, Florida, United States - Lox_Sample_4.5 | ecosystem: Environmental > Terrestrial > Soil > Wetlands | place: USA: Florida... | reverse complement strand
GCTTTCGTCAGGTAGTAAATGCCCAGCACCATGTCCTGCGTAGGAACGGTGATCGGCTGGCCCGACGCGGGCGACAGAATGTTATGCGAGGCCAGCATCAGGACGCTGGCTTCGACCTGGGCTTCCGGGGACAGCGGAATGTGCACGGCCATCTGGTCACCGTCGAAGTCTGCGTTGAATGCGGTGCAGACCAGCGGGTGAATCTTGATTGCCTTGCCTTCCACCAGCACCGGCTCAAAGGCCTGGATACCGAGGCGGTGAAGCGTTGGGGCACGGTTCAGCAGAACAGGGTGATCTTTGATCACCTCTTCCAGGATGTCCCATACGATGGGCTCCTGCTGCTCGACCATCTCCTTCGCCTGCTTGATGGTGGTGCAGTGTCCGGTCTGCTCCAGCCGGTGATAGATGAACGGCTTGAACAGCTCCAGTGCCATCTTCTTCGGCAAGCCGCACTGCTGCAGCTTGAGCTCGGGACCGACGACGATTACTGAACGGCCGGAGTAGTCCACGCGCTTGCCGAGAAGGTTCTGGCGGAAGCGTCCCTGCTTGCCCTTCAGGGTGTCGGAAAGCGACTTCAGCGGGCGATTGTTGGCGCCACGCAGCACGCGGCCACGACGTCCGTTGTCGAACAGCGCGTCCACGGCTTCCTGCAGCATGCGCTTTTCGTTACGCACGATGACTTCCGGCGCGTGCAGGTCCATCAGCTTCTTCAACCGGTTGTTGCGGTTGATGACGCGACGGTACAGGTCGTTCAGGTCAGAGGTAGCAAAGCGGCCGCCATCGAGTGGAACCAGCGGACGCAGCTCCGGCGGAATGACCGGAATCACGTCGAGGATCATCCACTGCGGCTTGTTGCCGCTCTTGCGGAAGGCCTCAACCACCTTCAGGCGCTTGGCATACTTCAGCCGCTTCTGAACCGAGGTCTCGTTGCGCATCTTCTCGCGCAACTCGGTCGACATGGTGTCGACCTCAACCCGCTTCAGCAGCTCTTTGATCGCCTCGGCCCCCATCATGGCCTTGAAGCCTGTAGCGCGGAACTGCTGATCCAACTCGCGGTACTTGGCTTCGTCCTTGATGACCTCGCGCTCTTTTACCGGAGCTTCGCCGGCTTCGACCACGACGTAGGCTTCGAAGTAGAGCACAGACTCAAGCTCGCGCAGCGAGATGTCGAGGATGTGCCCGATACGGCTGGGCAGTCCTTTGAAGAACCACACGTGCGAGCAGGGCGAAGCCAGCTCGATGTGGCCGAGGCGCTCGCGGCGAACCTTCGACAGCGTGACTTCAACGCCGCACTTATCGCAGATTACGCCACGGTGCTTCATGCGCTTGTACTTGCCGCACAAGCACTCCCAATCCGTTACCGGCCCGAAGATACGCGCGCAGAACAAGCCATCGCGTTCCGGCTTGAAGGTGCGGTAGTTGATGGTCTCAGGCTTGGTGACTTCGCCGTGCGACCAGCTACGGATTTTTTCCGGCGAGGCCAGGCTGATACGGATCGCGTCGAAATCGGCGATTGCATTTCCTAAATCGAATGGACTCGAGCGGTACATAATTTAGTCCTCAGTTGTCAGCCCTTCGTTCGTCTGACCTGTTATTCGTCAGTCTTGCTGCCACCCGGCAGCTTCCTGTGGGTTCTTCTTGATCTCTACTGCTCGCCTTCGAGCCGTGAAATCCGGTGCTCGTGGATCTCTGCGATGCGCAATAAACGAGCGGTGCCCTCGGCGATGTCGGTAGTGAAGCTCTTCACGCCCTCTATACTGGACTTCATCTCCTGTATCTCACGCGCCACAAGCTCCACCGTTTGCGTCAGGGCTTCATGACGCTCAGTAAGCCTTTCCAGCCGCTCGTCTATGGTCATAACAGTTCTCCTTTAGTCGGCCGCAACGGGCTCGGGAGCCGGCAGTTCCTTGCGCTCGTGGGTCTTGATCAACTCCACGTCCAAGCACAGGGACTGCAACTCGCGAATCAGCACGTTGAACGACTCGGGCACACCCGGCTCAATCGCCGCTTCGCCTTTGACGATGGCCTCGTAAATCTTGGTGCGGCCATAAACGTCATCGGACTTCGCGGTGAGCAGTTCCTGCAGGATGTACGCTGCACCGTATGCTTCCAGAGCCCAGACTTCCATTTCGCCGAAACGCTGTCCGCCGAACTGGGCCTTGCCGCCCAGCGGCTGCTGCGTAATCAGCGAGTACGGGCCAATCGAACGCGCGTGGATCTTGTCGTCGACCAGGTGCGACAGCTTGAGCATGTAGATATAACCAACCGTTACCGGCTGCTCAAACTTGTCACCTGTCATGCCGTCGTACAGGTAGGTCTTACCCGAAGAGGGAAGCTCACCTTCCGTCAGCAGCGACTTGATCTCGCTCTCCTTGGAACCGTCGAATACCGGCGATCCAAAGAAGACGCCATCTTTCATGCCGTCGGCTACGCGCTCCAGCGTTTCGTCGTCGAGTTCCAGCAGGCTGTCCAGGAACGGCGTGTTCTTGAACATCTCCTTGAAGGCTCGGCGCATGTGCTCCGCCTTCGAGTTCTCCTGTAACAACTGCGCGACCTTCTGCCCGAGTGCATATCCAGCCCAGCCGAGGTGGGTCTCAAGAATCTGGCCCACATTCATACGGCTTGGCACGCCCAGCGGGTTCAGGACGATCTCCACCGGCGTTCCGTCTTCGAGGTAAGGCATGTCCTCTTCCGGCAGGATGCGGGCGATGACGCCCTTGTTACCGTGGCGGCCGGCCATCTTGTCGCCGACGCTCAGCTTGCGCTTCATGGCGATATAAACCTTCACCAGCTTGATCACGCCCGGTGGCAGCTCGTCGCCCTTCTGCAGCTTCTCTTCTTTCTCCTTGACGATCTTCTTCAGAACGTCAATCTGGCGCGACGTCATCTCTTCGATTTCGTCAATCTGTTCGTTGATCCGCGGGTCCTTGTCGGGGAACTTGATGCGCTTCAGGTTGCGCGTCGAGATCCGCTCGATCGTCTCGCGGTCGAGGATGTTGCCCTTGGTCAGCAGGCGCTTGTTAGTGCGTTCGTCGTGCAGGTCAGCCAACACTTCCTTGCTGCCCAGCAGCGCGTCGAGACGCTTCAGACGCTCGTCGGTGAGGATTCGAATCTCGTCCGACAAGTTCTTCTGCAAACGCTCGACCTGCTGCGCTTCGATGGCCTTGGCACGCTCGTCCTTCTCCTGACCTTTGCGGGAGAAGATCTTCACGTCCACCACCGTGCCTTCGATACCCGGAGGGCAGGTGAGGGAAGCGTCGCGTACGTCGCCGGCCTTCTCGCCGAAGATGGCGCGCAACAGCTTCTCTTCCGGAGTGAGCTGCGTCTCGCCCTTGGGCGTGACCTTGCCCACCAGGATGTCGCCGGCCTTCACGGTCGCGCCGATGCGGATGACGCCGCTCTCGTCGAGATCGCGCAGTGCCGACTCGCTGACGTTGGGAATGTCGCGCGTGACCTCTTCCGGTCCCAGCTTGGTGTCGCGCGACTCGATCTCGAACTCCTCGATGTGAACGGAGGTGTAATAGTCCTCCTTCACCATCTTCTCGGAGACCAGGATTGCGTCCTCAAAGTTGTAGCCGCGCCACGGCATGAAGGCCACCAGCACGTTACGGCCGAGCGCCAGCTCGCCCATGTCCGTGCAGGGACCGTCAGCAATGACCGAACCCTTCGCAACCCGCTGTCCCTTCTTCACGATGGGACGCTGATTGATACAGGTGTTCTGATTCGAGCGCTTGAACTTGGTGAGCTGATAAATGTCGCTGCCCACCTCGCGCGACAGCTGCATCGGATGATGCTCGCCCTCGACGCGCACGATGATGCGCTCGGAGTCGACCGAATCCACAATGCCGCTGCGGCGCGCCAGCACTACGGCTCCGGAGTCGCGGGCAGTAACGCCCTCCATTCCGGTGCCCACTAGGGGCGCCTGCGCACGAAGCAGAGGAACCGACTGGCGTTGCATGTTCGCGCCCATGAGAGCGCGGTTCGCGTCGTCGTGCTCCAGGAACGGCACCAGCGAAGCGGCCACCGATACGAGCTGCTTCGGGCTGACGTCGATGTAGTCGACTTCATCCCGGTTGACTAGCACGAAGTTGCCGGCCTTGCGTGCGTTGACCAGTTCGGCGACGATGCGGCCCTTGTCGTCGATCTCGGCGTTGGCCTGCGCGATGACGTGCCGATCCTCTTCCCATGCTGACAGGTAGAAGGAGAAAGGCTCGTAATCAATAAGCTTCTTCTTGCGGTCTTTCAAGTCGGCGTTGGCCTTGAGGACCTCCGACTTCTCCATATGATCGCCGACCCGGTGATCACTGTCGCCGGCGTTGACAACGCTGACGAAGTCGAGCACACGGCCGGCCTTCACCTTGCGGTACGGCGACTCGATGAAGCCGTAGTCGTTGATTCGCGCATAGCAGCTCAACGACGAGATCAGTCCGATGTTCGGGCCTTCCGGCGTCTCGATCGGGCAGATACGGCCGTAGTGCGTCGGGTGGACGTCGCGGACTTCGAATCCCGCGCGTTCACGCGACAGACCGCCCGGCCCAAGTGCCGACAGGCGACGCTTGTGGGTGATCTCCGACAACGGATTGGTTTGGTCCATAAACTGCGACAACTGCGACGATCCGAAGAACTCGCGGATAGCCGCCATGACCGGCTTCGCGTTGACCAGGTCGTGCGGCATGGCCGTCGACATCTCCTGGTACACGCTCATCTTTTCCTTGATGGCGCGCTCCATGCGGACCAGTCCGATGCGGAACTGGTTCTCCAGCAGCTCGCCGACCGCGCGCACGCGGCGGTTGCCAAGGTGATCGATGTCGTCCACCGATCCGATGTTCTTGCGCAGCTTGAGCAGGTAACGGATGGTTCCGTAGAAATCTTCCGGCTCGAGCGTGCGATTTTCGAGATTGGTGCCGTCTTCCTTTTCGAAGAGCTTGATGTTGAACTTCAAGCGGCCCACGCGCGAGAAGTCGTACTTCCGGGCATCGAAGAACATGCCGTGGAAGAGCGAGGTCGCGGTGTCGAGCGTCGGAGGATCGCCGGGACGCAGCTTGCGGTAAATCTCGATCAGCGCCTCCTGCGGCGTCTTCACCGAATCGCGGCGCAGGGTGGCGCTGATGACCGTGCCCACATCGTCGCGTTCAGGGAAGAAAACCTGAACTTCGCCGACATTGGCTTCCATCATCTTCGACAGCTTGTCAGCCGTGAGCTCGGTGTTCGCTTCGAGCAGCACTTCGCCAGTGTTGGTGTCGATGACGTCGGCGGCAACAAACGCGCCTTCCAGATCGCTGAGGTCGACTTCGATGTCGGAGATCTTGTGCTTGTGGATCTCTTTCATCACCGCCGCCGTTACTTTGCGGCCGGAATGCGCGATCTCTTCGCCGCTCTTGGTAGCAATGCGATGCGCCAGCTTCATGCCCAGCAGGTTGGTCGGCTTGTCGGCACCAGGCTCCAGCGTCCAGTAAATCTTCTTGTCGCGCAATGCCAGACGGTCGACGGTGTAGAAGGTGCGAAGAATCTCCTCGTCCGAACGCAGCCCCAGCGCACGCAGGAAAATGGTGCCCAGGAACTTGCGCTTGCGGTCGATGCGCACGTACAGCACGTTCTTCTGGTCGTACTCGAACTCAACCCACGAACCGCGGTAGGGGATGATCTTGCCCAGGAAATAGGTGCGGTTGTTGGCGGTCTCGAAGAACACGCCCGGCGAACGGTGCAACTGGCTGACGATGACGCGCTCGGTTCCGTTAATGATGAACGTGCCGTTGGCGGTCATCAGGGGAATGTCGCCGAAGAAGACTTCCTGCTCCTTCATGTCGCGAATGGAGCGGTTGCCGGTCTCCGGATCCTTGTCGTAGATGGTCAGACGCATCGTGACTTTGAGCGGAGCGGAGTAAGTCATGCCACGCTCTTCGCACTCGGCCACGTCGTACTTGAGCTGCAACCCGACGGGGTCGCCGCACTTGTTACAAAAATCGGGTGTGTTGGCGTTGTAGGTGCCGCACTTGGTGCAGAGCACGTCGCCCAAATGGAACGGATCGGTCTTCACAGTCGCACCGCAGTTCCGGCAAGTCGTGCGCAGGTGGTTCAGCCCCTTGAGGTGACCGCACTTGCACTCCCAGTTGCCGATCGCGTACTCGACGAAGTCCAGTTGTGAAACGTTCCGGAAGTCCGTGATGGGAAACACGGACTGAAATACCGCCTGCAAACCGGCGTCATCCCGCTCGCTCGGCAGCGCATCCATCTGTAAGAAGCGGTCGTACGAACGCTTCTGCACCTCGATGAGGTTAGGAATCTGGATGGTCGCCGGGATCTTGGAAAAATCGAACCGATTTCTATTGGCAGTCTTCTGTTGCGCCATGTATAAAGCTCCTAAATCAGTTCCGGTCGGGCTCGGCGGAGCCGGACCGTGTGTGCGCGACAGGGATCAGTGCCGTCGCGCTGTGGCAGATTGGGTCTGAAAGAAACGGGCGTGGTATTGCGAAAAAGCGAAATGCGCCCGTAGGGACAGTAATCCCCGCAAGCGCCGCTTCACGCGTCGAGCAATCCCGTAACCAAATGGTTCGGGCATTCGGCTTATTATACCCTGCCGAAATGAAAATTTCTTCCCGCGCCAGTATTTTCAGGCCTTGTCCTCGGTTTGCCTGCCTCTTGCATCTGAGCTGACGCTTCGAAGCTCGGTTTACCGCGTGCCACTCACCTGCTGTGTTTGCGAACCCGCTTGCGTTCGCTCCACGATGCCCGGGAATTCCGCGCTACCCGCTGTTAGGTATCGCTCAGCTTCCACGGCCTCATCGCGCCTCTTCACGGCCGCTCTCACGTGAAGAAGTACGTTAGCCGCCACTCCCTGATCGGAAAGCGGCAGCAGCATGAGCACTCCGGTCAGCCTTCCGGAGTGAAGCGCCCCGTAGCTGTGTCCCACGTTCGCGTCCTTCTATTGAACGCCAGCGTGGGAACAGAACGAGGACGAACGATTTACTTCACCTCGACGGTTGCGCCCGCGTCGGTGAACTTCTTCTTGATGGCCTCGGCTTCTTCCTTGTTGATGCCTTCCTTCACGGTCTTGGGAGCGCCATCGACCAAGTCCTTGGCTTCCTTCAGACCCAGGCTGGTGACTTCGCGAACAGCCTTGATCACGTTGATCTTGTTTGCGCCGGCAGCGGTCAGAACGACCGCGAATTCCGTCTTCTCTTCCGCCGGGGCTGCAGCCGCAGCGCCAGCACCCGCACCCGCCGCCATCATGACAGGGGCCGCAGCCGCTGCCGAAACGCCGAGGCGCTCTTCCAACTTCTTAACCAGGGCCGCCGCATCCAGAAGCGACAGGCCTACGATTGAATCTTCCAACTGCTGCAGATCCGCCATGTGTATCTCCAATTCTCGTTATTCGTTGTGTTTGATTTCGTTATCGTCTCGAGGTTTCCAATGTGCAGACCCACATGCCAGACAACACGCAGGAGGCACCCCTCACAACGGATAACTAAAATCTTCAGGAAGCTGTTACGCCTCCAAAGTCGTTTGTCATCCTGAGCGGAGACGACGTCTTTTGTCGCCGGAGTCGAAGGACCCCTTTCCCCGCCACAGGGTTTACGCGCTGGCAGCTTCGCCGCCGGCAAACTTGTTCTCTTTCACGCCCTGGTTGATAACGACCGCCAGGTCGCGTCCCACGGCATTCATCACCGTGACTAGGCGCTGTGCCGGAGCGTTCATCAGCATCAGCAGCTTGGCGTAGATTTCTTCCTTCGACGGCATGCTGGCCAGCGCGTCGATGTCTTTGATCGCGATGACGCGGCCTTCAACGATGCCGGCCTTGAAGGTGTATTCCGGGTTGTCCTTGGCGTACTTGCTGAGCGCCTTGGCCAGTGCGACCGGGTCGCCGCTGGTGTAGGCAACCGAGGTAACGCCTGCCAGACCCTTCAGGGCTTCTTCGACCTTGCTGCCCTTAGCTGCGCGCTCGGCCAGCGTGTTCTTCACCACGCGATACTTTGCGCCCGCGCCGCGAACCGCCTTGCGGAGCTCATAGTCCTTCTCGACCGTCATCTTGGCAAACGTGCCGACGATGGCGTGGCTGGCCTGCTGCAGCTCTTCGGTCAGCTTCTCAACCTGCTCGATCTTCTTTTCTTTGCTAACAGCCATGATTCAATCCTTTGCAAACTCTGATTTGAAGGGGCACGGCTTGAGCCGTGCCGGTTTGGCTCTTCCAAATCAGGGGCTTTAGCCCCAGAGGGAACTAGCCCTTCGCTGCCGTCTCGATCGCTGCGGTGTCGATCGCAATGCCCGGGCCCATCGTCGAGCTCAGATAGCAGCCCTTGATGTACTTGCCCTTAGCGACCGTCGGCTTCGCCTTGATCACACTGGTGATGACCGTTGCGGCGTTATCGACCAGCTTGTCGGGCGTAAACGAAATCTTGCCCACGGGCACGTGAACCAGCGCGGTCTTATCGGTACGGAACTCGACCTTACCAGCCTTGGTTTCCTTCACAGCAGCAGCTACGTCGAACGTTACGGTTCCGGTCTTCGGATTCGGCATCAGCCCACGCGGACCGAGCACCTTGCCCAGGCGGCCAACCGACTTCATCATGTCGGGCGTGGAGATGACGGCGTCGTAGTCGGTCCAGTTTTCCTTCTGGATCTTCTCCACCATGTCCTCCCCGCCCACGAAGTCAGCTCCCGCGGCTTCAGCCTCGCGAACCTTCTCGCCGGTGGCGATGACAAGGACTTTCTTCTCCTTGCCCAGTCCGTGCGGCAGCACAACGGTTCCGCGTACCATCTGGTCGGCGTGCTTGGGATCGACTCCCAGGCGCATCGTGAGGTCCACCGTCTCATCAAACTTGGCGAACTTCACCTTCTGCAATAACGGCACGGCATCCTGAAGCGTGTAGGAACGCGCTTCGATCTCCTGGCGTGCCTTCTCGATATTTTTTCCTGACTTCTTCATTGCTCTCCTTGTCTCCCACCGCTACTCGCTCTTCTGAGAAGCCGTGGTGTCTACGACTAAATCCTTGTCATCCTGAGCGGAGGCGACTTCTTTTGTCGCCGGAGTCGAAGGACCCCTACCCTCAGCGATGTCTATGCCGTTACTTCGATCCCCATCGAACGCGCCGTGCCCTTGATGCTCTTTACCGCGGCTTCCACCGAGGCGGCATTCAAGTCGGGCATCTTCTGCTTGGCGATCTCCAGCACCTGCTTCTCGGTGACCTTGCCGACCTTGTCCTTATTCGGCGTTCCCGAACCCTTCGCAACGGCCGCAGCGCGCTTCAGCAGAATCGCTGCCGGAGGCGTCTTGGTGATAAAGGTGAACGAGCGATCGCTGTACACCGTGACCACGACCGGGATAATCAGGCCATCCAGTTCTTTCGCGCTGGTCTTGGCATTGAACTGTTTGCAGAACTCCATGATGTTGATCTGCGCCTGGCCGAGCGCGGGACCAACCGGGGGAGCCGGCGTGGCCTTACCCGCTGCGATCTGCAACTTCACTGAACCGGTAATCTTTTTTGCCATGTTCTCTCTTCACTGGCGGGCACGAAGCCGGCCGTCTTTACGAATGTTTCTGAACCTTTAAAGCGAGCATTACCGTCGGTACAAGCCTTTTTTGCACCGTATCCGCCGCAACACCCAAACCTTCCATGCTGTGCGCACCCAAAACTTCCGACTCCCCAGCCTCGGCCATTACCACGAGATCGGGAACAGAGTAGCCGTCCGTCGAGATGTATACGATCGCAACGTCGCGCTCCAGAATTCGGCCCTCGATAGTACGAAAAGGCATTCGCCGGCTGGGGGTTACTCCCAACCGCTCCAATCGGGCGCGCGCGACCCAACTATAGGCGGCTCCGGTATCGACCAAAACCTCCAGTTGCTCAACCTTCTCCGGGTCAGCCGGATTCCAAACGCGCAACTGTGTTGAAAACGTTCCCATGGTTAGGTTATGACCTTCTCCACCTGCCCAAACTCCAACTCCACCGGAGTTGAACGGCCGAAGATCGTCACCATGACCTTCAACGTCTCGCGGTCCTCGTTGACCTCGTCCACCACGCCGGTAAAGCTGGCGAAGGGACCCTCGGTGATGCGGACCGACTCGTTCTTCTCGAACTTGACCTTAAGCTTCGGCTTCTCCTTGCTGTCGGCGACGCGGTAAACGATCTGCTGTACCTCGTCTTCCGAGAGCGGCGTCGGCTGCTGGCCGGTGCCCACAAAGCCGGTAACGCGCGGCGTGCCCTTCACCACATGCCACACGTTATCGTCCATGTCCATCTCCACCAGCACGTAGCCGGGATAGAACATGCGCTCGCTGGTGTATTTCTTGCCGCCGCGCACTTCGGTCACCGACTCGGTCGGGATCAGCACCTGGCCGATGCGATGCTCCAGTTCGGGATAGGCGCGTACGCGCGACTCCAGCGACTCTTTCACTTTGCGCTCAAAGCCCGAATAGGTGTGGATGATGTACCACTTCATATTCGGGTTCTTCGGGGTCTCTTCGGCGACGGCCGTCGTAGCAGACGTTTCCGCTTCTCCGGAAGGCTGCGCCTCAGCGCCGTTAATTTCGGGTTTGTTCTCTTCGTCTGCCATTACTTCCAACTTACCGATGGGCGAGCGAGCGCAGCGCCTGATCCAGGGTCTTTCCGATAATCGTGTCGATGATCCAGAAATAACCCGCAAACAGGAATACCGCAATGATGACCACGGTCGTCGTGCCCTGTACTTCTTTACGACTGGGCGTGGTGACCTTCTTCATCTCAGTGCGCACATCGTTGTAAAAACTCTTGGCGCGCTGCGGCCATGCCTTGACTTCGGCTAGCCTGGTTTCATGAACGGGTTCGATTCCTGCGGACTTCGCCATCTGATACCTGTTTCCGGCGCTCTCGCGCCATTTTCGCCGTTCGCTCTTCGCCGTTCGCTCTTCGCTAAAAACCTCCGGCGAAAAGCGCTTGGCCAAAGGCGAAAGGCGTCTATACAAAACCTGGCAGGGGCGGAGGGATTCGAACCCCCAAGTCCGGTTTTGGAGACCGGCAGTTTAACCGTTGAGCTTACGCCCCTGTTTAGCCGTCAGCCGCCAGCTCTCAGCCTTCAGCTTGTATTGCGTTGAGCGACCGCTCGTGTCTTCCGCCAGAGTTCTCGCCCGGGAAACATCCGGCAATTGTTGCA
>Ga0335085_10015324_pt1 | contig 11128 bp, 6 predicted proteins | sample Lox_Sample_45_FD_206712 | JGI IMG/M metagenome (GOLD analysis project Ga0335085, IMG submission 206712) | Soil microbial communities from Loxahatchee National Wildlife Refuge, Florida, United States - Lox_Sample_4.5 | ecosystem: Environmental > Terrestrial > Soil > Wetlands | place: USA: Florida... | reverse complement strand
TTAGCTTCTGAGCGCCCAACGGTGCGTTCTGCGGTTCCACGACGGCATCTGTCACACGGACCGTCCCCTGGAGGTTGGGATGGGCAAGTGTACCCGCAGCAGTGAGGTCCAGACGCACCTGTCCGGAGCTGTCCCACTGGGGGTAAAAAAGTTGAATCAGGTGTAGATCGATGTTGCCGCGGGCTTGTGCCTCTAAGCCGCCCGTGTGCGCGAGGGGTAGAACCGCCTGCACCTGCAAGTTCGTGCCCGTGCCCTTCAGAGTGCAGGGTTCGAGCGACAGAACGCCACCACGATAAACGGCGCGGATGGTCGACGCACTATCTACAGTCAACGACTGATAAGCCACGTTCAGGGTAGGAATATCGACTTCCGCCTCAATCTGTGCGCGCTGTTTCAGAGGGCCGTGGAGCGTGCCGTGGAGTTCGGTTTGCCCGTGCAAGTCCGAAGGTGCTTGCGGCAGGTAGGCGGCGATCAGGGGGCCCAATTGGACGTTTCCCACGTCAAGGGTTGCCGTGGCGTCGTAGTTTGCATCCAGGTTGACATTCGCACGCGCCTGAATCGATGCGCCCTGGGCAGCTGTATCCAATGCTACGGTGATCTTTCGTTGTGCCACGCCGGCCTGAATCTTCGCGCCGTTCAGCACTTGCTGTCCGATCTGCAGCTTGGGCGCTTGAATAATGGCGGCAAGCTCGGGATCTTTGATTGTGCCCCGTCCTTCCACGGAAGCAGTCAAGACTCCTGTGACCTGGACTTTAGCCCGGCTGACGATGTCGAGCTTTTGAAGTTGTAAACGGGGGACGTTGAAATGCGCCGTGTAGCCCTGATTTCGAAAGTCATAGCTCAATTTGCCTGACGCCGACCCCGCCAGCGTTTGAACTTGCAACGTCGAACTTAAGGAGGTTCCCGAGACTTGGAATTGCACGCTGAGATTCTGAATGGGCTGGTTCCAAGCCGTCGCCTGCGTTAGGGTGGCAGACCCTTGTCCGGCCAGGTTGGCTTGTCTCCCGTGCATGGAAATATGGGCCGCAAGAGTGCCGGCAACCGGATAGTGCAAGTTGGCGACTCGTTCCACGGTTTCGGCAGAAAGCCGGGCCGCGGTTAAGTCAACACGTACCTGGCTCTGCGGCGTGTAGGACCAATTCTTCAACCCTGCGCTGAAATTGAATTGAATCTGACCGTTGTCGCTGGTTTGCATCTCCCCCTGGCTCAAGGCGACGCTCGACGGACTCAGAGCCAAATTTACCTTGAGAGCGCTTAACATTCTGCCCTGGTATTGGACATCGGCGCCCGACAATTTTCCGGCGAGCTGAAGGTTGTTCGCAGACCCACGCAAATCTCCCTGGAAGGTCCCTGATCCGCTGATGCCGAACGGCTTAGTCGGGGCGGCCTGCGGTGTGGTGCTTACCATGCCGCGCGCGAGAAGCGCGAGTTGGTCTACCTCGCGCAGATCGTCAGAATGCGCCATGATGCTCAGGCTCGACTTCTTCCCTGTGCTCCCGTCAAACTCGACGGTGGAATGCGGCGTCGCGAATTCGGTATGGTTTAACGTGAGCACGCCGCTTGGGCCGTTATAAGCAAGGTGCAGAGCACCCTGCACAGGAATAGCATTCCTCCCCACATTGGCGCCCGGGCTCACCGGCGCTGAGGCGGTGACGGTCGCGTCGGAACGGAGTTGGAGATTCTCGCCGTTACCCTCCCACGATCCCTTCACGGTCCCATTCAGCTTGCCGATTATGGCGACATGTCGGACCTGGCCCTCTCCCACAGCGGCATTCAGTGCATCCAGCGAGACATTGAGAACCGTAGCAGCAACTTGCCCCTGGGGCCGATCTGACAAGTGGGCAAGCGAGAGATCGCCGCTTACTCTTCCACCCAGAACGTCGGCTTGCACATTCCGGGCTTCAAGGGTTCCGCCACTCAGGCGATACTCGCCGCTAAGAGTCCGCACTTTGGTCCGCGCCTGTGGCAAATTGACCGCCAGGGCCGGGCTGCGGAAGTGGCCGTTGAGGGTCAGGTTTTCCAGCAAGGGCTGACCGGCCCGCGTCACGTAGTTCATTGTCCCCTCCAAGCCTACCTTGCCCGACGGAAGGGATGGGGCCTTCAGGATGTTGCCAACCTCACCGATGGAAACGTCCGTGCGATATGAACCATCGATGGTGGGATTACGGTAATTCTGCAAATGGGCCTGTGCGGACAGCGTCGAGGAGCCGGCGGTGAGGGCCAAAGAGTCGAGCGTCAGCGCTTCGGCGGTTGCCCCGAAATGCGCCTGGAGGCTGTGCTGGACGGGGTTGAAGTCTCCAAACTGAATCCGTCCGTCATGGTAGCCGAGCGAGCCAAGGTACTCCATTTTGAAGAAATTGAAGCTCGCTTCGACATTAAGGCCATGGACCTCGCCATTCAGAGGGATGTGGCGGTCGTTGTAGTCCAAGTCTCCCTGATTGACCACAAAGTGGCCGACGGCAAGGCTGAAAATATTGGTGGAAGGCCTTCCGGGTGCGGGAGGCGGCGGCTGCGGCAGATTGGTTTTCCCGCTTTGATCCACGAATACGTTGATGGCGGGGTGATCTATAATAATCTTACTCAAGTCAATCTTGCGGCGCCAGAGCGAAATGACCTTCAGCCCCACGCGGAGGTGATCCACCTGCAACAGCGGCGAACGGTTTGCGGCCTCCGTACCATGCAGAACGATCTTATTGAGATCGAGCCTCAGGCCGGACCAGTGGAACTGGAAACTTCCAATCTCCACGCGTCCGCCGGTAGATTGGGACGCCTTCTCAACCATCTTGTTAAGAACATAGAGATGAAAAGCGCGAGTATGCACGACCCCGATTCCGGCAATAACCATCGCCAGTGCCACCAAGGCGGCCCATAGTGAAATGCGGAAAAAACGGTTACGTTTGTACATGCGACCTCGCTAGGGAACGCGATTTGGCACTTGGGGCTCGCGATTTGCGCATAGCTGATTTCGAATTTCGGATTCCGGATTCAAACCTCAACCCTACATCCCCGATCCCGCTTCCGTGACTTGAGCTGCGTCTCCCGCGCATCGTATCCGGAATCTCTGGCCGAGCTTTCAAAACGCCTGACCCAACGTGATAAACAAGTTCGTGCGCTTAAGTCCGGGAACGGGATTCAAATTACGTCCCACGTCAATTCGAATCGGGCCCACTGGGGTGTTGTAACGGAGGCCGAATCCGACCGTGTTGCTGTAATCTCTGAAGAAGTGGCCGAATCCGATGTTGCTATACACATTGCCGCCGTCATAAAACAGGGCCCCGCCCAGGTTCTTGTAGATTACCGTCAAAGGAAAACGTCCTTCGGAATTAAAGATGAATAATTGATGGCCTCCCGCCGGGGCGGAGATAGTTGCCGTACAGGTTGCAGGGACGTTGGCTTTGGTGCAGAGCGTGGCGACCACCTGCGGCCCGGCTTCGTTCAGAGCATATCCGCGCAGGCTGTCGGCGCCGCCGGAAAAAAACCGCTCGCTGATAGGCACATGACTGCCGGCGAACGAGTCTACAAGGCCTATGCGCACTTCATTGGCCCACACCATCCAAGGTGTCATCTGACGGTAGTAGGCGGTCTGTCCGAAAAAGCGCGCAAAGTTGTCCGTGGACCCAAACGCTTTCGGACTGATCCCGAGGTCTAAGCTCTGAAAGAAACCTCGGTGCGCGTCGAGCGGCTTGTCGCGAGTGTCGCGAATAAAAGTGCCCGACACCATCGAAGAGTGCACCGACTCGTCTTCGGGCGGAATGAAGTTCTGAATCAATAGATTCGTCAGGCTGGTGCGTTGGAATGTATAACGGAACTGCAAGCGCTTGGTCTTGCTCTTATCCAGAGTCTTTTCCAACTGAAACGAAGCGGTGCCTAGGCGCGCTTCAAAAAGAGGATTCTGCGCCGTGCGTTCAGCAGACAGGGTCAAGAGGGAACTCCAGTGTACCCCATGAAATTGCGGGTCCGTGTAATTGAAGGAAGCACGTTGATCGAGAACAGAGACGAATGCGCCCACCGTGGCGGTCTCGGCCCTGCCCAGGATGTTCAGCCGGGTATAGTCGATGGAACCCAACGGGCTAAAGATATTTTTCTCGAGGACCGTGAAATTCTTGGGGATCCCCAGGGTGGGAAGGCCCGGCAATGCCACGATGCCTGAGGAAAGACTGCCGCCCACCGGCGTGTATTGCGCTCCCATTCCCCAGGTGAGGGAATTACGCTTCGCCTCATGCACCCTCACCAGCACGTCGTCGGTCTGCTGGTCGGTGATGGGCTGGCGAGGATCGACGCTTGCCCAATCAAACACCCCAAGGTTATATAGGGCGCTTTCCGATGCGAGAATCTTATCCTCGCTTAGCGGGTCCGCGGGTTTCACGCTCGTATTGCGCTCAAGAAAAGAGGAATTCGTATGAGCTTGGCCCAGGTAATTCACGTTGGCGATATGAACTTCCGGACCTTCCTCGATCAGGAAGGTCACAGCGACGTGGTGGGGATCGCCGTCCACCGGCTTCACCGCCCACCTCACCGTGGCAGTGGGATAGCCCAACTCCAGATAGCGGGCAATAATTTTGCTGCGATCGGCATCCGATCGAGATTGTGAATAGGGCTGACCCGGCTTCAAGTTCATGCCCTTCGGCGCCAGCGCCGTGAGAGGTTGGGTTTTATTACCTTCGAGGTTAAACGCCGCAACGCGGGAGAGTTCGCCCTCGATGATTCTAAACGTCACCTCGAGATTTTCGGTCTTGTCGCTGACCTCGGGTTGCACCTTAACAACCTGATAGCCAGCATTATGGTAATACGCTGTCAGATTGTTGACGCTTCGGGTTAGCATATCGTTGTTGAACGCGCCGTGGGAGAACAAAAAAAAGCGACTCTTTTGGACAACCACCTGGCTGGAGAGTTGGCGCTCATCAAAATGCTGGTTGCCGGTAATCCTCACGCGGGTCACGCGGTGCCGGGCCCCGCGATCAACCTGGTATACCAGCGAAATCTGTGATTGCTCACGGCGAGTTTGCGGGGTTACTTTGGCGTCAAAGTAACCCTTGCCTTGAAAGTACGAGACGAGATTTCGCTGCCCCTCCGCCACCAGATCCGCATCAAATGAGTTTTCTTCGTAAAAGGGGACGCGTGCCTTCAGGGCCCTTTTGGAAATCCGCGCCCCCTCCACGCGTATTTGCACAGTAGGCCCCATCGTGACCTGCCAATGAAGTGCCGCCCGGTTGGTCTGGGCATCATATTTTGGCTGGTCAAGTCGTACCTGGTTGGCCAAATGGTTTTGTTTGCCCAGAAAGTCCTGCAAGAATTTGTCCGCGGCTTGGAGGCGCTCCGCCCGGAAGGGTTTGCCTTCCTTCACCGTCGCTCCATGCAGACGGGCGCGAAAGGAGTGCAAGGCCGCCTGAATTTGTGCGGTTTCAGCGGGCGGGGCGCCTGTGATCTCGATTTCTCCAAACTTCGCGTGTGGACCCAGCGTCACGTTATAGTTGATGTCCGCCACCTTCTGTGCTCGGTCCAACCTAGTTTCCACTTTTACCTTGGCCTGGAAATATCCCCGCTGGGCGAAAAAGTGGATTAATGCTGGCTTTCTTTGCTCTGCGCGGGTTGCTTGATAAGGATCCTGAACCGGATAATTGACCAGTTCGAGCAAGCGTGGGTAGTCGAATTCCTTCGTGGCACCGGGGAAGTAAATCATGCCCACATAAAAAACCGGCTCGAGGACAAAGGTTACGCGCAGGCCGCTGGCCGCGGTGCGCACTTGGACATCGACCTTGGCAAATTTTCCTGTATTCTGCAGCGCCGTTACGGTCTTTTGAATTTCCAAGCCCGAGTAGGTGGTCCCGGCCTTCTGCACGACGAGGGGCCGGAAAACCTCAGGATTTATGGCCGGATCCGCCACCAGATCGACGGTCGCGACATTCAGGCCTTCATATAGGCCGCTGGGCCCTTCCTGGGCGCCGTGGCCCAGCGCTGAAGACAAAAGCATCACCAGGAACGCTAGGAATAAGCTCCGAAAGGTAACAGTGCTAGTTAAGGCCGGCTGATGGCCACGTCGAGTTGCTGGAAATAATCTGCCAGACAGTCCTAGCTTGAGCAAGGGACCCCCACTGAATGAGCTTGCGCGGCGACGATTATTCGAAGCCTTCGCGATTTGAGGTTACATGGATCCATGTGGTTATCTCGAATAGATCTATCTCCTCGCTAGAGTTTCCGACGCGACGCCGGTAAACGCCACGCCTGGGGTACGGTCCATCATCTTGCCAAGCTCGGAGTTGAGCTCGGCACCCACTAATGTGACAAAGCTGACAATGTAAATCCAAATCATCAGCATGATGAATATGCCGAGGACGCCATACGTCCCGCTAAATGAGCTAAGATAGCTGGCGTAAAGGTTGAAGCATGCGGACGCTAGAAGCCAGCCAACTACGATGAAAACCACTCCGGGCCATATCTTCCGCCATGGACGCCGGAGGTCGGGCAGGGTGCGGTCAAGAGCCGCAATTCCCACGCTCAGCAGCGCTACTGCTGCGACCCACCGGGTTACTCGCCACAACGTCAGGGCGCTGACCGCTCCCCCGAAACTCGCCGCCAGCCATTGATCAATCCAGTCGCCGGCCGTCAAGAGCCCAAACGTTGCCAACAAAAGCAGGGCCAGAACCAGTACCATCAGAGAGGCGAGGCCAAGACGTTTAAGGTAGCCGCGTGTCTCCCTGGTCTCGTATACGACGTTTAGGGCTTCCATTAGGTTCATGAGTCCGCTCGATGCGGCCCACGCGGTGGCAATTATTCCCATCGACAGGAAACCTCTCCGGTCCTGGGTCAGTCCAATGACAATTTGAAAAATCATGCCCTGGGACTCTCGCGGGAAATACAGGATGACCCAGTTCAGTATTCCCGCCCAGGCGTTGGTGAAGGGTAGGGTTCCCACCACCGCCGCAAGGAATATCAAAAAGGGAAACAGCGACAGAACGAAGAAGTAAGACACTTGCGCGGCGAGACCGGTGACGTTGTCGTTTGACATTTCATCCCAGACGCGCGGAGCGAGGTCGCGCCAGTTGGGCGATGATCTTGAGGGCCTTGAAAACATTTAGTCGTTTGCTCAACTAACCCGAAACCTATGCCTCTAAAACCGGTCCGCACCCGGAGGCGGCGATCTCTGCCGGCCACAAGTATTGATGCCTTGGTCGACCGGCAGGGTTCGCCGGTGGTGTTGATGCAAACTTAGGTATTTAAGTGCGATCGCCCATCCCCCCGGCAGAGGGGGACGCTCCAGGCGTGAGAGATCCAAGACGGCAAAGGCCGGGAATCGAAAGTTGCAGTCGCCTAACAATAGACATCTAAAAGCCGACCTGTTCCTCTATGGCCTGGGCCTCGATATCCAGGGCTTGGAATTCCGCGTTACCCAGCGCGATGGGAAATGAACTTAGCGCAGTGATTATGCAGAGGAATTGAGGCTGCCTAATTCCGCTTCTGCCGTCGAACGTTTTCAGCATGATTTTACTAGGGTCAATTCCCGCCAGCTATCAGGCAATAACAGAATGGTGATGAGGGAGTTGCTCCCCGCAGAATGGAATAGCTAAAGAGGGGAGTTCCGCAACTTCCACGACACGAGGTGACGCATGAACAGTGAATCTAAGAAATGTGCCCATCCGCCTTGCAGCTGCACTGCCATGGACGGCAAGTATTGCAGTCCCTATTGCGCAACCGCTAAAGACAGCTCGGAAATCAATTGCGGGTGCAAGCATACGGGCTGCATAGGCCGCACCCGGTAAGTGTCGCGCCAACCGCAGGCGTTATGGAATATGCGGCTGAGGAGGCTCTCTCTAGTGTCCCAACGCCACCTGTCGGCGAGGACAAATAGATCGACATTTGCTGTGCCGGTGAGACCGCGAGTCAAGGAAATGCAAGCTCCAAATCAGATCACACTCAACAGGAGACTGGCATGAAAGTGAAATCGCTGAAGGAATTGTACTTGGAGGGGCTGCAGGACGTTTACGATGCGGAAAACCAGATCGTGAAAGCGCTGCCCAACATGGCGAAAGTAACCAGTAATTCGAAGGTCCGGCAGGCGTTTGAAGAACACCTGGAACAGACCCGCGGCCACGTTCAACGGCTTGAGCAAGTGTTTGAGGGCTTAGGGGAGTCGGCGAAATCCAAGAAGTGCGACGGACTGCGCGGAATTCTTGATGAGGGAGAAAAGCCCATCAGCGAGGGCGAGCAAGGTCCGGTGCTCGATGCGGGACTTATTGCTGGCGCGCAGCGAGTGGAACACTATGAAATGGCTGCCTACGGTTCGCTCCGAACCTGGGGCCCAGGAACTCGGTGATACTAAGGGCGCACAACTCCTGGAACAGACATTGAATGAGGAGAAGGAAGCTGACAAGAAGCTGACCGAAATTGCGACGAGCGGCGTCAATGCCGAAGCATCCACGGCGAGGGGCGGGGCGGTGGTGAATCTCGTGGCGGAGGGGGTGGCGGCGGAGGCGGCGGGCGTCATTGATCGAAATTTCGCAATGTTCCCAATAGATCGTAACATTCGGATGCGGAGGGATGCCCTATGCGGCGCACGAAGCTGAATTGTGACAAATCTTATGCGCTAATTTCGCTAAGTTGGCTGCGGTTTCTATCCTGTCGATGGCCTGCTTTTCTGTCCGCACCGTGGCGCAGCAGTCGGGCCAGAAAACGCTTTCGTCGCCGGGAGACGCAATCAGCGCGCTCGTCACCGCAGCTCAGCGTAACGACGAAAGAGCTATGCTCAATATCCTCGGGCCGGATGGAAAGCAAATCGTCTCGTCGGGAGACGAAACCGAGGACGCCAACAGCCGCGCCAGGTTCGTGACGAGATATCAGAAGATGCACCGGTTAGTGAATGAACCGGACGGAGTACCCTCTTGTATATCGGCGCGGAGAATTGGCCCACTCCCATTCCGCTCGCGAATAATAATAGCTCCTGGTATTTCGAAACCGAGGCGGGCAAGAAAGAAATATTGTACAGGCGTATTGGCCGGAATGAAATTTCGACCATTAAGGTTCGCAAGGGGCTACACCAAAAGTGCGGACGGCGCCCCGACTCCTTATCGCGGTTACTACTACCTCATTCTTTAGCGCCAAGGGAAAAGTCGTCCAGGCGGCGAAAAGAATTACATCGTAGACGGCAAAATGACCGGGGGTTTTGCTTTCTTGGCCTATCCTGCAGAGTACCGGTCGTCGGGCGTGATGACATTCATCGTGAGCGAGGACGGAGTGGTCTATCAGAAGGATCTCGGCAAGAAGACGGGTGTTCTGGCCAAAGGTTTGAAGGAATACAATCCCAATTCCAGTTGGCAAAAAGCGGAAGAGCAGCCGCAGATGACGGTCGGCAACCCGAAAGCCGATTAATCGTGATCTTTTCATTGCAATCGCTCCTTGCGGGTTATCACGTGCCTCTGGTACAGCGCTCACGCTACGGGAGCGCTTGCCGCACCAGCTTAATCGCGCGAGGAAAGTGGCAAGCCCAATGACCAGGATCAGGAGGACCTTCCCTGCGCGAGCGGTTTACCCGATGAACCCAGAGTCTGAAAAGAGATTTCGGTAAGTTTTCGGCCCCCTAGCCGTCCACAAAAGGAGGTTGCCTTCAAGCAGTTAGACGAGGCGAGGAATTCCGGCGTATGTGGCTGAATGGATTCTTGAGGAGAATGTCCCAGCAAACGGAACGCTCAATGAAGATGAGCTTGCTACGCTCCAAAAGCTCACATCTCAGATCTTGGCTCGACGAAACGAACAGAACATGTACAGCAATCGCCTGCTTGGCGGCGGTACGGTCTCAGTTTTGGCGTTTATGAATGTGGAGGTTGATCTTACACGTACAAAACAGGATCGTTTCGCACGTATTCCGGTTCTAGGTCTCAATGATTGTTGGATTTCTGACGCGATTGTCGAAAATAATGGGAGCCTCCTCCGACAGGGAATGTGGGGGATTATTGAGCTATCGCGAAGGGACGATGGCATCGAGGTGGTTGGTTTTGAGCCAATGCTGGCGAGCGTCAACCTCAAGGAGTTTTATCTTAAGCGAATTTTCCGACGACGAATGGCGGGAGCCGATGGTTAGCTCATGTGGGTACAATCCGCCGGCGTATGGTGTGAACGAGCAGATCTATATACTTTGTAGGTTGCTCCCCCTAGCGGCACCGGCGGCACCGAGACCGGCGAGGCCACGGACGCGTTTCCTGCCATCCCCCACCTGCTGATTCTTTTCCTTGTCATATATCTCGATTATGATCGAGCCGGCGGGCGAGGTTGCTCGAAAGGCGAGAATTAACCCGAGAACAGTTAGTAAGAAAATATGAGGCCCAGAGCGGCTGCCGACATCACGGCAAACGTAACCCACCCAAAGTAACGTAGAAGCGGAGGGTTTACCCTTGGCCCCATGATCTGGGAACTGCTGCTGAGCAAGAGAACCAGCAAGATCAACGGCGGGGCAAGAACTCCATTAACCACGGCCGCCAAAAACAACATCTTGATAGCATCGATGCCGGCATAGTTCAGGGCTAAAGCCGCCACCATAGAAAGCCCGATAACGATGTAAAAGCGCCAAGCCCGTTGAGGAGCTACATCGAGTGACCCGCGCCAATGGGCCGCCTCCGCGACGGCATAGGCTGCCGAGGCGATCAGGGCAGGTACGCCCAACATCCCCGTACCGATAATGCCTAACGTAAAGAGCCAATAAGCGCCATTGCCCGCCAGAGGTCGCAGCGCTTCGGCGGCCTGCTTAGCTGTTGTAATCTGTGTTCTTCCGTGCGCGTGTAGGGTCGCCCCAGTCGTCAGAATAATGAAGTACATGATCCCGTTTGAGAGGAGCATGCCAATGAAAACATCCAAGCGCGCCTTCTTAAGCTTGGTTCGCATGCTTCCGGCCCGACGGGATTCTCCCCCCTTTCCGGCAGATATCTCTTCGGCCTCTTGTGCGGTTTGCCAAAAGAAGAGATACGGCGAAATGGTTGTGCCCATGATGCCGACGAACATAGCCATGGAATCTCGCGACCACGACAAGCGCGGAACGATAGTGCCGAAAGTTGCGGCCCGTCCGTCGAATCCGGCGAGAAAGGCAGTTACAACATACGCGAAAAGGACCAGCGTAAGCCAACGGAAGGTATTGGAGATGGAA
>Ga0335085_10015323_pt1 | contig 11128 bp, 17 predicted proteins | sample Lox_Sample_45_FD_206712 | JGI IMG/M metagenome (GOLD analysis project Ga0335085, IMG submission 206712) | Soil microbial communities from Loxahatchee National Wildlife Refuge, Florida, United States - Lox_Sample_4.5 | ecosystem: Environmental > Terrestrial > Soil > Wetlands | place: USA... | reverse complement strand
AAGCTGACCCTTTCCTAGAATGCTTGCTGGAGCGCCGGTGATGCTAGAGAACTGTCCCTCGGTTTCGTACAGAATCTCCACTACTGAAGCTCCTCTGCATACCAAGAGGATTGGGGGATACCAAGATCGAATTGTCTCCGACCTCGAATGGTATAGATATAGGGCTGCAAGTCTCCTTCAGCATCGGCTGGCTTAGTGCCCCACCACAGCCGATCTTCTATACGTAAAATCAACCAGTAAGGCACCCATATAACATGGGTGGCTTGATAGGCATAGCTTACCGGTGTAGCGAAGTCCGAGATCGGTACAATAGCACAAGGAATTGCCTTGGCGATCAGCGTATCGTTGTAGGAGCCGTCCCCCTGTACTACCTTGCGGTACAGCTGAGCCACCCGATCCATCTCGATTCCCTGCATGGATAACCCCCTTGATCGGGGTAGCTAAATCTTAACTGAGATAGAATGCACGCCACAACCACCATGGCTGGCGCGGCAAATCACAAGCTCAAGCTCAGACACTTGAGCAATGACCTCAGGAAACTCAGTCAAGGTAAAGGCGGTGTGATGAGTACGCTCTTCGTCAGTGCCGCCGAGCAGTCGAGTCATCGCTCCGCGCCAATCTTCTCGTTGAGCGAAATACTCACGCAGGATACCCATGCAATCTGGGACCACCAACTCAAGTTCGCCGTAGGGTGTGAGTACCCGCGTCCACTCGGCCAATAAGTCGGCGGTCTCTGTCGGTGGGAAGTGCTCTAGCAGGTTGGAGGCAAAGACGTAACCAAAGCTCTCATCTGCAAATGGTAGCTCATGACAATCACCCACCACAGTGGGACCAAACCATGGTTGCCATTCAACTTCAGACGACCAATCCCGAATATCTAGTTGAGTACAGGTCGGACGCATGGGATGCGGACCGCCACCGATTTCTAGACCTTTACAATTAAATGGTCCACAGGCCGGAGTCTCGGGGTCAGGTCCCAAACCACCCCAATCCACACTAAGCTTGTGAATGCTAGTGCCTGTCATATACCTCGCTGCCAATCGGGATCCCAAAAATCAGATGGCACGATGGTGCCCCAATAAGCTTCAAAAGTTGCCTGATCCTCTAGATACCACTGACCGGTGTTAGGCAGTCCGCTCTTTTCTTGATACAAGGATCGCCGGTAGTGGATGCGGTGTTCGTCCCACGGATCATGCACCACGTTGGATTCCGGCACCTGCCCTATCCAACCACCGTCTTGTGAGATTATCATCTCCAAATGATGATCCGCACACCAATGGCGATAACGTTCGTCAAATCCCCCGTAACGCTCATAGGTATCGCGGGGCATCGCCAGACAATGACCACCAAGTCGGGCATACTGCCATTGGGCCGAGCACAGGGTTGCCCCACGCTCAATTGCGGAAATCAGCGGCGGTAACCAATTCGCTTGCGGTTGACAGTCGTCATTCATCAAGACAAGTACGTCACCTACCGCTTCTTTCAACCCGGTGTTAATACTCTTTACACAACCCAAGAATTGAGGAGTAGTGTCAACTACCAGCAGCTCATACGAGCCACATTTGGTCGTCTCTTCAATACATCGTTTAACCCGTTTAACGGCTGCGTAATTACAAGTAGTCGGAATAATAATCGAAGTCAACAAAACAAGACACCGATACCACAGCTAGCAGCCGGAAGCACCACATCGCCACGAATGGTCACCGGATTAGGGTCAATGTATTCAGAAGCGCTAGGTGTCTTGATCTCGGTCCAGAACTTGTCTACATGACTCTTGGGGTGATAACTCGGGGCTATATCGTGAAGAACAATCATGCCCCTCGGACGCACCATACACGAGAAGACCATATAATCTTCGAGGACACCACCATATGTGTGATCTCCGTCGATAAAAAGTAGATCGACCTTTCCGCCCAATCGATTATGCACCTGAGCCTGAGTTGCTAAATCGTGCGAATCACCCTCGATAAAATAGACCTTTTGCTGCTTGCGTCCACGCCGTAGCACATTTCTGGACTGGTCGATATCCACTGAGACAATGGTGGCGTCATCGCTAGCCAATTGCATCCAAGTCCAGAGTGTGCCGCCCTCTTGAGTCCCGATCTCCAGCACACGATTAGAACAAGACCGACGACGAATCATCTGAATCAGCGAAGCCAATTCCGCAGCTTTCTGTACTGCGCCATGAATATAAATTGCTTCCTGAGCCAGCCTCCAAGCGGAATTTACTAAAGAGACCACGCTAATTTCTCTAGTGCCACTTGTTCTTCGGGACTGGCGGCCATGTAAGCATCCGTTTGTCTATCTGATACTAGAAGATTCTCTTGTTTACTTGTCCGAAACGTCTTTGATTCAGGCCACTCACTTACATCAAACCAGCAACCGTCCGCTCCTACTACCAACGGTCTATATCCAATTCGCCGTAAACGAGCAGTAAAAGAATGTATACCATGCTCAAATTCATAACAATCCATGCGTGTGTCAGCTGGACCAAACCCCAGATCATTCAACACCTGTGGTATCACCATAAGACAATTAGTACGAAGATGAGGGTTAGGACGCTGTCGCGAGACCCCCGACTCATAAGATCCGGTAGCAGCAACAGCCACCGCCGCCGGTTGAGTTGCCGCATCCCAAAGCTTCTTGAGCCAATGATGACTTAGAATGCAAGAATTGGAACCAAGCCAACAGATTCGATCATACTGATCAGCCCGATCGCGACATACACGTTGAAGCGATCTGATATCAAAACCCACGTTGCTATGTGGTTCCACCCAGGCATTGGTTGGCCAAGGATAGGTGTCATAGAATGTGGCTTGAGACCCAATAGACGAATCGACCTTAGAGATGAACAACAAGTCGTGATCTATACCAGGTTCAAAGAAGCGATAAGACTCATCAAATCGGTGGGCCGCTTCTATATACTTCTCACCAGGGGCTGCCAAATAACAGACCAAAATACTCACGGAATACGCCAGTGGGCCAGGCGAGGATCGGTATTGGCTCCCACCGCTACTGCCATCCGCACCTTCTCTCGCTCCGCCTCCTCGCCCCACTTCTTACGAAAGCGATCCAAATCTTGAGCAGCCCACTCGTTGAGTGTTGCTTGATGACTTGGATCGGTAGCGGTCGAGCCTATAGCATGTTCAATGGGTGGCTCCAGGCGAACACGCACCGGTGGATGTCCCATGTCCATCAGACGACGAGCCAGATCAATGTCTGAGCACCACCATTGAAACTGACTATCCAGTCCGCCAACCTCGTGCCAATGGCAACGCCACCACGCCATGCAGTATGGCGCAAAGACTTGAGGGCCATCGGTGTGAGTCATGTCCGGTGTAGCACACCAAGCTCCATCATGTAGTGCGCCTATTAACATGGACATCCAACCGGGCGCAGCAATGACATCGTCGTTCATAGCCACCAAAATCTCGCCTTTGGCTGCGTCCATGGCTTCATTCATAGGTTCGGTATATCCGCGCAACTCGCCTTCACAGTCTAAGATTACAATCTCCCATTCATAACCCTGAGTATAAAGACAGACAGAAGCTACCGCTTCATCTACCCGGCGCTGACTACGATCAAAAGTTGGAATACAGATTGAGATAGCAGGATTATTGGCCCCATGACGCCAGACAGTGCTCATGTGTGTAAGGGCTCTGAATCAAGATAAAGAGGGCGCACACCAGCATCTATTAACATGCTACAAAAATCGATAACTTGCTCACGCGACATCTCAGGTGTGGTCGCTTGAAGAGAGGACACCACAAAGCCTCGTAGATTCTGCTGCCAGCCCCAGATGACCTTTGCCGCCGTAGCTCCGCGTAGCATCGCCCGAATATCACAGTCAGTCATCGCAAGCTCTGGATACGAGCAGCGCGCATGTCAGGTGATAACAATGCACAATGTACACAGAGATACTCTTCGCCATGCTCAAGGTTCAGCACCCTACCGCAACACTCGCAATACTGTTCCTCACACTGTATGGGCTTCTCCAGCGTCCCGCTTGGATAGGTATGTTCGTTGGCTAGTACACATAGATGGCGATGAGAAATTACACCAATACCACCCCATTGCTGCTCGGGATCGTAAATCTCATAAGCGTATAAGTTGGATTCGTTAGCCATGACCATCTGCCAAAGTCGCCACATATCGTGATCCTTCATTCGCCGGTGACAGATATCATGGAAGGCCATGACTCCATCGTCGGCTAACAGAGGACGCCAATTCTCGTAATCCCGAACTACATCCTCATAGCGGTGACTGCCGTCAATAAAGACGAAACCAAACTTCTGACCATCCAACTGCCTGGGAGTCTCGGGATTAGTAGAGTCACCCACGATTAGCCGATAGTCCAGTCCCTTCATAGACTCCATTCGACCTTCTAATACCTGAAGATCCACGCAAACATAAGGCCCGTCACATACTTGAGTCCAGCAGCGCATGGTGCCCCCAAACATGCCACCAATCTCCAATACGCCCTGCAACCCTAAGGGAGCCAGCCATAGCAACAATGCCTCAAGTTCGTTGGGCTTCTGCATCGCCCCATGTCCCCGCACCGCTTCGTCGGCCAGCTTCTGAAAATTCATGCGGCCAACTTTACTTCGCTCAAGATCGCTAGATGTAAATCGTCGAGAGTAGCGGTGTCTTCTGTAATGCAGTCACGAACAGTAGTGTAGCTGATCGTCCCGCCCAACAAGCCGTAGTTTTGTACGGTCCGCTGCGCGCAAATTTCATACAGTCGATACCCGTCTGTGAGATATCGCATGTTTGTAGCGCTCCACCAGTCGCTCAGATATCTTATCCCAAGAATTGTGCATGATGTAGTTATTAGTCAGAGTGACACAAAGCTCTTCTTCCAGCTCCCCGAGCGTCTGTACCTTCTGAAAACCCTGGGTACGTTTGGGTAAGTCGCCAAACCAAGTTACATCGTTGACAAACACCGGGCGGCGTGCGGCCATCGCGGTGCGTGCAGCCTGAGACTCTCCCGCCATATCTGCGTCGTCATACCACAACACAATAGCGTCCGCCCCGCGCAACCACTCGATCAAGTCTCCGTGGCTCCTCCACTGTTGCCCTCCGCCGTGGATAGGCTCGTGGCTGGCAATGGTCTCAAAGACCCATCCGTGCCGTTCACAAATTGGTCGTATGTAGTCCGATCGAGTCCGACCGAGCCCAAAAGTCCGGACAACGGGGGCTCGCTTTTCGACACCGAAAGGCAGGTGCTCGACGGCGGTTGGACCGACATCCCATCGGTGCGAAAAATGAAGATCAAATCCATCATAGACAGCTCCCGGTGGAATACACTTGTCGTGGTAGGTGATAGCAGAGACGCCAGGGAAGTTACTAGTCAACACACGCAGAGCCTGCCAATGGTAGAGCATCTGCTCGTACTGGACATGAAGCACACCTAAATTCAGGCCCCAAATGGTGTCCATGTCTATGTCATACTGTCGGTCGTCTCGCCACATGCCGATCTTGGCCACATCATACTTGTCGATGCTAGCACACATCTCCTCTGGCACTGACCGATGTTCGTCGGCTCGCCCCGCTAACACCACCGGCTCAACATCCGGTATGCGCGATAGAGCCTCTATCAACCGAGAACTATACTGATAAATGCCGCAGGGCACGCGCCAGCTAGTAAGAACTCCAACCCTCATTGTTGCTTATTCGAGATTGTTAACAGATCGTTGGCCAAGCGCTCACATAAGAGTCCTAATTTTTCGTTTTCTGTCTCTACTGCGTAAGCCACTACCTCAGAAGCAAACTCTACCAGACGCCGATACTGAGGAAGCTCGGTACAAGACTCTATAATTCTGATCTTAGCCATCAGACGACTGGACCCCACTGACCTACCAATTGAAAGTAGAGATCAGCGTTACGCCGCCCAGCCTCTACATTGTCATGCTTAGAACGCGTGCCCATGGCGTTATGGCGGATGATAGCGTCAGGCCAGATCATCACGCGACCAATCTGTGCAAGCCGATAATTATGCTCCCAGTCTTCATATCCACCACATGCCTCAAACTCTTCATTAAAGAGCCCAACCTGTTGGAGTGCGGTCTTACGGATTAGATAACACTGAGAGTTTCCCGACCATGGCTCTGCTATACGTGGTTGACCTAGTTCGTACGCGCCGACTTTTACGATGTCAGGGTGGACATCTAGTGCGTGACGCAAGCATTCGAGCCAGGTGTCGCGCTCGAAGATCATGTCGGGATGGACCCATCCGATGTAGTCAATCTCTGGGTCACTCATCCAGTGACCAAACCCAATATTTAGGGCCTCGGCTAGAGAATGACCCGGCTCGAAAAAGATGATATCATCTCCATCATAACCAACTCGATCCCGGGTAAAATCAAGCAATAACTTCCTGGTCTCCGCATCGCTTCCGTTGTCCACTACACAGAGTTTGAATGGTTGGCGCGTAAGGGCTAATGTCTTCAGACACGTCCGTAGATTCTCAGCATCGTTCCAGGTGAGAAGGACGAGCCCGACGTTTCGCGGGATGCCCTCCGGCAAAGCGCGTGCTGATCGCGGAGCGGTCGGATACGCTTCCAAGACTCCGCATACAGCGGGCGGATGCTCTCGCCAGAAGGGATTGGTGTTATCGAGCCATCCGGCCAGGGCATCATCGGGGTTTCTTCCGGCATAATGGTTGGGATCACCCTCAAGCTCGGAGTAGAGGACCCATCGCTTGAAGATCTCTCGATTTGGTTTGATGTATCCATAGTGCACGTAGTGATAGTCGGGCAGAAGATGAGGCTCTCGGCGAGGGTGCTCAAGTCCTTCATGAACTTCCTTTGTGAATCTTGTCTCCTCCGTCTTGGTAAAGAGGATCTCACGATGCGGCTCCTGTCCCCACAGATCTTTATAACCAATAAGATGCCAGAAGTGCGCAGTGATCATGTCATAGCCTGACTCTACTGCCCCTCGTGCAATCTGCTCAAACTCTGGATAGTGAACATCATCGGAATCCAAAATCAGCACATAATCGCCGGTGTCAGCGAGCTTTAGGCACTCATTGCGTGCCCGAGAAAAGTTGAAGGGGTTCATCCAAATCCGGGCCAACCGAAGTTTGTCGCGCGGGACAGTATTCCTTACTATCATCTCGTTGCGCTGCGCCACCCCGTCATCTGGTGCGGTGTTGATGCAACAGAAGTAATCCGCCCACTCCACTGATCGAAGCGCTGCCTCTAAGAAAGGTTCGGGATTAGACCCGAAAATCAGATGGACGCCAATACGTTCCATACTTCTCCCGTTATACTGCTGTCTCTACAAACTTATTAGTCAGTGTCTCTAAGGCTCGGAGCCACTGCCACGCGCAATGTTCCCAAGTCCACTGTCTACGCATCCAATCCGCCGCTGCAAGTCCGCGTAGACGCGCTCCGCTTCTGTCCTCGTAGACGCTACGCATTGCGTCTCTGAGTTGTGAAATAGAAGGCCGAGCAAAATTGCCGATTGGACCTCCGCCCGTAATCCCATGGGCGTACGAGGAACAATCAAGAGGTGCCGGTTCAAGCTCTTCTACCTCCACTGGGTAAGTGTAACGCGAGTCGGCTATTTCGCTCAATCCTGACCAGTCGGTGAGGATTACGGGCAACCCGGTGGACATCGCATCGCGGGGTGTGAGCCCCGACCCTTCACCTCGACTAGGAGCCAACAGGCAATCATGTGAGTGATACAGAGCGACCATCTGGTCTCTGGTCCAGTCTTCATCGATGACTGTGATCCGTTCATCTGCGAGAGTGTGGACTTCTGAACCAGCATCCAGGAAGCCCCGCCTGGTTTTAAGGGTAAGCGAAACCTGTTCCCCATGACAAAACTCCTCCCGAAAAGCACGGAGCGCGAACTCCACGCCTTTACGATAATGTAGCAGCCCCGACATCAAAAAGACACATTCATTGGTCCGATCCTGGTAACGTCGGTGCGGTATGGTATGGAGATCGGTGTCTGTTCCAAATGGCACCACTTCGATCGGACAATTTAGCCGCTCCGCAAATACCTTCTTGGAGTGCTCGCTTGGCACAATATAAGCATCAGCCAACCTACCCACGATAGCCCAACTGTCTGGCAATCGGTCCGTCTCCCACATCGACATACCGATGTTGCATAGCGATCTAAACCGAGTCAACGCAAAGGGCAAGAAATAGACAACTAACACCGACCGATAATTAAAGGGGTGGTCGTTGACTTGGAGCGCCAGCAAATCCGGGTCAGTGTAGCGGGAGTCACGCCAATCATGTTCAATGAAGGCAATATCGGCATCATATTCTCTGACCGCCGCCAGAATTAGAGCTTCGGCACTATAGCCATAACCGTCTGCCGATGAAGTGGGAGCTACGACTGAGAAGGGTTCCATATCTAGAGAGGCTCTACTCGAACAGTAGTGAATTCGACACAGAATCGATTACGATCTTTCTCTAACTCTACTACTCGTCGTGCCACTAACACCCGACGTAAGTCTTCGATATAACGAGTAGGTAGACGAAGTCGGAAAGCACTCCGTGGACGATATGCCGCCTCAGTTTGTGCTACCCCCATCCAATAACCTCGTGTAAACTCACACTGATGGGTATGAGTTGCTTCTAGCTCGAATTGAATAGGTGGGTCAACATAAGCGTGGGCGCTCATGCCGCAACCTTGGAACCAGTAGTCAACTCATCAGGATAGACAATCCGTGCACCAGGCGCGTGTTCTCTGATATTGGCCTCAGACTCTCTGCGCCAATTCCAGCAGAAGTTAACGACCGTTCGGGGATTGTAACGTAGCAACAGATCACCAACAATCGGAATCCGGGTGCCCGGCTGATATTTACCCTGTTTAGATGGAGTCGTATCCACAATATAGCTAAGATGATCGCGATCTATCCCACAAAAGTTGCAAAACACCGCAGCCTTGGCTGACGCCCCATATCCTACCACATCGCCTTGAATAGTCGGTCGCCAGGCCCACCAGCTGTCACGAGATTCATTTGGTCCTTGACTAACATGACGATAGGTAGAGACCCTGTCCAATCCTATCTCTATTTCGGAATTTAGAAATGCACTGACACGGGGGGATGGAGAACTCTCACCTAGATGTCCAAGCGTAACTCGAAGAGACCCACCGTGTACCGGCACGTGCTCGACATCGATCACATGAAGTAAAGCTTTCCTGGCTAGATAACTAAGTGAAGTCAATGAGAAGTAGCAATGGTGCTCGTGATAAATCTGGTCCCAGCGATTCTCGGCCATCATGTCGGCCACATAGGGAACTTCGATTACCACCCGGCCCTTACGAGCCAAGACCTCCCGAATACCACCAAGGAAAGCCCGGGGCTCCGGCACATGAGCCAGCACATTAGTAGCTAGCACCAAATCGGCCCGATACCCACTCTCCATGAAGATCAGCGCCGCCTCAATTCCCCAGAACCACTCCCAAGTGGGAATACCTTTGGCTTTGGACGCTTCAGCTACTTCATGACAAGGTTCGACGCCGGTAACATCAAATCCCGCCCCTTGAAAGGCATCAAGCAATGTGCCATCATTGGATCCAATCTCCAACACATGATGCCTACCCATCTGCAACTGATGCTTGGTGATCAGCGCCGAAGACAGGTTACAGCAGTGTTCTACCCAAGCCCGCGACTGCCCTGAGTAGAAAGGATAGTCGCTACGGAATAATATCTTAGGGTCAGGTGCAACGGGTAGCTGTACCAACAGACACCGTGGACATACTAGCGCTCGAAGAGGATAATGGACCTCGGGCTCGTCCAGCTGTTCGCTTGTAAGCAGCGCATTAACCAAGGGCATAGAGCCCAGATCGACAAACACCAAATTGGGATCAAGTTGAGCCTCGCAGCTACGACATTCCGGCATGAGCCTCAACCTTAGTATCGCTTTCTAAGAAGGAGGGTCCCCACACATGACGTGCTACCAGATCGTGACGCCAAGCAACTCTAAAGTTGTGTTGCTTCAGACTCTGAGCAAAGCCGATGTCCTCGCCACATTCGTGCTCAACGTAATCACACATGCCAACCACATGACGACGAGTGGCCCAAATTGCCATAGGAACATCAATGCGAATAGGCGACTTGTAGAGCAGCGCACTATTATCACATCGCTGCCAGACTTGATCAAAGCCTTCGCCACCACCCAACATTCCGGCGTTATAGCACTGTGATTGATCCCAATGATGAAGCACTGTTCGCGCACAAGCTACGTCGTATTGTGGTGGAATTGGAAACTTGTGCCCGATCGGTCCGGGTTTCACCACGTTGATCAACTCTTGGAGGATATGTTTATCCTCAAGCAAGATATCGGTATCCAGTGACACAAAGTAGTCGGCATCTGTCTCTGACAAGAACAATCGTCGCAGTTCATTACGCAATTTAGCCATATGCTTGGCGCTATGGGGATCGGCTGGATTAGCATTGCGCACATCGCGACTGATAAAGGGAAGCTTTACTCTACGAATATAGCTTGGAGCAATATCGTTAGTCAGCAGTTCATGTGTATTGTCTTGGCTATCTGAGTAAATAAAACAGAAGCCGTCTGGCTTAAGTGTCTGCTTATCTAGACATTCAAACCACTTAGGCAGAATCCAAGCACGCTCGGCCACCGGCGCCCCTACAACTACGGTCATTAGCTAGATACCACCTTAGCAAAGTCCATCATCTGAGCCTTGGTTTCTTCGAGCGCTCGCTCTATTAATTTCTCGATCATCTCAACCCCAGCCTCTACTTCGGCCATAGGATTCTTGATCTCGGGGCTGAGGACTGTTTGTGTAACAGCACTCTCCGCCACAGGATTACCGCCTACTATCTCTACAGTAACGTGTACTCCTACTCTTAGCATTGTGCTTCTCCCGATTAACTTATCTGATCGGAGTATAGGGATGAATGACCGGCGCACTTACATCGGCCACTGTGGGGTCCTTGCCCTCCGGACCCTGGGTGTAAAAAGCTTCGCGTTCTGTGATCGCCGTCTGATATTCCTGGTCCCGTGCCTTTTGATATGCAGTTGACAATTTGGACCAGTCAATGTCAGAATCTCCCGCTTTGACCGGAGCAAGAGTAGCCCGGCGGGCAAGTGCAGTCAGACAACGTGAAGTGGCATAAGAAATGAGTGCTGGTGTCAGGCCA
>Ga0335085_10015322_pt1 | contig 11128 bp, 10 predicted proteins | sample Lox_Sample_45_FD_206712 | JGI IMG/M metagenome (GOLD analysis project Ga0335085, IMG submission 206712) | Soil microbial communities from Loxahatchee National Wildlife Refuge, Florida, United States - Lox_Sample_4.5 | ecosystem: Environmental > Terrestrial > Soil > Wetlands | place: USA... | reverse complement strand
CAGGACAGCGCCGCCGGATCCGACGACGCGGCCGTAGACAGCGGCCTCGTGAGGCTCGATCGAACGTCCGAAGAGGCGATGCCAGATTCCGGGTTCACTCAGTTTTTCGCCGCTCCCTCCCAGCGCATTTGTAGTGAGAGTGCTGATGTCGCTGGGCGCGAAACCCGCGGCCTCCAGGCTGCGCCTGGCGTCCGCGGCGTGCCCGGCGGTGTCGTAAAGCGTGACAATTTTTTCGTAAGTCATTTTCATTCTCCATTTGCGGCCCTAGTAAGTAAGCTAAGGCTGCGCAACGCTCACGGAAACACGGCGGTTCATTGCCCGGCCGGTGGCCGTGGAGTTACTGGCGATCGGGTTCTGATCGCCGTAGCCCGTTGCAGTAAGGCGATTCGAGGAAACGCCCTTATGGACCAGCTCGGCCATCACATTATTCGCCCGTTGCTGGGAGAGCTGAAGATTGTTGTTTGCGCTGCCAACGTTGTCGGTGTAACCGGAGAGCTTCATGTTGACGTCCGAGTTCGCCTTCAGCGTGGCTGCGATTCGATTAAGCTGCGTTTCCGATGTCGGCAGCAGCTTGGCCGATCCCGTGTTGAACCTCAAGTTGACGTTGCCCAAGGCGCGCTGGACAGCGTCCGGCGAGGTGACCGACCGGTTAGCCTCGTTGGCCATTCGATTGGCGCTGCCAACGGGCGCCGTCTGGATGACGCGGGAAACCTGCGGAACTGCCGGGTTGTGTCCGTGATGGAACAGCCAGAAGAAGAACGGGATCAAAAGCAACAAGGCCAGTAGTGGTAGCCAACTGGTGGATGAGCGTTCTGCCTGGACCGTCTGGGCTACGACCGGAGAAGCTGTTCTGCCAGCGGTGGGCCAGAATTCCTCGGCCAGACCCGCAGGCAGAGCGCTTTGAATCGTGCCGCTCTCCTTGCGCAGGGTATTGCCGAGGTCGCCCATACTCATGCCCTCTGAGCGCACACGCTTGCCCAGAAAGCCCATCACCATTGGCGCCGCTAATGCCAGCAGGCTGGAGGCCGTGCCGGCGTGCAAGCCCGAAGAGTTGCCCACGGCGTGGATAACCTTATCTTCTGAGTCCCCGAAGAGACCGGAAAGGATCCGTTTGCCGCTTGTCATCAAAGGTGAGTTTGAATCCGAAGCCGCCGTAGCGACTTGGTTGAGGGTCATATCTCCTGATGGAGCAAGATCCAGCATATGTCGCAACAGGCCCGTGTCCTGGGACTTAGAAGCCAAACCGGCAAGCAGGCTTGCAATCGAGAATTTCGAGCCCTGCATGACCGATTGCTCCGATGCCCCGAGAGACTGCGCAATTGTACCGACGCTGCGCGTGTCCAACATGCTGAGTAGAGAGGATAATATCGTTTCTGCCATATCTCGTCCCTTAAGAAAAAGACGGATCCCAGGCAGGCTGCTCGCGGGTACGGACGGTTCGGGGTTGTAATTTGAAATCCGCCCTCTTCTAACTACCCTTATCTCAGATAGCGAGGTTTCTATCAACCTGCCAGTGTTGGTAAGTGGATATTACGGCTCAAGGGGCAATTGCACACGATTGCTTTCCTGTCCACCGGCGGAAATGGAAAGCGCGGAAAAGCCGGTATTCACGGCGAGAGGCAACTGAATCTCAACAAGATAGAAGCCGACGTAGCCGGGAACAAGGGTGGCGCGGGTAACTTCGAGAGGAGTGCCGTCAAGCGACGCGTTTACCTCCGCCGCGACTTCCGGCGGGTTTTCGCTTGGAGCGGGAAGGCCGGCGGGCCAATCCGGACGCACGCGGCCGAGACCGGTGGCCCAGACCTGGATCCGCCCTCCGGCATGTGCGGGATTCTGAAAATCGACCGGCAGGCCGGTGCCGGCATCCCAAAGCATAGCCACGCCGTCCTGCCCGACCACGATCGTGGGGGAGACAGGCAGAATGGGAAGATCGCGGGTGATGGTTCCAGCCGCCGTGCGGAGCGCAAGCGATACATTCGGCCCTTGTGCGTCGAAAGGCACCTGAAGCTGCGACTGGCTGTCCGAGGCTGAAAGGACCGGGTAGGCCAAGCCGGCGCCGGTGGCCGAATCCACGCGGCCGCCCACCACCCCGACGAGCGATCCGGGAGCCGCCGGGCGCACGCTGAAATCGCCGCCATTCACCAGCCGGAGGGAGCCGAGGCGGTGCGGTGCAGCGGCCGCGTAAATACCGTAGCCATCGAGCGCAATGTCCAATTGCAAACCGGCGGGATCGAGGCGGACGTCGGTGGCGGGGGCGGAGGGCAGGCTGGTCGTGAGATCGGCCCAGGAGACGGATGGTGTGCTGGCGTTTTCCAGGTCGGCGCGGCCGATGTAAACACCTTTGGCCGTGGCGACATAGATCGCGCCCGCGGTGCGGTCGGCCGTCACGGCATATGCCGGCGCTTCCGGCAGGTTGCCGTCGAGCACGTCCCAGAAATTGCCGTACTGGGTGGTGCGCAGCACGTGCGGGCCATTGCCGCCGAGAGCGGCCAGAGCCACGCGCGGCTCCACCGGATCGACGAAGATCCGCTCCACCGGACCGGCGCCGGCCGGCAGCGGGGTTTCGCGGAATGTTTCACCATCATCGATGGAGTACCAGATGCGGCCATCGGCAGAGCCGGCATAAACGGTGCGGCCTGTCTGGGCAACGGCGGTAAGTGGGGCGCCGACTACGGGGGCGAAGCGCTTGCGGAGGACCGCTTCCGGATCCGCGGCAACGGCGTCCGCCGGCTGCCAGAACGAAGCGCCGGGCGGCAGTTCCAGAGCACCGAGGCCCGCCGCGGCGATGCGCGTGCCCGCGGAACCCGAGGCAATCGTGAGGATACGGCTGACCGGCAGATTCGGCAGCGACTGGTTGAGACCGGCCCACGAAGTGCCGCCGTCCATCGACCGCCATACCCCGAAATTGTTGGCTACGACAAGCTGGTCTGGATCCGTGGGGGAAACCGCCAGGCTGCGCTGACCGCCACCAATCACATCACCCGATTTATAGGCCGTCAGGTTTTCCCAGGTGCGGCCATTGTCTTCGGAGCGATACAGGTGGCGGCCCAGGGCGTAGATCCGGCCGGTACTTCCGGGGGAATCTACGACGGACGCTCCCGCCTCCGGAATCCGGGCCGCCGGGGCAATGGCGGGAGGGGCAGCGTTGGAGACATCGGCCACCGGTGTCCAGGTGTCGAAGTCTTGTGTTTGAAAAAACTTGCCGGAATGAGTGCGGACCACGAGCGCGCCCGACGCCGTAAACCACACCTGATCTACGGGACCCGTCGCCGGCGACGCCAGAGATAATTCCACCGCCGGGCCGCCGACCTTCCGCCAATCCGGGGTACTCTGGGCTGCAGCCGTTACGGCCGCCAACAGCAAGACGGCCTGGCGGAATGTCCGTTTATGACACACAACTGAGTCCCATTTTACCCTAATTTGGACTATTTTTATCATCGGCAGTTTTGTGAAAACTCTTGATATATACGGGTTTGTGAGCAAAAATTAATCGCGGACCCCTGGTTGCGATGCAGGTTTAGTGCTAGAGTTTAGGTCTAGCTAGACGTATGTTCCGGCTCACTTCGCTCATGCGGACCGCTGGCATCCTGGTGATCACGGCTGCGACGGTGGTATGCGGCGGCCCTCTCGGCGCGCAGGACTCCTCGGCCAGAGTTACCTACCAGGTGGGACAAGTCTCGCTGATGAACTCCGGGTTGCCGCAGATTCTGAGTGTCGGCAGCATCGTCAGGGCGCAGCAGATGATCGTCACCGGCCCGGACGGCTTCGCCAAGCTGGAAGTGCTCTCCGACAAAAGTACCTTCGAGGTCTATCCGAATTCCAAGGTGATTTTCCGCGAGACGCCAGGGAGTTGGGAGCACCTGCTGAACGTATGGCTGGGACGTGTGAAGGTATTTATCCAGCATGCGCCGGGTGTGCCCAATCCCAATAATGTCACCAGTCCGACGGCGGTGATTTCGGTGCGGGGCACCGTGTTCGACGTGGTGGTGCAGGACGACGACGGCACCACGTTTGTGAGCGTGGACGAAGGCTTGGTGGGCGTGCGCAACCTGACGGCGCTGGGAAACCCGGTGCTGCTGCATCCGGGCGAATCGATCATTGTTTTCCGTGGCGTGCCGCTGCTGGCCAGGCAGTCCAATCACGACGATCTGGTGCGAAGCATACTGCAGGCCACGCGGAACACGATCTACGGTATGCCTCGGAGTTCCGGCGGCGGTCCCGTGAGCGTGCCTGCGGGCGGCGGCAGCAGCGGGGGCGCGCAGGGTGATAAGGGTAAGGGCGGCGGGACAACCCCTGGCGCTCCGCCCACGCCGGGAGCACCACCTTCGCCCGGCAATTGAACCGGCCGTTTTGTGGCTCGCCAACCGATTGACGGAACACAAATCTCCATCGTCCCCGCGCAACACCGGGCGATACGGTTGCGCCATGATAGATTGAAAGAGCGATGCTTTCGTTTGCCTTGCGGGGGGTAGCGATGTTGTTGTGCGGGGGCCTGCTCGGTGCGCAGTCCGCCGATCCCAACCCCACCCGGCCGACAGCGGGCCAGCCGGGTACCTCATCACAGCCCGCCGGATTCGAGACCAGCTGGGAAATCGCGCCGGTCTTTACGGAGATCAGCTCGCACGCGGGACGCCTGGGCGCCGTACTGGACAAAATCGACGGACAGGCGTGGGTCAAAAAGGGCGCGTCGGAAACGTACGCGGCACAGCTCGACTCCAGCCGGCAGCAGGTGCGGGCGATGGAGGCCGAGGCGAAAGCGCTGGCGGCCAATCCGGACAGGCTCTCGGCGGCTCTGGTGCTGCTGTTTCGAATCCAGGGCGTGGATACGATGTTGCCATCAGTTGAAGAGGCGATGCGCAAGTACCAGAGCCCGGTGGAGGCGCAGGCGCTGACACGCCTGGCGGCGGAAAACGGCTTGAACCGTGACCGCGTGCAAAACTACGTGGTGAACCTGGCGAGCGAGCGCGAGCAGGATTTGAAGGTGATGGACGAGGAGGCGCAGCGCTGCCGCTCTGCTGTGACCGCCGTGCCTACCGCTGCCCGGAAGAAAAAGTAGACAACCATGGCATTTTTTTGCAGCATTTGTGGCGAGGAATCGACGCGGATCTGCGTGCGCTGTACCAAGGATACGTGCAGCAATCACTTGTGCGATAAGTGTCAGTGCTGCAGCGACTGCTGCGAATGCGAGTTGACCTTGAGCGATAACGGGATTCCCGCGGTCACGGCGCGTTCCGTGTTTCCGCGCCCGGAACCCGAGCCCCCGCCGCAGCAAACCAGAAGCGGCTCGGCCGCCGGCCCCGAGCCTCCACCCCATCAAGCCGAAAGCGGTTTAGCCGGGGCACCAGAGCCCACACCTCCGCAAGCCGAAGCCGGCTTGACCGGAGATTCCGAGGAACCGCCGGAACCCATACCCAACCCCGAGCCAGAACCGTCGCCGCCCGAGCCGGATCCTGTATAGCTTCAGAGCTTCAGAATTCACCACGGAGGCACAGAGAAAATCTCTTCGGCTCTCTATGCCTCCGTGTCTCTGTGGTGAGCTTTACTTTTCCGATTCCGCTTCGGCTTCCGCAGCGGCTTCGGGACCGCCCTCCCGGTGCTCTTCGATCACGCGCAGGGCCTCTTCCACGCGGCCGCGCGGCACGTAAATCAGAATTCCGAGGTTCGGGTAAATCGGCGGATCGCTGATGGAACTTGGAATTCCATTGCTCTCCAACACGCCGCGCAGTACTTCCGCCTCCGATTCCGCCTCGATGGTCTGCGAAAAGTAAAGCGGAACCATATCGAGGTCGTGGGAGGTATCGAGAGGATCTTTATCCGGCTGCTCGTCCGGGAGTTCGGGATCTTGCGCCATGCCTCAAGGATATCGCAGAATGTGGAGGAGGCCCGGAAGCTCAATGGATTCAATGGAAGAGAGACAAGACGAAGGTTCTAACCGGCTGGCGTGGTTTCTGACCGGGGCTATTATCGGCGCGACGATCGCGATTTTATATACGCCTTCGAGCGGAAGGGACACGCGCCAGATGATCGGCGATAAGAGCCGCGACGCGCTCGGCGACAGCAGCAAGAACCTGATCGAGGCGGGGCGGGAGATGTTCGAGCGGGGCCGGCAACTGGTGGAGGACGCGGCCGAACTGTTCGAGCGCGGGCGCAGGCTGGTGCAAGGGTAGGTGGTTCGCCCCCTCGGCGCGGACAAAGGAAAAGAAGTCAGGAGACAGAAGTCAGAATGCCGGCTGACGGACGGCATCGTCCGCCGCGGCCTTCCGACTCCTGGCTTCTGCACACGGTTTTCTTTGTGCCTCTGCGCTCTGTGGTGAATTGGTCGTGGATTGGCGACGCCTGCCCCACCTGGCGCCCGGCGGTACCATGGAACTGATGGCTACCGCAACGCTTACCGAGTTCCGTAACGAGCCGTACGCCGACTTTTCGCTGCCGGAAAACCGCCGCGCCATGGAGGCCGCGCTGGCCAAGGTGCGGGCCGCTTTCGGCCGTGAATATCCGCTCCGGCTGGGCCGCGAGACGATCGCCACCGGGGACAAACTGGTCTCGGTGAATCCTTCGAGTCCGGACGAGGTGGTGGGGATTCATCATAAGGCGAACCGCGAGCTGGCGGCGCGGGCAATCGAAAATGCATACGCCTTTTTCCCCGAATGGAGCCGCACGCCGGCGGGGGAGCGCGTACGAATGCTGCTGGAAGCGGCGCGCATTCTGCGGGCGCGCAAATTCGAATTCGACGCATGGCTGGTTTACGAATCCGGTAAGACGTGGCCGGAAGCCGAGGCCGACGTTTCCGAAGCCGTTGATTTCTGCGAGTATTACGCGCGCGAGATGATGCGGCTGGCGGGGCCGCAGGCGGTCCATCAGCTACCCGGCGAACGGGACGAGATGATCTACATTCCGCTGGGCGTGGGCGTAATCATTCCGCCGTGGAATTTCCCCCTGGCGATTCTGACCGGCATGACGGTAGCGGCGCTGGTGACCGGCAACACGGTGGTAATGAAGCCTTCGAGCGAAACGCCAACCATCGCGGCGCAGTTCGCGGGCGTGCTGCGGGATGCCGGCTTTCCGGAATCGGCCTTCACGCTACTGGTGGGCAGCGGCGGGGAAGTGGGCGACACGCTGGTGGAGCATCCCAAGACGCGCTTCGTTTCCTTCACCGGATCGCGCGACGTCGGACTGCGCATCAACGAACTGGCGGCCCGGCACCACCCCGGCCAGGTCTGGATCAAGCGCGTGGTAGCGGAAATGGGCGGCAAGGACGCCATCGTCGTGGATGGCGATGCCGATGTGGATCAGGCCGTGGACGGCGTGCTGGCGTCCGCATTCGGCTACCAGGGGCAGAAGTGCTCGGCGTGCTCGCGGGCGATTGTGGATGCGCAGGTTTACGACGAATTCGTGGACAAGCTGGCGGCCAAAGCGAAGAACATCAAAATGGGTCCGGCGGACGATCCGTCGAATTACATGGGCCCGGTGATCAGCGCCGGGGCGATGAAGAGCATCCTGCGCTATATCGAAACCGGCAAGCAGGAAGGGCGGATGGTGGCGGGCGGAGAAGCGCGGCAGGGCGGCTACTTCGTGGCGCCGACCATCATTGCGGACGTCGATTCCAGGGCGCGCATTTTCCAGGAAGAAATTTTCGGACCTGTGCTGGCCGTCACCAAAGCGCGCGATTTCCGCCACGCGCTGGAGTTGGCGAACGATTCCGAGTACGGCCTGACGGGCGCGGTCTATTCGAACAACCCGGAGCATCTGCGCGAAGCCCGCGAGCGATTCCACGTGGGCAACCTGTATTTCAACCGCAAGTGCACGGGCGCGATGGTGGGCGCGCACCCGTTCGGCGGCTTCAACATGTCCGGAACCGATTCCAAAGCCGGCGGTCCGGACTACCTGCTGCTGTTTCTGCAGGCGAAATCGGTGGCTGCGAAACTATAGGGGCCCAGGGACCGGGGGCCGGGGCCGGGGAGCGAGAGTCCGCGGTTCGCGGATTGACGCTGCAAACCTGTTGGCAATAACCCTGAAGTGCGGTGCTCCGGCCCACTTTTCCAATGGAGTTCTGATGCCCTGGCCCCTGGCCCCTGGTCCCCGGCCCCCGTTTTGCTATACTGGAGATGCTTTTGATTGTCCGCAAGTACCTGGCCGATTTCGACCTGCCTCGTCTAGCTGCTCATCAAAATCAGTAAGGAGAAAACGTTTTTGAAGAATATTTTTGTCGGCAACCTCGACTTCGGAGCCACTGAATCCGCCGTCCGGTCGCTGTTTGAACCCTACGGCCCGGTGGACCGCGTCCAGGTCGTGACCGACCGCGAAACCGGCCGTTCGCGTGGATTCGCGTTTGTGGAAATGAGCGATACCGAGCAGGCAGAGCAGGCCATCGGCGCCCTCAACGGGGCGCAATTGGATGGCCGCACACTGAATGTCAACGAAGCCCGTCCCAAGCCGCAAGGCGGCCGCATGGACGGTGGGTTCCGCCGCGAAGGCGGCGGGCAGCGGCGCCAGAATCGCTGGTAAGATTTTTTTAGACTCGACCCGCGCGGCGGCCCGGACCGGGTTGCCGCGCGTGTTTATTTAGGAGGATGATATGCCCGGTCGTTCCCGCACTTCGTTTCAGAAAAGACAGAAAGAATTGATGCGCGCGGAAAAGCGGCGCGATAAGGAGGCCAAGCGCTTGGCGCGCAAGAACGCCCCCAAGGAGACCGGCGACGTGGAGTTCCCTGCGGAAGCAGAAGTAGAAGCAGAAGCAGAAGCGCAGGCCGGGCCGGAAGAGCCGGGTCAATAAGACACGGGCCCAGGAGGGAGTTTCCAACCTGCCCCGCGGCAGAAAATGCTAGCATAGTTCTTTCCTGACACCTTGATTAGAGCCGTCAAAGGAACCAGAGACTTACTGCCCCCCTCTACCGCGACGTGGAACCGCGTGGAAGATGCCGCCCGCCGCATTTTTCGCGCCTACAATTACCACGAGATCCGCACGCCCATTCTGGAGGAAACACAGCTATTCGCGCGCGGCGTCGGCGAAGAGACGGATATCGTCACCAAGGAGATGTACACCTTCACCGACCGCGATGACACATCGCTCACGCTGCGGCCGGAGAACACGGCGTCGGTGATCCGCGCGTACATTGAGCACCGGCTCGACCAGCGCCCGGGCGTGCAGAAACTCTACTACATGGGCCCGATGTTCCGGCGCGAGCGGCCGCAGAAGGGCCGGTACCGGCAGTTTTACCAGATCGGTGCGGAGGCTATCGGCTCGGAATCTCCGGCGGTGGATGCCGAAGTCGTCGAAATGGTGGTGGAGATCCTGCGCGGCGTCGGCCTCTCCGATTTTCAGTTGCTCATCAATTCGGTGGGCGACGCCAACTGCCGGCCGCAATATGTGGAGCGACTGCGGCAGGAGCTGAAGGCGGTAGCGCCGCGCATGTGCGGCGATTGCCAACGGCGCGCCGAGACCAATCCGCTGCGCGTGCTGGATTGCAAGGTGGAAGCCGACCAGCCGATCATCGAAGCGCTGCCGCACATTACGGATTGCCTGTGCGATGCCTGCCGCGCCCATTTCGCGGCGGTGCGGCGATACCTGGAAGACCGGGGCATCGCATACGAAGTGCGGCCGCGGCTGGTGCGCGGTCTCGACTATTACATGCGCACGACCTTCGAGGTGGTGCACGGCGCGCTGGGCGCGCAGAATTCCGTGCTGGGCGGCGGCCGCTACGACGGGCTGGCGGAAGCACTGGGATCGAAGGTGCCGGCGCCGGGAATCGGATTCTCCATCGGCGAAGACCGATTGGTCATGTCGGTCGAGGGCGATCAACCCGCGCCCGCGCTGGATCTGCTGATCGCGCCGATGGGGGAACCGGCGCTGCGCCACGCAGCCGTGCTGGCGCGTGAATTGCGCGGCGGCGGAGCGGCGGTGGAATTGGCCGAGGGCAGGCTGAAGCGCACCATGGAGCTGGCCAACAAGCTGGGGGCGCGTTTTACGCTGATTCTGGGCGACAGCGAACTGGCCGAGGGCCGCTACGCGCTGAAAAATATGTCCACCGGCGAGCAACAGAGCGTGGCGCGCGAGGAAATTGCCGCGCGCATCGGAGCCGGCGACGGGGCGTGCCGGTGAGGCGGCGCGGCCTGGAGGATTCAGTCGGCTGCCGCCCCGGGGAATGCCGGCTCGAAAGCCGGCATGGCCGGCCTGGAGGCCGGCGCTACGGGCCGAATCCGAGGAAGTGAGCTGAAAGCTGAGGGCCGAAGGCTGAGAGCTGATTTATGGAAACCGTTCAACTGGATTTTCTGGGCGAGCTTCGACGCACTCACATGTGTGGGGAGTTGCGCGCCGCCGATGAAGGCAAAACTGCCGTGCTGATGGGCTGGGTGCACCGCCGCCGCGACCACGGCGGCGTGATTTTCGTCGATCTGCGCGACCGCGACGGCATCACCCAGGTGGTGTTCCATGAGGATGTGGATGCCGCGGTGCACAGCCGCGCCGAAGAGATCCGGCCGGAATATGTGATCGCGGTGGAAGGCAAGGTGGCGCCGCGCGGCGCGGGCGCGACGAATCCGAACCTCGCCACGGGCGAGATCGAACTGGTGGCCTCCAAGGTCTGGATCCTGAACGAATCGCGCACGCCGCCGTTCCCGATGGAAGACCAGGTGGACGTGAGCGAAGATGCGCGCCTGAAATACCGGTACGTCGACCTGCGCCGCCCGCGCATGCAGCGCAACATCATGCTGCGGTCGAAGATCGCCTTCGCCATTCGCGAGCTGATGAATTCGCACGGTTTTCTTGAAATCGAGACGCCGTTCCTGACGCGCTCCACCCCGGAGGGCGCGCGCGATTACCTGGTGCCGTGCCGGGTGCAGCCGGGAACGTTCTATGCGCTGCCGCAATCGCCGCAGATCTTCAAGCAGATCCTCATGGTGAGCGGCTACGACAAGTATTTCCAGATTGTGCGCTGCTTTCGCGACGAGGATTTCCGCGCCGACCGCCAGGCGGAATTCACTCAGATCGATATCGAGATGTCGTTTCCGCAGCAGGAGCGCGTGTTCGAAGCGGTGGAGCCGCTGGTGAAGCGTATCTGCGAAGTGGCCGGATTCGACGTGCCCACGCCCTTCGAGCGCATCACCTATGACCAGGCGATGCGCAGCTATG
>Ga0335085_10015321_pt1 | contig 11128 bp, 9 predicted proteins | sample Lox_Sample_45_FD_206712 | JGI IMG/M metagenome (GOLD analysis project Ga0335085, IMG submission 206712) | Soil microbial communities from Loxahatchee National Wildlife Refuge, Florida, United States - Lox_Sample_4.5 | ecosystem: Environmental > Terrestrial > Soil > Wetlands | place: USA: Florida... | reverse complement strand
TGCGAGATCAGTTCCGATATCCGGGCGAATCGCCTGTCTGGCTCCAGAGTGGGCCTGGCAGCGGGCGGGGATGAGTACCTGGGCGTGGGCAGCTTCATCATTTGCCGCAGCTGCCCGAGCCCAGTCTGGCGGCGCGAGCCAGCCGCCGGCCATAGGGGAAAACCCTGATTTAACCCTGACGACAATCCCGGACCGCGCCGCGGCACAGCACCCGGGCCGCGCTGATCTATCTCCACGACAGCGATGAGCGCCAGCGCAAGCTCGCGGAAGCACCAGGCGATGCCGCCCTCGCCGAGGTGCAGCGCCGGGGGGCAGTGGCGAATCTGGCACGGATCTGGCACGCGATGATCACAACGCGGGTTAAGTGATCATGGCGAGCAGCGCAGCTGGAGGGTTGACCTGGATGTTCGGTTGGTGCGCCTGGCAGTGCGCCTGGCAGGATTCGAACCCGCGACCCGCTGCTTGGAAGGTATAGTTAATGTGGCTAATATGGTGCGTGACGTGCACGTTCTTGGACCCATGACCCGTTATCAGTCGGGACAGGCCGGGACGGTTGCTACAAATGGCGGCTACAGGCCATGGGCAGCGCTCGGACCTAGCCATCCCTCCGACAGGCGCCCCTGAATCCCTGCGGCGCAGCGGTCCAGAGGCCCGAAGGGATCGCGCAGCGACGCGAGCGCAGCGAGCGATCGTGACCGCGAGCACGCAGGGCTTCAGAATGCGGGCGCCGGAGGGATGGCCCCGTTTGCAGCACCGCGCGCCGTCGCTGACGTTGCGGCGCGTTGTCCGTGCGGTCGGCCGCGGCGGGTGAGTGCGCGTCGGCGCCGACGTGGCCCGAAGGGGCCAAAGGAAGGCAGCCGGCGCCCGGCGCGCCCCGAGTCGCGGTGCACAGATGGCCCCTTTATGAGTACCAGCGGCGGCAGGCCGGGTATCAGATCCACGCCGAGAATCCTGCCGCCCATCTCGCCGGACCGCGGGCGCGGGCGGCGCTCTGGCTGCGGGGTTCGCGGGTGCAGCCGAGACCCTCCAGCCCGCTGTAGCCCTGCCATGCATCGGCGATGACGGTGCTGCCCGGCTCGATGCCGCCGGTGACGAACGGGTGCAGTGTTGCGGCGGACGCACCGGCGGTGATGCCATCCCATTCCTCCTGCCCGCACCCTTGACATGGCAAGTAGGACACGCTTCCCACGGTGGTGGTTATCTGAATTTGATGGTGTCGGTGACCCGCCGCAGGGCTGCGGTGCCGTCCCCGGCGTTCAGCGTGCTGACCGTGATGACCGGGGTGCTGGTTGGGCCGTGGACGTAGGCTTGCGCGCCGTACTCGGCAGGTTTCCTACCCGGTGCGGCAGCGTGTAGGTGACCAGGACGGCGGCGTACTTGCCGAAGGTGGTCAGGTAGTCGCGCTGGTGGGTGGCGCCGAACTGGGCGGTGGTTCCTTCCAGCTGTTGCATCAGCTGGCGGCGGGGTGGTGGCCGGGACGTCCAGGAGGCGGGGCCGGGGCTGAGGTCAGCCATGGCGATTAACTCCTTTGCCGGGCCGGCGACGGGCAGCGTCTTAGCCGGAGTGCGCGAGTTCACCAGCCTCGGAGCCGATGGGTGCGTCGATAATGTCCAATGTTCCCTGCCAGGCGTCGGTAGTGGTCCCGTCGTGCTCGTGCTGAATCTCGGTGTACTCACCGCGCACCAGGCACCCCTTGCACCAGCCGTCGGTGACCACACCGGCCAGGCGAGCTGTTAGCCCGGTCTGTTCGACGTACATCAGGGCGGTGAAGTCGTGTTCGGAGCCGGTGAGCCGGTAGACGGCCCGGACCACTGTGGTGTCGCCTGGTTCGAGCTCGAGGACCCTGCCGGAGTAAACACCTTCGCCGACCGAGCCGCCGGCGACGCCGGTCATTTGCGGGCCGTCGCCGACCATCCATTTGGTGAATGTGGCGCTGCTCGTACCCATCGTCATTCCTTTCGTTATGCCGCAGCGCGTGATCGCTGGGCCGCTAGTGTCAGTGCTGCGCGAGTTAAGACGGCGAACCTTCTATCGCCGGTGCGGTGCTTATGGCGGGCCGTGGCCGGAGGTCACCGGTGCGGGAGCGCGGGTAGCCTTTTGGCCCGATAGTGGAGGTACATGGCTGGGCCCCTTTCGGCGGCTTTCGCGTCGTCGCCTGGGCGGGTCCGCCCTGGCGGCTGAGACGAGAGTCAGCGAAGGGGGTTGTGGATTTGTTGCAATCTTGTTGAGCCCGGCTGGCTGCCGGTTAGGCCGGCTCGGTGCCGACGCGGGCGGTCAGGCCAGCTGGGGCAGCCCAGGTCCGCTTGGCGATGGCCATCCGCCGCTGCTAATAGATCTGCCGCGCTGGCGCAGGCTGGCTTCAGTTATCCCCCATCGTCTCGGCTGGCAGCGCAGCGCAGGAGGTTGCCGAGACCTGCACCCCTGCCTCGCTCGTCAGTTGCCGGGCAGCGCCGAACTGGCCCTGGCGCGCGAGTCGCTTCGTCCGGGCACGCGCGGCCGGGATCTGGTCTTGCTAACTGCAGCCGCGGAGAGTTTCCTGGACGCGCTGCGCATCGGGGGTTCCGATGCGCTGGTAGATCGCCAGCGCCTGCCGTAGCTTCGCCGTGCCTTCGCCCCGGTTGCCGTCTTGGATGTGGCAGCGGCCGATGCCTTCCAGGGCACGTGCTTCCTCCCGGGGAGTACCGAGGCCGCGGGCGATGGCCAGGGCCTGGGTGTGGTGGCCGCGGGCTTGCTCGCTGGGCGAGGATCGCAACAGCAGCTCACCGAGGCTGTTCAGCGTTTCGACCTCGCCGAGCCGGTCGCCGAGGTCGCGGAACACCTCCAGCGCCTCATGGTGGCTGGCGGCGGCCGCCGGATAGTCCCCGGCCAGCTGCTGCAGCAGGCCGAGCTCGTTGCGCACATAGGCCTGGTAGGACCTGTCGCCCAGGCCGCGGAACTGCTCGAGCGCCTCCAGGTGGCTCGCGGCGGCGGCCGGATAGTCGCCGGTCAGGCGCTGCACGGTACCCAGATGGTAGTGGGCATGGGCCTGGCCGCGCCGGTCGCCAACATCGCGGTAGAGCGCCAGGGCCTGCTGCAAACTTTCGGTGGCGGCGGCGTAGTCCCCGGTCTGCTGCTGAACCACGCCCAGCTGATGGAGGGCATCGCCCTGGCCGTAGCGGTCACCGAGGTCACGGGACAGCTCGAGCGCCCGCCGGCAGCTGGCGGTGGCGGCCTGGTAGTCCCCGGTCCACCGTTGGATCAGGCCCAGATTGTTGAAGACGCAGGCCTGCCCGGCCCGGTCGCCGAGATCGCGGTAGAGGGCCAGCGCCTGGGCTGCGCTGGCGACGGCAGCCCGGTAGTCACCAGTATTCCCTTGAATGGAGCACAAGCTCATGAGAGTGCTGGCCTGGCCGGCCCGGTCACCGGCCTGGCGCGCCGCAGTAAGGGCGGTCTGGTGAAGAGCGGCGGCCTGGTCCCAGTGACCCCGGGTGTCCAGGAAATCAGCCACGGCGGCAGAGATGGCAATGGCATGCTGGGAGCGCCCGCACGCTGCGGCGTAGCCGACCACCGCGTGCAGGTTGGCGCGCTCGGCCTCCAGCCAGGCGGCTGCCTGCTCGGGGGTGGACAGCTGCGGTAGGTGGTCCGGTGGCCGGCCGGCCGGCACCGGGGGCATGGAGATCATCTCGATGGCGAAGTGCTGGCGGGCGGTCAGCGCGGTGTGCAGGTAGTAGTTGAGCAGCCGCGCGGTGGCGGCGTCGCCGTCAGCTGGGTCGTCGTTAGCCGCGAGGGCCTGGGCGTGCTCGCGGAGCAGGTCGTGCAGCCGGTAGCGGCCGGGGGCCGGCTCGGCGAGCAGGTGCTGATCGTAGAGGCCCTCCAGGCCGCGCCGGGCAGCGTCCACGGTGGTGCCGCCGAGCGCGGCGGCGGCGTAGGCGTCGATGTCGGGACCGGGGTGCAGGCCGAGCCGGCGGAACAGCCGCTGCTGACCGGCGGGCAGATCCTGGTAGGACAAATCAAACGCGGCGGCAACGGACAAGTCCTCGGCCCGCATCAGCTCCAGCCGGCCCCTGGCCGCAGCCAGGCCAGCCGCCAGGCCGGCGGTGGTCCAGGCCGGGTGCTGGTGCAGCTGGCTGGCCACCATCCCGATCGCCAGCGGCAGGTACCCGCACAGCCGGGTAATCTCACCCACCCCAGGGTCGCCGGCATCTAGGCCGGGGCGGCCAGCCAGCCGGGTCAGCAGCGCCGCGGCCTCACCGGGTGGCAGGGTGTCGAGGCTGATCACCGCGGCGTCTTCCAGTGCTGCCAGCCTGCGGCGGCTGGTGATCAGCACCAGGCTCCCGGCGGTGCCGGGCAGCAGTGGCCGGACCTGCTCATGCCCGGCCGCGTCATCGAGCACCAGTAGCACCTTCTTGCCCGCCAGGTAATCTCGCCACCGGGCCGCCCGCGCCTCCACGCCGGGCGGGATATGCCCGGCGCCGACCCCGGCCGCCAATAGCAAGCTGGCCAGCGCATCGGCGGGATCCACCGGCCGCTGCCCCGGGGTGTGCGCGTACAGCGGCAAGAACAGCTGCCCATCGGGGAACCGCTCCGCCAGCTGGTGCGCCGTGTGCACCGCCAGGGTGGTCTTGCCGATCCCGGCCATTCCGCCGATCGCACAGATCCCCACCACCCCACCTGTGGCCGCGGCCGCCAGATCCCCTAGCAACCGCCCGAGCTCAGCACCGCGACCGGTGAAGCTGGCGACATCACGCGGCAGCGCCCGGGTGACCGCCGCGGTGGCGGGCGGGGGAACCTCCTGGCGCAGCACCGCCTGCTCCAGCTGGCGCAGTTCCTCACCCGGCTCGATCCCCAGCTCCTCCGCCAGCACCGCCCGGGCGCGCCGGTAGGCGGCCAGCGCGTCGGCCTGCCGTTCGGCCCGGTACAGCGCCAGCACCAGCAGCCGCCACATCCGCTCCCGCACCGGATGCTCGGCCACCAGCCGCTCCAGCTCCCCGGTCACCTCCCCGGCCAGGCCCCGGTTAACGTCAGCCTCGAGCCGGCCCTCCACCGCCACCAGCCGCAGCTCCTCCAGCCGGGCGCCCTCCAGCGCCAGCGGCTCCACCTCGGACACGTCCGCCAGTGCCCGGCCCCGCCATAGCGCTAGCGCCTGCCCGAACCGGCCGGCCGCGGCCGCCGCCTCGCCCCGGCCCAGCGCGTGCCGGCCCGCCCCCACCAGCCGCTCAAACCTGGCGGCGTCCAGCTGATCAGGCGGGACCGTGATCACATACCCGCCCCCTTGCCAAGCCAGCGCAGCGTCGGGCCCCAGCATCGAGCGCAGCCGCGACACATGCGCGCGCAGCGTCTTCGCCGCTCCCGGCGGCGGGGCGCCCCGCCACAGCACCTCGGTCAGGTATTCCGCTGGCATTACCCGGCCCTCAGCCAGCAGCAGCAACGCCAGCACCGCCCGCTGCCTTGGCCCGCCCAGGCCCAGCTGATGGCCGTCGCGGACCGCCTGCACCGGCCCCAAGACCCCAAACTCAAGCACCGGAACCCCCACCCGCCCAGGGCTCCCACCCGGGCGTACACACGCATCCTCAGCCCTCGGCACCAGCGCTGGCAACCAGCACAACAGGGTCGGCCGTCCTCAATACCCGGCATACCGCATAGCCAGCCACGCTGCCACTTCAGGCCGAGACGCCGGGTGGCCACCCTTCGGCGAGTCACCGTAGGCGCACGCTCGCGGCTGCAACAGGATCGCAACCCTTCTTCAACCCTCGTCGCCGAATCTCGTTGCGACCGTCCGGCCAGAACAGGCCGGAGGCGGACACCAGCCAAAGCAACAGAGGAGGCCACGATGCGCTCAGCCCTCTTCTACTACTGCCTGGCGCAGACCCGGGCCACACTTCAGGACCGCCGGGCCCAGCATGATGCACCAGCCCGGGTCCGGCCACCGCGGCGCGCCCTCTTGCGCCGCAGGCGGGGCAGCAGCTCCAGCGGTTCCGTTGCCACGATGAGCAACTCGCCCACGGGCAGCAGAACGCCCTGATCACAGAGCGTCAGACGCTTTCACCTCAGCCTAACCAGGCTCACCGGGCATGCGTGCCGGTTGCTGCGCCAGGCCGAGGGGCGGCTGCTGGTGCCCTCGCTGGTGCGCTTGCAGCTCACCGAGATCGCGACGCTGGATCATCAGCACTTCAGTGTGTTCGGCCGAGTCATACCCGAGCGCTCACGATCCTCCCTGGGGCAGACGCCTGAGCAGTTCGCGGCCTGGTTTGACGGTCGGCATGGCGAGGTATCCTCTGAACGTGGCCAATCTCGGCCATTCCTGAAGGTCTTATCTGGCGCCGTTTGCCGGGGCCGCCGGGCCTGATGCCCACTGATGGCGGCGGCAATCTGATCACCCTGGCGAGCAGGGACGGCGCGATCTGAAAACAAACTGACCAGCCGCGCAGTCTGCGCAGATGCCGGTCCGGTGTCCGCTACATCCTTGGGCACCCTTCATCGCTGCTGTGAAGGCACCGAGCCTGCACGCGTGAAGGGAGATCGTGGCATGCCTGCCGACGGTGAAGAACCGCCGCGCACCTGTTGCGCGGCACTAGCATCCCCGGTGGCCGTCATCCCATGACGGTCCCCACTGCCACTCTCAGCCTCACCGGCGACGACCCGCAGTCGCGGGCGTTGGCCGATGAGCTGCTCAACCTCGCCTCCGGCGATAGCTTCGCCCGCTGGGAGCAACAGCTCGGCGCGACCGGCAACTGCGCCAATCCGGTGCGGCTGTACGGTCGTATCGACGCCATCGACCGGGCCACCGGCGAGATCGCCACGATTTACGACACTACGAACGAGCCGGGCGGGGTGCTGCGCATCCCGTGTGGCAACCGCCGCGAGGATGTCTGTCCGCCCTGCTCGGAGGTGTACAAGGGCGACGCCCGCCAGATCATCCGGACCGGGCTGACCGGTGGCAAGGGCGTCCCCGAGTCCGTGGCCACGCATCCGTGCGTGTTCGCCACCTTGACCGCGCCTGGGTTTGGCCCGGTGCACACCATTCGCACGGGCCGCGGGGGCCGTCGCCTGGCGTGCCGTCCCCGTCGCGACGCCCACCAGCGCCGCTGCCCGCACGGTCGCGACCTGTCCTGCCCGCGCCACCACCACGAGGATGACCCGCGGCTGGGCACCCCGATGTGCCCGGACTGCTATGACTACACCGGCCACGTGCTGTTCAACGCACTCGCCCCTGAACTGTGGCGTCGGTTTGTCATCTACCTGCCGCGCAAGCTCGCCCGCCTGGCCGGGGTCACCCAGCGGCAACTGCGCCGCGAGGTACGGGTCCGGTTCGTCAAGGTCGCCGAGTACCAGCACCGCGGCATCATCCACTACCACGCGGTCATCCGGCTGGACGCTCCCGGTGACAGCCACCAGCCCCCGCCATCTCACTACACCACCCAACTGCTCGAGCAAGCCATCCGGGCCACCGTGGCCGCGGTCGGCTACGACACCGCCACCGTCGCCCGAGGCGACCCCTCGCTGCGGCGCATCCTGCGGTTCGGGACGCAAACCGACGTCCGGGCCATCCAGCACACCAGCACCCTCCCGGGCACCGGAAAGGCCCTGTCCACTGAGGCAGTCGCGAACTACATCGCCAAATACGCCACCAAGACCATCAGCGCTCCGGGACTCCCCGGAGGGCCGGTGCGGTCCGCCGAGGACATCGAGGCCCTGGCCTGCAACCAGCACTACAAGCAGCTCATCGCCACCGCCTGGGAACTCGGCAAAGAGCCCGCCAGCGCCCAGCTCGCGCTCAACCGGTGGACCCATACCCTTGGCTACCGGGGCCACTTCCTCACCAAGTCCCGCCGATACTCGGTCACCTTCACTACGCTGCGCCGCGCCCGCATGGACTATCGCCGCGCCCAGCGGCACCCCGGCGGCGAACTCGACCCCTGGGACCGGCCCTTCGACGACCGCATCGTCCTGACCGTCAGCACCTGGGAGTACGCCGGAACCGGGCACGCCAACACCGCCGAACGCGCGCTCGCCCTCGCCGCCGCCGCGCGGGCCCGCGAACGCGAACGCATCGGACGAGAGGAGACCTGGATGAACTGACCAACCAACGAAGGAGACCGCTCATGGACAAACTGCTCTACCGGCCGAAGGAGGCCGCCGCCGCGCTCGGCATCAGCAAGACCGTCCTGTACGGGCTGATCCGCTCCAACAAGATCCGCTCGATTAAGGACGGCAAGTTCCGCTTCATCACCGCCGATGCTCTGCACGAGTACGTACGAACGCTCGAACGCGACTACGAGGAAGCGAGCTAAGTGCCAGCAAACCAACCCACCAGAAGGCGGCGCCGCGTCAACGGCGACGGCTCGGTCTACAAACGCCAGCAGGACGGCTACTGGGTCGGCGCGTTCTACAGCCACACCGTCTCTGGCGCCCGCAAACGAGTCGTGGTGTACGGGAAGACCCTCGCCGAGGCCCGCGACAAACTGGGCAAGGCCCAGCAGCAGGCTCGCGCCGGGGTTCCCGTTCCTGACCAGGCGTGGACGCTTGGCCGGCACCTCGAGTACTGGCTGGAGCACGTCGTCAAACGCAACCGGCGGCCAGCCACCTACGCGCTCTATGAGACGATCGTCCGTCTCTACTTGATCCCCGGTTTGGGGACAAAGAGCCTGGCCAGGCTGTCGGTCCCGGCCGTGCAGATGTTTCTGAACCAGCGCCTGGAAAAGGGCGACTGCATCCGCAAGGTCCACGTCATGAGGACGGTCCTCAGCTCGGCGTTGTCGAGAGCCGTCCGCGAAGAACTGGTGACCCGCAACGTCGCTCGCAACATCGAGCTACCCGAATGGCGACGAAGCACGATCCGGCCTTGGACGGTTGACGAGGCGAAGCGGTTCCTGGCCGCGTCCAAATCGGACCCGCTGTACACCGCGTTCGTCCTACTGATTCTCTGCGGCCTGCGGCGCGGCGAAGTCCTGGGCCTACGCTGGGCCGATATCGACTTCGATGCCAGAACCATCCACATCAGCCAGCAGATCCAGCGCATCCGCGGCGAGCTCGTGCTTGGCCCGGTGAAGACCCACGCCGGGCGCCGTACCGTCCCGCTCCTGGACCTCGCCTGCCAGGCCCTTACGCTTCAGGCCGGACGTCAGGCCATTTACCGGGCCAACATGGGCTCTGCCTGGCCATCAACCGACCTTGTGTTCACCACCCGGACAGGCCGGCCGATCGAGCCGCGCAACCTGGTCCGCTCATTCCGGCGCATCTGCGACGACAACGAGATCAGGATCATCACGGTTCACCACCTGCGGCACACCGTCGCCTCACTCCTGAAGGACCTCGGCGTCCCGCCCCGCGATGCTCAGGTCATCCTCGGCCACGCGAGGATCAGCACGACCCTGGAGATCTATACCGACGCCGGCGACGCGGCCCAGCGCGACGCGCTCACCCGACTACATGGCTTGTTCGATGAGGCTCAGGACTGATCCGTTGCTACAGAACGTAGCTACAAACGGGTGCTCTGGAGGTCTTGGGGGATGATGTTTCCCCTGGTGGAGCTAAGGGGATTCGAACCCCTGACCTCTTGCATGCCATGCAAGCGCTCTACCAACTGAGCTATAGCCCCTCCGCCGCCACAGCTGCCCGCCGATGGCGCCCCGCCAGTGTACAAGACCCACGGGGGCCGCTGGTCGCAGCCGACCGCCTTCACCCCGGCGCACTAGCAGGAACCGTCAGCGGTCGTCGCTGAGCACCGGCTCGGGCAGCGTGCCGGCGTTGTGCTCGAGCAGCCGCCAGCGGCTCCGGCGCCGGCCCAGGACCGACCATGCGCAGTTGGCGAGCGGGCCGACGGCGCCCCAGAGTTCCTCCGGGAAGGCCAGCAGGCGGGCCGCGCCCAGGCGGATCGCCGCGCCGTGGCTGACCACGACCACCAGCGTCCCGGGGGCCATGCCCGCCCCGACACGTTCCAGCGCGGTGCCCGCCCGATCGGCCACGGCGGCGGACGACTCGCCCTCAGGGGGCTGCCATGCCGCGTGCTCGGCCGGGTAGCGGGCACGGATTTCGGCGTCGGTCAGGCCTTCCCACAACCCGCCGTACCGTTCCCGCAGGTCCTTGTCGGTGGTCACGGTCAGCCCGGTCAGCCGGGCCAGCGGCGCCGCGGTGGCCATCGCCCGGCTCAGGTCGGAGGACACGATGGCATTCGGCCGCAGGGCGGCGAGCAGCCGGGCGGCCCGCTCGGCCTGCTGCTCCCCCACCGCGTCCAGCGGGATGTCGCTCTGGCCCTGGAAGCGGCCCTCGGCGTTCCACCGGGTCTGCCCGTGCCGCCACAACACCAGCCGGATCGACTGCTCGTGGTAACGCGATGCCTCAGCGGGCGTTGCCGCACCACCCGTCGCGGCACCACCCGGCGGGCCCGGTACCTGGGTCACCGTCAGCGACGCCCGGTGCCGCCGGGACCGCCGGCAGCACGGGCCCCCGCCCCCACCGGCTCCGGCAGCGGCACCCGCGGGCAGTCCTTCCAGAGCCGCTCCAGCGCGTAGTAGGTGCGCTCTTCGGCGTGCTGAATATGGATGACGAGGTCGAGGTAGTCGAGGAGGACCCAGCGCCCTTCGCGCTCGCCCTCGCGGCGGACCGGCCGGGCACCGGCCTTGCGCAACCTCTCCTCGATCTCCTCCACGATGGCCCGCACCTGGCGGTCGTTGGCGGCCGAGCACAGCAGAAACACGTCGGTGATGACGAGCTGCTCACTCACGTCGTACGCGATGATGTCGGTGGCGAGCTTCTCGGCTGCGGCCTCGGCCGCGATCCCGGCAAGCTCGACGGCCCTGGCTGTAGCGGTCACGTGTGCAGCTCGTTCTCCTCCGGTATGCCCTTCCCCCGCCCTCTGCCGCCTTGGCACCTGCGCGGCCGGGGATCCCATTCAGAATAGCCCGCCCCGCCGACACGGCCAGCCCCCCGCTGGCCCGGCCGGCGTTTCACGGCCTCCCGCCGGTCAGCCGCTGCGCCGGTCAGCCGCTGCGCCGGTACAGCCGCCGTTTGGCGATGTACTGGACGATCCCGTCCGGGACCAGGTACCAGATCGGCTCCCCGTGGGCGACCCGCTGGCGGCAGTCGGTCGAGGAGATCGCCAGCGCCGGGACCTCGAGCAGGCTCACCTTGTCCTCCGGCAGCCCGTCCC
>Ga0335085_10015320_pt1 | contig 11128 bp, 10 predicted proteins | sample Lox_Sample_45_FD_206712 | JGI IMG/M metagenome (GOLD analysis project Ga0335085, IMG submission 206712) | Soil microbial communities from Loxahatchee National Wildlife Refuge, Florida, United States - Lox_Sample_4.5 | ecosystem: Environmental > Terrestrial > Soil > Wetlands | place: USA... | reverse complement strand
TCGAATCCCCGGGCGCCTGGCTGACCACGGTGGCCAGCCGCATCTGCCTCGATGTGCTCGGCTCGGCCCGGGCCCGGCGTGAGCGCTACGTGGGCGAATGGATTCCCGAGCCCCTGCCCGAGCCCGAGGAGTGGGTCAGCGGGCGGCCCGGCGCCGCCGCGGCCGACCCGGCCGACCGGGTCACCCTGGACGAGTCGGTCAGCATGGCCTTCCTGGTCGTGCTGGAATCGATGAGCCCGGCCGAGCGGGTCGCGTTCATCCTGCACGACGTGTTCCGCTACCCGTTCGCCGACATCGCCCAGGTCGTCGGCCGCACGCCGGCCGCCTGCCGCCAGCTGGCCTCCTCGGCCCGCCGCCGGGTCAGCGCCGCGCAGGTGCCCCCGGGGCCCACGCCCCAGCAGGTCGGCCTGGTCCGGGAGTTCAGGCAGGCCTGGGAAGCCAAGGACATCAACGCGCTGATCGGCCTGCTCGACCCAGACGCCACGGCGATCGCCGACAGCGGCGGCCTGGCCGTCGCCTTCCTGCACCCCATCGAGGGGAGCGAGCAGATCGCCCGGGCCTGGGTGGAAATCGCCAACCGTTCGGCCGGCAACGTGACGTTCCTGGAGCGCACGGTCAACGGCCAGCCTGGCCTGGTGGCCCAGCAGGACGGCGTCACCGTCACCGTGTTCGCGTTCGACATCGTGGACGACCGGATCAAGCACATCTGGGCCGTGCGCAACCCGGAGAAGCTCCGGCCCTGGACGGCGGGATGATCACGCGCCCCGGCCGGTGCGGGACGGCTCAGCGGGCGAAGTAGTGCCAGCCCAGCCACCACCAGCCGAGCAGAACCAGAGCCCGGCCGGCCCGTGAGCGCATCAGGTAGCCGAGCCACTGCCCGGCGGTGGGGATGCGGGTGCTGCCGCGGCGGGCCACGAACTCCAGCGTGACCATGGCCGAGATCAGCGCGGCGAAGCCGACGATGGTGATGGTGCGGGTGATCATCGGGCGGTCACCGCCGGATCAGCGCCCAGCCGGCCAGCAGCCAGACCAGGAACGCCGCGCCGCGCACCGGGTGCGGCTGGATCAGCGGGTCGATGAGCGCGGTCAGCGACGGGTGCCAGGACAGTGAGTTGTCGCGGAACGCGGACGCCTCCCACTCGAGCAGGGCCGCGACGCAGATGACCCAGTAGGAGAACCCGGTGAGGTCGATGCGGTCCGGGGCGGGAATCCGCTCGGGTGGCCGGCCGTAGGCGATCAGCCCCAGGGCCGCGCCCGGGATCAGGACGCCCACCAGGGCCCGGCCGCTGAACGGCGGCAGTCCCGAGGCGACCCAGGCGTAGCCCGCCAGCCCGAGCACGGCCAGCGTGCCGAGCACCGGCCGGCCCGCCTGCTGGCCGGGCTCGCGGGTTTCTTCGGCTGTCATATCGGTGCAAATCCTCCGCTGGGAGGATCTCATCACCGCGCTGACCAGGCAATCGCAACGCGAGACCTGGTGCTAAGCCAGGCTGTCCCGCCAGTCCGCGTGCAGCGCGGAGTACGCGCCGTCGCCCGCGATGAGCCGGTCCGGCGGCCCATCCTCGACGATCCGCCCCGCGCTGAGCACCAGCACCCGGTCCGCGATCTCCACCGTGGACAGCCGGTGCGCGATGATCATCGCGGTCCGGCCGGCCAGGATGGTGCGCAGCGCCGCCTGCACGGTCCGCTCGCTGGGGATGTCCAGCAGCGAGGTGGCCTCGTCCAGCACCAGGACGGCCGGTGCGGCCAGGAAGACCCGGGCGAACGAGATCAGCTGCCGCTGCCCGGCGGACAGCCGCCCGCCCCGCTTCCCGACGTCGGCGTCGTACCCACCGGGCAGCCCGGTGATGAACTGGTCCGCGCCGATCGCCCGGGCCGCGGCCTCGATCTCGGCCCGGCTGGCGCCCGGCCGGCCCAGCTCGATGTTGTCCGCCACCGACCCGGTGAACACGAAGTTCTCCTGGGTGACCAGGACGACCTCGTGCCGCAGTTGCCAGTCGGCGACGTCGCGCAGGTCCACCCCGTCCAGCAGCACCTGCCCCTCACCGGGATCGTAGAACCGGGCCAGCAGCCGGGCGATGGTGGTCTTGCCCGCGCCGGTCGCCCCGACCAGGGCCACCGTCTGCCCGGCCGGGATGTCCAGGTCCAGGCCGGGCAGCACGAGCGAATCCCGGTAGCCGAAACGCACGCCGGCGAAGCGCACCCCGCGGCCCGCGCCGCGCCGGGTGGGCAGCGGCGCCGGGGTGGCCGGCTCGGGGACCGCGGGCGGCTCGTCCAGCACGCCGGAGATCTTCTCCAGCGCGGCCGCCGCGGACTGGAACGAGTTGTAGAACTGCGACAGATCCTGCAGTGGGTCGAAGAACCGGCCCAGGTAGAGCAGGAACGTGGCCAGCACCCCGACCTTGATGTCGCCGTCCAGCACCCGCAGCCCGCCGTAGCACAGCACCACCCCGGTGGCCACGTTGCCGACCAGCGTGATGCCCGGCGAGTACACCGCGAGCAGCCGCGACGAGCGCCTGCTGGCCTGGGCGTACCCGGCGTTCAGCCCGGCGAAGATCTCCTCGTTGCGGTCCTCGCGGCGGAACGCCTGCACCGCGCGGATGCCGCCGAAGGTCTCCACGAAGTGCACGATGACCTGCGCGATCGTTTCCCTGGTCCGGCGGTAGGCGACCGCCGACTCACGCCGGAACCAGATGGTCAGCCCGGCCAGCGGGCCGAACCCGGCCAGCACCACCAGGGCCAGCGGCCAGTCCAGCAGCAGCATGCCTATCCCGACCAGGACCAGCGAGAACACCGCCGACACCAGGGCGTCCAGGCCGTCGTTGAACAGGTCCGAGATCGAGTCGATGTCAGAGACCTGCCGGGAGATCACCCGGCCTGACGTGTAGTGCTCGTGGAAGGCCACCGGCAGGCGCTGGAAGTGGGCGAACAGCTTCCGCCGCAGCTCGATGACGAAGGTCTCGCCGATCCGCCCCATCTCGAAGATGAACGCCCGGGTGGCCACCGCCTGCAGCAGCACCGCGGCCACGAAGCCGGCCACCGACAGGATCAGCGGCCCGAGATGCCCGCCGTGCAGCAGCGGCGGGATGCCGCGGTCGATGGCCACGCCGACCAGCCACGGGCCGGCCAGCGCGGCCACGTTCGCGGCCACGATGAGCAGCAGTGTGCCGAGCACCCGGGCCCGCTGCGGCCGTAGCAGGGTGACCAGCAGCCGCCGGGCCCGGTTCCGCAGCACCGCGGCCAGCCCGGCCGTCATCTGCTCGACGTCTTCGGCGGCTATCCCGCGCCAGGCGTCGGTGGTGGTGCTCACGATGCCTCCTGTTCGCCCGGTTCCGGTTCGGGCTCCGCGCCCGCGCCGCTCATCAGGTCCCGGTACCGGGGCTGGGTGGCCAGCAGGTGAGCGTGGGTCCCGGTCGCCGTGATCACCCCGTCGCGCAGCAGCGCGACCCGGTCGGCCAGCATGACCGTGGACGGCCGGTGCGCCACCACCAGCGCGGTCGTCTCGGCCAGCAGCCCGCGGAGCGCCTCGGTCACCCGGGCCTCGGTGTGCACGTCGAGCGCGGACAGCGGGTCGTCCAGGATGAGCAGCGAGGGCCGGGCCAGGATGGCCCGGGCCAGCGCCACCCGCTGCCGCTGGCCGCCGGACAGCGCCATGCCCTGCTCGCCGATCCGGGTGTCAAGCCCCCACGGCAGGTCGTGCACGAACCCGGCCTGGGCCATGGCCAGCGCGGCCTCGATGGCCGCCTCGTCCGCGTCCGGGGCGCCGTAGCTGACGTTCTCCCGCACGCTCGCGGAGAACAGGGTGGGGTCCTCGAACGCGCAGCCGACCCGGGCGCGCAGCTCGGGCAGCGGCAGCCGCCGGACGTCGGTGCCGTCGAGCAGCACCGCGCCGGACGTCACGTCGGCCAGCCGGGGCACCAGCTGCAGCAAGGTCGTCTTGCCCGCCCCGGTCGCGCCGGCCAGCACCACGGTCTGGCCCGGCTCCACGGTCAGCGAGATCCCGCGCAGTAAAGCGTGGTCCGCGCCTGGGTAGCGAAACCTCACCCGGTCAAACTGAAGAGAAGCCGCGGAGCGGCGAGCGGGGGCCGGGGGTTCCGGGGGTAGTCCCCCGGGGGAGCAGGGCGGGGGGTCGCCCCCCCGCCCCAGCCCGGCCGGGCTGGTAATAGAAGGTCGAGTGTCGAGGATTTCGTAGACGCGCTGCGCGGCGGTGGCCGCCTCCTGGCCGCCGGCCAGGATGTAGCCCATCGACTCGATCGGCCACAGCAGCATCAGGGTCAGCGTGATGAACGCGACCAGCCCGCCCAGGGTCAGCTCGTGCCGGCCGACGGCGATGGCGCCGAGCAGCAACAGCAGGCCGATCATGGCGTTCGGGATGAGGTCCAGGCCGGCCCAGAACGTGCTGCGCAGCCGGGCCTTGGCCAGTTCGGTGCCGAACACCTCGGCCGCCTGCCCGGCGTGCCGGCTGGCTGCCTCACTGCCCCGGCCCAGCGCCTTGAGCACGCGGATCCCGGTGGCCGCCTCCTCCACGTAGGTGGCCAGGTCACCCTGCTGGTCCTGAGAGCGCCGTGAGAGCACCCGGTAGCGCCGCTGGAACTTGACGCTGGCCCACAGGACCGGCAGGAACAGCGTCCCGGTCAGCAGGCCGAGCCACCAGTTCAGCCTGATCAGCAGCGCCACCACGGCCACGAACGTGACCGTGTTGGTGATCAGGAAGACGATGCCGAAGCCGGCGAACCGCCGGATCGCCGACAGGTCGGTGGTCGCACGGGACAGCAACTGGCCGGACTGCCACTCATCGTGGAAGGCGGGCGGCAGCCGCTGCAGATGCGCGTAGATGTCCGCCCGGATGGACTGGTCAAGGCCAGTGACCGCGTTGGCCTGGACCCAGCGGCGGAGGAAGTTGAGCAGCGCCTGCGCCACGCCCAGGCCGATCGCGGCCGCGCCGATGGGCAGCAGCAGGTCGCGGCGGCCCTGGCTGATCGCCCCGTCGATCATCGACTTGGTGAGCAGCGGAATGGCGATCTCACTGAGCACCGAGACGATCGCGGCGGCCAGCATGAACGCCAGCTGCCAGCGGTAAGGGCGCAGGTAGCTACGGGCCCGCCAGAGGGCGGCCAGGGGAGTGCCGCCGGTGCCGCCATTCCCGGTCCGGGCAGCCGGAAGCGGGCCGGGTTGTTGAGGGGGCATTACTCGCACGCTAGCTCGGCGCCGCCCGCATGTCACCTGAATTTTCCCTGGCCGGCGGGCCGCGCCCGGGGTGGCCATCCATTCCGCATGATGGCCCAGACCGGCCGTAAGCGGGATGAGTGGTGAAGTAACGGGACTGTCACCTCATCGCCCGCTATCTGGCGGGCGGGTGGCGGCGGCACCACAACTCTGGCACGCTGGCTAGCCCGGGGGACTCGCGCGCCGGTGCCCGGGAGGCCGGCAGGGAGGGACCGTGGAGGGCACGGATTCTGGGGGCAGGCCACCCACATTGAGTTGGTCGCCTGGTCCGGCGCTAGCCGCTTACCACGACGGCGTCACCGTAATATGCCAGCTCGCGGCGCTGTTCAGCGACGCCGACTGGGCCGGGCCGTCGCCGTGCCCGGAATGGCGGGTGGCTGACCTGGCTGGTCATCTGCGCTGCGTGGCGGACGACTTCCATGAATACCTGGACGACGCGCCGGCCAGCCGGCTGGCCCGGCTGATGGCCACCGGCGCGCACCCGGAGACGCTGGCCCGCAAGCTGGCCCGGCAGAACGCGGCTGAGCTGGCCGCGCTGCCGGACGCGTCCGGTCCTGAGCACATCGCCGGGTTCGCCAGCTCGGCCCGGTCCTACGCGCAGCGGCTGCCGCCCATCTGGGATCTGCCGCATCACCAGTACCGGGACATGCTGGTCACGGTGGGCGGGATGGCCGGGGCCGCGGCCGCCGAATGGCACCTGCACGCCTGGGACCTGGCCCGGGCCCAGGGCAAGGACTACCGGCCGGCCGACCCGGACATGCTGCTCAGCGGCTGGCTGGCCGGCAAGCCGCACCTGCCGCTGCCCGGCCCGGGGCTGCCGGTGCCGGTCGGCGGGAGCGTGGCCGCGCAGGCCGGGGACGGCCTGGCCCGGCCCGGGCGGCTGGCCGCCCCGGGCCCGGTGGCCGCCGGGCCCGGGGCCGCCGGCGCCGGAGACCCGTGGCATGCGATGCTGCGTGCGTCGGGCCGGATCACGCCCGGCGGCAGTCCCGCGGCCCCGGGGCTGTTCTCCTGAGCTGGAGGGACTGGCCCTGATGGCATTTGACGTGGCGTCCGTGCGCGCTGGTTATCCTGCCCTGGCCGATGGCTTCGCCTACCTGGACGGCGCGGCGGGCACGCAGGTCCCGGCGGCGGTGCTGGACGCGATCGGCGCCGCCTACCGGTCCGGTCTGGGCAACGCCGGCGGCCGGTTCCCGGCCAGCCAGCGGTCCACCGCGCTGACCGCCGAGTGCCGCCAGGCCATCGCCGACCTGACCGGCGGCGACCCGGCCGGGGTCATCCTCGGGCCGAACATGACCACGCTCACCTACCGGCTGGCCGGCACGCTGGCCCGCGGCTGGGGCCCGGGCGACGAGGTCGTGGTGTCCCGGCTGGACCACGACGCCAACGTGCGGCCCTGGCTGCAGGCCGCGGAGCGGGCCGGGGCCACGGTCCGCTGGGCCGAGGTGGACACCGGCACGGGGGAGCTGCCCGCCGCCCAGTACGCCGGCCTGCTGTCCGAACGGACCCGGCTGGTCGCGGTGACCGCGGCCAGCAACGTGCTCGGCACCCGGCCGGACCTGCCCGCGATCACCGCCGCGGCCCGGGCGGCCGGCGCGCTCAGCTACGTGGACGGCGTGCACGCCACGCCGCACATGCCGGTCGACGTGGCCGCGCTGGGCGCGGACTTCTACGCGACCAGCGCCTACAAGTGGTCGGGCCCGCACATCGGCACGGTGATCGCCGACCCGGCGCTGCTGGAGACGCTGCGCCCGGACAAGCTGATACCCGCGCCGGACACGGTGCCGGACCGGTTCGAGCAGGGCACCCCGCCGTTCGCCGACCTGGCCGGGGTGACCGCGGCCGTGGACCACCTGGCCCAGCTGGGCGCGCCCGGGCCTGGCCGCCGCCGGGAGCGGCTGCTGGCCTCGATGGCCGCGGTGGAGGCGTACGAGCAGGAACTGTTCGGCGTGCTGCTGGACGGGCTGGCCGGGATGAGCCCGGTGACCACGTACGGCAAGGCGGCCAGCCGGGCCCCGACGGCCTATTTCACCGTGGCCGGGCACACCCCGGACCAGGTCGCCCAGTTCCTGGCCGGCCGCCAGGTGAACGTGTGGGCCGGGCACAACTACGCCTGGGAGCTGACCGGGGCGCTGGGCCTGCGCGACCACGGCGGCGCGGTGCGGGCCGGCCTGGTGCACTACAACGACCGGTCCGACGTGGACCGGCTGCTGGCCGCGCTGGCCGCGCTGGCCGAGCTGGCTGGCTGAGCGCAGGTGGCCTCCGGGCCCGGCTGGCCGCCGGGCCCGGAGGCCGCTCGCTCAGGGCGACTCCTCCATGCTGGCCCCCGTGATCTTGAGGTCGGCCTCAATCTCCGTGGCATAAACCGGCTGGCCGGCGGTTGTGCCACCTTCGATGAGCCCGGCCGGCGTCACCCCCGCAGAGCTGCAGGCGTAGCAGAACACGGGCCCTCCGCTGTCGCCGGGCTGGGCCGTCGGCGACACACCTTGTGCCGACGTGCCGGCCAGCTCGATCAGATTGCAGACTTTGACGCCGTCGAAGGTCCCGCAGTCGGTGCTTCCGTCGGCCAGCACCGGCACGTAACGAACGGTCCTGGTGAAGGCGCCATCGGTGGTCAGCTGCTGTCCCACCGCCGGGAAGTCAGTGAAGGGTGCGGTGACGGCCATGGCTGTCGGCTGGTTCGTCCCGGTGCCGACCCAGACGTAAGGATTGAACCCTTCTTCGTTCGGATTCTCCACGAGCTGGACGTCGTCATTGGATCCGTAGTGGTAGTTGGAGGTCGTCCCGAACGTCCGGACGGTTCCGCTGGTTGCTGTCGGCTGGCCGCCGTTGGGCCCGACGTACCAGCCGCCGTTCGTGAACGTGCCATCCCCGCAGTGACCATCTGTCATGGCTCTCGGATAGCCGGCGGTTCCGATCACGGTGAAGCCTGATGTGCACCACCCGACGTTAGGGTTATAAATCAGGTCGCCGCCGAAGAACGGCACGGCATCCTCCTGCCGGTCCACGAAAAGATGCAACGCCGGCGCGGACACCGAGGTAACCACCAGGTGCGAGGACAGGGTCCGCCGGAAATACCTGGTGACATCGCTGCGCGACATTCCCCTGGGCGCGGCGGAAAGGGTGACGTCGACGGTCCCTTTCCGGAGGTTAGGCATCCAGGTGGCGAGCTTGTACCCAGCCGCCATTAGCTTCGCGAAGTGATTTGACACAGTCCGTGAACTCGCGTCCAGGACCCCGATGCTCTGCGGCACACGCTCGATCCTGACCGACGGTTCGGGGCCGAGGGCCTTGACGGCGGGCTTGGCCCTGAGGGCACTCAGGGACGCCCGGAAGGAGGTTGCGGAGCCGGGGCCCAGGAGAATCGTGACCGAACCGCCTGGGTTGAGGATGTCACCCGCATAGAGTGACGCGTACTTCGTGAGGCCCAGGTGGTTGACAGCGCCCGCGAAATTGCCGACGGTCGGCGTGGCGCGAACGCCTTCGGCCGCCGCGGTCATGCTTTTCGGAGCCGGAGATGGGCCGCGGCTCGCATTGCTGGCTGCGGCTCCCTGGACCGTGGAAAAGAAGAAGATTGGCGCTAAACCGGCCAGGACAACAAATAAACCTAACGCCCGCTGCCGCCTCACAGAACCTCCAATATCCGGAAATGTACGTTTAAAGTATCATTCAGGTAAAGGCTGGGCAAGGTGCGGGTAGCGTCAGGCGGGCAGCCTGGCGGTCATTGCCTGGTGTGAACGCTAGATAAGCAGGTAGCCGCGGGCCGGGAAGCACGCTGGCCGGTGTTCCTGGGCCGCGGTCAGCGGGCCGGGTGGGCCGCCGCGCCGGCGAACGCGTAGCGGTAGAACCGGGTCTCACGGGACTGGAAGCCGACCCGCTCGTACAGCCGGCCCGCCGCCTCACGGGACGCCCGCGAGGTCAGGTCCACCGTCCGGGCCCCGGCCTCCTCGGCCAGCCGCAGCGCTGCCACCGTGAGCGCTTCGCCGATGCCCTGGCCGCGGGCGGCCTCATCGACGACGACGTCCTCGATCCAGGCCCGGATCCCGGTCGGGATCGGGAACAGGACCAGCGACAGCGTGCCGGCCAGCCGGCCATCGGCCCAGGCCACGAGCAGCGTGGTGGCGTCCGACCCGGCGATCCGCTCCAGCGCCGCCCGGTCCAGCGGTGGCGCGCTGCGGGACAGTTGCGGCAGCAGCCGGTTAAACGCCTCAACGACCTCATCGGTCACTTCACGTAGCTCTTCGACGCGCACAGTCACCTGGTGACCCTACCGTGCGCTCTGTTTGCTTTGCGCCTCCGGGCGCGCTGAATCCGCCGGGCTTCCCTCATCGCTCTGTCGCCCGCTCCTCGCTCGCCGGTCCGGCGGCGCCAAGACCCGCCACTAGCGGATGAGATCATGAGCGAACCGTGAGCGTGCTATCGCAGCTTTCCGTTTCCTCACCGGTCTCGTACCTGGTGGCCTTCGCGCTGCCGGCGCTGGACGCGGTGCTGCCGGTGCTGCCCAGCGAGACCGTCGTGATCGCGCTCGGGGTGGCCACCGCGGGCCGGGACGATCCGCGGATCGCGGTGCTGGTCGCGCTGGCCGCCTGCGGCGCGTTCGCCGGCGACAACCTGTGCTACTTCCTGGGCCTCAAATTCGGCCCGTTCGCGCGCCGCCGGCTGTTCTCCGGGCCGCGCGGGCAGCGCAGCCTGGCCTGGGCGGAGCGGGCCCTGCAACGGTTCGGCGCCCGGATCATCGTGGTCTGCCGCTTCATCCCCGGCGGGCGCACCGCGGTCACCTTCACCTGCGGCGTGGTGCGGTACCCGTGGCCCAGGTTCGCCGTTGCCACCATATGCGCCGGGATCATCTGGGCCTGCTACGCGTTCTTCTTGGGGCGGCTGGGCGGCAAGGCGTTCGAGGACCGGCCGTGGCTCGGCTTCGTGCTCGCGTTCGGCGTGGCCCTGGCGGTCAGCGCGATCGTGGAGCTGCTCCGCCGGACCCGGCCGTGGCGGGTGCTACGCAGGCTGCGCCGATCGGCATGAGCCGGCCAGCCACTCGCCGAACGTCTGGCTGCCGCGCAGCCCCGGCCCGGCGGGCAGCATCCCCCCGCCGGCCATAGCCCGCCCGGCCGCGCCCGGTACCCGCACCCGCAGCACCGGCCGCCGGCTCCCACGGGCCTGGGCCACCTGCCGGGCCAGGCCGGCCAGCTCGGCCGGCTCCGGCCCGGCCATCTCGGGGGCCAGGCCGGCCGGCGGGCCCGCGGCCAGCGCGGCCAGCACCGCGGCCACCTCACCCGCGGCCACCGGCTGGATCCGCATCCGCGGCACCAGCAGCACCGGGCCCGGGATCCGGTCCAGCAGCTCCGGCACGAACTGGTGGAACTGGGTGGCCCGCATGATGCTGAACGGCACCCCGCTGTCGCGCACCAGCGCTTCCTGCGCCACCTTCCCCGCGTTGTACCCGCTGCTCATCCCCGGGCGGCCCGTCCCGACGATGGACAACACCACATGATGCCTAACGCCAGCGCGGCGGCCTGCCGCCAGCAGGTTCCCGGTGCCCGCGGTGAAGAACGCCGCCGCCTTACGGCCGCTCACCGCAGCCGTGTTGGTCACGTCGATCAGCACATCGGCGCCGTCCAGCGCGGCGTCAAGCCCGTCCCCGGTGAGCACGTCGGCGCCGGCCGACCGGGTGAGCACCACCGGCTGGTGCCCGGCCGCCCGCAGCTCGGCCACCACGTACCGGCCGACCAGGCCGGTCCCGCCCGCCACTGCTATCCGCATCTGCCCGCCTCCTCGCTTTCGACATACGTTCAGACGAACCCGGGTCCCTGGTTGTGACAGTCATTCCGGGGTGACGCCCCCCTGGACCCCGCCCCATCATTGACCGGCAAATACTTCGCAAGAAATTGATTCCGGGTTAAACGGCGCC
>Ga0335085_10015319_pt1 | contig 11128 bp, 8 predicted proteins | sample Lox_Sample_45_FD_206712 | JGI IMG/M metagenome (GOLD analysis project Ga0335085, IMG submission 206712) | Soil microbial communities from Loxahatchee National Wildlife Refuge, Florida, United States - Lox_Sample_4.5 | ecosystem: Environmental > Terrestrial > Soil > Wetlands | place: USA: Florida... | reverse complement strand
CTCGGCGCGCTCGCTCGCCCGCCCGCTCGACGTCCCGGTCGGCGGCGATCCCGACGCGTGGCTCTATCCGGGCTGCGTGATGGATGCGTGGTTGCGCGACACACACCGCGCCGCCATCCGCGTGATGTGCGCGGCAGGCTCCGGCGTGGCGCGGCCCCACGCGGCCGCCGCGTGCTGCGGCGCGCTCCACTTGCATGCCGGGCGGGAAGCCGAGATGCGCACACTCGCCGGACGCGTCATACGGGCGATGCCGGGCGACGCGCCGGTGGTCGTCGACAGCGCCGGGTGCGGGGCGGTCATGAAGGACTACGGGCGTCTCCTGGGCACGCCGGCGGCGGCGGCGTTCTCCGCGCGTGTGCGCGACTTCTCGGAGTGGCTCGCCGACCAGCCGCCGCTCGACCTGCGCCACCGTGATACACCCGTCGTCGTACAGGACCCGTGCCATCTGCGCCACGTTCAGCACGCCCACGGCGCGGTGCGCGCCGTCCTCGCGCGCGCCTACCCGCTGCTCGAGACAGGCGACGACGGCCTGTGCTGCGGAGCCGGCGGCGCGTACGCGCTCTCCCAGCACGATCTCTCGCAACGCATTCTCGAGCGCAAGGTCGCCGCGCTGCGCGACGCGGCGAGGAGCGGAGCGCCGGTCGTCGCGTCCGCCAATCCGGGGTGTCTGGTCCAGCTACGGGGCGCGGGTCTCGACGCTCGCCATCCCGCCGACCTCATCTCGGAGGCACTCGATGACTGACCCGTTCGAGGCGATCACGGAGCGGCTCGCCGCGATCGAGGAGGAGCTACGCGACCTCGCATACGAGCGGCTCCGGGCGGCCGCCCGTGCGCCCGAGGAGGACGAGGGCGTCGCCGCAGCCGCCGAGGAACGACGCGTGCTCCAGGCCCGCCGCGCCATCGCGAAGGCGATACGCGCGTTGGCGCCGGCAGGAGACGACGAGTAGGCATCTGCCGCATGAGCCTGCGCCGGTACCACACGCTCGTCTACGACAGCGTGCGCTGGGAGGGATTCCAGTTCCGCGCGGACGACATCGTGATCAGCACGCCGCCGAAGTGCGGGACGACATGGACACAGATGATCTGCGCACTGCTGATCTTCCAGACTCCGGCGTTCTACACATCGCTCGATCTGATCTCTCCTTGGCTCGACATGCTCACGCGCGATCTGCCGTCGGTCGTCGCCGACCTCGATGCCCAGGACCACCGGCGATTCATCAAGACGCACACGCCGTTCGACGGGCTCCCGCACGACCCCCGAGTCACGTACATCTGCGTCGGTCGCGATCCGCGTGACGTGTTCCGCTCGTGGGACAACCACATCGACAACATGGACCTCGCGGCCTTGCTCGCCGCCCGCGAGAACGCGGTCGGGCTCGACGACGTGACGGATCTCCTCGCCGCGGGTCCGCCGCCGCGACCGGAGCAGGAGATCGACCGCTTCCGGGAGTGGGTGAACGACGAGCGGCCCTTCACCGAGGCGATGAGCCTCGCGGCGACGCTCCACCACCTGCAGACGTTCTGGGACCGGCAGGCCGCGCCCAACATCGTCATGGTGCACTACGACGACCTCCGCACCGATCTCGCGGGACAGATGCGCGGACTCGCCCGCCGGCTCGGGATCGAGGTCGACGAGGTCCGCTGGCCGGAGCTGGTCGACGCCGCCATGTTCGAGAACATGCGCAAGCACGCGGATCGGATCGCGCCCGACACGACCAACGCGATCTGGACCGACAACCAGCGGTTCTTCCATCGCGGGTGCAGCGGCCAGTGGCAGGACCTGCTCGGTCCGGACGACCTTGCGAGCTACGAGCGACGCGTCGCCGCGCTCGCGCCGCCCGATCTCGCGGCCTGGGCCGAGCACGGAGCATCGGCCCGGCGAACCTCATGACGTGACGCGGGCGCTAGGCGGGCTCGTTCAGGCGGTCGATGAGCTCGCGTAAGCGAGAGTAGGAACGCCGGTCGAATCTCATCCGCAGCCGGGCCAGATCGGGGACGTCGTCGTCGGCGATCTCGGCCTTGCTGGCAGCCGCGGGCTCGATGCGCCCGCTGGCGAGGATGTCTGCGAACTCGGTGTTGAGCGTCTCGATCCGAGCGGCCGCGGGGAGCTCCTTCATGCGCAGCACGAGGGTGCCGTCCACGAAGCGCAGCGAGTGATAGTTCCGGTAGAAGCCGGTGATCTCCTCGAGCGCGACCGACGGATCGTCGGTGATCTTGACCAAGCGCACGTCCTCGGGCGAGATGTAGCCGCGAGCGCGCAGCTCCCGCTCCACGAAGTGCACCCAGCTGAGCCAGAAGGTGCCACCGGGAACGTCGAGCAGGACAATCGGAGCGGGAGGCGCCTTGCCGGTCTGAACGAGCGTCAGGAGCTCGAAGCCCTCGTCGAGCGTCCCGAATCCGCCCGGCAGGAGCACGAACGCGTGCGCCTCCTTCACGAACGTCACCTTGCGCGTGAAGAAGTAGCGGAAGTTGACGAGTTTCGGATCGTCGGCGAGGAACTGCGTGGTGGCGGCTTCGAATGGCAGCCGGATGCTCACTCCGAACGAATTGGCCGCGCCGGCGCCTTCGATGCCCGCCTCCATGATGCCGGGACCTGCCCCGGTGATGACCATCCAGTCCGCCTCGGCCAGCTCCCGTGCGAGCGCAACGGTTTGCGCGAAGAGCGGATCGTCGCGGCGCGTGCGCGCGGAACCGAAGATCGCCGCCTTGCGCGCGGCGCGGTACGGCTCGAACACCGCGAACGCATACCGCATCTCCTTGAGCGCCGCGTTCGCGATCTTGAGGTCGCCGCGCGACGCCCGGTCGCGAGCGAGCCGGACTGCGGACACGATCAGCTCGAATACGAGATCGCTGTCATCGACGTCGCCGATCTTGTTGATCAGCGCTTCGACGTCTCGATCGATCTCGGGATCGCCGGTGCGATACCGCGGAAGCCGCGCCACGACGCAGTCAGCCGCCGACGACCGAGCGCGCCAACTCGGAGAGCTCCTTCGCCGGCCGCGCGCCCAGGTGCGATATCACCTCGGCCGCGCCGAGCGATGCGAGCTGTCCGCACTTCGCCAGCCCGAAACCGTGGGTGAAGCCGTACAGGAAGCCCGCGGCGTACAGGTCGCCCGCGCCCGTCGTGTCCACGACCCGGGCGGGATACGCGTCGATGACGTGCACGTCATCCCCTGCAACGATGACGGAGCCGTGTGGCCCGCGCGTGAGCGCGGCGATCTCGCAGTGTCCCCGGACGTGGTGCAGCGCTTGGTCGAACGTGTCGACCTCGTACAGCATGGTGATTTCGTGCTCGTTGGCGAAGAGGATGTCGATGTGGCCCTCGATGAGCTCGCGGAACTCTTGGCGATGCCGTTCGACGCAGAACGGGTCCGAGAGCGTGAGCGCGACCCTCTGATCCGCGCGGTGTGCGACGGCAGCCGCACGCCGCACCGCGTCCTTGGCGGGCGGCGGGTCCCAGATGTAACCCTCCAGGTACGTGACGGCCGCACTCTCCACCAGCGCGTCGTCGACGTAGCTCTCGTCGAGCTCGGCTCCGGCGCCCAGGAACGTGCACATCGTGCGCTGCGCGTCGGGAGTCACGATCACGAGGCACCGACCTGTGGGGGCGCCGCCGACCGCGAGCGGCGTATCGAAATGCACACCCACGCTCCGCAGGTCGTGGGCGAACACCTTGCCGAACGTGTCGTCCGCGACCCGCCCGATGTAGGCCGCCTTGCCGCCGAAGGACGCGATCCCTGCTGCGGTGTTGGCGGCGGACCCACCCGAGACCTCCACTGCCGGGCCCATCTCGGCATAGATCTCGTCCGAACGTGCCGCGTCGACCATCGTCATCGCGCCCGGTTCGACCCCGGTGCGGTCCACGAAGTCGTCATCGGCGTACACGAGGACGTCGACCAGCGCGTTGCCCAGTGTCAACACATCGAATCGGCTCACTGCTTGACACCCAACGTGAGCGCGACCGGCCGGCTCGCGTTCGTGGTCTCTTCGACCGGACGCAGACGCCGACCGACGGTGTGCTTCCGTCCGTACAGCGTCGTGCGTTGCGCGAGGGTGCGACCGATGGGCTCGACGATCGACCGAAACTCGGCTTCGTCGAGCTCCTGACCGTGACTCGCGCCGGCGGCGCGCGAAATATTCTCGTCCATGAGTGTCCCGCCGAGATCGTTGGCACCGGCCTGCAAGATTTGGCGCGTACCGCTGATCCCGCACTTCACCCACGATGCCTGGACGTTCGGGATCGTGTCGCGGTACGCGATGCGTCCGACCGCGTGCATGAGCACCACTTCGCGGAACGTCGGGCCGCGCCGCGCTTTGCCCTGAATGAAGATCGGCGTGGCCATGTGCACGAACGGGAGGGGAACGAACTCGGTGAACCCGCCGGTCTCCTTCTGGAGGTCGCGGGTGCGCACGAGGTGGCGCGCGACGTGGATCGGCCGCTCGACGGTGCCGTGCATGATCGTGACGTTCGACCGCAACCCGACGTCGTGGGCGGTCCGGTGCGCGAACAGCCACTCCTCGGTATTGACCTTGTCGGGACAGATCACCGCTCGTACCTCGTCGTCGAGGATCTCGGCCGCAGTGCCCGGCAACGTCGCCAGCCCGGCCTCCTTGAGCCGGAGCAGGTAGTCGCGCAGGGGCATGTCGAGCCGCCGCGCACCCTCGGTGACCTCGAGGGCGGTGAAGCCGTGGACGTGGATGTCGGGCGCGACCTGCTTGACCGCGCGGGCAACGTCGACGTAGTAGTCGCCGTCGAAGTCGGGATGGATGCCGCCTTGCAGGCAGACCTCGGTCGCCCCGCATTCGACTGCCTCGACGACCCGGCGCTGCATCTCCTCCATCTCGACGAGATACGGCTTACCTCGGAGGTTCAGCGAGAGCGGCCCCTTCGAGAACGCGCAGAATCGACACCGGAAAGTGCACACGTTGGTGTAGTTGATGTTGCGATTCCGCACGAAGGTGACCTCGTCGCCGACGATCTGCCGGCGGAGTTCGTCGGCGACCTCGGCGACGCGCACGACCTCCGGGCCGCGCGCGCCCAGGAGCGTGACGATCTCGTCGATGCCGACCTCTTGATGCGCGAGGACCCCGGCGAGCACCTCACCGACGCGCCCGCCCGCGGTCGCGCCACCGGCCGGGAGCAGCCGCGGCGGATCGAGATCGTCGCGCCCGGGCGCCCATGCCGTGTCGCGCGCGAGACCTTCGAGATCCGACGCGACGAGCACCGCGGTGCGAACGTCGGCGTGCAACCACTCGTCGGGGCGCTGCGCGTACTCGGGGTACACCGTGAGCCGCGGCGCGAGCACGAATCCGGCTGCTTCCGTCGCCTCTCGGAGACGATCGAGCGCGGGCCACGGCCGTTCCGGGTTGACGTGATCGATGGTCAGGGGTGACACCCCGCCCCAGTCGTCGATACCGGCCGCGAGGAGCGGTGCGAGATCGTCGCTCAGGTTCGGGGGCGCCTGCAGATGAACGTCGGGGGGCAAGATGACGCGCGCGGCGGCAATCGACCAGAGGAACTCATCCGCGGGACAAGGCGCGGCGCGGTGCATCGCCGTGCCCGGCTTGGGCAGGAAGTTCTGCACGATCACTTCCTGCACGTGGCCGTGCTCGCGATGGGCGTCGGCGATCGCGACCAACGCGTCGATTCGCTCCGTACGGGTCTCGCCGATGCCCACGAGAATGCCCGTGGTGAACGGCACTCGCGCCCGGCCGGCCGCGTGCAAGGTGGCGAGGCGCCGCGCCGCGGTCTTGTCGGGCGCGCCGAAATGCGCGCCGCCCGGCTCGTGCAGACGATCGGCAAGTGTCTCGATCATCATTCCCTGCGACGGGCTCACAGCTCGCAGCCGCAGGAGCTCGTCCTCCGAGAGCGCGCCCGCGTTCGCGTGCGGCAGCAGGCCGGTCTCGTCGAGCACGCGATGCGCCACGGCGGCGAGGTAGTGGACGGTGCTGTCGAAGCCGTGCCCATGCAGCCACTCGGCCGCTTGCGCGTAGCGATCCTCGGGCGCCTCGCCGAGCGTGAAGAGAGCCTCGAAGCAACCGAGCGCGGCGCCGCGCGAAGCGAGCTCCATGACCTGTTCCTCGGACAGGAAGGGCGACTCCAGGCGAGCCGGCGGCTTCGCGAACGTGCAGTAGCCGCAACGGTCGCGACAGAGCATCGTGAGCGGGACGAACACCTTGGGCGAGAACGTGACGCGGCGCCCGGTCTGCACGTCGCGGCGCGCCGCGGCGTCCGCCATGAGCTCGGTCAGGGGAGCATCGACGAGCTCGCGGAACAACCCTGCGCTCGGCATGCGGCGACCCTAGTCGGCGGCCAGTGCGGCCCGGTCGCCGATCCACAGCACCCGTCGACCGCGGATACGAGCTGCCGGCAGATCATCTCCCGCGCGGATGCGCCGGATCGCATCGCGCTTCTCCTCGCCCGCGACCGTCATGACCACGAGCTCGGCGCGCTCGATCGCGGGAAAGGTGAACGTCAGCCGCGGATAGGGATGCAGGTCGTCGCCGGTCTCGACGACGAGCCGGTCGCGTTCTTCGACCGCTGCGCTCCCGGGAAACAGCGACGCGGTGTGCCCGTCGGGTCCGAGACCGAGGTGGACGATGTCGATCGGCGGCGCGCCGCGCACGAGCTGGTCGTACCCGTCCGCGCCCGCTCCGACCATCGAGTGCACGGCCCGTGGCCGGACGTGGTCGAGGAGTATCCGGCGCGCCATGCCCTCGTTCGAATCGTCGGACTCCACCGGCACGATGCGCTCGTCGCCGAAGAACACGTCGATCGTCGGCCATTCGATCGTCTCGCCGCGCAACGCGGTGTAGCAGCGGTGCGCGAGCTCGCCGCCCGAAAGTGCGAGAGAGCGGGGCGTGGTCTCCGCGACGAGTCGGGCGAACGCGCGGGGCACGTCGTCGACGATGCGGATCTCTCCTGGAAGCTCCACGTCTGCCATTCTTCCCGACGCATGGATCGTGAGACCGTCCAGGTGTACGAGACCCGGGTCGGCGACTGGATCGAGCGGCGGCGGCGGCCCCGGCCCGCGGCGCTCGACGCCTTCGTCGCACGAGTACCGCCGGGCGTGCGCGCCGACGCCGGTTGCGGGCCGGGCTGGCACAGCGGCGAGCTCGGTACTCCCGTGGTCGCCTTCGACGCGTCGGCGGCGATGGCCGCGCAGGTGCGTTCGTTCGCCCCTTCGGCCTGGCCCTTGGTTGCCGATCTCGAGCACCTGCCGTTCCGGACCGGGGTGCTCTCCGGCGCGTGGGCCAACAGGTCGTATATGCACATCGACGAAACGAGGCTCCCGATGGCACTGGCCGACCTGCACCGCGCGGTCGCGGTCGGCGGCAAGGTGCACATCCAGGTCACCTCCGACCGCCGGCGAGCGAACGACGACGACGCCTTTCCGGGCCGGCATTTCACGTGGTGGCCGTCCGGCCGCCTCCGCGAGGTAGTGGAAGGCGCGGGGTTCGAGATCGACGAATTCGTCGACGACGGCGACGAATGGCTCGATGTCGATGCGACGCGGGCGCGGATGATGGCAGACACGGTCGGGGCCGGTATGCGCGTGCTGATCGTCGGGCTGAATCCCGGGATCATGTCGGCCGACCGCGGGATCGGTTTCGTACGGCCGGGGAACCGCTTCTGGCCGGCCGCGCTCGAATCCGGGCTCGTGACGCGGACGCACGATCCCGTCTACGCGCTTGATGTCGATCGGATCGGCATGACGAACCTGGTGCGGCGCGCGACCGCCGGCGCGGCCGAGCTGTCGCGCGAGGAGTACGTCGGCGGCGCGGCCCGCCTCGAGCGTCTCGTGCGCTGGCTGCAGCCCCGGTGCGTCTGCTTCGTCGGGATCACCGGATACCGCGCGGCCGTGGACAAGCGGGCGACCATCGGATGGCAGACGGATCCGTTCGGCGGCGCGCGCACATACGTCATGCCCAACACGAGCGGGCTAAATGCGCACGCCAAGCCCGCCGACTTCGCCGCCCACCTGCGTGCCGTCGCCGCGGCTGCCGCGGCCGACGACGACGCGAGGTGAACAGGCCTACCTGACGGCGTGCGCCTTACGTTCGAGCGTCGCCAGCGCGTCGCGGAACGACTGCGCGAACGAGTCGACGCCCTCGCGCTCGAGTGTGTCCGTCACGTCGGTGAAGTCGACTCCGGCCCCGGCGAGGTCGGCGATCACTTGCCGGGCGCCCGCGATGTCGTCGGAGATCGCACCCGCGCGGAGGTTGTCGTCACCGTTCGCGAGCACGTCGACCGACGCCTGGGCGAGCGTGTTCACCGTGTTCGCGCCGACCAGTTCGTCGACGTAGAGGGTCGGGGAGTACGCCGGATTCTTCGTCGAGGTCGACGCCCACAACGGTCGTTGTACCCGCGCTCCGGATGCCGCGAGCTTCTCCCAGCGCGCGCCGGCGTGCTCTCCGACGAACTTCAGGTACGCAAGTTTCGCGTTCGCGACAGCAGCCCGGCCGCGGAGCGGATGACCCTCGGGGAGCCGGCGATCGGTCTCGGTGTCGACCCGGCTCACGAAGAACGACGCCACCGACGCGAGATGGCGGAGATCGCCACCGGCGGCGGCGCGTTGCTCGAATCCGGTCAAGAACGCTTCGATGACGCTCTGGTAACGCTCGAGGCTGAAGATGAGTGTGACGTTGACATTGATGCCGGCCGCGAGCGTGTCCGTGATCGCGGGGATACCCTCCGGTGTCGCCGGGATCTTGATCATGACGTTCGGGCGAGCGAGGCGCTCCCACAGTTCCTTCGCCTGTTGCGTGGTGGCGGCGGTGTCGTGCGCGAGCTCGGGCGATACCTCGATGGACACATAGCCGTCGGCCGCGTCCAACTGGTCGTACACCGGGCGGAGGACGTCGGCCGCGTGCTCGATGTCGGTCGTCACGAGGTCCCAGTACGCGTCCTCGGTCGTCGCACCGCGGCCGGTCACCTCGCGCAGCTGCGCGTCATAGTCGTCGCCGGTGGCCATTGCCTTTTCGAAGATCGTGGGATTGGAGGTGACGCCGCGTATCCCGTGCACCTCGACCAACTGTTGCAGGCCGCGCGTCGCCAAGGCTCGGGTCATGTTGTCGTACCAGGGACTCTGCCCGAAGCCGATCAACCTCGGAATCGCGCTCGTCATGTCAGCTTCCTTCCGGTCCGACGGCGGTTACTGCGTCGAGCAGCGCCCGCGCCCGCTCGACGGCGCGCTCCGGCGTGATCCCGAGCTCGCGCATCACGACGTCGCCGGGCGCCGAAGCCCCGTAGCGATCGATGCTCACGACGTCGTCGGCGTAGCGCTCCCAACCGAATCGGACGCCGGCTTCGACCGCGAGCGTCGGGAGTCCGGGCGGGAGTACGCGGGCGCGATAGTCGTCGCCCTGCTGCTCGAACAGGTTCCACGAGGGCATCGAGACGACGCGCGCGTCGATGTCGAACGCCGCGAGTTGCTCGCGGGCGGCGACGCACACCTGTACCTCGGAGCCGGTGCCGATGAGCACCACATCCGGCCGGTCGCCCCGCTCGGGCACCAACACGTACGCGCCGAGCGTGACGCCGACGGGCGCGCGCTCGGCGGTGCCGTCGAGGACCGGAACCTTCTGGCGCGTCAGGATCATCGCCGTCGGTCCGGCCCCGTCGAGGTGGACCTTCCACGCGGCCGCGACTTCGTTCGCGTCGGCCGGCCGCATGACCCGCAGGCCGGGCATCGCCCGCAGCGAGGCGAGCTGCTCGACCGGTTCGTGCGTCGGGCCGTCCTCGCCGACTCCGACCGAGTCGTGGGTCCAGACGAAGCACACCTTTGTCTGCATGATCGACGCGAGGCGCACGGCGGGCCGCATGTAGTCGCTGAACACGAAGAACGTCCCCACGCACGGGACGAGCCCCGCCGCCGCCATCGCGTTCGCAGCCGAGCCCATTCCGTGCTCACGGATCCCGAAGTGGATCAACCGGCCCGCCGGGTCGTCGGGGGCGAACGTACCGAGACTCTTCACCTGCATGCCGGTGTTCCCGGTGAGATCTCCCGACGCGGTGAACAGGCCCGGAACCACGTCGACGACGGCGGTCAGGACTTCCTCGATCGCGCTGCGCGTCGGCACCGACGCTCCGGCCTGCCACGTCGGCAGCTTCTGCTCCCAGCCGTGCAGGCCCGCGCCCGACAGGCACGCGTCGTACTCGTCCGGCCTCGTGAGCGCGTCCCAGCTCTCACGCGCCGCGGCGCCGCGGCGCCCCGCCTCGCGGTACCAGAGCAGCACGTCGTCGGGAACATAGAAGTCGGATTGCGGCAGCCCGAGGATCTCTTTCACCTTCGCGACCTCGTCCGCGCCGAGCGGACTGCCGTGCGCGGCCGCGGTGTCCTGCACCTTCGGTGAGGGGTAGCCGATGTGCGAGCGGAGGACGATGAGCGTGGGCCGCGTCTGCTCCGCGATGCCCTCCCGCAGCCCCGCCTCGAGCACGTCGAGGTCGTTCGCCGCCTCGCCGAGCGTGACGACATGCCATCCGTACGCCTCGAAGCGCCTCGGAACGTCGTCGCTGTATGTCAACTCGGTCGGCCCGTCAATCGTGATGTGGTTGTCGTCGTACACGAAGACCATGCGACCAAGTTGCAGGTGGCCCGCGAGCGACGCGGCCTCGTGGCTGACGCCTTCCATGAGGTCGCCGTCGCTGCAGATGCCGAAGACGTAGTGATCGGTGAGCTCCGCGCCGAAGCGCGCACGGAGATGCTTCTCTTGGATTGCAAAGCCGACCGAGTTCGCGAACCCCTGGCCGAGCGGACCGGTCGTGATCTCGACACCCACCGTGTGCCGGTATTCCGGGTGCCCCGGCGTCAGTGACCCCCACTGACGGAATTGACGGATGTCGTCGAGCTCGAGCCCGAATCCGGTCAGATACAGCATCGAGTACAGGAGCATCGACGCGTGCCCGGCTGAGAGCACGAAGCGATCGCGGTTGGGCCATTCGGGGGCGCTCGCGTCATAGCGCATGATGCGCGTCCACAGGACATGCGCGAGCGGCGCGAGGGCCATCGGTGTACCGGGGTGCCCCGAGTTCGCCTTCTGGACCGCGTCCATGGCCAACCCGCGGATCACGTTGACCCCGCGTTGCTCCACGTCCTCAACCACGTCGACCCCCATCTCTCGGCCC
>Ga0335085_10015318_pt1 | contig 11129 bp, 5 predicted proteins | sample Lox_Sample_45_FD_206712 | JGI IMG/M metagenome (GOLD analysis project Ga0335085, IMG submission 206712) | Soil microbial communities from Loxahatchee National Wildlife Refuge, Florida, United States - Lox_Sample_4.5 | ecosystem: Environmental > Terrestrial > Soil > Wetlands | place: USA: Florida... | reverse complement strand
CATGATGCAACCTCTCTTCTACCCCTGGTTCCTCTTTCGGTATCGGTGGCTGATCCTCTGTCCGGCCATATCTCCGACTCTCATTGAGGCTGCCCTAACCCGGACAGGCGCAATGGGTCCCGATACTGGGAAGTGCCCGTTTAAGGCACTCCGAGTTGGCCCAGGGTCTTTAAGCACAGATAACGGTACCATGAATTTCGGTTCCGGGCCCATAGTGACGTGCCTCAGCCAGCCCTATCCAGATTCCGATCGCTGCTCTTTGGCTCCCATCGCCAACAGGTAAAGACGGATTCTCCGCCTTCTGGCGAACCGGTGCCGGGCCCCCTAACCCCATTTTTTCCGCCTCCCTGGTTCGCTGTACTCAAACGTTTTTCACTTGACAATGGCAAATTTTGTCGAGTACGGTGTACCGTTACCAAATTTGTAGGATAATCCGCGCGCAGTTCCAGATAACCTTGCGTACCTGCTCTGCGTGTGGAGAAGCGCTGGATGTTGCCGGCGGTTTTTTTCAGGACTCTTTTTCCTGCATGGATTCACCCAGCTTCTCACGGGTCGATTCGGAGACAAATCATACGGCCTTCGCCGCTGAATCGTGCGTGAGATTGAATGGGCTTCAAACCGGAACGGTAAATCGGGTGGGCCCCGAACCGCGCGTGTATCTCGAGAAATAGGAAATGGAATCGCGTAGGAGTTCAAGAGGCAATCGATACCGAACCGATAGCACGAGCTGTGACACCGGTTGGGTATTGAATGCAACCGGCAGCGATGTTGAGGACAGAGCACGACGCAAGCTTGATTTTGGCAATGGACGATACGGGACAAACCGGACCGTCACCGATTCCCCGGTTCGGGGATGGAAACAGATCGGAGGAGAAGGAATGCAAACGACTATGAACGAAATGACGAGTCCTGTGCGGTCCCTTGCGGCAGGAACATGGGTTGCCCTGTTCGCGCTGCTGGCCCTTTGCCTTGGTGTACCTGCTCACGCGCAGAAGCCGCCTATCGTGGTTTCCGGCGCGCCTGTACAGTTAGGCGCCCTCACCGGCGGCGGTTGGGACGGTTCCCAGGAGCCCGTCGGCGGAACGTTTGTTATCGGTGTCAACGGAAACGTCCTCGTTGGCGATGGATATACATCCAACGTTCTCCAGATCACTCCATCGGGCACGGACACAACGCTGGCTTCCGGCGTCGGCGCCTCCAACGCCGCGCTCGACAGCTACGGCAATCTGTACTTTGGCGGTAACTACAACGCCAATGTCTACAAGGTTCCTTACAATTCCGCAACAGGCCAGTATGTAGGGTGGACAACAACGCCCACCACCAACTGCCTGGGCGGAAACAACGACACTGCGCCTTGCATCTTCGCGCCTGCCGTTTCGACATTCCTCGGCGGCCTTGGTGGCCAGGGCTACGCCGGCGTTGCCTTTGATGGACAAGGCAACTTCTTTTTCGAGACCAACACTCTCCCCACGACGACTCCCAACTCGATCTTCGAATGCAACCTGGCCTGCATCGCCAGTTCCTCAGCGACCCCGAAGCTGATTTATTCCGACGCGAATCCGGTGGGCGCGTTCGAGCTCGATCCCTGGGGCAACATCTTTTTCGTCGATGGCAACAACAGCAAAGGCAAGGCGACGAACCTGAACGAGATTCCGCTCTCAGCGGGAACCTATGCCGCGTCTCCAACCGTTATCGAGAGCTACACCAACGCGGCCGGTTACGGCAACGGCATCAGCGGCCTGGCCATCTCCGGCACTGGCACCTTGTATATCTCCGTGAACGGCGACGGTCTTTTTGCCATTCCCAATACGCAGTCGGGCGGACCGAGCCCGAGCCTGATTTACCAGGTTTCCACCCAAGGTGGAAAGGGCGTTGCTATCGACTCCAAAGGCAACCTCTACGGAATTCCCTATAACGGCGGAGACGTCGTCTCCTTCATTCCGGTGGGCAAAGCGGCGCTTGGCGCCTCTCCCACAGGCACCGCCGCGACGGCGGTAACGGCCACGATCTTTGACAGCGCCGCCTCTTGCAGCGCGGCGCCGACACTCGCAACTTCTGTCAGCGTGTCGGGCGTATCCACATCCGAATTCACCGCCGCCGCCGGCACCACATGCTCCACAACATTTGGCGGGGGCAATGGCGTCTTCGCTTCGGGGCCGCTGACCGCGGCCGCATTTGCGTCGTTTCCCGTCACTGTCAACTTCACGCCCACTGCGGTTGGTGAGCGCAACGCGGCATTGACCATCACGGATGCCGCCAACAGTACCAGCGGTACAGTATCGCTCTCAGGGGTAGGCCAGGGCGCAACGGGCAACGTCGATCCTGGCGTGGCGACGGCTTATACCACTGGACTCGTTAACCCGACATCCGTCGTCGCAGATCCAGCAGGCGACGTATTTGTGGCGGATCCCGGAGCGGGCACGGTCTCTGAATTCGCCGCGGGAACGACGACGCCAGCGATTCCGGTCGGCTCCGGACTTATCAATCCTGACGGCCTTGCCTTTGATGCCAACGGCAATCTGTTCATCGCCGACGACGGCGTGCCCGACGTTGTGGAGATTCCCAATACCGGCACCGCCGGCACTTTCGTGGCCGGAACGCAGAAGACCGTGATCTCCTCGTCCACCACGTTCGGCGGCACGGTGTTGGCAAACGCGACCGCGCTTGCCGTGGGACCAAATGGCACACTGTACATCTCCGATAATGGAAACAAGCGCGTTGTTTTCTGGAACCCGATCGTCGGTCAAGCCGGCGTCACCCTTGCGACCGCGGCTAACGGCCTCAAATCTTCATGGGGAATTGCCGTTGATTCATCGAGCAACCTGTATGTTGCTGACTCGACGTCGAACGAGGTCCTCATCTTTTCACCAGCCGGCGCCATTTCCACCATCACTGCTCCCAATGTGACACAAGCTGTTGGCGTCGCAGTTGATGCGTCGGGCAGCGTGCTGGTCTCAGACGCTTCGACAGGCAACATTGTCCGCGTTCCCGATTTAAGCGGGACTTTGACTCCTGCACAGGCGATCACGATCGAAACGATTGCTCCGCAAGCCTACGCGATGTCGCTGGACTCGCAGGGTGACCTGTATGTTGGCGGCGGCCACGGCAAGGCAGCCTACGCAATCCAGCGCAGCGCGGCCTCCATCAATCTAGGTACCGTTTCGGATGGCGTCACGAACTCCGCGACCGTCTACCTCATGAGCGCAGGTAACACCGCCGCAACCTTGGCAACTCCTGACGTCACCGAGCCTACCAACACCATGTTTACGCTCGTTCCGGCGGCCAGCAACGGATGCGCCAGCGGATCGTCCGGACCTCCAGGATCGTCCTGCCAATTCACGGGCACCTTCGCTCCGCCGCCCGCCACTGCCGATGGACCACAATCGGGCACGGCAACCATCAACATTGCGACTCCGGCCTTCGCGTTCAACGTGAACATGAGCGGCACAGCTACTGTTTCGTCGATCCTGCCGCAAACCATCACCGGCTTCGCCCCGCCCACGGCGTTGCAAATCGGCCAACAGATCACGTTGTCGGCCACAGGCGGCGATTCCGGTAACCCAGTCGTCTTCACGATCGACCCCTCCTCTGCTTGTCCCACTTGCGCAACCATTACCGGTAGCGTGCTGACAGCGGTTTCCGTCGGTTCCGTGAAGGTTGATGCCAACCAGGCAGGCGGCGCCGCCAACGGCAATCAATATGCTGCAGCGACCCAGGTCCAGGCGCCCGTCACCATCAGTAATACTGTAGTGGCGTCTGATGTGCCGGCACTCCTGATGAACCAGATCAATTGGAGTTACCAGAGCGGAGCATTCACCGATGGCCAGAATCCCGCCGGCGGAAGCTTTGCCGTAACGCAGAATGGCCTGATCTATGTCGGAACTACATACAACAACAAGACGGACATCGTTAACGCGAGCACCGGCGCCTTGATCCAGGCTATATCGATGAGCGGTGGAGGCGTATTCGCGATCGACAGCAAAAACAACCTCTACATGGGGCACCTTTACAACTCGGCGGTCTTCAAGATTCCGTTTGTGAATGGCGCTTATGTGACGTTGAGCGATCTGTCGTCGGCGCCAAACTGCACCGGCACCGACACAACTATTTGTACCGTTGCAAATATTCCAAGTGGTGGAATGAAGGCGGTGGCCCTGGATGCCTCCGATAACCTCTACATGGTTACGGTTCCAGCATCGCCGGGCACCAGTGCGATTTATGAGTGCGCCGCGAGCTGCCAGACTGGTGGCACGGCAACTCTGGTCTACTCAGACGCGAATTCGGTCAGCCAGATCGCCTTCGATCCCTGGGGCAATATGTTCTTCACCGATGGCGTCTATACGAGCGGAACGAACTTTAGCAATCTTGAATCCGCGAGTTCCAATCTTTACGAACTGCCCTATACAGCGGGCACAGGCTTTGCTGCAGCGCCGACACTACTGCAGACCTTGACCGTTGCCTCTCCTGGCAACTACGACAACCAACTGGACGGCGTGGCGGTCGCTTCCAATGGCACCATCTACTATGCGACCCAGAACGAAGGAACGTTCGCGATTCCAAATACAAAAGCAGGCGGTCCCGACACGGCGCACCAATACGTTGTGTCGGCCTTGGGCGCAAAGGGCATGGAACTCGACTCCAACGGCAACGAGTGGGTCGTGGTCTATCACTCCGGCGGCGATAATCTCGGCGAAGCTCTGCTCGGCGACTTGACGACGCCCAACGCTCAGTACGACGGCGCTCCCGTAACTGCCGCAGCTACCGTCGTGGACAATGCCTTGCCTTGCACTACGGCTGCAACCTTGGCCTTTGCGTCTACCAATTCGGAGTTCGGCGCTACGGCCGGCACAGCCTGCTCGACGATTTCGGCCAATTTCTCCACTCCGGTTTCCAGTTCTTCCTATGTCGCGACCATCACGTTCACGGCGACGAAGCCGAATTCTCAAACGGCAAACCTGACCGTGACCGACACCACCAACGGTGGCCTTGGAACCGCAACGGTGACCGGCTTTGCCCTGACAACTCCGCAGACGCTCACCTTTACGGCGCCTACAACAACCACCTTCACCTTCTCGCCCGGCATGACGATCAACCTCGGAGTGACCAACGGCGGTTCGAACAACCCTGTGGCCTTCACGGTTGACTCGTCCAGCTCAGGCAAGGGAACCATCTCCAGCACGACGGTCACGGGTACCACCTCGTCCGCAACGTTAACCGTCACTCAGGCGGGAAGCATCGTCATCGATGCCAACGAAGCGGGTGGCCTGGCTGGCGGAACATATTACGACGCCGCGACGCAAGTTCAGTTAACGCTGACCATCGGCAAGGCCTCGGGGACGATTACATTCACTCCGCCAGCCTCGCCGATCGTGTATTCCTCCGGACTGACGGTGAACCTGAGCGCTGCCGGTGACGGTGCCAGCACTCCGGTGGCTTTCACGATCGACCCGACAAGCACAGGCGCTGGATCCATCTCCACCTCGACAGTGTCGGGCAATACTTCGTCGGCAACACTGACGGTGACTACGGCAGGCACAATCGTGCTCGACGCCAACCAGGCAACGGACGTGAACTACCTGGCGGCGTCGCAGGTCCAGCAGGTTCTGGTCGTCAACCAAGCGACTCAGGCCATCACCTTCACTCCGATCACCGCGCCGTTGCACTACGTCGCGTCGTGCTCCCCGATCACGCTCTGCGCGACGGTCAGCATCCAGGCCACGGGCGGTGCTACGAATAATCTGGTTGCCCTGAGCCCGGATCCGAGCAACGCTGTGATCTTCACCATTCTCAGCAGCTCGGTAAGTAACGGAACGACGACGGCGACGCTTGCGCTGGTGCCAAACCAGTCCCTGAACTTCCCCGCTAGTTTGATCATCGATGGGAATCAGCAGGGCAACTCCAACTACGCGGCCGCAACGCAGGCAAAGATCACCATCAGTGTTCTCGGCGCTTTGCCGCTGCAAGCCATCACGTGGCCCAACCCTGGAACGCAGGTTGGTGGTGCGAGCTTGACGCTCAGCGCGGCTGCCAGTTCTGGGTTCCCGGTTATCTACACTTCAAGCACGTCGTCGGTCTGCACAGTCACCGGTTCCACGGTCACATTGGCTAAGGTCACCTCCACCAGCGCATGCACCATAACGGCCACCCAGCCCGGAGACAACTTAACGTTTGCTGCAGCCGTTCCGTTGACGCAAACATTCGCAGTCAACCCTGCTGGGCAGAGCCCGAACCTGAACATGAGTCTTTCGTTGTCCACGCTCACGATTCAGCCAGGCACCGTGGGGCTAACCCAAGTCACCCTAACTTCGGTGAACAATTTCGCTGTGAGCTCAATCGCGTTCTCCTGCAGCGGATTACCAACCGGCTATACCTGCACCTTCAACCCCAACCCCGTAACGGTCTTCGTTCAGAACTCGACCACTGGTTTGCCTCAGGGCACAACCGTAACCACGACGTTGACCGTTACGCCGCCGACGACGGCTGCTGCTGTCCATCAGGACTTCAGGCCGCTCTTCCCGGCGACCTTGGCCGTAGCGCTCTGCTTCCTGGGCTTCAAGAAGCGCAATCGGCTGACCATGCTTGTATTGCTGGTAGTACTTTTCGCCGGCTTGGGGTTTGTCTCCGGCTGCGGCGGGACGACAAATAGCTCGACCACGAAACCGGTCACGTCCACAGCGACCATCACCGCGACTCCTGCAGCAGGCCTTGCCGGGGCGTCAGGTTCGGTTAAATCGAGCTCAACCTTGACGGTCACCGTCGAGTAAGGCGGACCGCTCAGCTTTGGCTGCTTTCAGGGGCTTCTTCACACAGTTCGCATATGTGAAGAAGCCCCTTCTCTTTCTACCTGTCTGACGTTCCTCCAAAATGAAAATGGCCTCTCGCTCTCGAGAGGCCATTCACCATCTGTTCTGTCTTCTGCTTCAATCTGGAGCCGACGGTCAGACTTGAACTGACGACCTGCTGATTACGAATCAGCTGCTCTACCAACTGAGCTACGTCGGCCGGCTTTTTCACTTGTCCTTCCCTTCGATTGTATCGTTGCGCTGCATCGAGGTAAAGCCGCACTGAGCGCGGCTGCGGCGTCAGATTGGCGCTACAATGCTTCCCATGCCAGCCGACCCGATCCTTGAATGGCAGAGATTGACCGAGCACTATCGAGAGATGAACGACGACGAGCTGCGCGAACTCGCCGCAGATTTCTCCGACCTCACCGACTCCGCAAAGCAGGCACTGCGCAGCGAGATGCGGAGCCGTGGGTTAGGCGACGTTTTTGGCGCAAGCAACGCGGCCGCAACGTCGAATGTGCCGCTCACCGCACTCGCCACAAAGAACTCCAGCGCGCCGATTCACGACCGAGCGGTTGATGCCCTCGGATTCTTCAGTCGTCAGGCTGAGTTGGTTCCTGACGTACCCGGCGCGGAGGCCGAAGTCGAACGTCCAGTTGAATACACCTGGAAGACGCCGCTTTGCGAGTGCGACACTTTGCAAGAGGCCAACGAACTTTCTGCGGCATTAAAGCAGGCAGGCATCGACAGTTGGGTCGAGGGGCCAAAAGCAAGTGCCTATTCTGCTTACGCGAGCCTTGATCTCATGAATCCGCGCGTCCTTGTCGCCGCCGATCAGCTCGATCAGGCACGCGCGATTGCGGCTCACCCGATTCCGGCCGAGATCGCCGCAGAGTCCGCGACCGAACTTCCCGATTTCACACCGCCTTCATGCCCCAATTGTGGCGCCTCGGATCCGGTCCTTGAAGGCGTCGACCCCGACAATGCCTGGAAATGTGAGCAATGTGGCCAGCGGTGGACCGATTCCGGGCCAAAGCCAGCCGAATCGGGCTCATAGTCCGGTAATTTGGCCGAGTAGACCGCAAAAACGGAAAGAGCCGCCCGGCAACAGGGCAGCTCTCTCCTCAGGGAGAATAGTTCCAACGGAGCCAAACCCATTAGAACTTTCTGGCTGCATACTAGGAGCGGGGGGAGGCAGTGTCAAGAGAAAATGTTTATGAAAATAAGTATTGATGTTTCAATGGTTTAACAATGTAACCCGCCGTTCATGCGGGTCTATTTCTTCGCCGAAGATTCGCCTAAGATTTTCCGGCATTTCCCGTGATTTCGCAGTGTTTCTTCGGGTTTAAGTCCATTTTTCCACAGACGCGGCGGGGCGTTAACCCTTCGGATGCGGTCTCTCAACAACCGCGATCACTTCGATTCTTTCGTCCCATTTCTCCGCCAAATCGAGATGAATGAACTCTTCGTCGTAGACCGACGAGATCGGTCTGCCACGCGCCATGCGATAAAGCGCTCTCGCGCCGCCCAGGAACCCTCCCAGTACGATTGCCGCTGCCGCCCCGATGATGGTCAGCACAGCGATCCCCAAGAGCAGCTTGCTGGTCTTCTCTACCTCCGACTCCAATGGCTCTGGAACCGCTGTGAGGCTGGCCTCGTAGTGCACCGACTCCAGCAGCCTGTGGCTGTCATCGGGCACTGCATCGCCGCTCACAATGGCCACCAGAGGCCCGCTGTGGCGTACCTCCAGTGATGTCTGGTCGGAATCGGTCAATGGCTTCGGCCAAGGCGGCAGCGCCCCGCTGCCGGCCTTCAGATAGGCGCGGATCGCCGCCTCCTGAGCTTCGGCAATCTGCGGCGTCGGATAGTCGATGATGGTCAGCGTTGCCGGTCCTGAGACGAGCGAGTAGTTCGCTGTCACCGCCTCAGCGCCTTTGTCGAACCCCACAAGCGACGCCGGCAGTACACCGCCCGACCCGGCGTATCCGGCTGGCCCCTCAGCATAGTGCGTCGTTTGCCCGTCAAGCTTCGCCTGGGGCAAGTTCGCAAGGATGGGCGGAATCATACCGCGATTTCCTGTCGGCACGGGCAACTGGTGAGCAATCTCGCGCAGTTCCCCCGCCGTCATCGGGCCGATGCGCGAAAACGTCGCGTCCACCACCGTCGTTCCCTGCCAGAAGAGGACGCGGTTTTTGTCTGAGGCTGCACCCGTGCCAATGTCTTCTTTGGGCCAACCATTTTGACGGTAATACGTATAGGCGCCGTAGGCCCCGGTCGCGTCGTCAAAGCGGAGAGCGCGCATGCTCAGCGTGTCGCCTTCGCGCTTGTAATTCGCCAGCACAGCGGCGTCAAATCCGTATTCCTTTAGTGCCTCCGCATTCGCCGGGTCAAGCTGCGCCGGGTCGGTGACAACCGTCGTGGGGCCGGTCGTCTCCCATCCGTCAAAATCGTCGGGAAGCAGCGCCTTCGTCGACGGAGGGAGAACGATGGTTGTTGCAGATTCCCTCTCCGCAGCCGTCGGTTGCTCGCCCTGAGCCACCGCAAAAATCGCGCCGCACCCGAGCGCCACCCATGCCGCCAGAATCGCTGCCTTATGCATCAATCGGAATCCTCGTTCTCCGAAACGCGCACCGCATTTTTGCGATGTGAGCTCAACCTTCAGGGTACACGCTCACGCGACGGCCACGCTGCGGGCGCACCACGCCTTCTGAGTTCGACACTGAAGGATGCGGAAATGTTCCCGACTGTATTTTTTTGGCAGCGGCTCATGCAGCTCCGCTTGAGCCGCCTGCGATTGCCTGCGATGGATACAGGATGTCTCCCAGCGCCTTGTACCTGCCACCGTAGAAGATCAGCGCGTACTCCCGGACGCCCGTGCTCAAAGGCCCTCCGACGCAGATGCTCGCCAGCAGCGCAAAGCCAAAGGCAACCAGGCCGAAGAAGACCTCAAGAGCGACACCGACCAGCCAGGACGATCCCGTTGAGCCTGAGAATGCCGAATGGATTCCCCACTCCATCGCCGCGATGGTTCCTGCCATCAAAAGGCCCGGAATTACGAGCACAATGATCGCGGCGATGGCCGCAATCGTAGGTAGAATCACGCGCAAGATCGCGTAAACGATGAACTGCCTCTTCTCGGCCTTGATATGCGCCCGGACCTGCCGCCATGCTTCGCCGGCCGTCGCGTTTTCCAGCGCGATATGCGGCATCATCCAGTCGCGCAAAATCAGGTCGCTCAGGAATGCGGCGACGACCATCAGCAGAATGACTGGAATCAAGGGCAGAATCAGGCCGAGGAACAGACCCCAATCGAAGTGGCCGCCCTGCTGGTTTGCCTGGAACAGCCGCCAGAACCCGGCCGCAAAGGGAAGCGCCACCAGAATCAGCAGCACCATGAAGCAGATTCCTACAACGATATTCAGCCAGAAAAATCGCGAGGCCTGGTCCCGATAGAGCCGCCATCCGGGCGCGATCTCCTTTACGCTCCGGGTCAGGGAATGGAAGAACGCGAATCGCAGTCGCGTGATCAGGTAGAAGATAAAGACAGACAAAATTATCGCTAGCAGCAAAGCCGCTACGCCCATCGCGATCATTTCTGGCGTGGGGTGGAAGGCCGGGAAGCTTGCCGGTCCGTGCCATTCCCGATGCCCACCGCCGTGATCTACATGAGGAGAAGAGGAATGGAAATTGCTTCCAAGCCCTTCCGTAATGATCGCCACCAGGCCAAGTTTCAGATAGGTGCTCCATTTGAACGGCCTGAAGAGGAATTCTCTAGTGCGCCGAATGGCCAGCGAGACGGAATCAACAGCGGAGATGGGCTGCATAGGAGTCCTTTCGGGGGAGGGCCCCGTGTACTACAGAGTTACGCATTTCTTATGCGCGAAGTTCCTTGAACTGCCCGCCATCCGTCGAATGCCGCGAGCGCCCGTTCGCACATAATTCTATGCCGCTCCTTCTTGTCTCGAACCCGGCGGCGCGTTTCGTCGTCCAGAGGCTCCAGAAGGTCAAATGTGATATTGGCCGGCTGAAAGTTTTTCGCATCGGCGTGCGTAATGTAATGAATAAGCGATCCGAGAGCCGTGGCTCGCGGAACGGGCGCGGGATCTTCGCATCGCGCCAACGCCGCGGCGTAGATTCCCGCCAACATGCCCGATGCGATCGACTCAGTGTACCCTTCAACCCCGCAAATCTGCCCGGCAAACATGATGCGCTCGCGCGGATTTCCCTTCAGGGCGAGAGTTTCGTCCAAGAGGGCCGGGGCGCAAATGTAGGTATTGCGGTGGATCTGGCCGTAGCGCAGAAAGCGCGCATTCTCGAGACCCGGGATGAGGCGCAGGACGCGTG
>Ga0335085_10015317_pt1 | contig 11129 bp, 3 predicted proteins | sample Lox_Sample_45_FD_206712 | JGI IMG/M metagenome (GOLD analysis project Ga0335085, IMG submission 206712) | Soil microbial communities from Loxahatchee National Wildlife Refuge, Florida, United States - Lox_Sample_4.5 | ecosystem: Environmental > Terrestrial > Soil > Wetlands | place: USA: Florida... | reverse complement strand
GGCGACAAGCGTGCCGGAAGCAGGATCCTGCGCGCGTTCGCGGCGCCAACTGGCAACCGCGATCGTGGTTGCGGCCAACAGGAATTCGCGCATCCCCCGGTCTCTGCCGAGCGCGGCCAGCACTCGTTCGGTGTCTGCTACCGACGCGGCCACCGAGGTGACACGCAACGTTGACCAGCAATCGCGCGTCGGGTCCGGGTGGCGCTCACCCAATGCGGGATCGGGGTCGCGGACCTGCGCGATCCAGTAGTCGCGCTGCGCGTGCACCTGCGGCGTGGCGGCCCGTTCCCACATCAGCTCCGACCACCGCCGATAAGAAGTGAACTCGGGCAATATCTTTGGAGCCGCACCCGATTTCGTCGAACGCCAGGCCTCGGCGATGTCGCCGAGCATGATGTGCCACGAAACCACATCCACCGCCAAGTGGTGCGCGGTGATCAGCAGCACCGAAGGCCGCTGGGCGCCGGAGAACCACACCGCTCGCATCATCGCGCCCGCGCGGGGATCAATCTCCTCGGTCACGCTGCGTGCGGATTGCGCTATGGCCGCGGTCAATTCCGTGTCGGTCGAGTTCGGTAGCGCCACCTCGCTGAGCAGATCACCCGCAACGACCACGCCGGGTTGGCGGGTGACCAGCCGTGGCCCCGCGGGCGTGTCGGTCAGAATCGATCGCAGGGTGTCGTGTCCGTCGAGCAGCAGCTGCAGCATCGACTCGATCGACGGACGGTCGGATTCTCCGGGCAGCTGCAGCAGGACGGTGTGGGTGAAGCGGCGGAAGTTCCCGTACTCGTAGAGCCAGGACACCATCGGCAGCGGTAATACCTCACCGTATTCGGCGGTTTCGACGGCCATACCCGAGCCGGCCGCGGCATCGGTTGCGGCCGCCAGTTGGCGAATTGTCGGTGCGGTGAACACTATCCGCGGACTCAGCGACAGGCCATGCCGACGCGCCTTGTGGACCAGTGAGATCGCCACGATGCTGTCTAATCCGAGCGAGAAGAAGTCGTCGTCGATGTGCGGCACCACGCCGTTGAACTGCTCTGAAAATACCTCGCACAACGCACGTTCGGTGTCGGTGGACGCCGACGCCGCCCCGTTACCGGTCACCCGCGAGAGCGCCTGGTCGGCCGACAGGTCCAGGGCATGGCCGTCAAGCTTCCCGTTGGCGTTCACCGGCAGTTGAGCCAGCGCCACGATCCGCGCGGGAACCATGTACGAGGGCAGTCGCTCTGACAGCGCGGTACGCAGCCCGATCGGATCGCCTTGCATATCCTGTTGCCATACAACGAAACCCACCAGGCTGGCGTCGCCCTGGCGATGCCGGACGCAGACCGCAGCATCGTGCACGGCGGGCTGGCCACGAAGGGCGGCCTCGATCTCGCCGATCTCGACACGGTAGCCACGAATCTTGACCTGGGTGTCGCTACGTCCCAGGTAGGCGTACCCGCCGTGCGGGAGGCGGCGCACCAAGTCACCGGTGCGGTACATGCGCTGGCCCGGGCGCAGCGGGTCGGCCACGAAGCGGGCCGCGGTCATCGCGGGCCTGCCGACATAGCCGCGAGTGAGCTGCGCGCCGGACAGATAGAGTTCCCCCACCACGCCGTTGGGCACCATCCGCAGCGCGGAATCCAGGATATAGCCGAAGGTTCCCGCGTTCGGGGTGCCGATCGTCGGCGCCTGATACCTGTCGACCGGTGCCACCACCGCCTCGACCGTCATTTCGGTGGGCCCATAGCAGTTGTAGACGGAGGTTTCCGGCAGGGCGCGCAGGCGGCCCCACAGCGCGGTATCGATCGCTTCGCCGCCCAGAGCCAGCACCGGCAGCGGCCGATCGAGCAGTCCGGCGGCAGCGAGTTGCACCAGCATCGACGGGGTGGTGTCGATCATGTCGATCCTTTGGGTGGCAATGCCTTTCACCAGCTGATCCGCGTCCCGCATCTCCTCGGCGCCGAACAGGTGAACGGCGTGACCGTCGAGCAGGCCGACCATGGGCTGCCACGACGCGTCAAAGCTCAGCGACCAGGCGTGTGCGATACGCAGCGGGCGGCCCAGGCGCGCCGAGGCCGCCCGGTAGACCCGCTCGCGGTGGTCGGCGAAATAGCCGAGCAGCGCGGCATTTGTTCCGATGACACCCTTGGGTTCACCGGTAGAGCCGGAGGTGAAGATGACGTACGCGCAGTGCTCGGGGTGGCGGTGCACCGCGGGTGCGACGGCCGGACGCCGCGAAATGCGCTCCGCCACTGCCGGATCGTCGAGAACCAACGTCGGAGTCCCGGCGCAGACCAGGTCCGCATAGCCGGCTCCGGCGACGGCGAGTGCCGGATTTGCCTGGCGGAAAGCGGATTCGATGCGGGCGCGCGGGAGCGTGACATCGACGGGAAGGTAGCCGCCCCCGGCGGCGAGTACGGCCAGGATGGCGATGATAGATCGGGCCGACCGTGGCAGCGCCAGCGCGACAACCGCTTCCGGGCCGATGCCGCAAGCGATCAGCTCCGCTGCCAACCGCGTTGCTTCAGCGTGCAATTCGGCATAGCTGTATCGTTCACCGCCGCCGGCACTCAGTGCCTCGGCGTCGGGTGTGGCGTGAACCTGCCGCTCGAACATCTCCCACACCGAAGCCACTGAAGTGCCGCCAAGTGCCGGCCCCGTCGTGACATCGCGGAATTCAGCACGCTCTGCCGATGTAAGCACATCCAGCGCATCCGGCGTGCCGGAGCCGATATCGGGGAGTTGGCGCAGCACCGCGAGCAATCGCTCGCCTATCGCCGACGGCGGAAGATGCGGCAGCGCTTCGCGAATCGCCTCGACCAGCACGACCAGCGCATCGTCCCTCAGGTGCGAGACCAGCGTCAGCGGATAGTGCGTCAGGCTCTCCATCTCCACCGGATGAAAGCGCGCACCGTCGGGTGTGCTGACCGGGCGGATCGCGTCTTCGATCGGTGCGTTCTCGAATACGAACAGCGAGTCGAACAGGCTTCCGCGGCCGTGTTCACGCTGAAGTTCCGACAGGCTGAGATAACCGATGTCACGCATGGCCGACGACTCGCGTTGCAGCCGTGCGCATTGTTCGACCACCGAGGCGGTGCTGCTCAGCTGGTGCACGACCGGGACGGCGTTGATGAATAGGCCGACCATGGTGTCCACCCCGGGCAAGCCTTCGGGACGGCCGGAGACGATGGTGCCGAACACGACATCGCGCCGGTCGGTGAGCCTGCCCAGCACGACGGCCCACGCGAAAAGCACTGCGGTATTGAGCGTGAGGCCGTTGCGGCCCGCCCACTGTCGCAGCCGTGTCGTGTCGGTCGCGGACAACAGCAGTTCCGTCTTCTCCGGCACCGTGTTACCCGCAGCCGGCGCCCCGTCGGCCACCATCAGCGGTCCGGACACACGCCCCAGATACTCGGTCCACTTGGCGATCGCCGCACCGCGGTCCTGCCCGGCGAGCCAGACGATGTAGTCCCGGTACGGGCGTGGCGCCGGCAGTCCGTCGGCTGATCCCCCCGCCCGGTACGCGGCGAGCATCTCGGTGAAGAACACCGCAAGTGCCCAGCCGTCCACCAGAATGTGGTGAGCGGTGAATATCAGCCGGCGCCGGGTCTCGCCCGGCACCGCGAGCAGCACGACCCGCAACGCGGGGCCGCGGCTCAAGTCGAACGGGCGGCGCCGCTCCGATCGAGCGATGGCGTCGAATTCGTTTGGTGCCGCTATGCGTTCGGACCACGGCAGCTCGGCGTGGGCGGGCACGATCTGCACCGGCTTCGGCACATCGCGGTCCCAGAACGCGGCGCGCAGGTTGGGGTGCCGGTCCAGCATCGCCTGAGCGCTGCGCCGGAGCAACTCGACGTCGACAGGTCCGTCGACGTCGACGACGAACTGCATGCTGTACAGGTCGATGCTGTCCTCGGCAAGCCGGTACAACGCGAACAGCCCCTCCTGCAACGGGCTGAGGGCGAGGACGTCCTCGATCTGCGCTGGGGCCTCGGTCACGAATTCCTCACTGCAACCTCAGGATTGCTCGTGCCAGGACGCGGTCAGATCGGCCAGCGCGTCGGCGCTCAGACCGGACGCACTCATCGGCGTGTATTCCCGCGCCGGGGCCGAATCCGCGTCGGCCGCAGGCTGATCCGCGGCGGCGTCGACGGCGGCGGCCAGCGCGGCGATGGTCAGGTGCTCGAACACCATGGGCGGGGTCATGGCCAGCCCCTGCGCGTTGGCCTGGGCCGACCATTTGATGGAGATGATGCTGTCGCCGCCGAGGGCGAAGAAGTTGTCCTCGGGATCTACGCCGGTGATGTCGAGCAACGCCTCCAGCAAGGCGATCAGGGCCCGTTCGGTTTGCGCGGACCCGGCAGCGAGGCGCGGCCGCGGCGCGGCTCTAGGGGTCGGCGGAGCGAGCAGCTTCTCCAGGTCCGCCGCAGGCAGCAACTCCAGCGCGGACACCCTGACGTCGGGCGTCGTCACGAACGCGTCGAGCGTGCGGTTGAGCGCGTCGGCGAGGAGAGCCACGGTCTCGCGTTCGTAGAGATCGGCATTGGCGACGATCCGCACGTCAAGTTCTCCGTCGGGCGTCACCGTCATACCGAGGTCCAGATCCAGCAGCGAGACCTCGAAGTCCATCGGTAGTGGAACGACGGTGGTTTCCCCGGACTCGGTGAGGTCTCGGGGTATCGGCGCCCAGTCCTCGCCGCGGAAGTGCAGCATGTTCTGGAACAGCGGGTTGCGCGACCGTGAGCGCGGCGGGTTGAGCGCCTCGACCAAGCGTTCGATGGGCAGCTCCTGGTGTGCGAACGCATCGAGTACCGCGTCGCGGCTGCGCGCGATCATGGTGCGCGGACTTGGATCGCCGGTTATGTCGTTGCGCAGCACCACCACATTGGCGAACAGACCGACCAGATTCTGGGTGGTCGATTCGATCCGGGACGCGACCGGGCTGCCGATCGGAATGTCCGCGCCCCCGCCGAGCTTGTGCAGCAGCACCGCGAGGGCAGCCTGGTAAACCATGAACTCGGTAGCACCGTTCTGCTCGGCGAGTTGGGTCAGCGCGCCGCGGCGGGCCGCGGAGACGGTGAAAGTCACGACCTCGCCTTGCTTCCCGAGCACCGTCGGGCGGGTGTGGTCCGGGACTGCCGAGATCTCGTCGGGCAATCCGACCAATGCATCGCGCCAATAGGCCAGTTCCGCCCGTCCCCATTCGGTGTCGAGCGCATTTCGTTGCCACAGTGCGTAATCCGCGAACTGGATGGGCAGGGTGGCCCACTGCGGCGCCGTCCCGTCCACCTGGGCGCGGTAGGCGCTGACGAGGTCGTCGAAGACGATTTGCAGTGAGGCGTGATCGGTGACGATGTGGTGAACCAGTAGCAGCAGCACACGGGTATCGGCGCCCAGGTCCAGCAGGGTGGCCTTGATCAGCGGCCCGGCTTCGGGGGTGAACACCTGCCGGCGCAGGTCGCGGACCGTGTCGTCGAAGTGCTCCGCGGCGACCTTGAGGATGGGCAGTTCCAACCACAGCGCCGGATGCACGAACTGGTACGGAACACCCTCGTGCTCAGCGAAATTCGTGCGCAACGCTTCATGACGGGCTACCACGTCGTTGAGCGCTCCGGTCAGTGCGACGGTGTCCAGTGGGCCCGCGAAGCGAAGCGCGAATGGCAGGTTGAAGCCGTCGCGCGCGCCTTCCATCCGGTACTGGAACCACATCGCGAGCTGCGAGTAGGACAACGGCAGCCGTTCCGGGCGAACCACACCGGTGAATTGGGGGCGACCCGACTGGGTATCCGCGTCACTGAATTCGCCCAGCTCGTCCATCGCGTCGAGGTCGAGGTCGAATTCAGCACGGAACTGCTGTACCAGCCGGGCCGCCAACCCGGCCGGAGTCGGGGTGTCGAAGACGGCGCGGACGGTCAGCTCCACTCCGAAATCCGCACGGATCTGCGCCACCAGCCGCGCGGCCAGCAGTGAGTGGCCACCCAGCCCAAAGAACGAGTCCTCCGCGCCGATTCGCTCCCAGCCGAACAGTCGGGCGAAGATGGCGCACATGCGGCGCTCGGTCGGCGTCGCCGGCTCGCGGAAGCGGCGAACCGCAACCGGGGTCGGGGCGGGCAGCGCGCGCTTGTCCAGTTTGCCGCTGACCGTGAGCGGGATCTCGGGAATCAACGCGAATGCGTTGGGCACCATGTATTCCGGCAGCACCGACGCGGTATGTGCGCGGATCTCGTCGAGATCCAGATCCCCGAAAGTGCCGGAGAGGCCGGCATCTTCACTAACAACAGGCACCAGGTACGCGGCGAGCATGGGGCCGGCCTCGGTGTCTTCGGTGACGACGAGGCAGTGTCGCACCGCCGGGTGCGTCGCGATCACGGACTCGACCTCGCCGAGCTCGATGCGGAAGCCGCGAACCTTGACCTGCTCGTCGGCTCGCCCGACGAATTCCAGTTCCCCAGAGATGTTGCGGCGAACCAGATCTCCCGATCGGTACAAGCGCATGCCGGGGTTGAACGGGTCGGCCACGAATCGCTGCGCGGTCAGCCCGGGACGCGCCAGGTATCCGCGCGCCAACTGGACGCCACCGAGATACAGCTCGCCGATCACCTCCGCGGGCACGGGTTGCAACTCCTCGTCGAGTACATAGGCGTACACGTTGCGGTTGGGCACCCCGATAGGCACCACCCGCGCGCCGTGTGACCCCTCGACCTGCATGTGCGTCGAACAGACCACTGCCTCGGTCGGGCCGTAGTGATTGCGTAACTGCGCGTCGAAGTAGCCGGCGAATTTCTCGGCCACCTCACCCGGAAGCGCTTCCCCGCCCACCGGCACGTGCCGCAGCTGCCGCCATTGGCTGACCTGCGGCATCAGCAGCAGCGTGCTCAGCATGGAGGGCACCATGTGCAGCACGGTGACGCGGTGCCGGCTGATCAGGTCGGCGACATAGCCGATGTCGCCGAACGCATCCGGCCGAGGCACTATCAGCTGCGCGCCCAGCGACAACGTGACGAAGATGTCCAACAGCGAGGCATCGAAGCTCACCGACGACGACTGCAGCAGGCGGTCTTCGGCGGTCATGCTCCACTCGGCGATGAAGCCCGCTACGTGCTCGGCGATCGCGCGGTGCGAGACGGCCACACCCTTGGGCTGGCCGGTGGAGCCGGACGTGTAGATGACGTAGGCCAGGTTCTCGGCGCGCAACGGGCGAGCCCGGTCGGCGTCGGTGACCGGGCCGTCCGGCAACTCCGCGGCGGCACGGAGCGCGGCGTCGAATTCGTCCGGCCCGATCACCACGCCCGGGCGTGCGTCCGTGACGAGGTATTCGATCCGGTCGTCGGGGTAGGCCGGATCGATCGGCAGATAGGCCGCACCGGCCTTCAGGACGGCCAGCATCGCCACGACGAACTCCATCGACGTGGTCATGCGCAGGCCGACGATGTTGTCGGCACCGATACCCTGCCCAATGAACCAGCGCGCCAAGCGATTCGCGCGCCGATGCAAATCGGCGTAGGTCAGCTCGGCGTCGTCGGACACCAGCGCGACGGCGTCCGGCGTGCCTGATGCCGCGGCTTCGAGCATCGCGACGATGGTGGTGGCAGGCTGGTCGACGAGTTCGCCATGCGACTGCGCCAGAACGACATCGCGTTCGCCGGCGCCCAGCATGTCCAGACTGGTCAGGCGGCGGTCGGGCTGCGTGAGCGCGTTGTCCAACAGCTGCAGATAATGAGCCAGCATCTGCTCGACGAGCCCACCGCCCAGCACATCGGTCTGATACTCGAACTCGATGAGCACACCTTGCGGGTCCAACACGACCGCAAGGGCAAGCGGAAGGTGCGCGGTTACCGCGCCCAGTTCGAGTTGGCGCACAGCGACGCCGTCCAGCGCGAATCCACCGGCGTTCTTGCGCATGGAGAAGCCCAGTCGGACAAGCTGATCCATGCCGTCGTGTCCCATCCGCTCCGGGTTGGCCTCGCGCACCACCCGATCGATGCCGACCGACTGGTGCGCGAAGCCGTTCAGGCATGTCTCACGTACCGCGCCGACGAACGAGGTGAACGTGTCCGATGAACGTGCGGCGATGCGCAGCAGCAGCGTATTGCCGAAATACCCGATGGCAGCCTCGGCCGCGGCCCTGCGCTCGGTGACCGGCACCGAGATCAGGAAATCCGACGCGCCGGTATAGCGGCGCACCAGCACCCCAAAAGCCGCCAGCAACACCATGAACGGCGAGGCCGAGTGCCTGCGGGCGAAGTCCTCGACCCGGCCGAACAACTCGGCGGGCAGCGCCCGGGTGCGACGTTCCGCCTGCCGGGACGGATGTGCGGCGGCCACACCGGGAAGCTCCAGCGGTTCGGGCGACGGGCGCAGATTGTCGGCCCAGTAGCCGACATCGGCGATGGTGGGTTCCGTGGCGCCCTCGAGCACCTCGACCGCGACATACTGTGGCGCTTGCCCGCCTGGGCCGCCCAGTTGCCCGCGGTGGTAAGCCGCACTCAGGTCTTGAGCGAACACAGCCCACGAGTCGTCGTCCCAACAGATGTGGTGCACGACCAGCAGCAGTACGAATTCATCTGCACTGCAACGGATCAGGCTTATCCGCAGCGGCAACTCGTCCATGAGATCGAATGGTCGGCCGAACTCGTCCCGCGCCAAAACCTCGATCCGCTGGTTCCGATCGCCTTCCGGCAGGCCGGTCAAATCGTCCACTTGCCAATTGATCTCGACGTCATCGGAAAATACCTGGTATGGCTCACCTTCGGAGTCCACCCCGTAGGTGGTACGCAAAATCGCGTGGCGCGCAACGACATCGCTGAAGGCTACGCGCAGCCGAGCCTCGTCGAGCGCCCCGGCCAGCCGATAGGCAACGCAGATGTTCAGTGTGGAGTCGGTAGGGTCCATCGTCTGCAGAAACCACATCCGACGCTGACCGGTCGACAGAGCGTAGCGCTCACCGGCACGGACCCGCGGTGCCTCGACGGATCCGGGGGCCGCTAAACCGCTTTCGGCGATGCGCCTGCGCAGCAACTCGCGACGACGTTCCTGCAAGGTCCTGGCATCGTCTGCCATCGCTCGTCTCACTCCTGCCATTCGGGTTAGCCGGGATCACGCCGGATTGTTCAGATAGCCACCGCCGACGAAGAACTCGTCCCCGCGACGCTCGACTCCGTCCGAGGAGCGAACGCGGGTGATCACCAGCCCACGGTTGCCGCCGCGATATGCGTTGGGCCCACACACCACGGCGCCGCCGCCCTCCTGCACGATCACCCGGCCGGGCGTGCCCCCGTAACCGGCCTCGGAGACGTGTGCCGCAAGCACCTCGATGCGCTCACCCCGGTAAAAAGTGAACGCGCGGGGGTAGGGATCGGACAAGGCGCGCACGAACCGCTCGAGATCCGCGGCGGGCCAGTTCCAATCGATCAAACTGTCGCGCTGCGAACGCTTGTGGAAGTACGTCCGCTCGGCCTTGTGCTGCGGCCGCCAGACCGCGGTCCCGGATTCCAACGCGCTCAACGCATCCCGCAGCGCATCCGGAATCAGGTCCATGGCCCGCATGACCAGCCCGGTGCCGGTATCGGTGTCTCCGATGGGCAGTGAACGCTGGATCAGAATGTCCCCGGTGTCCAGGCCGTCGTCCATCCGGTGCACCGTCAGCCCGAACTCCGACTCACCGCTGATCAACGCCCACAGGACAGGGGAAAACCCGGTGAATTTGGGCAGCAGCGAATCGTGCAGGTTCAGCGTGCCGTGCGGCGGCAGGTTGTACAGCTCCGGCGGCATCCAGGTGTACCAGCTATTGACGACGATGACATCGGGTTCGGCGCGCTTGACCAGGTCGATGGTCTCGGCGTCCACCCGATCGGTGAGGTGCACCGGGATGCCGCAGTCGCGGGCGAGCTCCTCCACCGACTGCGAAAAAATCGCCTTGTAGGAGTGTTCGCTGGCCGGATGGGTGACCGCGAGCATGACGTCGTGATCCAGATCGATCAGCGCCTGCAGGGTTCTGACCCCCCAGGTCTGGAAACCGAACGACACGACCCGCATGCATGCACCCCTTTCGCTCCGGATTACAAGTTCAGCAGATTATGTTAGCCTTCGCTAAGTTGCATAGCTCTTGCGGCTGTCGCGGCGACGAGGTGCGGGGAGGCACCCGTTCGAATCCGTGCCGACCCGTTCGGGTCCAGCGGCTTCGGTGAGGAGCATTCTTTCGGCGCGGCCCATCCGGCGCGGGGGGTACGGGATGAGCACGCTGGGCTTACGGCGCCGTGGCGCCTTGGACCGTGAGGCGTTGTCGGGGAAGTTCTCGCTGCGTCGAGTCGACCCGGACCGGGATCTGGACCTCGTGCATGCCTGGATGAACGACCCGGATGTGGCCCTCTTCTGGAAGATGCCGTGGGCTCGGCACGCGATCGCGTCCTATCTGCGTCGGCAGGACCGCAACCCGAACTCCACCCCCTACCTGGGCGAGCTGAACGGCGTCCCGATGAGCTACTGGGAGCTCTACCGCGCCGATCTCGAGCCGATCGCGCAGCGCTATGCCGCGCGCGAGCACGACGCCGGCCTGCACCTGCTGCTGGGTAACCCCGAATATCGCGGACGCGGACTGGCAGTTGACCTGTTGCGCGCGGTCTCGTCCTGGCAGCTGAATCGGGATCCACGGGTGACCCGGGTGGTCGCCGAACCCGACATCGACAACAAGCGATCCATCCGAGCGTTCGAGCGTGCCGGGTTCCGGCGCACCAGGGTTATCGACCTGCCGGACAAACGGGCCGCCCTGATGGTCCGGGACCGCACCCACCACCGGCCGAACTATGGCGGGACCACCCCCGTGCCGCTCCGAACGCAGAGGTCAACGGGCCGGCACCGAAATTACTAGCCCAAAAGTTTATGTTAGCCTTCGCTAAGTTGCGAGGCTGCTGACGGCTGTCGCGGCAACCAGGCGGACCGACGGGCACGAACGGGCACGAGAGGTAGTAGCGCATGCCGCGCACACTGGGGTGGATCAGACAGTTCCACGCACCGGCGTCGCCCGACAGTCTTCCGCTGCTGGTTTTTCCGCATGCCGGAGCAGGCGCATCGGCGTACCGCGACTTCTCGAAAGTGCTCAGCAGCAAATTCGACGTGATTGTGTTCCAGTACCCGGGACGCCA
>Ga0335085_10015316_pt1 | contig 11129 bp, 11 predicted proteins | sample Lox_Sample_45_FD_206712 | JGI IMG/M metagenome (GOLD analysis project Ga0335085, IMG submission 206712) | Soil microbial communities from Loxahatchee National Wildlife Refuge, Florida, United States - Lox_Sample_4.5 | ecosystem: Environmental > Terrestrial > Soil > Wetlands | place: USA... | reverse complement strand
CGGACGTAGCGAAACGTCTGATCGCCGCACCAGAGGACCACGCCTCTGTGGCGCCCGGCATGGTACTGCCAGATCGCCTCATCGCGCAGGCTCGCTGCGAGGCGCGAGGCGATCGTTTCTTCAAAGTGATCCGGGATGACCGCGTTGCCCCCGGCGAACATCGCGCGTTCCTCGGGCGTGGTCATGCGGAAATTGACGTTCGACGTAATGTCAATGCCGGCGGCGACGCGCCGGCGTTGTCCGTTGTTTCGGTGAATAGGCATCGGTCGGAAAAGACTCTATAAGTTCGCTGGTTCATCGATTTGCTCCGGGCCGGGGGAGAGAAAACGCACCGAAAACAGGATCGCGATGATCAGTATGGGGCAGGAGGCCGCGTGCGGGCCAATGTTATTTTGTGCGGGGCCGATGCGGAAACAGCATCAGTCAGCGATCAGGCGCCGAGTCGTCGCGCGATTCGCGCGGCGGACCGAGGGAAGCCGCGGCCTTCTCGACTGTGTGGCGGGCGTAGTATTCGACGTCGGGCTTCTCCCCATGGCGATAGCGGACAATGGCGGAGACGACCGAATCCGGAGGTTCGCCGCGGGAGAGAGCGCGCCGGGCGTAGGCCCAGTCCCGCTCGGATTGGGACAGAAGCCCGCGGGGAGGACGGCGGGTTTCGGATGAGCCGGGATCCCGGCTGGGCGTCCCGGAACGCCGGTCTTCGTGTTCGAGGCGTGGGAACTGATCCGGGCTGTAGGTCGCGCTGGAAAGATGCTCCATGCGAACCATGTGTCCCGGGTGGCGCTTGTGATTGGTGAAATCGGGGATTCGCATGACCCGCGCCGAATCCGTTGCGGCAGGATCGGCGCCGAATTCGCGGACCATTCCGCGCATCATCTCTTCCGCTTGTTCTTTGCCGAAACCCCGCACTTTCCACGACACCTGCCAATGATCCGGCGAAGTGTTGACGAGATAATTCGGCTCGGGCATGTCCTCCCGGTCCCGAAGCTGGCGAACGGATGCTGTTCCGTTTTCGTCGAAGTCGAGGTAGAGGTGCCGGATCACCATGACATCTTCGCGCGTTCTGCCCCGCGCCTGCTCGTGCAATGCGTTCATCGATACAAATACGTCGCGGCCCGAACGATTCTCGCTTTTCAGCCACTCCTGGATCTCGGGCGAGGCGATCTGCCGGGCCGATGCGATCCGCTGCGTGACGACACCCGAGCTTCGATCGATCAAAACGACCGCGAGACGATCATCCGGTTCGAAGTTGTCAAGAATGTAGTCTGCGGCACTGTGCCTGGGCATGACAACGTCCTACGATGCCGGAATCGTGCTGGTGACGTAGCGATCGGCCTGCGCGTCGAACCGATCGAGATGAATCGCTTCGGCAACAACGCGCCTGCCATTGCGCCTCTCGAGGTGAATCAGCAGATGAACCGCATCCCCGATGTTGGCGCGAATTGCCTGGTAGGGAAGCTCGACGCCGGACTGCAGGACGCAGCTGGTAAACCGTGAAAGCGCCTGCTGCGCCGAGTTCGCGTGGATCGTCGAGAGCGTCCCGGAGTGGCCGGTGTTTAACGCCTGTAAAAGATCGAATGCTTCGCCGCCACGAACCTCGCCGAGGATGATGCGGTCGGGCCGGTGACGCAGTGTGGCCCGGAGTAAGTCGCGGATGGTCACGGCGGGAAGACCGGGCTGTTCGCGGCGCGCCTCAAAGCGGACCAGGTTCGGCTTGGTCATCTGGACTTCAGATGTGTCTTCGATGAGCACCACGCGATCCGCATCGGAGATGAATGCCGCGAGCGCGGTCAAGAGCGTAGTCTTGCCACTCGACGTTCCACCGCTGATCAGGATGTTGCGTCGGTCCACCACGGCATTCCGAAAACAATCCAGCAGTGCCGGAGAGAGCGTCCCGGAGCGGACCAGTTCCCCGGCGGTGAAGTATCGCGAATGAAATTTGCGAATCGTCAGTGTTGTACCGCCCACCGAACAGGGCGGGATTGCCGCTGCCACGCGCGAACCGTCCGGGAGCCGGGAATCGAGCAGCGGTTTCTCCTCGCTGATCTCATCTCCGAGCGCCCGCGCAATGTTGCGTACCGCGACCTGCAGAGACTTCTCCGGGATGGTGACGCCCGAAACCTCTTCGAGATGCCCGTCCCGCTCGATAAAAACGCGGGCCGGGGCGTTCACCATGATTTCCGAAACGCCGGGGTCCTTAATGAGAGCCTCAATGGGCCGGAGGAACGGCAGAATTACGTCGAAACTCATGCGCTCGTTCCCGCCTCAAATCTCGCCGTCTTCAAGCTGCATGAAATACGATTTGTTGGGATCGAGGTAGTACGGTTTCAGATAGCAATAGGACGCCGGCAGCGGGTTGACGCCATCGTAAGCCAGCACGATGGACTGCGCGTTTTTCAGTTCCGAAAACACCTTCGGCTCGAACACCCAGTCGCGCTGCAGGTTGTAAGACTTCGAGGTGCTGATCGTCGCCTTGTGAGCCGTGGCTCTGCCGGTGAGGACGCTGACCCGCGCGTCCTGATCGTTTTCCGAAAGACTGTAGCTGAGCTTCAGCTGCTCTTCCTTGCCGCACAGTTCCGATGCGGTCCGTGCGCTGAAATCATCGCTGAGCGCGAGGAAGATTTTCGTTCGGAAGGTCTGCAAGAGCGTCCGCCACGACTCGCCCGGCAGAGTCGAACGCAGCGAGCTGATCGATTGCGTCGCGACAATCGGAATGCAACGGGCCTGTCGCGAGAGCGCGAAAAACTTCTCATCCCCGGTCGGGTCGCTCTCCCCCACTGTGGCGAAGCTTTGATACTCATCGCAAAGGAAGAGGATTTCCCGCCAGTGGCAGCCGGGTTCCAGTTCCATGCGGGGAATGCGGTTCAGAACGGCCCGCTGGAAGTCCTGTTTCATCAAGGTTCCGATGGTGCGGGCGAGTCCGGGGTTCATGGCAACCGGGAAGTTCAGGGCACAGACCTTGCCCTGTTCGAGCAGTTGGCCGAAGGGCGGTAAAGGAGTCCCGTAGCGCCCATCGTGATTCAGCTCGGCGTCGTAACAGGCCTTGGGCGGGCAGAACGTGGCTTTGACCGACGGGTTGTCATCGAAGAGGGACAGGAAAACCGAAATGCCCTCCACGATCGAAGTTCGCAGTTTGGGTTCGATACGCCGCCAGTCGTGATAGAACCAGCGCTTCACGGCCTCAAGCTGTTCGCGTTTTCTGGCCTGATCGGGTGAAGTCGCCGGATTGCCGCCGGTCTCCGTCACCAGGGAATACGGAATGTGATTCTGGTCGAGGTGGCGCAGCAGGTCCGCTGAGATCGCCGCCTTCATTTCGCCGGTCCCGCTGTCCCGCTGGAACGGGAACCGCGTCAGTTCCCGGTGATGGCCCATGTAGTCGCTGTCGGTTACGAGGACGGACTCTTCGGTCTGGAACAGGCGCTCGCCTTCCTTGATCTTCGTTTCGAGCTTGTCGGGATTGATGGCGCATTCGTACACATCAAATAACGTCACGTAATCGTAGTTGACCTTGTGCAGCAGGATGATGAACTTCACCAGGTTCGTATAGGCCTGCTGCCAGAAGGGCTCCTTGCCGCGCCCAAACAGATTATTCAGCAGGCTGGCGATGCCGTAGGCAAGCGCATAGGCTTCGAGGTCGTTATGCAGCGGGTTGTACCGGTAAGGGCAGTCGAGGCTGACTTCCAGATAATCCTGCTCCCGGCCGTGCTTCTTCAGGATTTTTCGCACTTTGTGACAGAAGTCGCCCTTCACTTCGAGCACGAGGCCGGCGGGACGCTTCTCGGGCTCGCGGGATTGGTAAGCGAGGATCTGTTCCGCAAACGGGTGCATGCAGCAACTCGTCTTGCCCGAGCCGATGGCCCCGAAGATGGCGACGCCGGTGTAAAGTCCGCGGTCCGGAATGACGAGCCAGCGGGGGTCCTCCGCCGGCTCCGGCCGCTTGGGATGATGCAGTTCCCCAACCACGAGGTACAGCCGATCGCGTTCGGCGAGTTCGGGATAGAGAGGCAGCGGGCGAAGCGCAGTGGCTTCGCGCGGGCGGACGATGAAGATGTACAGCAGAGAAAAGAGCATGGAGCAGCCGAGAAAGGGCGTCGAGAACAGCATCGTCAGGTACGCATACTTGATCGCGAGAAAAATGACGGGCCTCTCGATAAGGATCAACTGGAGAATGGCGTCATCCGACGGGAATGGAATCCGGCGGTTGAGGATGATGCCCGCGCTGGTGCTCAGCATGAGACTGAGCGGCAGACGGCTATCGACGAGCGCTCGAATCATGCCTTTCCGGTTCTCCGATGGGTAATCTGCCCTGACCAATATCAGGCGTTTTGGCTTTGCGTCCGGTCGCGGCTTTCGCTGCGGTCACGGCTGTTCCGTTCGAGTCTCCCGACAGCGCGAGTCCATTGGTCGCCAGCCAGTCGGCGAACGGCCGGTCCTTGCGAAAGATGAATACGAGGCACTGGTTGATGACGTAGTCGCGGCTGGAGTCGAGATAGCGGCAGTAGTGTTCGAGATTCTGCAGGACATCGCGATCGAGTTTGATCGTGATCTGGTCGCGTTCCTTTTTGGGTTGTCTGGGAATGACGGTTGGCATCATATTTACTCCTGGAATATTCGGTCTGCCGGCCTGCGAATCGCTCCGCGATTCGCTATAGAGAGATGAGGGCAGGTGCGGGAGCGACCCGTGAGCGAGACCCGGCGAGCGAGCGAGGTATCGTGGCGGACCACCGCCACGAATACCGGGGTCGCTCCCGCACCTGCTTCAACGCGGCGGCCCGAACTTTGGGCCGCCGCCACCGAATGAAGCTGTTGATTCGATTGACCAATGCTGGAGCGCCATATTGACTGCGTCAGCCGACTACGCTGGTGACTGCGTGGGCCTGCCAGCACAGTCACCGGCATCTCAACGGAGGGCGTATCAAAGAGGCGCGGGAGGAGAGTACTAAGATGCTGCCTGAAGAGTTCCGAACAAGTCATAATCATGCTCCAGAATGTGGGCGGTGAAATGAATCCTGAGCGATCTGCGCAGCTGGTTTTCGGCTGCCAGTTCGGCACGTATGGCTTCGTCCCCGGCCTGCTTCCACAGTTCGAAAAGCCGGGCATACTGAGGTCCGTCGAAGACCTCAAGGTCGGCTCCGAGCCGGTCGAGCTGAGCCTTGTCGAGCGTGCGGGTCTGGCGCCCCTCGGCAAGCAGGCGATGCGGAAAGTGTGCCAGCAGCCGGGCAATGTCGATCGATGGACTGGCTCGTTCCGCGAGCCGATCACGGAAACGATCCAGAGTTCTGACTGCGGTTTCGAACCGCCCCTGGTGACGAGTCAGAAAAACCAGATTGACGGGACCGAGCGCCTGAAAGAGGCGATGGTATTGGACGAGCCAGGAGCGGAAAGCGGCCGTCGTGAGTTGATCGTCATCGACGAAAGTAAAGGAGAGAACGCCGTCCTGTGCGCCGTTCAGGAAGACGGGGAACCCGTCCACGAAATGACGGGTCGTAAACACTCCATGCACGCAGAAGACACGCGCCGGCAACAGATCCGCTTCGACACCGCGGCTCTCTAACAGGTGCCGGAGCTTATCCTGCTCGGTGGCAAGAAACCGGTAGCCCGGATGCGCCAGCACAAAGTCGAGCGCCATCAAACGCAGGCGGACCGTCGACGGCTGATGCTCGCGGCGATTCCGATTATCTTCCTCGCCGATCGCGGCGTACATCGGTTTGTAGTGGAGACGGAACAGGTGGCGGTCCTCGCGGTAGATTTCGCGGCAGGCGTGCTTGCGGGCCGTAAGTTTGTCGATGAAATCCTGGGCGCGTTTACCGAGTTCACACCCGGCGGCACAGAGAAACTGGCGGCGGACGAAGTAGCCGCCATGGAGGGCAACGAGGCACAGAAAGTGTGCTTCGGCCTCGGTATATCCGAAGCTCTGAATCGCTGAAATCTTCTGCTCGGTAGTCATCGTTTGACCTTGTTAGAGCGCCAGCACAGCGGCGGTGAGTTCTCGGCCTTCCCACTGCGCACGGTGTCCGCGCGACGTGGAGACGAAGCCGTACATTTTGAAACCGGCCCGCGCCTTCGCATCCATATGGCCGCGGTGATAATGCTCGGTGGCGAGTTCCAGATCGACGCGGTCCGGATCGCCTTCCGGCGTCTCGTACTCGATACGGAGATCGGGGAGAGCGATACGGCCGTCCACGATGGGCAGGCACTGCTCGTCCGCGATCTCCTGCTGCCTTTGGGCATATTCGAGAGCGCCCGAATCGCGGGTGCGGGCGAGTTTTGAATACACTTCTTTTTTCAGTTCGTAATCGAGAACGATGCGGTGGATCGTGCCGCCACGGGCTTCGATCCGGCGAGCCTCGGCCTGGTACATCTCATAGATGGCGGCGTCGTGTGGCACCTCGGCGGGCTTGACGAATCCGGAGTAAACCGCCTGGCGCGCGGCGAGGTTCTCATCGCGCCGGGCGAATCTCGCGCCTTCGCGAGTGAGCGAGACGATGACGAGTGTGTCGCGGTTCTTGCCCACCGAGATGGACCGCTTTTGAACGAGGCCCTGCTGCCGCAGGTGCGTCATTTCGTTCCGCAGCGCTGCCGCCATTCCACCATACTGGTGCTTCAACAGAGCGTCCATGGACACGATGCGAAAGCGGCCGATGTCCCGAAGAACGCTCCGTTCGCGGGCGTTGAGATCGTATCGTTTCCCGCGAACGCGCGTGTCGTCGCGGTCGCTCATTGGGGCGCGCGACTTATGTTCGGAAGCTCGTTTCTGGCCGGGACGCGAACGGCTGCGCTCCGCGCTGGTTGAGCCTGCCCCGCGTCCCTGCGACAAGGGCATCCGGCTCGCCGGAATCTCCGGGTCCTGCCACTCGCCGCCGCGATCGGATCTTTCGTCGCCCGCTCCCCGGCTCATAGCGAATGCTCCTTGAGTCGCTCGGTCAGCTCTTCGGAGACGCTCTGTCCGGTACGAAGCTGCTTTTCAACGTGGGCCAGTTTGCGCCCCGTTTCTTTTAGCAGCAGCTTGCGCACGCCGAAATAAACGGCGGCGTAAATGTTGACGAAGAGAACCGCCGCGAACAGCAGAATCGTTCCGTACCGCTCGATCAGCAGGGCCTTGTAAGGGATGAGGAACCGGCATTGTTCCAGCAGAAAAAATCCCAGCGCCATGAAGAGAATCGTGGTGGCGAAAAAGACGTTGGTAACCATAAACAGTCCTACTGAAATGCCTGATCCTCGCGGAAATACGTGATGGTCAGGCCCAGGGGATTGACCGGAATCATAATGTTGGGAACCCGGTCCCTGACGACGAAAACGAAGTGCGCGGTGTATTTTTCGCGCTTCAGCTCGGTGCCGTCACCGTAGTTGTAGTACACGCGTTCGAAATCCGCAGTGGCCTTATACGGCGGGTTCCGAAGGTCCTCAATGGAGACGTTGTCGACCACGACATCGATCTCCGGCCCGCCTCCGGTCAGGAAGTTTTCGAGCGTCTTATTCTTCTTGTTCGCCTCGATGGTGGCATCCGCCAGGCGGCCATCGAGGAAATAGAGCGAGCGCGCGAAATTGTCGCGGACCGTGGCTCGTCGCCGGCTGTAATGCTGGGTGACGAACTCCATCAGGAAATAGCGGACTTCGGCATCATGGGGCCGGTACGTCAGCGAATCGTAGGCGACCGCTTCCGCCCTGCCGACATCGCTGATGCGGATCACGAGCGGACGGAAATTGTGGAAAGCCTGGAATGTCCTGACGTTCAGGACGATCAGTCCGAGGCAGAGGAGGGACACGCATACGAGAGCGATCCGCAGATAGCTCGCGGCAATCAGCGGCGCTCCGTACAACTCGACGAACTGGCGGCGCGCGGCCCGCAGTTGGGCATCGGGCGCGGGCATCAGATTGGTAATTTCCGACATCGAAATTGCTCCAGTTGGCTATAGAATTCGGGGAACCACCGACTCGCCGGAACTGCCGCTGAAGAGCGAGCTGACGAGCGACGGAATCTTCACCACGCCGTACACGAACGCGATCAGCAGGAACAGGAGCGGCGCAAACAGAAGAGCGATGGTCGGCCCGTCGTAAGGCGGCGGATGCGAGTCCACGAGGTGGACGAGCATGTTGCCAAACACGTAAATGTAGGCGTTCGCGACGACAGGGTAGAACGAATACTGGAGGAAGGCTTTGAACCATCCCCAGAACAGCCACTCCATCTTCGGGACGATGAAGAACGGGATGAAGACCGGCCCCAGGAGCACGGCGACGGCAGCGGCGATGTAGCCGAACGAGATCACGAAAAAGACCGCGGCTTCGAGCACGATGATCATGGCAACGACCAGGATGTAGTGGAGGATGGCGATGATGTCGAAGGCGATCACGGGAATCTCAAGCGAGAAATAGATGCTGTCGAGGCGCTGGAAAATCTGATCGGTCATGCCGCCGTTCAGCCGGTTGGCGAGTCCGAGGCCTTCATTCGTGATAAGGCTGTGGAAGCTGACGCCGAAGCCGGGAAGCGGCTGCGAATAGTAAGTAATCATGGCGAACCCGAAGGCGATGGTCATCAGCAGTTGGGCAAAGTGATCCATGCGGAATCCGGGTCCGCCGCTGCCCGAAGAAAGAGCGGACTTGGCTCCGAACCAGACGATGAGAATCAGAGCGAATCCGCGAAACAGATTCAGTCCGAGCGCCTGGAAGAACCCGGAATTGGTCGTGAGCAGGTCGCTCAGGAACTGGAAGAGATCGTTCATCGAACTCGGGGGCATGGATCGTCTCCTAAACGCGTCGGGCAGGCATTATGGCATCTGGAAACTCATCATGGCGGCGCTGGCATTGGCCTTCTGGCTCGAAAGATAGCCTTGCTCGCTGGCCATGAAAAGGACGTGACTGCTGATCGCGTCGGCCTCGGAATCGCGTTGGCGCTTTGCCTCGATGAACTGCTGCTCGGCGAGGGCCGTCAGCAGTTTGTTGGTGTCCTGGGAGTTGCGCAGCGCGATGACATCGGCCGCATTGATCTTGTTGAGCACCCCGATCTCGGTGTTGTAATCCGGGTCGTTATCGAGCGACGCATTTTCGAGATTCTGAATCGCCGCCTCGACCTGCGGAGCGTTGAGACGCAGCGTACCGACGGTCTGGATGCCGTCCTGATTGGCGCCGTCGGTTAACTCGATCGTCGCGTAGTGCCGCTGGAGGCGCGCCAATTGATCGGCGGGCACATTTCCGAGCCCGGCGCCGTAAATCGGCAGGGGATCGGTCGCGGTCTGGTAGCCGCCGGAGACATTGGAGCCGGTGTTAATTGCACCGATCCACCCGCCGGTCGTCCCGTACGTATTGGTGGCCGCCGACAGAAACCACGGCGTCTGAATGGCCTGGAAGCGCGCCAGGTTTCCGGGCAGCGTTTTCGCCATCCAGAGCATCTGGTTGTACTGGCTGGTGATCGTCTGGTAGGTCTGGACCAGCTGGTTGTACTGCTGAATGAGTTTGGTCACCTCGGTCACGGCTTCGGCGTAAACCGAAGGATCGAATACCGTGACTCCAAAGCCGAACTGCGCCCGCGCGATCGACGCGCCGAACGCGAGACAAAGGCAGAGAAAGCCGGCAAGGACTCGTTTCTTCATGGCGAAATCTCCTTTCCGGGACGGTCAGCGAGTTTGCGCTGCCGCCGGGTGCGGCGCGAGCCGCGTCTCGTTGCGGCGGCCCCACCCGAAGTAGAGAACAGTGAACGCAAACGCGAGCAGCGTGAACCACAGGAAGCTCATCCTCGCGGTGAACAGAAACTTCAGAAACTTCATTTCGACATCTCCTTCTAAAAATCGTTGGGAACCTTGTGCCCGTCATATGCGGGCAGGGACAGATCGCTGGCGAGATAAATCTTGATGCGATGTCCCTCGCGGACAGTGAACGTCGGCAGAATGTTGAGAAACCGATCGAGGATTCTTAGCGCGCTCTGCGAAAGGCTGGCGGCGAATCCCTGACGGTATGCGTCCGTCGCCGACTCGGTGAATCCGTATTGGGTATTGGCCTGCGAGAGTCCGGCGATGGCGCCGATGGCGATCGAGACGCCGAATATTTCGAGGTAATGGTGGTTCACCTGGTCCCGCAGGCCGGTCTCGCCGATCTGGCTTAATCCCTGGAACTGATCGAGCGATACGGAGTATCCATCCGGCATGATGATGCGGTGGAAAACGACGGCGAGCCGCTGCTGCCCGAAATTCGAAACGGGCTTAACTTCCCCCAGAACGCGGCTGCCCTGCGGAATGAGCAGGTGCTGCCGGTCGTGCGAATACACGTCCGTCGTGAGCATCGTATTGACCGGACCTGCCAGCGATCCGGTGAGCCGGTTGGTCAGAACGGTCTCGAAAAGCGTTCCTTCGAGCAGCCGGTAGCTCTTGCCTTCCGCGCGAGCCAGTTCCGGATCGGGTTTGGGGTGCGGCCGCTGGGCTTCCACGTCGCCAGTCGGCAGATCCGCCTGGGGAGCGCGCGCCGGGATCGGATTCGCGGGAGATCCGGCCCCCGACGTGGCTGCCGGGGATGCTGCAGCTGATGGGGCAGGGGTTCCGGAGAGAACCGGCGGTATATAAGGATAGGGCGTGGACGGCGCCGGTGGCGGCGGAATCGACGCCGGCGCAACAGACGGGGCAATCGAGGCCAGGGGCGCATCCTGCGAATCCTTGCGCAGAGTGAGCGCGACATTGGATGCGAACAGGGAGCTATATTCCTTGCGCTCGCGTTCCGCTTCCAGCTGTTTACGCGCGGCCTGGCGTTCATCGGGCGCCGGGGCCTGCGCGGTGGCATATGCCGTCCCTGCGGGGTTCGGCTGTATGGCCGCGGCCACCCGCGGATCGGTACTGGCTGCCGCCTGCTTGGCCTGACTCAGGGCGGCTTGCTCCGCCGAGAGCTTTCGCGTTTCTTCTTCCAGCCGGTTGCGATACTCGGCGATGCGCGCGGCATTGGGATCGATCACACCGGCTTGCTGAGGCGCCGTAGCCGGCGTCTTCGTTTTCGAGCCGTTCCCCGAGAAGGCAATCGCCGCGACCATCACCACTGAAAGTCCCGCGATGACCCAGGTCTGAGTATTCTTCGGCAGAATGCCCGGTGGCTTTGAGGTGTGATTTCGCGCGCCAGGGGGTGCCTGCGATGCCGTTTCCGAATTCTGGGCT